>Ga0268262_10004331_pt1 | contig 14750 bp, 9 predicted proteins | sample TergutNc150P3_FD_190354 | JGI IMG/M metagenome (GOLD analysis project Ga0268262, IMG submission 190354) | Nasutitermes corniger P3 segment gut microbial community from laboratory colony in Florida, USA - Nc150 P3 (SPAdes) (version 2) | ecosystem: Host-associated > Arthropoda: Insects > Digestive... | reverse complement strand
ATTCTTTATCCCATTATATAACGCTATTGTAAGTTTTTGCAAGCCTTCGTCGCCTGTCATAAGGACGGCGTCGTTTTGGTTGGAAACAAAGCCAAGTTCCACAAGCACCGCCGGCATACGGCTGTTTTTGACGACAAACCAGTCCTCGGCCTTTCTGCCCCTTGAAGGCGCTGATTTGCCTAGTTCTTTGCCAAGCCCGTCGAGTATTGAATTCGCCAGAATGATGCTTTCGGAGGTATATTCTTCCGCCATCATTCTTTCCAGTATCTTTGCGATATCGGGAGAGTAATTGTGTTTTGAAGGATCCAAAAGCGATTTGCTGTAATTTGATTTTATATGCCAGACTTCGTAGCCCCGCGCGTTGGCGTTGACGCTGGAGTTGGCGTGAATGGAAATAAAAATGACGGCTTCGTTATCTTTAACCGTAACGGCGTTAGCCATTTCCGCCCTTTGATCAAGAGTGAGGTATACGTCGGAATCTCTGGTCATTATTATTTTTTTATCGGGATAGGTTTGATTCAAAAGGTCTCTTAACATTTGCCCGGATTTCAATACAATGTCTTTTTCCGATACCTGTAGCGTTTTTCCTTTTATGGTCTGTTTTGAGACAGCTCCCGGATCTTTTCCGCCGTGGCCCGGATCAATAATAATCGTTGTAACGTGAAAATGGGAAACTTCGTTTTCAAAAGATTTAGCGAATGCGTCTTTAAGCGTTACTACAAAATTTTCGGGAAAATCAAGTTTGCCGTTGTCGTTGTACGGTAAGGTGACATTGAAAAGTTCCCGGTTATTAAAAACCAGATATCCTGTTTCACCTTTAACGGGAGCGGTTGAAAATGTCCCAAAATGATCGCCTAAATTGAATACGCCGTTTTGCAGCAGAGGGTCCCATCTGAATTGTACCGGGTCGCTCTTTGATATACCGGACAGGGTATTTAAGGTTTCGTCCAAAGAAAGAGAATAAAGAGACGGAATTACAAAAAGAGAACAGATAATGAAGATTAACCGGATGTGTTTTTTTGCCATTTTGCTCCCAAATTCTCGATGTAGTAGGCCGCTCCCTGATAGGCCCCCCGGATAAAGGCGGCCCAAAAAGAACGTCCAAGTATTACTGTATTATCGGCATTTTTTGGAACGTCCGGAAGTGAAAACCCGGTCAATAAACGTACCGCTTCAAGGTTTTCCTCAATGGTTCTGCCCATATAATCCCTCAAATTTGAGGAAGTAAAGGCCGGGAAGGGGCAGATGCTGGGCGGTGAGTTGGAGGCAGACAGCGGATAGTCGGGAATTTGGGCGAGGGCGGCTTTTTTTTCATCTGTCAATTGGAAAGCGTCGGGGGGGAAAGCTCCGGTCGAGGATAAAAACCTTTCGGTTTCATTATCCGAGGGATCAAGTTTGACCAAGATTGAGCGGGCGGCGGTTTCGGCGGCTTCTATGGCGTCAGATCTTTGCGGAGCGGCGGATATAATATTGCCGCATTTTGTCACATTGTTTTCGGGGAAGGAAACCTTGCCGCCCTCCGCTATACGCAGAAAAAGGTCTTTTACATGGGGCAAGCTCTTCGCCTTCTCGATTCCGCTGATTGCCTTGACTGTCCCGGGAATGGAAATGAACGCCCTTTCGGCGCAAGTCCATTCTTTTACAGGGATAATTCCTTCCGGTTTGCGCCCCATTGCGGCAAGGATAGCGCCTTTAATCGGGAATGCGCCGGATGAATAGGGGTAAGTCCACCCCGACATATACCCGCCTGAAAGACGAGCCGCTATTTCGCCAATCATAGGTCCTTTTGCCGTCAATTTTATATCGCCCTTTGCCGCCCCGATATTTTCCTTGCCGGCGATGCCGAGAGCGTGAATCCCGGATCGGAAAGTATCCAGCATAGCCTGTTGTTTTTCCTTTTCGATAACGGTGGGCATTGTATGTCCCATTTCTATAAAATAAGGCTGGAAAAAAATGTGCCTGTCCGCTAGGCCGCAAATAGTAATTTCATCGTGATAGACAACAGCGTCTACGGAAAACTCAGGCCCTTCCATGTAGCCTTCGACAATCGCTCGGCCGGATCGTGAGAAGCCGATAGCGGTTTTCGCCGCCTCATTTAATTCTTCGATACTATCCACACGGCGGCAGCCGCGGCTTCCCATATTGTCAACAGGTTTTATTACAAGGGGAAAACCTGCGGCGGGGAGTTTGGAATTTGCGGTTAGCGGCAAATCCGCTGTGGTTATGGTTATAAAATCGGGGGAGGGCAGGCCCGCTTTTTTAAAACATTCCCTCATCCTTGATTTGTCCGAAGCGTTAAGGGCGGCCTCATAAGGAATGCCCGGCAGCCCCAATTTTTCAGCGGTCCACGCCACATTGGCGGAAAAATCCGTACCGGCGGTCATTATCCCAAGGCGGCCGGTTGTCCCTTGAATTGAGCGGGCAAACGCCTCTATCCCTTCCTTGTCCTTAAGATCGATCCGCTCAAATTGATCCGCCCAAGAAACACACGGAGCTTCTTTACTGCCGTCAAGGGCTATGGCGTAAAATCCCAGTTCTTTAGCTATTGTAATTGCCGGTCCCTGCATAACGCCGGCCCCAAGGATTATTAGTTTTTCTTTCATAAATGTATATATTAAAGCAATTTAGCGTAAACCTCAAAGGTGTCGCCCAATCTGAAAAATACGCTGAACGCCAAAAACAGCCAATACAAGGGACTTTTTTTGCTCTTCGCTAATCTTCCCAACAGAGGGAAACGCTCGGGGTGATAGCCGGTTATTACTGTTTTTTTTACCTTAAAGCCGGAAAGGGCAAGCGCTTTTTTACACATTTTCGGAGACCAGATTGTAAAGTGGTCGGCCGGGCTTTTTTCCAAAAATTTACGAAGCGATTTTCGCCCGCTTATGCCTGTGAAAGAAGGGGTTGAAAAGGCTAGAATGCCGCCTTTTTTTAATATTTTTTTTATTTCGGCTAACATGGCAAGGCAGTCTGTAAAATGCTCGATAACATACCATAAGGAGATGACATCGTAGGGGATGTTTTGGGGGGATGGCAGCGGGCAGTTAGGAAAAAAACCCTGAATGGCGGGGATGCCGAAAGTATTTTGCACATAACGGACTGCGTCCTGCGCAGGTTCTATTCCGGCAGGGGTAAAGCCTTCTTCTTTCGCCGCTACAAGGAACGGGCCGTAAGCGCAGCCAATGTCTAATATGGTTTTTACTGTATCTTTGCGGGATGATAATTTGGAAATAACCTTTAAGCGGCGTTTTGCCATAGCGGCAAGATTTGGAAAGTCTTCCAGATAGGTTTTTCCGTATTGTTTTTTATATGATTCAAAAAAATACTCTCTCTCGTACTCGATAGGCGGCGGACAGATTCTGTCCATGTATATAGCGCCGCAATTTGAACAACGGCGGTAAGTGCGATCGGGAAAACGGGCAATACTGCGGCTGTTTGACTCTTTTCCGCAAACAGGGCAGGAACGGTTAATCTGCGGATAAAACGAGCTGATTAAACCGGCAAGGGTTGGTTCTTTTGTTATAGTGCGTACTTCAGCGTGATGTACTGAAGGCACAAGTTCGTGCCGGTTGGCGGCAGAATTAATAAAAGAATTTATTTTTTTTAAGTCCATAAATCCTGCCGTTTTCGCTATTTTTTTATGATATGGAGTAGGGTGATCCAGTAAAACATTTGTTCCGGCGTATAAAGCCTCGTAAGCCGTGATTCCGTAATGGGTTATAACAAGGTCATACTCGCAAAGACGATCAGCCAGATTTGGTATACAATCAAGTACTTTTACATTATCCGGTATTTTGATTTTTGATTTATTTAATCCGCCCTTTAGCAAAGTAATCTCTGTTTCCCTGAATTTCTTTTTGGAAAGTTTTTTTACGGCGGAAAGTCCAAGCCCAGCGGCGTCTTCCTGCCCGAAGCTGATTAAAATTTTTATTTTTTTGTTATTTGCGTTCTGAGAGGTTTTTCTTTTTGTGGGCAAATCTATTAAGCCGTAAGATGTGATATTGGCGGCCGGTTTCTCGAAATTTTCAGGGATTAGTATGTCTATAAGGAAATCGAAGTAATCCCGGCAGGAACCGCCTTCGTCAAGGCCGATTACGGGAGCTAGAGTTTTCAGGCGAAAAAGTTCGTCCTTTGGGGTTTTATTGCGGTCAAGAATTATTAATTCCCAGTTTTTTTGGGTAACGGTTTTCTCTGAGATAACAGACGATTTGTCAAATTGCGATGCCTGTAAAAAGGTGTCAATGTTTATATCGGTGGAAATAAAAAGATACGCTTCTTTGCCGCAGGCTCTTAATTCCTTGACTAGCTTTATACATCGTGTTAAATGACCGCCGCCTTTGCCTTTTTCACAGCAGGGAACGACAAGTATATAGCTGCCTTTCATTTTTTAAATATCTCCTCATGCTTTTTTATTATAGTGGTTCCGTAATATCTGAGAGGCTCATTTTTTAGAGCGCCGTATAAACAAACGGCCCGGTCAAAATCTTCCTGAGTGTCTACTGTCAGCCTCAGGTTTGAGCCTTGCCATCGAAGAGGGGCGAGCGGGTGGTGAAGGCTGAAAAGCTCGGGATGAGTATACAAATAAGGGCAGACGTGTTCACGGTCATAAGGCGATGACGCTTCGTTTCCGGCGCCAAGAAGAGCGGAAGCCGAGACAGATTCTACTCCGGCGCCGTAAGGAAGCCCTGAGTACCCGGCATAATCGGCATTAATAGCCAGCGCTTCGGCGTTAATCGCCGTTGCGGCATCCGTGAAAACAAAGGGATTGTCTCCTGTCGCCCTTATTACACGGGTAATTTTATAACGCCTGATAACCTGACAGTAGCGCTCAAGAACATCGTCTTTGGGACCCGCGAAGATTTCAAAGCCGGCCTCTGCGGCGAGCGGTTTAAAAGATGAAATTGAGTCTTCGGTACAGGCCAGGATACGCAGATCGGCGGGGATACAGTTTAACGCTTCCATTACTCTAAAAATAAGCGGTTTTTCGTCTATAAGGAGCAGGGATTTTCCCGGTAAGCGTGTTGAGTCAAGGCGGGCTTGAAGCGCAATACAAGTCAATTTGACTCCTGTTCTTCTTCAATTTCAAGAATTGTTTCCGCCGGGATATTGTTCCAGCGGTTTGTTACGGCGACATCGTCGCTTTTAAAATTGTTTTTGTTTTCGGCTACCCATTTTCTTTTATTTGAAAATTCTTCCCACGCTGAAAAAAGGTCTTCGTTGGATTTAAATAAATACGGTAAAAAACGGTAAACAGGCAGATGGGCGCAGTTGTCCCGGAATACGGGAGCAAGGTTTTTAAGGTAAAATTGCCTGTAGCTTTTATCCACGGAATAATCTACCGCAGGAAATTCTTTTTCGCTTAATAATTTAAGATGAAGGCTTAAAGATATTTCTTCTCCCCAAAGATAGGAACGAAAGCCGAAATCCATTAACTGCCAATGGGTGTTTTTTATTGTAGGGTCAAATCCGCCTATGTTAATGAATTTTTGGCGGTCGTAAATTCCAATCCCGTTAAACGGATAAAGGCTTAATTCTCCCTCATTATGCGCTTCCATCATTCCCGTCCACATTTTTTTATTGCGTGTTAAAGGCGTAACTATTGACGGTATGGATTCATAATTGGGATTTACTATTACAGGAACGGTACAAAGCCTTTTAATTAAGTTTGAGGTATCGTCTTTTTGAATTACGAATAAACGTTCGGCCATTCGTTTTGCCGTTCCTCCGGCGATTATTTTCATATCGCTGTGAAGGACAAAGAAAAGAGGGCTTTCAATCTCGGAGGCGGCAAGATTAATTTGCTCACCCGGATTAATTTCTTTTTCAGGAATTATAAAGCGGGCGAAGGGGAACCGCTGTGAAAGCTCTTCAATGTTGTAATTGGGCGACGAGGACTCAATGGAAATTATGTTGTCAAATCCGGTTTTTTCAAGTTCCTGAAAAAATGTCCTGTGAGGGGATTGTTCATGACGGTTAAGGATTACGGCACTGATACCGGTATTAACGGCATCCCTTTGTTCCCTGCCGCCTATCGTGGTATACCCTGTGATAATTTTGTTAAAAATTGAAGGTGTAGTATTCATCGCAGTCTCTGCAAAGTCCCGAATAATTTTTTACGCATTGTTCCCTGTAATAAGAATCTCCTTCTTTCCAGATTTTTTCAAGAGAGTCTGAAAAAACATTCCCTAAAATACGGTTGTTTTGCTGTTTTAACGAGCCTGTGTCCTCCCTGCAAAGCGGCACTGTACCGTCAATTAATACGGGCATATCCCTCATTATATGCCAACATGGCTTTCTGATTACAGGGGATATGTCCGAAGCCTGTTTTTTTTCAAGCGCCCCGCAAAAATCGTCATATTTTTGAATAATGACGTTTGATCCCTTCCAGTAACGGTAAAATTTTTCCGTATCTTCTTCCGAGCCTTTTATGCGCACAGCCTGCGTATAGCAGTCTTTTGGAAACAGGGATAACAGTTTTTTAGCGCAATTTTCGGCTTCGGCAAAACCATGCCCGCGCAGTTCCGTGTAACGCTGAGGGTCAACGCTGTCTAAAGACACGATCCATGAAAGGGGCGGCAAAGTGTTTTTTCGCCCCGTATTTTGCGTTAAGTCCGAACAAAGCCGGGCGCAGTTTTCCAGTTCCTGCTCTTTCCAGCCGATGCCGGAGGTTTCAATTACAAGCGAAAGCGATTTACGGGAGACGACCTCCTCAATTAACTTCATTTTTTCAGGATGCAGGCTTAATTCCCCCCACAGAGAAAGATCGATAACGGCGTCCCCGGAAAAAGAAACAATTTTATCAAGAAGGGACGAGAAACGGGCCGTATCCAAAAAATCTTTGCGTCCTGCCGAGTCTGTGAACATGGGGTAGGGGCAGATTTTACAGGCTTGGGGACAGCCGCCGTAAACCTGAACCGGAAAGAAGGCCGGTAATGTCCTTAAAACTTCAGGCTTCTCCTGAACAATTTTTTCAACATCTGCGGCGGACGGTATATTTCCGGCAGCGGCAATAAAATTTTTTAACAGTAAAAGATTGCGTTTTGAGTCAGCGCAAAGGTTAATTCTGTGGCAGCGAAGGTCAACGGCGGATATTTCCGCCTCTATGTCAAAAGCGTTTATGTCCTTCTGGATTACGGAAAACAATATGTCTCTTTCGACGGGCCCATCGTCATCACCGAGTATCTTTGCCAAAATGCCGGCGGTTCCCGGAGAAAGCAATTCCGGAGCGAGACCGTACGGCCAGCCGTCGGCGTAGGAATAATCGGCTTTTTCACGTATATGCCGTTCTGATAAAGCGTCGGCAAGGGCAGGATCCAAAAAAGGGCAGTCGGCAAAGGCAAAATAAACACAGTCATAGCCCGCCTGTAATTCGGCGATTTTTTCCAACAGGCTTTTTTTGGTCCAGTTTTTTTGCTCAATTTGAACGCCGCCGGGAAAGGGAAAATCCCCCTGCGGCGCTAGAAGGACAGTTTTTTCCGTTCCGGGGAATTTTTTTGCCTGTTCTAGCGCCAAACAGATACTGTTTTTTCCGTTAAAGACAGGCTCAAATGTTTCCTCACCCGGATGCCCGGCGAATAATACCATTAGCGCTTTCATTCTATAGTATTATATCGGAGGTAAGATAATTTGCCTACAGCGATTCAGGAATGTACGGTTATTTAACCAGTTCCCAATACGCCTGTTTAGGCTTATATTCACGGTCAAAGAGGAGAGGGTAATCGGTTCTGCCCTTAGCGGGGTAGTTGTTTAACCAGCTATGACCGTCGGCAAGACCCCATAGCAATACCATGTCGAGTTTTCCTTCCTCATACTTGGTTTTAAACATATCAAAAAGCTCTCTGTATTTTTTCGCCTGTATGGGAAGCCGCCTGTCACGCATAATGTCAGGCAGCGTAAGAAGAATCTGCCCGCCGTTAAAAGAAGTTTCGTTACTGCTGAAAAGCGATATATCCAGTTCTGTTATCTGCGTCATTAATTTAGCGCCGTCCTTCCTTGTTATGGTGGAAAATTTATCAATGGCGTTTGAGATTTGGAGCGTGCTTGGCCAATCCCACTTGATATGGCACTGAATACCGATACCGTCGATGGGAGCGTTATTATCTATCAGATAATTCACCAGTTTGATAAACTCGCTTTGTTTTGCGCCGTTGTATTCGATATTATAATCATTAAGGTAGAGTTTTACATTCTGCCCGCCGTTAGCGTCGGCGTATTTTCTAGCCCAACGGAAAGCCATCAGAACATATTCATATCTGTTAATGCCTGTAAGGCCTGAATTAATCATTATCGCTGTATATTTTGAACTGATTACGGCCCGTGGATTTCCGTCGTCTCCGACCGCTTCGCCGCAAACATCCCACCAGCCGACTTTGCCTCCGTATTTTTCAAACACGGCCTTTATGTAGTTTTCCATACGGGTGTAAAGCTGTTCCTTTGTAGCGAGCCCGTCAATTCCGGAGCCCGCGAAAAACCAAGCGGGTGTTTGATTGTGCCAGACAAGCGCGCGGCCTCGAATTTTTGTGTTATGCTCTTGAGCGTAATTTACAAGCATATCGGCGTTTGTCCACCTGTAAGCTCCTTTTTCCGCCGGCGGTAAAACGGCGTCGGGATTCATTTCATTTTCAGCGGCAAGAACATTATAATTATTAAGCAGAACGTATTGTTTATCATTGGATAAAAACGCCCTGTTAGTAGCCGCCGCCCCAACCATAAACGGCCATTTTGTGTATAAAGGCGGCTGATTGCTGTCAGGTTTTACGTTAATGTTTCCGGTGTTTGTTTTACAGACCGAGAACATGATTGGCAATAACGCGATACAGGAAATCAGGTAAATTAGTTTTTTCATTTTATATAACCCGTCCGTAAAGAGTAGTAATAGATTTCGGCGGAAGTTTTATGTTCATGGTATTCTTAGACGCTTTTTGCCTGCCTAAGCCTTTTAACTGTTCATTCTCCGATGTCCGCCATGCTGAAATTTCTGAAAATTCCGCTCCATCTAAATCCAGTAAAAGAGAGTTGGCGGCTCCTGCGTCGTTGATTAAAACTATGGCGATTTCTTTTGTTTTTGGGTTTCTGTAAGCGCTTGAATAAACCCCAAACTTTGGAGAAGTATCGCTGTTTATTCTGAACCAGCAAGGTCTTATAAATCTGGAAAATTGCCCAAGAGCGTACAGGCGCTTTGATGTGACTATTTTTTCTTCATCAATATTGATTAGAGCGCTTGGAAAATTCTGTTCTTTATCGCCATTTCTCCATAGCCACCAGTAAAGATAGGCGTTAGTTTGCGAAAAGGTAAAATCATAGTGGATCATTCTGGCGTAATAAAGGGCGTTGTCTATGCCGGTTCCCGGAGGTAATTGCCCGCCTGAACCGGATACTTCTGTTTGCCAAAAACGTTTACCCGCCGCAATGATATCAGGAAATTCCTTTGCTCCGGCTCTATCGGTTGAGTCAAAAGCCCCGTTGTACTGATGTAAAGCGATATGGGATATTATCGCGTTTGAGGCTAGTGAATCAATCGAAGGCTTAATCATTTCATTATAATTTATATCGAAATTTTCATATTCAGGCATCATTATACCCAAACCTTCTTTGCCAAGTGTAACGCCTTTTTTTGAAAAACGCAGCGCTAAAATATTAAGGAAAGCCCTTAGGTTTGATCCGTTCCAATAAGCCGATTCATATTCAACTTTGTAGTTTGGCTCGTTTTGTATTGAAAGAACCGCCAAAGGCGCGCCCATATTCACCTTAAAATTAAGAGCGTAATCGGCAAGAAGATCGGCGTAATCTTCGTATTTGTCTCTTTTTAACCTTCCCCAAATATCTGGTCTGCTCCAGTCAACCGTATAATCAAGTTTCGGGCTTACCCCTGTAATGTTTTCTTTCCATTGTGTTACACGGTTATTCGGCGTTGTCCACGGAGTGCTCATTATTATCAAATTTTCCGGTCCGTCGTTTCCAAGAGCAAGTATCTGTTTTATAAGGTTTTTTGTATACGCGATGTCCCAGCTTCTCCAATTTAAATTGAAAGTTTTTGATCCGTCAGGATTAGTTTTATAATCGTAAGTATTATCGCTTTTTCTTACGATAAACCCGTCGTTAAGTCCGGGGGAATCATCTCCTTCAAGCCGTTCCCTGAACGGAATCCTGTTGCGTAGAATCGTTAAACCTATTCCTTTGGTTCTGGAAAAAAGGAGTTTAACCAATTCTTGCGCCGTTTCATAATTTTGCGGCATGCCTGTCCATGCGTTTGAGCCGCCAAACCCGTCAATTTCCTGACGGTATTCGTTAAAATTAATTTTAATTTTTTCGTCAGGAGCCCCGGCGGATGAATTGCCGCATGAAAAGATATGTAATAATGGAAATAACGCGAAAAGAAATAATGATTTTGTATATATCATTGTTATTAATATATCATATTTTTGGCGGTTCCGCAAGGAATTGTATAAGCCCCTTTTTAATAGTATTATAAAGAACCGGGGGCCGGGTTGAATTTTGATAAAGATTGGAAATTTCTTCTTGGAGACGCTAAAAACGCTTATTCTGGAACGCTTGAAAAGGCCGAATTGCAGTTTAAGGTAGAAGGTGAATAATAATGTTAAATGAATACGACTGCTGGCTGCAAAAAAGAAAAATAAAAACGGGCGTAAATGTGCCTGATACGGTTTTTGCGGCAAAGGGCGGAGAAGTACTGGAGCAGGCGGTAAAAGAATTTACAGGCGGAATACAACGGCTTTTGGGATTTACGCCTAAAGTGAGCCGAAAACTTGATGTAAAAAAAAGCGGGGTATTTCTTAATTTGGTTCCAAAGGTAAAAGGAAATGTGTATGTTTACAACGAAGAAGACGAAGCCGATTGTTCCCAACTTACGGAAAACGGATTTGTTATAAAAGTTAAGGAAGGTAAAATCTTTATCGCCGGCAAAGATGAGCCGGGACTGTTATACGGCGTATTTCGTTTCCTTTCGCTCATTGCCCTTGGGCAAATTAAAGAAGGTTTCAAGTTATGTGATTGTCCCGTTTCCATGTTAAGAATGATTAACCACTGGGACAATTTTGACGGCACAATAGAGCGGGGTTACGCCGGGAATTCACTCTTTTACAAAGACGGCAGCTTTAATTTTGACAAAAAACGCATAGAGGATTACGCCCGCCTGCTTGCCTCTGTTGGAATTAACCGTGTTTCTATAAATAACGTAAATGTCCGCGCCAACGCTAAACTCCTTATTACGGAAAAATATCTTAAGGACGCGGCAAAGTTAGCCGCCATTTTCCGCAGGTTCGGTATAAGGCTTTTTATCAGCATTAATTTCGGCGCGCCCTGGTCTTTAGGCAAACTTCCCACGGCGGATCCTCTGGACGAAAACGTAGCAGATTGGTGGAAAGAAAGGGCGGCGCTCATTTACAAATATATCCCCGATTTAGCGGGCTTTCTTGTAAAAGCCGATTCTGAGGGAGAACCGGGCCCGTTTCAATACGCTCGTACCCACGCTGACGGCGCTAATATGTTGGCGAAGGCGGTAAAACATTTCGGCGGGGTAATAGTGTGGCGCTGTTTTGTATACAACAGCGCTCAGGACTGGAGAGACAAAAATACAGACCGTGCCCGCGCCGCTTACGACCACTTTATGCCTCAGGACGGAGCGTTTGATGATAATGTTATTCTGCAGATAAAGCACGGCCCATACGATTTTCAGGTGCGCGAGCCCGTATCCCCGCTTTTCGGCGCTTTAAAGAAAACCCGCAATGTCATGGAATTGCAGATAACGCAGGAATACACAGGTCACCAGATAGATATCTGCTTTTTGCCGTATATATGGGAAGACATTATGCGCTATGACAGCGCGCATGGGGAAAACGGCAGTATCAGGGAGTTGGCCGCCAAACGAAGGGAAGGCTCTTACGGCATCGAAGGATTTGCGGCGGTAGTAAATACGGGGCTTGATAACAACTGGACAGGGCACACTTTAGCGCAGGCGAATCTTTACGGTTACGGGCGAATAGCGTGGAACCCTTGTATTACCGCAAAAGAAATCGCGTATGAATGGAGCGTGATTTCTTTCGATGCAGGAGAAACGGCGGCGCAAAAAATAGAAAATATCCTTCTAAAATCATATCCCGCTTATGAAAAATACAACGCTCCTTTCGGCATTTGCTTTATGGTGACACCTAACACCCATTATGGCCCCAATATTGAGGGTTACGAATTCAGCCGTTGGGGAACATACCACCGTGCTGATGTGAATGCGATCGGCATTGACCGTACTCCTTCAGGAACCGGCTACACAACCCAGTATTCGCCTAAAAACGCCGCTCTCTTCGCTGATCCTTCGACCTGCCCTGAAAACATGATTCTGTTTTTTCACCGCCTACGCTATGACTATAAAATGAAAAACGGGCAGACTCTTTTGCAAAATATCTACGATACCCATTTTGAAGGGTATGATGAAGTTGAATCCATGTTGGAAGACTGGAAAAGTTTAGAAAAATCACTGGAGAGCGAAGTGTATAATTCAGTCCTTTCCCGTTTTGAACAGCAGCTTGCGAACGCCCGTGAGTGGCGGGATCAGATTAACACTTACTTTAAGCGCAGGACAGGGATTGGCGACGGTAAGGGGCGGAAGATTTATGATTAAAAAGAGAATGATATGAAGTTTACAGACGGTTACTGGTTAATCAAGGAAGGAATAAAGGCGCACTTTGCCTCTTGCGCGTTTGAAACAGAACAGCGTGGAGATGAACTTGTTGTATACGCGCCAGAAAGGCCAATCAGGCACAGGGGCGATACGCTGAATACGCCGCTTCTTACGGTTCGTTATTCAAGCCCTTTGCGAAATGTTATAAGAGTACGAATTTCTCATTTTGAAGGCGCATTGGATAAAGGACCGCATTTTCCGCTTAACATTAACAAGCAAAAAGATTTTAAGCCTTCTGTGCGGATAAATAATGACAGTTCTGTCCTTGAAAGCGGGGAACTTTCCGTAATTGTAAAACACGGCGATAAATGGAATAACATTTTCTGCGGTAACGGCAGGACGTTGACGGTAAATGAAAGCAAATCTACAGGCTTTATGGTTGATAATGGGAAAGCATTTGTTAAGGAAGAATTAAATTTATCGGTGGGAGAGCTTGTGTATGGTCTTGGCGAGCGATTTGGACCGTTAGTGAAGAACGGGCAGACTGTGGATATATGGAACGCAGACGGCGGAACCGCAAGCGAACAGGCGTATAAAAACATCCCATTCTACATGACAAATAAAGGTTACGGCGTTTTTATTAACGATCCTGGAAAAGTATCTTTTGAGGTTGGAAGTGAAAAAACATCCCGCGTTCAATTTTGCGTAAGCGGAGAAATCCTGGAATATTTTTTAATTTACGGCCCTGAGCCGAAAAAGATTTTAGAGCTTTACACTTCTCTTACAGGAAGACCTGCAATGCCGCCTGAATGGAGTTTCGGCCTGTGGCTTTCAACGTCATTTACAACTTCGTACGATGAAAAAACAGTGATGAGTTTTTTAAGCGGCATGGAAGAGAGAAAAATCCCTCTTTCTGTTTTTCATTTTGACTGTTTCTGGATGAAGGGATTTAACTGGTGCGACTTTACATGGGATAAGGAAGTTTTTCCTGATCCCGCCGGAATGTTAAAGCGGATTAAGGCAAAGGGGATAAAAATCTGCGTATGGATAAACCCGTACATCGCGCAGAGGTCGGGTCTTTTTGAGGAAGGAAAGAAAGGCGGTTATTTTTTAAAACGAAAAGACGGCTCGGTATATCAAACCGACCAATGGCAGGCGGGAATGGCAATTGTTGATTTTTCCAATCCTGACGCTGTTAAATGGTATTCGGGTTATCTGGAAAAACTGCTTGATATGGGAGTTGACTGTTTTAAGACTGACTTCGGCGAGCGTATTCCCGAAGACGCTGAATTTTTCGACTCAGGCTGTTCGGAGCGTCATCATAATTTTTACACATATTTGTATAATAAGAGCGTTTTCGATCTGTTGGAAAAAAAGCGCGGGAAAGGCGAGGCGTGCCTGTTTGCCCGTTCCGCTGCCGCAGGCTGTCAGAAGTATCCTTTGCATTGGGGAGGCGACTGCGAATCAACTTTTGAGGCGATGGCGGAAACTTTGCGAGGCGGGCTTTCCCTTGGACTTTCAGGTTTTGGCTTTTGGAGCCACGATATCGGAGGTTTTGAAGGAGTGCCGAACGCCGCATTGTTCAAACGCTGGCTTGCCTTTGGGCTTTTATCTTCTCATTCAAGGCTTCACGGCAGTTACTCTTACCGGGTTCCCTGGAATGTTGACGAAGAATCTTCGGAGGTTTGCCGTTTTTTCACAGAGTTAAAATCCCGATTAATGCCGCATATTCTACAAGCTGCTCGGGAAGCCCATGAAAAAGGGATTCCTGTATTACGCGCAATGTTCATCGAATACCCGGACGATCCGGCATGTGTGTACCTTGACAGGCAGTATATGCTTGGAAGCAAACTGCTTGTGGCTCCGGTATTCAGAGAAGACGGAGAAGTTACCTATTATCTGCCGGAAGGCGAATGGAAACAATATATTACAGGCGAAAATGTAAAGGGCGGGCGCTGGATAACCGAGAAACACGGTTTTTTAAGCTTGCCTTTGTTTGAAAAGATATAGGGCGGGAGTTAATTTCGTCAGGGCATAAAAAAAGCGGTATAGAGTAAACTATACCGCTCTGGGGAGTGAAGGATTCGAACCTACGAAGGCTGAGCCAACAGATTTACAG
>Ga0268262_10004330_pt1 | contig 14751 bp, 11 predicted proteins | sample TergutNc150P3_FD_190354 | JGI IMG/M metagenome (GOLD analysis project Ga0268262, IMG submission 190354) | Nasutitermes corniger P3 segment gut microbial community from laboratory colony in Florida, USA - Nc150 P3 (SPAdes) (version 2) | ecosystem: Host-associated > Arthropoda: Insects >... | reverse complement strand
AAATATGTTTTATATTCTTCTTTTTTGATTTCTTTTATTGCAGAAGGATTATCACCTTCATATACGCCTCTTTTATTATAAGAAAAAAATGCTATACCATTGTTTGAATAATATTCAGGGAAAAAGTCAACATAATATGTATTTGGTCCAGCACCCTTTATATATATTACCAATTTTGATATTTTACTATTACCCTCAGGTAAAACAAGTTTACCTTTAAATTTATACTCGTCAAACGATTTTATTTCAAGTATTTCAGATGCGACACCTTTTAAGGCCATATTTACCCTCCTATAACATTATCTCACCTAATTTTATCTTTGTCAACATATCTCGGGTCATATTTCGCCTAACGTTCCGGCTGTTTACGAAGTTGGCGGCGGTATAAAAGGGCTTTGCGAAGCAAAGACCGCCGCCGCCAATTTGCCGGAATGAGGCGTGGGAGCCTTTAGGCGACCTAGCCGAATGGAGGCCGAGCCGCTATAGCGGCGATGCGTAAACAGTCCTGTTATGCGCCGTTCCGTTTCAAATATTTATTTTCCTCCATTATATAATTAACCCATCTATAAGAAACGAGTATGATGCCGAAGGAAAAAAGGCATTCCTTTATTGCTGATACTTGAAGTAAATTTATTGTCGAAGCAATTGCAATATAAAGATTTAATTTAATTTCAATTAATTGTTCATTCAATAATTTATAAATAATAAGATAAGAAAACCATAAAACTGATAAAACAGAAAAAAAAACGTAAAATAATGTTATAGTAAAATTTATATTTGATGCTAAATATTGAAAAGAATTTACTTTAAAAAGTATGCCTATTAAAGCAGATATTGATAGAATTGAGAATATTGAGGTTTTCATACAGTAAAAAAAATAATTTTTAGTACTGCAAAATTCCAATTTTTTCATTCGTTTGTTCTTTCTGTCCTTTTTTAATATAAGGAATGTTAACTGATTATATGGTAAAAAAAGAAGCACAAAGCAAAATAAAAATATTACAAAAACATTATTGTATATGTCTTTTAATGCCGTGTTGAGTTCTATTGTATCTAAAACTAAAAATATTATTAGAACCAAAATGAATATCAAACCCATATTTGTTAATCCGAAATTTGTTTTTTTGGTGATTACTTTATGAAATAAATAGAGATAATTAAAAAATTTCTTAATAATTTTTGTCATATTTAGTTCCTGTCCTCTTTATCATAAATATAATAAAGCAATAAATATTTTTCAATACCCTTTTAGGAATGGCGCATAACGTTCCGGCTGTATGCGACGTTTTTTGTGCGCGATAGAGGAATTGCGAAGCAATTCCAGCGCACAAAAAATGTGGCGGAGAAAAAACGCACAAAGGGCGCAAGCCCGACTGCGTTTTTTCGTAGCCCGAGCCGCGAAAGCGGCGAAGCGCATACAGACCTGTTATGTGCCGTTTTTTTTACTTCATTATTTTATACCTATAAACATTTCTCCTATCCTTGTTAATAATTCTTTTAATTCTTTTGCAAAAATAAACTTAACATCATATTTATTTTCTAGTAAACTTAAATTATCATCTTTATCAGCTCTTGTGATTATAACTATTTTTTCGATTAATTTTGTGTTTTCATTATTCCAATACTTATCAGCTTTTTTTATTTGTTTTATCACATCATTTGCTACAAAACCTTCATAGTCTTTTACCTGAATGGCAATTACATATTCATACCCAGAAATAATGCCAGGTATCCGCATTAAAATATCAGTACCATGTTCAGATTCTTTTCCACCGCCAACTCTGTCAATATAGTAATTTGGAAATAAATATTCTAAACCATAAACTAAAGCAAATTCCCATTCTTCACGAGTAAACTGTTCGTTTAACTTTTTATATAGCATTTCGGAAAAATCGCTAGTACTAAATATTTTATTGAATACATTTTCTATAGATGCCTCTAATCTACTTCTATAATTTTGAGTTTTCGATAAATTTGTCTCTTCTATTTTTAATATTTTTTCAACATCCTTTCTGTAATGATTAATATTCCAAAAACGTGAAGGATTCTTTAATGTAGAACGTATGTTTCCAGTGATATGTTCATTCGATCGTGTAAATTTTTTAACAAAACGAGCTGGAAAAATATGTCCATAATCACCCAACTTTTTATCAATTTCATATTTATACCCTTCATTCCAATTCTCAGTTGCCTCTACTATGGCTATATCATCCCAATCAGGTAAGTGTGGAACTAAAAGGATGTCACCCTTCATTACATTTAACATAGGCTTATTACGACCAGCACCTTCGTCTTTCTTAAAATTTTTTAAATCTTGTCCTTTATGATAACCCCAGCCTTGTCTCAATCTTCCATCCACTAGTTCTTTCCAAAAAAATTCAGGAATTTCATTATTAATCCTATAACACCAATAATTTCTTTTACTCATAATTTACTCCCCTTTTATATTAAGTCCTTTATTAAATTTTGTCAACATATGTTTCCAACAAACTACAAAAAAAATGGCACATAACGTAGTGTAGACGACATAAAACGCCGTTTAATTTTTATTACACGCCATAAAGTGTCGCTTATGCCCCTGAATTCTAACATTACACGCCATAGAGTGTCGTGTAATACTCGGAATTCATGCTGTACACGACACTATACCCCAGACGGGGGATAATGCCAAGCTGTAGGGCGGGGAAATACAGGACAAACGCATGAATGAATTTTTACCACGAACCACACGAACCAACACGAACTTGCTGTTAGAAAACCAATGTCAACAAGTTAAGAATTTTTATCAACGAATGACACGAATGGACACGAATATTTCAACAGAAATCCGTATTTATTCGTTATAATTCGGGTAATTCGTTGACTCCTTTTTCTTAACTTGTTGACATTGGTTAGAAAACCATTTTTAACCTTCAAATTCCATGAAAAAAGATAGAACATGAAGGTTTTCCGGCAAATACTAAGTAAGAGTTCGTGTGGTTTGTGTGGTTCGTGGTAAAATTGATTTCCGTGCGCATACCGGTCGCCTCTTCCCCTATTCCTAATTCCTCACTCCTAATTCCTAATTCTTCCTTATGTACTGCTCACTGCTAACTGATAAATCGCCTCTATGTCCTTTTCTTCAAGTTTGCGGTAGTTGCCAATGGGGCCGAATTTTACGGCGCGTTTCGCCATTTCGCCTATGCGGGAGGCGTCGATCTTCGCGTCGGCAAAACTGACCGGCAGGCCAATCGAGCGGAAGTAGTTCTTCATGCGGAATACGCCTTCCAAAGCGGCCTGCTCAAGATCGTAAAACGCCCCGTCAACGCCCCATACCTTGACGGCGAAACGGGCAAAGCGGCTTGTGTCCTCTTTGATGTTGTAACGCATCCACGCGGGGAAAATTACAGTAAGAGCAGCGCCGTGGGTTGTATTAAAAAGGGCGGAAAGCTCATGGCCCATCTGGTGGCTTGCCCAGTCGCCGACGCGGCCCGTACCGAAAATATTGTTGTGGGCAAGGCTGCCCGCCCACATGATCTCGGCGCGGGCGTTGTAGTCCCTTTCGCCGCCTGAAAAAATCCTGCGCCCGTTGCGGATGATTGCGCGTAACGCGCCTTCGCACAGTTCGTCGGTCAGCTCGACATGGGGTTCTTTGGTAAAATAACGTTCCATAATATGGGCCATCATGTCGGCAATGCCGCAGGCTGTCTGAAACGGCGGCAGAGTATAGCTTAACTCCGGGTTCAGGATGGCAAAAACCGGGCGGTTGCACTCGTAATTGACGCCGCGCTTCCACGGCCCCTGCTCGTTGGTGATGACGCAGCTATTGCTCGATTCGCTTCCCGCCGCCGGAATAGTCACCACGGCTCCGACCGGCATAGTCTTGCTTGCCGTTTTTTTCCGTTCAAAAAAATCCCATACATCGCCTTCGTTGGCCGCCCCGATGGCTATGGCTTTTGCGGAATCAATTGCCGAACCCCCGCCCACAGCGAGAATAAATTCGAGTTTCTCTTTTTTGACAATATCTATGCCTTTATTAACAAGCGAGAGTACCGGGTTGGGCTGCACGCCGTCCAGTTCGACCCATTCAACCCCGGCGCTTTTCAGGCTCTCCTTGACGCGGCCTATCAGGCCGGACTTTGCCGCATGTCCCCCGGAATGGTGCAGCAGTATTTTTTTCGCGTATTGGGCTGTTTCCTGCCCCGCTTTGCTTTCCGTATCCTTCCCGAATATGATTTTGGTTCGGGCGTAATATTCAAAATTTTGCATGATTAGAAATATATCATGTTTTTGAGGCTAAAGCAAACGGTATTCCCGGAGCGTTTGACACATTGGGAGAATTAAGGACAGGTTAATAAAGACAACTGTTGTTGACATTACTAATTATTTGGATTAAATTATACTAACCGTTACGGTTGACTTAAAATTTGGACAAAAGGTAGATTTTTATGAAAATCAGAATGATATATATTGCGCTATCGGTCGTTTTTTTAACAATAATTACAGGCGGTTGTAGCAGCACTCCTTCACCGGCTTCCTCCCCTCCCGATTATATAGAATTGGACGGGGCAATCCGCGAGGCATCGGATTATTTGAATAAAAATGTCCCCCGTGGGAACATGATTGTCATCCTAAACATACAATCTGTTTCACAGGCGCTTTCAGATTACGTCATTGATGAACTTATCGCAAATGCGGTAAATGACCGGGTTTTTACGGCAGTGGACAGGCAGCAGTTGGATTTAATCAACGCGGAACATGAATTTCAAATGTCCGGCTCGGTGGATGAAAAACTTGCCGTTTCAATAGGCAAGTTTTTCAGCGCACAGACTATTGTGTCCGGCAGGGTCAGGAATATGGGCGACCGCTACCGCATGACAATCCGCGCGCTTAACGTGGAGACGGCGCAGGTGCAGGGGCAATACAACCGGAACAATATTATAGGGAAGACGATAACCGATCTTATGGAAAAAAGCGACAGCGGCAAAGAAATAAAAAATTCCCGTGCCGCCGTAAAAGCGGCTAACGAGGGCGACTATATTGTCCTGAAGTCAGGGGAGCGGCACGTCCTTACCTATGACGAAATAGACATCGCAAGGGGGGAGTTCAATTTCAAAGACCTTTCCGTCGTTCCGGCGCAAATAGGTGCTGACGGGACGGTGACAAAAAACATCTCCGAGTCTCATACGGTAAAAGTGTTTCCAGATAACCAGTCCGCCCATCTCATAAAGACACCCAGTTCATTTACCGAATATATGAAACATATTGAAAAAAATTATTATCGGGGTACGTACATTGATTCTGCAAAAAATGCCCGTAATTCAAAACCCCTCAGCCCTCCAGGTTTTAATGTGTTTCGTGCCACCGTCAAAAGTCAAATGATATCAGACGGGGCCAATAAAGTAGAGTGTCTTGACATTTCCGCGTATAACTATCGGGGGGAAAGTTACGCGCAAAGGTATTTTTCGACCAACAATAAAAATGGTTGGATATGGGGTTATGTCGATGGAACGTTTTATCCGGTCGGCGAAGCGCATAATATAGAATTTGATATTGAATAAGGAGTTTCAATATGAATAAGGCTTTTTGGGGGGGGGTAGTTCTTTTCATGATCTTTTGCAATCTCGCGGTTGTTGCACAGGGTTATGATAAAGACGACAGTCCGTATCTGATCGATGAAGGCGACGACGACATTCCGTACCTGACCGACGAGGACATGGCCGCGCTGGAATATATTCCCTGGGATAAGGGTGTGCTGGGAAATGTTGTTCTCGATGAGACGCCTGACACGCCTGATATGTCGGAAGACATTGCATTCAATGACACGCCTGATATGTCGGAAGACGTTGCTTTCAATGACACGCCTGATATTCAGAAAATTGTGTCTGTAATAATAAGCGAAATGCCACGGCTTAACGCTTCACGGCCCGTATACCATTTGTTAATTCTTGACAGGTTACATAGCCCCTTAAATTCCGACATAAGCGACACTGGCGGCCTGTCGATTTTGTATAAATACAGGCACGGCAGGAACGGATACCTTATTGCCCTGTACAAAACTGCGGCGGAGAGGCCGGTATTTCCGCAATTGCCGAATAAATCGCGCGTTATGGCAAACTTGATGTCCGTGCGCGTAAACACCATAAGGGAATACATGCAGTCAAGCGCCTTCAGAAGGTTTGTAACAAGCCGCAGGATATTGTCCGATATAGACGCGATATTGCGTAATGAAAGGACCGGCGGTTCTCAGAAAATTGCGTCTGAGGCAAAAACAAATGAAATGCCCCGGCTTAACTCTTCGCAGCCCGTATACCATTTGTTAATCCTTGACCGGCTGCACAGTCCGTTGAATTCCGACATAAGCGGCACCGGCAATATTCCGGTTTTGTATAAATACAAACACGGCAGGAACGGATACCTTATTGCCCTGTACAAATCCGTATCGGGCGGGCCGGTGTTTCCGCAATTACCGGATAAATCAATCGTTATGACAGATTTTATGTCTGTACGCGCAGGCTCCGTAAGGGAATACATACGCTCAAATGCGTTCAAAAGGTTTGTGAGAAGCCGCAGGATAATATCCGCTATTGACGCGGCATTGCTTAGGGATATGAATAAAGGGAAATCCAGGCAGCATTAACTTACATTTAAATCCCTAATTCAAAATATACTCTCAACACCGTATTGAGGCTTTTTTTTGAAAACACTATACTCTAATATAATACAGACCAAAAAAGGCGGTAAAAAATGATAATTCTAACTTTAAATTGCGGCTCATCTTCGGCAAAATACCAGGTGTTCGATTGGGACACAAAAGACATCCTGGCGGTAGGGATAGTGGAAAAAGTAACCATCGGCGGTTCTTTTATCACCCACAAGGCAAAGGGCAGGGAAGAGGTGGTTATAAACCACGATTGCCCCACCCATACCGACGCGATTGACTTCATCATTAAAACCCTTACAAGCAAGGACATGGGCGTTATCAGCGACATGTCGGTAATAAAGGCCGTGGGCCACCGCGTTGTACACGGAGGCACGAAATTCACAAAGAGCGTGGTTGTAAACGACGAGGCAATGGAGGCTTTCCACGAGGTAAAAGATTTAGGCCCCCTGCACAACCCGGCGAATATTATGGGCATAGAGGCGGCCAAAAAAGTTCTGCCCAACGTGCCGCACTGCGCCACAATGGACACCGCCTGGCATCAGACCATGCCGCCCGAGTCGTATCTCTACGCCATTCCCAAAGAATGGTATGAAAAATACCAGGCGCGGCGCTACGGCTTCCACGGCACTAGCTTCCTCTACACCGCGAAAAGGGCGGCGGTACTGCTGGGGCAGGACCCCTTCAAGACGAACCTCATCATCTGCCATTTGGGGAACGGCGCTTCCATAAACGCCGTCAAAAACGGCTGTTCCTTTGACACGAGCATGGGGCTGACCCCGCTGGAGGGCCTTGTGATGGGAACCCGCTCCGGAGATATTGACCCCGCGCTGCCCTTCTATATAATGAAGAAAACCGGCATGAGCGCGACCGAGATCGAAACCGCCCTGAACAAAAAAGCCGGGCTTCTGGGACTGACCGGGGAATTCACCGACCGCCGCGACATACAGGCCGCCGCCGTGAAAGGCGACAAACAGGCCCTGCAAGCGCAGTATGTCGAGGCGCAGCGGGTAAAGAAGTACATCGGCGGGTACCAGGCGACTCTTGGCAGGGTAGACGCCCTGGTCTTCACCGCAGGTGTGGGGGAATTCGCCTGGTTCATGCGGAACAAAATCCTTGAAGGGCTGGAAGGCATCGGCATAGTGTACGATCCGAAAAAGAACGAAATGTCCCACACCCGCAACACCGAGACCATAATCAGCAAACCGGAATCGCGGATACCCATTTACATAATCCCGACCGACGAGGAACTGGTGATGACCGAAGACGCCTACGCCCTGATGAAAGGCAATTATGACATCCACACAAAATTCACCTATTCCTTCCAGAGCAAGGACTATGTGAACAATGGCCGCGCCGAGGGCCTGAAACACGAGCTTGAGAAACACCCGGAACTGGCGGAAATAATAGCCAAACCCAGATAATTTGTAATTAGGAGTGAGGAACTTTAATAATGAGGAATGAGGAGTGAGGAATGAGGAATAAAGAGCGTTGTATACAAACCAAGAGTGAAGGTACTACAATATGATTACGAACCACGATTCCGAATCTTCTATTCCTCATTCCTCATTCCTCATTCCTAATTCTTATGAATTATTGTGCTTCGGCAACGCGATGATTGACGTGTTCAGCACCGCCGAGCCTGCATGGCTTGACGAACTGGGCATAACGGAACCGGCGCAGCATATTCCTATGGATCTGGCGCAACGGATACTGGAAGGGCTTGTTCTTGCACACGATACGGTTTTAAGCTCCGGCGGCGGCGCGGCGAATGTGGCGAAAATCGGCGCGATGCTGGATACCGAAAGCGCTTTTGCCGGCTGTGTGGGCGTGCCCAGCGCCGGAGACAATCTTGCCGCCGTATTCAGAAAAGACCTTGAGACAGCCGGGGTTGTCCCCATTCTTTCATACGGCAAAGATAAAACCGGCCTTTGTTTCGCGTTTAGCTGTGACGGCGCTACCCGCATAGCGGCCTCCCCCGGCGCGGCCCTGGAATTCTCCGAAGCGGACGTTTCGGAAGAACTCGTTTCCCGTGCGGAGGCAATCGTGCTGGACGGGTATATGCTCGACCGCCGCCCCCTGGTGCAGCATATCATGCAGTTGGCAAGCCGCCACGGAATCCCCGTCGCGCTGGACGTAGCCTCGGTATTCCAGATAAAGGAAAAAACAGAGGCTATTCTCCAATACAGCAGAATTTATCCCCTAATCGTCTTTATGAACACCGATGAGGCAATCGTGTTTTACAACAACATCAAGAAAAGCAGCGACAAGCTTGAAGCTTACAGCGAGCGGGAAAAAGAGTCATTGATCCTCAAGGAGATCTGCCCGGTGCTGAAATGCATCACAGAGGGGGAAATCTTTCCCATTATCGTTATAAAGCTGGGAGGGAAAGGGGCGGTGGTTCTTGCCGGAGGCAATATCTACAAGGAAGAGACCTTTGCCATCACCCCCAGGAACACTGTCGGCGCGGGCGACGCTTTCTGCGCGGCGTTTATTTCCGCATGGATTCGCCACAAGTCGATACAGGAATGCGCCGCGCTGGGAAACAAGGTCGCCAGAGAAATCCTGCTGGTGCCAGGCACCAGTATAGGAAAAGCCAAGTTAAAATCTTATGCAAAACTGCTGAAAAAATGAAAAAACAGCAGAAAATGTAAAACTTGACAAAAACTCTAATTAATAGTATAATTTTATGGTATGGGAATGACCCCTCTTACCCCGGTAATACGGATAGAAGAAGAAAAATGCGTAAATTGTTACGCCTGTATTAGCGGATGTCCGGTTAAGTTCTGCATGGACGGTTCCAAAGACAAGGTAACAATTAACACGGATCTTTGTATCGGCTGCGGGAACTGCATCACGGTTTGTCATCACGGCGCGCGTCATCTCGTGGACGATACCGCCTCTTTCTTTTCCGATCTTAAACGCGGCGACAAATTTATCGCCGTTGTCGCTCCGGCAGTCGCGTCGGTTTTCCCCGGTAAGCACCTCAATATTAACGGCTACCTTAAATCAATCGGCGTTGAAGCCTTTTTTGACGTAAGCCTCGGCGCGGAACTCACGGTCATTTCATACCTTAATTACATCAAAAAGAAGACCCCCCGTGTGGTTATAGCCCAGCCCTGTCCGGCTATTGTCACCTTTATCGAAATTTATCATCCCGAACTGCTCCCCCACCTTGCGCCGGCGGACAGCCCGATGCTCCACACTATCAAATTTATACGGGAGTATTATCCGCAATATAAAGATCATAAAGTTCTTGTCATTTCTCCCTGTATTGCCAAACGGCGGGAATTTGACGAAACCAGACGCGGCGACTACAACGTTACCATGGTTGCCCTGAAAAAATATCTGGAGGAAAATAATATAAATCTTTCTTCCTATAGTGCTGTGGAATATACCGGGCTGCTTGCCGAACGGGCGGTTCAGTTTTCCAGCCCCGGCGGTTTGCTGGACACTGCCGAGCGGTTTATGCCGGGCATACGGCGGAATACCCGCAAGATCGAAGGGTGGCCCAATATCTACCCCTACCTTACGGAAATCGCCGGGTTATTGAACGACAAGGATGTTGAATTCCCGCTCCTTATAGACTGTCTGAACTGCGAAAAAGGGTGTAACGGCGGTTCGGGAACGGGCAACCATTCCATGCCTTTGGACAAGCTGGAAACACCTATCCGCAAGCGCAGCGCGGAGCATGAGAAACAGATTGCCGGCAAAAAAAATAAAAACGCTTATGAAAAATACCACAAACAGTTGAACGAGTTTTGGAGGCCCGGCCTGTACGACCGCAGTTACCGCAACCTTTCGGGAAACCTGGTTTTGAACCACCCAAGCGAAAATGAATTAAATGAAATTTATCATAAAATGAAAAAGTTCGGCAAATCGGATTTGTACGATTGCGGGGCATGCGGTTATGGAAGCTGTCACGGAATGGGCACGGCGATTTTCAACGGCATTAACAAACCGGAAAATTGCGCCCACTATACCCTTGCCGTGCTCAAGGAAAAAAGGGATACGGAGGAATTAAACCGGCTGCTCCATGAGCACATAGGAAACGCGTTCGATAATCTTGAAGGGATAAACGAACTGGTGAACGAGCTGCACGGTATTATCGATTCGCAGGCGAAAGAGGTTGATCGATCCGCCTCGATAACCGGAAAAATGATCGGCACGATCAAAGACACTTCAAGAATTTCCCTGGAAAAACAGGAAGACATCAAGGAACTGATCGAAAACGCCGCGCAGAGCAAGGAATCCATGAGGGGAACCATACAATCGGTTCAGGATATATCCCAATCGGTGGACGGCATAGCGCAGGCGATCAAAATAATCAGCGCGATAGCGGCTAACACCAATTTATTGTCCATGAACGCGGCGATTGAAGCCGCTCATGCCGGAAATGCGGGCAGGGGTTTCGCGGTGGTTTCCGATGAAATACGCCGCCTTTCGGAGAGTACCAGGGAAAATTCGCAGAACATTTCCCGAACCCTGAAAAGTATCATTAACGGCATAGCCCTTACCTCAAAACAATCCGGCGACACAGACGGACGGATTACCAAGATGTCCAAAGAGATTGACGCTTTTGCCGAAATAATGACCAACTTAATCAACACCCTGAACGAACTGTCGGCGGGAAGCGATGAAATAACCGGCGCGTTAAACGATCTGCGTACCCAGAGCGAGATAATGAGAGACAACTATGCCGATATACTGTCAAAGACCGACCAACTGCACCAGGAGATGCTCGATCTTATCACTTTATCGGAAAACAAATTATCGGAAAATCAGTAGGCGCGGGATCATTGGAACAGGTAGCAGTTAGTAGTTAGCAGGTAGCAGTGTTAAGATAGTGGGGCCTCTTTTAGTAACTATTCAAGCCCAGAAAAATGTTGCCGTTTTTCGATTTCGATCAGAGTTTGTTCAATATGTTCGTATCGGCTGGCGGCGGTATGTGGGACGCTGTACGCAAAGAGTTCGTTTTCAAACGGAACGGGGATACGGCGCGTTTTAGACGGATAATCTCGTACATTCCCATTCCCGATAATTGAGGACACGCTTCTTTTTCTCAGTCATTGTTACCATACAACAGCCCCCTTGCCCTGTTTAAATATACCAAAACAATGAGCAATTAGCAATGAGCAATGAGCAATGGTAAGAGTAGTACGCCTCGCCTCTTCCATTGCTACCTGCTCATTGCTCATTTGATATTTCCCCGCAGGACAAACGCATGAATATACGGTTTTGGAAGAGAATTAACCACGAACCACACAAACCACACGAACTCTTACTTAGTATTTGCCGGAAAACCTTCATGTTCTATCTTTTTTCATGGAATTTGAAGGTTAAAAATGGTTTTCTAACAGCAAGTTCGTGTTGGTTCGTGTGGTTCGTGGTAAAAATTCATTCATGCGTTTGTCCTGTATTTCCCCGCCCTACTGAACGGCGACATTTCCCCGCCCTACAGCTTGACATTATCCCCCGTCTGGGGTATAGTGTCGTGTACAGCATGAATTCCGAGTATTACACGACACTCTATGGCGTGTAATGTTAGAATTCAGGGGCATAAGCGACACTTTATGGCGTGTAATAAAAATTAAACGGCGTTTTATGTCGTACACACCACGTTATGCGCCATGCCCAAGATAGATATGCGAGATAACATATCTTACATATATGAATTAAAGAAGAGGAAGAATGCGCCTTACGGCGCAATAGAAAATTAATGTGTATTAATGCTATGCGCCTACGGCGCAGTAAGGAATATAGTGTATTGGCTTTTTAAGGGCTTTATTCTTTTCGGGCTTCTTGAGGAAGCCCTACCGGCGCGATACGCGCCGGCATTTATCCGCTACTTGCAAGATTCATTAAAAAATGGAATAGTATATACATGGAATTGAAATATAATCCAAATATCAGTAACAAGGAGATTAAGATGAAGACAAACAAAAAACTTTTGACAGTGCTTGTCGCATTAGTCATAATCGGAACATTGGCGGGTTGTTCAAAAAAGAAAGACGACGCGCAATCAGCGGAAGTAGCCGCGCTTGCCAAGCAGCTCAATGAAATGCAGGCAAAACTTGAAGCGGCAGAAAAAGCAAATGCCGCCCCCGAAGAAATAGCGAAACTGGAATCCGCTGTCGCCGAAATCGCCAAACAGGAACAAGCGGCAGAGACCGCCGTAGCTGAACAGAAGCAGGAAGCCGCAAAGACAACAACAGGAACGACGCCAGCGGCGACAACGACAACGCCAGCCGCTTCAACGACAACTTCATCAGGCGGTTTTCAAATGAGTGGAACGACTTTAACAAAATATACCGGCACAAGTAAAAGCGTAACCATACCCGACAATGTTACCAGCATTGGAACTGAAGCTTTTATGGGAAACGTAAATATTACTAGCGTTACCATCCCCAATAGCGTTACCAACATTGGAGTTGGCGCTTTTCGAGCTTGCGACAACCTTGCTAGTGTAACCATACCAAACAGCGTTACAAGCATTGGGGAAGCCGCTTTTGCATTGACCAGTCTTACCAGCGTAACTATACCCAACGGCAAAATTGGGGTGCAGGCTTTTTCGGCTTGCAAGAGCCTTGCCAGCGTAACATTAGGGAACGGAGTTACCAGCATTGCATCGGCGGCTTTTTCCAATTGTACCAGACTTACCAGTATAATCATACCCAACAGCGTTACCAGTATTGAGCCTAGTGCTTTTGGACAGTGTACCAGTCTTGCAAGTGTAACTATACCGAAAAGCGTTACTAGCATTGGTGCAGATGCTTTTGGAAATTGCACAAATCTTACCAGCGTAACGTTTCAAGGAACGATTGCTCCTAATAATTTTGGTAGTAGTGGAGGAAGGGACGGAGTAATAAGATCCCCATTCGACGGCAACTTGCGCGAAATGTATCTTGAAACTGGACGTGGAACGTTTATAAGGTCAAAAGGAAGCAACGAGTGGCAGTTTGTGGCGCAAGGAGCATAACAGCGGAAAAGCGACATGGAAGACAACATACAGTTTAACCCTTCGGCATTCAAGCATGGCTTTACCGAAGCCGACATCCGCAAAGTAATCGAAACCAAGATATACGAAGGGCAACTGGAAGAATTTGTGAACAAATATACAATAGTCGGCTTTGACACGGTAGGCAATTTGCTGGAAATCATGTACAATATAATTGACAGCGAGTCAGTCAATATATTTCATGCAATGAGATGCCGGAAAAGCGTAATTAAACAGATTAAAAACAGGAGAGGAGGAACGTATGGCGCGTATGACCGATGAAGAAGCGGACGAACTGGACGAATTGCTGACACGCACCACCCCGAAACTGGGGCCGAACGGCACAGGCTTTTTTTCAAGCAAGGGATTTCAGATGATAGCGTTAGACGAAGACACGGCGCGTATTCTGAACGCCCAATCCATAGCGACAAAACAAAGCCCAGCCGAGATAGTGGCCGAACTAGTGCATGAGCAGTTTGCCGCCGCAGTGTAAAGCAATAGCGAGGATAAGGAAACAGCGCAAAGCCCGAAACTGTGTCAAAATGACACACTTCGGGCAAATTCAGCCGAAAACAGGCAAATTTGCCCTATTTTAGGCAAAAAAACATCCAAAATTGGGTGTTTAACACCCAAATTATGGTGATAAACACCCTCCTGTAGGGTGTTAAACACCCAACGTTTGCCCTCAAACACCCTCCTGTATGGTGTTTAACACCCAACGTTGGATGATCAACACCCAACGTTTGCCCTCAAACACCCAACGTTCCATGATCAACACCCAACGTTTGCCCTCAAACACCCAGCGTCGGGTGATCAACACCCAACGTCGGGTGATCAACACCCAACGTTTGCCCTCAAACACCCAACGTCGGGTGATCAACACCATACGTTTGCCCTCGAACACCCAACGTCGGGTGATCAACACCCAACGTTTGCCCTCAAACACCCAGCGTTCCATGATCAACACCCAGCCGAAGGCGACAAACCCCCATACGAAGGCTTACAAATTACAAGGTTTGGTGTTACACTTGAAACATAGGGAACAGTGCGCCCTTTCGGGCGTATCAAACAAACAGACGAAGACAATAGTAAGGGGGATTTTTATGGCAGTACC
>Ga0268262_10004329_pt1 | contig 14758 bp, 12 predicted proteins | sample TergutNc150P3_FD_190354 | JGI IMG/M metagenome (GOLD analysis project Ga0268262, IMG submission 190354) | Nasutitermes corniger P3 segment gut microbial community from laboratory colony in Florida, USA - Nc150 P3 (SPAdes) (version 2) | ecosystem: Host-associated > Arthropoda: Insects >... | reverse complement strand
ACAGACTGCGTTCAGGGCTTACGCCCCGTATGGGTAGCCGTTATCTCTAAGCATGACATAAAACTCGCGCAATGGCAAGCCCGCCACAGCGCTTAAAGTGCCGTCTATTTTTTTTATAAAGCAGGATGCAAGCCCCTGGATACGATATGCTCCGGCTACCCCCTGCCATTCATTTGTATTAAGATACCAGTTAATTTCAGCTTCCGACATGCTGTCAAAAACGACCGTACAGGAGACGGTGCGGCAATCGGTCTTTTTTTCCTTGCCATTGTAAAGAGCCATAGAGGTAATTACCTGATGTTCCCTGCCCGACAGTTCTTTCAGCATACTTGCGGCGTCGTCTCTGTTCTGCGCCTTGCCGAAGATTTTATCTTCTATCGCGATAACCGTATCCGCGCCGAAAACCCACCACGGCAGGCGGTTTCTCATTTCTTCAAGGACATTTTCTATCTTTTTAACCGCAAGCTCCGAGGTTAATTTATCCGGGTCTTTATGCGTACAGAGGCTTTCATCGATTTTGGCGGGCATAACGCTGAACGGAAGTCCGAGCATTTTGAAATAATCCTGCCGCCTTGCGGAACTGGAAGCTAATATAATCGGTTCCATTTTACGATTTTAACGCGAATTTTAAATGAAGTCCAGTAGCGCGGGATTTTTACAATAAATAGGCGCGCTGTTAAATAATCCAAAAATAAGACAATCATTGTTAAAAATGCATATACCCACTGCTCTAAATTTTTATTATATTTATATATAAGAATAAACAAAGGAGTATTTATGAAAGGAAAAGTATTTATTTTCTCGCTGACGGTTATCCTTGTAATAACAGGATTAAGCGCATGCAGTAAGACCGGCGGAACCGCCGGCGTTCAAAATTCAAAGACAAGCCTTGATTGGGCAGGGGTATATACCGGTACAATACCCGCAGCCGATGTGTCCGGTATCAATGTCCGTATGCAGATCAACAAGGATAATACCTATGAATTGACGTATGAATACCTCGATATATTTGATAACAACACGTTTACCTTTACAGGATCGTTTAAATGGGACGATACGGGCAACGTTATTATCATTGATATAGCCGACGCGCCGAGTTATTATAAAGTAGCCGAGAATAAATTAATCCAGCTTGACATGAAAGGGAATCTGATAACAGGTGACCTCGCTGATAATTATGTGCTGATGAAAAACAGGTAAGAATTTTTACCGAACCCATAACATATTTTGTAAAACGTAAAATATGTTATGGGAACTTCTATTACTTGTGTTTTCCGTACCAGTCTTTTAATCTATTCAATAATTCTTCCGCGTACTTTAAAAACGGACCGTTATCCGCAAGCACACCGGCTAAATCGCCAGCCTTGGACTTTTGTTCCAGGCTGAATGCCATTTTTCTTGCTTCCTCGGCGCAGATAGTTGCGCAGGCTCCCTTAAAGCCGTGTACGGTTATGGCATAGTCCGCTAATGTTTCCTTTGATACGGCTGCCAGTTTGCTTAAAACCGCCGGCGTTTTGTCTATAAAAGAGCTTATTACAGATATATAAAGCTCCTCATCACCGCCCATTAAATCAATGAAAATATTTTCGTCTATTCCGGGAATTTCGATAGCCATATTTACTCCTTAAACTACTTTAATATTTTTGCCATTTTTTCAAGCATATCGGCTTTATTTATCGGCTTGTGTATGAACTCAACAGCTCCAAGTTCCTGCGCCTTTTCCTTGTCTTTGGGGTCTTCCGATGTCGAGTATATCGCTATCGGCGTTGAGTGCAATTTGCTGAGGTCGCGTATCCTGAGTAAAGTATCCCATCCACCCATTTCAGGCATAGTCAAGTCGAGCAACACCAAATTAGGAACATATCCCTTGAAGAATAAATCCAATGCCGCTTTGCCTGAAGTAACTGTGGTAACGTCATAATCATTTTCAAGCGATTTTTTTGTCAAAGTAAGGACGGTTTCTTCATCGTCAATTACGATGATCTTTTTCTTCTCGTTGCCCGATTCTACTTTGAATTTTACCGATTCCTTTTTAAGGTCTTCAAAGTTACTGCTGTTCTCGGCGCTCATTTCGTCTACAACGGCTACCGCAGTTTTTATTTCATGCATCGCGCCGTCTACTATGTCGTTCATGCCGGTCATCAACTCTTTACTGATTTTTATAAAATCATTGGTCTGATGGTGCAGGTTATCGCCTGATTGATTCATTTCAGCCGCGCTGTTGTTTACCGTTATGCTGATTTCTTTCAGCCGGTTCATTGATTCCAGTATTTGCTTCCCGCCTACTTCCTGTTCTTCCATTGCGTTACGGATATTTGCCTCATGCGAAGAAACCGTTTTTACTCCGTTGTCAATAACCTCGAAACGAGAAAGAACATCATTGGAAGACGCGGTTATTTCGTCTATGGACTTTTTTATCTTTTTTAACATGTCTGTTGTTGACTTTGACTGAGCGCTTGACGATTCGGCAAGTTTTCGGATTTCACCGGCTACAACGGCAAACCCTTTTCCCACTTCCCCGGCGTGCGCCGCCTCAATAGCGGCGTTCATAGAAAGCAAGTTGGTCTGACTGGCTATATTTTCCATTACAGAGTTAATTTCCAAAAGACCTTCGGATTGCCGCGCTATTTCCTGTATTTTTTCCGCTACCGCTTGGAGCCCGGTTTTTCCGTTCTCGGACGCTTCTGTCAATTTGGTAACGCTCTTGCCGTTTTCTATCAGCGTTCTGGTTACAGAATGAATGTTAGCGGTCATTTCCTCAACGGCGGAAGACGATGTATTGATGCTTTCAGACTGTTCTTTTATAAGCATGTTAAGGTGGTCAATGTTGTCTTTTATCTTATTAACCGCATTATCCGCTTCGGTAGCGCTTCTTTCCTGCTTGCTCATTTCGGTTTTCATACCGTCAAAATTATATGAAATCTGGTCTACTGATTCGGAAGTTCTTTCCATATTTGTTGAAAGTTCATGTCCGGTATTGGTCAGCGCGGCGATTTTATATTTAATTGTCCCTATAAGTTCTCTCATTTTTTTAACCATAAAATTAAAGTCACTGGCAAGCTCGCCTATTTCGTCATTTGCATGGACATTTGCGGTATGCGTCAAATCGCCTTCCGCGATAGTTTTAATAACGTTGCCTACTTTAACGATTGGGTTTACAATAATAAATCTGCTGCCCAATGATGTTGTCAGAATTGAAATAAATAAAAGACCTGCCGCAATTAAAAGAATTCTTTTTATCGCCATACTGCTGTTCTGTTTAATCGTTATTCCTATAGTTGAATTTTCTATAGACATCATATCTATACCGATAAAATAAATGCCTATGACATCTTTGGTATTGGGTTGAAATATCGGAGAATATGCGGCGAGGCATTTTCTCCCCAAAATCATCGCCTCTCCGATATATTCTTTTCCATCCCGAATTCTCGGATATGCCGCGCTTCCCTTTCCCAAAAATGTATCTACCGCGCGGTTTCCCTGAGCGTCTTTAATGCTGGTGGTTATTCTGCGGTAATCATCTTGTTCACTGACAAAAATAGTCGCTAAATTATTCAACGCCGAGGATATTTTGTCGACAACTTCATAATGATATTTAAGAGAGTTACCATTTTGATCTACTAAATTGCCGCCCTGAAGGCGTAAGACGCCGTAATCCTCTTCTATTATCGCTTTAAGAGATTCTATGTCGCCTTTGATTTTTTCTTCCGCCATTAGAACGGCAGTCTGCATGCTGACTTTTTGCATAGTAATAATACTGGTAATTGACAGCACAGCGATTGTAAAAATTACAATAAGGGTAGTTATACTCGATATTTTTATGAGTATGCCCATTCTCTTTACTTTTTTCTTGTTGTTTTCAGCGCTCATTTTTTGTCTCCTTTAAACCTATAACCCCTTTTTTGGCTGTTTTTATACCTTTTGTGAGAATAATACAATAATGTAGTGAAAATTACAAGCCAAAAAATGAGAAATTCTCGCCGAAAAGGAGAGTTAAACTACAATTATTTAAAATATAATCTGTTTTTCATATAAGGACGCATAATTAAACCGATTTTTTGAGTATTTTTTTTACTCATAACTACCTATTTGCATAATGAGGCATTAATTCCAGTTTATGCAAATTTAATTTGTGCATTTTGTCAATTTTTTCTTTAATCGCCGCGTCTTCGCAGACGCCCTCGCGGATATACTTATCCAATACGGCGTAAGTAAAACCGATGTTTTCCTCGTCGCTTAAACCTGAAAGACCGTCCTCGGGGACTTTCTCAATAAACTTTTCCGGCAGCGCTAATTCTCTTGCAACTAACTTTACTTCGGCAACTGTTAGCTGAGATAGGGGGCTGAAGTCCCCGGCGGCGTCGCCGTATTTTGTGGCGTAGCCTATGTAGTCCTCGCTTAAATTGCATGTATTGGCGACTCTGCCGTTTACTGCGGCGGATACGGCGTAAAGGGCGGTCATTCTGATTCTGGCGGGTATATTGATAGTCGCCTGCCTGTTAAGGGAAAAATCGGCTTCTTTTATGCTTTCAAGCAGGGCGTCAACGGTTTTTTTAATGTTGACTTCCAAGCGCTTAATGCCCAAAAATTCGACTAATTCGCGCGAATAGTCTATGTCATGCTGTTGACCCTGCGGCATTAAAACGCCGTAAACTCTCTCTTTTCCAAGAGCCTGCGCGCAAAGAGCCGCGACAGTAGAGCTGTCCTTGCCGCCCGAAATACCGACTACGGCGCTGCAGTCTTTGCCGTTTTTTTCAAAATAATCGCGTAACCAATCGATGATTTTGTCCTTTGTTTTTTTTGCATCGAACATAAATACTCCTTATTTTATTTCAATTTTGAAAGGAAGCGCCGGTAAACCGTCGCTGTTAAACAACTGCCTGTCGCGCGGATTATCCGCCCATGCGTATAATATCTTTTTTGGATTTTTTATTCCAGATATATCGATGCTGATTGCATTTGCGCTTTCAATTTTTGCGGGAAGACGAACATGAGCGTCTTCGCCGATAACGCTGACATACGCGATATTGGAAATTTTTTCACAGGAACAACATTCACACTCTGACTCATACACGGCTCTCAAGCCGCCGCCGCAATTAGTAAAAAATATGTTAATTTTATCCTTATTGCGCTCAAAGCGCGATACTGCAGGTCCCGGCGAAGTATTATCTGCGGCGAATACCGTTTTGTCCGCCGCAAGGAAAAGGCGGTAACCTACGTCTTTTTTGTTAATGGGGTGTATGTCATTCCATTCGCCGAGTTCCAGAGCGCAAGCCATACCGGTATTTGGGATAGCCATCGCGTCCGCCTGCGCTTCTCGGATTATCGCCCAGCCGTGCGCTTCGTTGTTATCCGATTCTTCCTTCCAAATCGGCAGTTGGACAAAGATGAACGGTAATTTTTCGTTGTTGTTTTTTTTGCGCCAATCGTCAATCATAAGCGGAAAAAGTTTTTTGTAATCGTTGGGATTGGAATCGTTTGATTCTCCCTGATACCAGATAACTCCTTTAACGGGTAATTTAAGAAAAGGGTAGACCATTGCGTTAAAATTTCCCATCGGCAGCCGCTGAAAGAAAAATTCTTCAGGGCGGGTCGGGGCTTTTGTTCCTATTTTGTATTTCCATGTTCCCGCTAACTCCACGGATTCGCTGTCCGTAAAAATACGGAAAGGTTTATCCGTTGTTATACTGCCTTCGCCGTTATTGCAGATAACTCTTATTACGATGCGGTTTTTTCCTTTTTTGACCAATCCCTTGGGGACGTATTTTCGCGGCGGATAACGGTATCCCGTGTTTCCGATTTCTACGCCGTTAACAAAAACCGTATCGGAGTCTACGATAGTGCCGAGCCACACTTTAACTTCTTTGGCGGCAAAATCTTCTCCCGCTTCAAAATCTTTCGCAAGCCATAACGCGCCGCAAAATTTTTCCAATCCCGCGCCTGTAAAATTGCCGGGCAGGGTAATGTCGTCCCAGGAAGAAATGTCCGTCGTCTGATTTTTCCAATCTTTGGCGAGCCCGATATCCTCATGCGCGACATTTTTTTCCCATTCCGCGATAGCGGACGCCGATTTACTTGTAATTTCCTCGCGTTTTTTTGCGTCGGCGTATTGCGCGCCAAGGGCGATTTTTTGCGGAAATTCGGAAAGAGCGTCGCGGCTCATCCATGATTCAATCGGAGTGCCGCCCCACGCGTTATTGATTAACCCGATAGGGATTCGGTATTTTTCGTACATATTTTTTGCGAAGAACCAAGGTGTTGCGGTAATACCGGAAAGCGTCTCTTTGGACGGTTTTACCCAGCTGCCGCCTGAAATTTCTTCGCGCGGAGAGGAAAAATCCCACTCTTGAGGAGCCTTAAAATGCCTGATAACAGGATACTCTTTTAATTCCCATTCTTCGCTGAAATCATCGCGAAGGCGATCCATAGCCATTTCCATGTTGCTTTGCCCTGAGCAGAGCCAAATGTCGCCTGAATAAATGTCTTTTATCGCGACGGACTCATCATCGCTTTTTATTTCCATTTCAAAGGGACCGCCTGAGGAGACGGGATCAAGCGTTACGAGCCATTTGCCGCCGGCGGATTTTGCTTCATAAGTTTTCCCCAAAAAGATAACGGTTATTTTCTTTCCGCTCCAAATAGGAAAATGGCTGTCTCTTTGTAAAACCATTCCGTCGCTGAAAATAGACGGCATTAATAAATCTTTCATACTATTGATTTTATCATAGTATCCTGTAAAATTAAATAGCCCGGTTTTTCGGGCGCGGCAGAGAGGAGAATATATGGATATTCCGTTTTCGCGCGGATTTAATTTTTCCAAATGGTTTGAAGCGCGCGCTTTTAAGGATATTGATTTTAAAAAATTCAGCGAGCAGGATTTTATTGACGTAAAAAGTCTGGGCGCCGACGTTATCCGCCTTCCCGTCGCTTTTCATAATTTTGTTCTTGGTGAAAAAGATCATACCCTTAACCCTGAATTGTTAAAATACCTTGACTCTGTCGCCGATTGGGCTGAAAAACACCGGATATATCTTATTATTGATAACCATTCGTTTCATCCTGTTAATCCGACAGACAACAACATTGATAAAATACTTATCCCCGTATGGGAACAGATTACCCGTCATTTTAAGGATCGCGGTAAATATGTGTTATACGAAGTATTAAACGAACCGCACGGCATTACCGACGAGCGTTGGGGAGAAATTCAGCGGAAGACGCTAGAGGCGATGCGAAAGATTGATAAAGAGCGTCCGGTTATCACGGGCGGAACAAATTACAATTCAATTGAGAAATTATTTAAAATTCCCGCATATACCGATGACAATTTAATTTACACTTTTCATTTTTATGATCCGCATATTTTTACGCATCAGGGCGCAACATGGAATAAACCTTCGCTTGATCCGCTGTCCAATCTTCCGTTTCCCGCGCCTGAAAACTTTACCCCGCAAATCCATGAAACATTTAAGGGGACATGGGTAGAGGAATCCTTAAAAAGTTATGAACATGATTCTAAGTTGACAAACTTAAGCGAAACGCTTGAAAGGGCGGCGTCTTTTTCCAAAGAGAGAAAAGCCCCTGTTTTCTGCGGCGAGTTCGGCGTATTTATGAAGCAAAGTCCAAGGGAAGATCGCGTAAAATGGTACAAGTTTATCCGCGAAGAATTTGCAAAGAAAAATATCCCTTGGATATGCTGGGATTATTTCGGCGGTTTTGGAGTATTTAAAACCCAGTTTAGAGGGGCTTTTCCGGCGGATTTAGATACGGACGTTATTCAGGCTTTGGGGTTAAGAATATAACGGCGCTATTATGTATATTGACATTTAAGCGGGTATATGGTATAGTTTTTCGTATAAATTGAAACATTTTTTTAGAGGGGTATAAAAAGTGATAGTAAATGTAGAAGCAGAAATAAACAAACACAGAAATTGCAGAGAGCGCGGCGAACTTGAAAGACATATTCAAGAGTACAAAAATCTTGCAATGGAGTATGCGACTAATTTTACTTTGGCTGGGCAATATAATACGATTGCTCATAAACTTCAGGAAATTTGCGACAAGCTTCCGGCTCCGAATTTAAAACCTCATACCAGCGGCGCGCCTAGAGCTTCTGTAAAAACAGTTGCGTTAAATAATGAAGAAAAAGCAAAAATAAACGCCGCTTGGGCAAAAAAAGCCGGACACGGCGGCAAATAAGCTTGAGATAATAAAAAATAGTTAAAGATTGCCCGAACGGTTGGACCATTCTATCGCTTTTTGCTTGAGTTCCTGCACGGTCTTGCATTGCAGTTTAATTTTAATATGTTCCTTATGAGTGTCAACTGTCTTTGTGCTTAAATTTAACCGCGACGCAATTTCAATTGTTCCTAACCCTTTGGCAAGGAAAGAAAAAACCTGCAATTCGCGGTTGGAAAGCAATTGCAGCGAGGTAATCCAGTCTTTAATGCCCGGTTTATATTCTTCCGTCATTGTTTGAAGTATTCTGTCCCTTTCGGTTTCGCTTAAATAAACCTTGTTATTCAGAACGGTATTTATCGCTGACATTACGGCGTCGGCAGGTTCTGTCTTTAAAACATATCCTCTGGCTCCAAGCCGAAGAACTCTTTCGGCGTAAAAACGCTCGTCGTGTATGGAAATTATTAAAATGGAAATTTCAGGATTTATTGCTTTTAACTTTGGGATTAAATCCAATCCGTTTTCCTTGCCGAGACGCATTTCCATAAGCACCAGAGCAGGCTTTTCTTTTTCAGCTATTTTCAGAGCTTCGGTGCAATTTTCGGCTATTCCGGTAACTTCAAACCTTGGATCTTTTTCAAGAAGGATTGAAAGTCCAAAACTATAAAGCGGATAATTATCAACAATAAGAACTTTTATATTTCCGGTTTTCGCCATTAATTTATATTAACATAAATTAAAAATAAAATAAACCATATTATTTAACTTTTCCGTAATAGGTAGTTATGGACATTGGCGCAAGAATTACTTCCGCGCTGTTATGTGATGTCTGCTGTTTACCCGTTTTCTTCATACTCTCGTTTTCCGACGTGCGCCATATTTCAAGCTGATCGAATTTCGCTCCCGTTAAATCCAAAAGAACGGAAAAATGAGCGATGGTTTCGTTTATGATTACTATCGCTATTTCTTTTGTATTCGGGTTCTTGTACGCGCTTGAATAAATGCCGCCTCTTGGAGAAACGTCGCAGTCGATTCTTTGCCAGCCCGGACGGATAAAACGCGAATATTGCCCCATCGCGTAAAGGCGTTTTGAGGTAATTATTTCGTCGTCGTCAATTTTTATAAGCGCGCCGGGAAAATCCGCGGCGGAACTGTTTGTCCAAAGCCACCAGTAAAGAAAGGCGTTTGTCTGCGCCAAGGTCATATCCCAATGAATCATTCTTGCGTAAAAAAGAGCGTTATGAATTCCATGCCCCTTGGGGAGAGCGGAACCCGAACCGGAAACTTCCGTCTGCCAAAAACGTTTGCCGGACTCAATAATCTCAGGGAATTCCATTGATCCCGCTCTTGAAGACGAATCGTCGGTTCCATTGTACTGATGCAACGCGATATGCGTAATAATTTTTTCGGATTCGGGATTGTCCAGCGAAGGTTTTATCATGTCATTAAAACTGACATTAAAATTTTCAAATTCCGGCATCATAATGTTAACGCCGCCGTTACCTGCAATAACGCCCTTCATGGGGAAGCGTTTGGATATCGTTACGATAAAGTCGCGTAAATCAGCGCCGTTCCAGTAGGTTGTTTCCCAATCGGTTTTCCAGTTCGGTTCATTTTGCACGGAAAGAATGGAAAGGGGAGTGCCCATTTTTGATTCAAAGTTTTTTACATAGTCGGCAAGAAGATCGGCGTAATCGTCGTATTTGTCTCTGCGCAATCTTCCCCATCTATCCGGCAATGACCAGTTCATCGCGTAATTGGTTTTTGCGTTGACGCCTGTAATGTCTTCTTTCCACCGCGTTACGCGATTATTCGGCGTCGTCCAAGGGGCGCTCATAATTGTTAATTTTTCCGGTCCGCCGCCGCCAAGCGTTTTTATCCGCTCAATAAGATTTCTTGTGCTTGAAATATCCCAGCTGTTCCAGTTTAAATTAAAAGTTTTTGTACCGTCCGGGTTTACCGTGTAATCGTAAGTATTGTCATTTTTCCTTACGACAAAACCATCGTTATTGCCCGGGTCGGTATCGCCCTCCAAGCGCTCGCGGAAAGGAATACGGTTGCGAAGGATAGTAAAGCCCATTCCTTCGGTTCTGGAAAAAAGAAGTTTGACAACTCTTTCCGCGATTTGGGGATCACCGGGAAGCCTTGTCCACGCGTTTGATCCGCCGAACCCGTCTATCGTCTGGCGGTTCTCGCCATACCTTATATTGATAGATTTGTTTAGTTTTTCTACGTTAGCCGTTCCGCACGCGAAAAATACGAGGGCGATAGCCGTGAGAATCGCTGAAACAAAATATTTTTTCATAAGCGTAATGTTTTTTTCGGATCAACAACCGCCCAAAACGCCTGTTTAGGTTTTAGTTCTCCGTCCCAAAGACACGGGTTGCCCAGAGATTTCCAGCTGAATTCATCGTCCATGCCCCACATTGTTACGCGCGTTATGTGATCTTTGTTTTCCTTAAAAATATTAAAAAGTTCCGCGTAAGTTATAGCCTGTATACGCTGTTCAACATCGGTAACGGTTGAGTTTTTTCCGGCTCCGAAAGAACCGCTCCCCACGCTTCTTATTTCAACGTCAAGTTCGCTTATTGCGATTTTTATCCCGATATCTTTAAATTTTTGTATGGAAGCGCGCACGTTAGCTGATGACGTTGACGTCCCGTAATGCGCCTGCATGCCGACTCCGTCGATAAGGTTGCGGCTGTTGCCCTCAGCTTTGTATCTGTCATTAATATCCTTGATCATATTAACCATTACCTGCACTTTTCTTTGGTTGTCCAGATTGTAGTCGTTAAAGTAAAGCTCAATGTCCGGATCAGCCGCTCTTGCAGTTCTGAACGCGAGCTCGATATAATCCGCGCCCAGTGCAATAAACCACTTTGAATCCTCGTGAAGCTGGGTTTTCCAATTTAAATCCTGATCCCCCGGATTTATTCTTTCTCTTATACCTTCGTTGACAACGTCCCAGGAGATAACTTTTCCTTTGTAATGCGCCAAAACAGTATTTATATAATTTACCATATTTTCTTTTACTTGCGCCGGAGTTCCCGTTGTCATCCATGCTGGCGTTTGTTTATGCCATACAAGCGTATGCCCGTGAACCGTTATTCCGTATTTTAAAACTTCATTTACCATTTGGTCGGCAGGTCCGAAGTTGTATTGACCGCCTTTCTCGCGCGGAGCGAGATTATCGGGTTTCATTTGGTTTTCGGCTGTTACGGTATTAAACTGGCTTGTAAGAAGTTCTTTATATTCGCCCATCAAATATCTGCCGTTAATGATATTTCCGATAGGGAAATAATCTTTATAAACGTCTTTAAGCGCGGGTAATGTTCCTTGTTTAGCCGAGGCGGAACCTTTTGATGTTCCGCAATTTGAAAAACCGCAAAGAAGGGAAACAAGTAACAACAATGTAATGAATTTTATTTTCATGAAATAGCTCCTTAGTTATTGTTCGATATTAATTTTTATAAAATATCACATTATACTCAATTTAGCAATGACAGATTTTTAAGACTTTTGTATCTAAACATGGTAATATATCTTTAAGATTGGAGTATATCTTGGAAAACAATTCATCGGTTCTTTTTAACAATGACTGGAAATTCCTGCTTGGGGACGCGAAGAACGCCCATACGGAGAATTTTAACGACCGCAAATGGAAAAAGGTTGATCTGCCTCACGATTGGGTAATATCACAGCCGTTTTCCCGCGGAGAGGAAGGCGGCTGGACGCCTCAAAATATGCAGGGATTTTTCGCGTGGGAAGGGGTCTGCTGGTACCGCAAAGAATTTACATTGAAGGATATTGCCGCAAAGGCGGTTTATCTTTATTTCGGCGGCGCGTATCGTAACAGTACCATTTACATAAACGGAAAGGAAGCGGGCGGACGCGCGTCGGGTTATTCAAGTTTTCAGGTTGACATTACTGATTTTATAAGAGAAGGAAAAAATATCGCCGCCGTAAGGCTGGATAACGGCTGCGAGCCGCCCGACAGGTGGTATTCAGGCAGCGGGCTGTTCAGGAATGTCTTTTTAAAAGTCGTTCCCGTTACGCACATAAAAACATGGGGCGTTCATATAAAGCCTGTATTGTCAGCTAACAAAAAGAACGCGGAAGTAACCGTAACCGCGACAATCATCAGTCGTGAAAAAAAAGGCGGCGTTGCCGTTTGTATGCGTCTGCTTGCTCCTAGCGGTGAATGTGCAGCGGAGAATTCAGGTCTTCTTGTTTTTGACGGTTATGAAGAAGCTGAGGTAGAACAAACGCTGCGTATTAAAAACCCTGAGTTGTGGTCTGCGGAAAAGCCGAATTTGTACCGCGCTGTTGTGTGTTTGGAAAAAGACGGTAAAGCAGGGGAGACAATAGAGACCGTATTCGGTATACGCGACGTAAAAATTGCATATAAAAAGGGAATGACCGTAAACGGAGAGAAAGTAAAGCTGAAAGGAGTGTGTCTACACCATGACTGCGGTATAACGGGCTCCGCTTACTATGACGATGTTTGGCGGCGCAGACTGAATGTTTTAAAAAGTATAGGCTGTAACGCGATAAGGACAAGCCACAATCCGCCGGCGGAGGAGTTTTTGGATTTATGCGATGAAATGGGTTTTTATGTAATAGACGAATGTTTTGACAAATGGAAAAGCGGCTATTACGCATCTCATTTTGACGCCGACGCACAGCGCGATCTTACGGATTTTATTCTGCGCGACAGAAACCATCCGTCTGTAATTATGTGGAGCGTCGGCAACGAGGTGGAAAATCAGGGCGCGGACAGCATGCTTGAAATACAAAAAAAATTAATCGACATTGTCCGCGGTCTTGATTCGCGTCCCGTAACCTGCGCCCTTGCCCCTCACGCGAATCCGCGCAGTCTTGTGAACGCTCCGCCGCAAGAGCTTGTCAATTTAACAAAAAAACTGGCGAAGGACGTTGACATACTGGGTCTTAATTACCACGAACCGTTATACGAACATTACACGAAGTCAATCAACAAGCCCATTGTCGGCACGGAATGTTATGAGTATTATTCAAGCGTAGGCGCAAACTTTGAAGATGTTTGCGATAAAAACACTTGGCAATTTGTACTTGAAAATGACAATGTAATTGGTCAGTTTATCTGGGCTGGAATTGACTATCTTGGAGAAAGCCCGTATCCGGCAAAAGGCTGGACAGGATCAATTTTAGATATTTGCGGCTTTATGAAACCAAACGCTTTTTTCCGCAAAAGCATCTGGACGAATGAGCCGTTTGTCTATCTTGCCTTTTACGACCAAAATAAAAAGCCCGACTACTCGCGCGGACGCTGGTCATTCCCACAGCTTACCTCGCACTTAAACCACGAGCATTTTTTGCGCCGCACCGTAAAGACCGCCGTTTTTACAACCTGCGATGAGGCTGAACTTTGGATCAATGGTAAAAAAATGGGACGAAGAAAGAGAATTGATTTTAAAAACGGAATTATAGAGTGGACATTTGAATATACTTTGGGTAATATTGAGGTGAGGGGAATAAATAACGGCAAAGAAGTCTGTTCCCATGTTTTAAAGACGGCGGGCAAGGCGCAGAAAATAAAACTTATTTCCGATAACGCCGATTTAAAACCGGGTGAAATCGCCCATATCGAAGTAAATATTACCGATAAAAACGGTCTTCTTTGCCCCGATGAAAAATTGATAGAGTTTTCACTGGAAGACGGCGCGGAATTTCTGGGAGCCTGTTCCGGCGATTTAACTCAAGATTTAGGTTTTACAAAAACAAAGGTAGTTACTTTTGAAGGTAGAGCGCTGGCGATGATAAAGGCAGGCGCTTCGGGAGGGGATATAGTGTTAAACGCACATTGCAAAAAACTTGAGAAAGCGTCGTTACGCTTCCGGGTAAAGTGAGCTGAAAATGAAGATGACAATGCGCTGGTTCGGACCGGGCTACGATCCCGTAACTTTGGACAAGATACGGCAGGTTCCCGGCATTAGCGGAGTTATTACTACGCTGTACGGCGTTCCGCCCGGCGAGGAATGGAAAAAAGATGAGCTTCTTGCGCTAAAAAAACAAGTTGAGGATAACGGGCTTGTAATCGCGGGGATAGAAAGCGTCAATGTTCACGACGCGATAAAAACCGCCGGCAAAGAGCGCGATATGTATATCGAAAAATATATCAACACGCTGAAAATAATCGCGCAGGCGGATATACATCTTGTCTGTTACAACTTCATGGCGATCTTTGACTGGACGCGCTCCGATTTAGCGAAGCCTCGTCCCGACGGCGCTTTTGTGATGGCATATCAGCAAAAACTTATAGATGAAGTTAACCCCGATAAAATGTTTGACATGATGAACGCCAAAGCGCAAGGACACTTGCTTCCCGGCTGGGAACCGGAAAGAATGGCGAAAATCCGCGAACTGTTTGAGCTTTACAGCAATATTGACGAAGACGCGTTATTTGCAAATTTAACATATTTTCTTAAAGCGATTCTGCCGACTTGCGAAAAATACGGAATTAAAATGGCGATTCACCCCGATGATCCGTCATGGTCGGTATTCGGTCTTCCGCGAATAATGAAAAACAAAGAAGACTTAC
>Ga0268262_10004328_pt1 | contig 14759 bp, 13 predicted proteins | sample TergutNc150P3_FD_190354 | JGI IMG/M metagenome (GOLD analysis project Ga0268262, IMG submission 190354) | Nasutitermes corniger P3 segment gut microbial community from laboratory colony in Florida, USA - Nc150 P3 (SPAdes) (version 2) | ecosystem: Host-associated > Arthropoda: Insects >... | reverse complement strand
ACCATGCGCAAAACTGGGCAAATAAACAGAATTCGCGAAGCCTTGAAAATAGAGCTTGCGCAAAATTTGTTGATAGGAGAAACATTAACGGAGAAAACATGATTATCCCACACATTTTTGAAGACACGGGCAGAGGCGAGCGGACTTTTGACATATATTCCCGCTTGCTCAAAGAACGCATAATTTTTTTAGGCGCGCCCATAAACGATGAAGTTGCCAATGTGATAATGGCGCAGCTCATTTATTTGGAATATGAAAATCCGCAAAAAGACGTGACCATCTACATAAACAGCCCAGGTGGCTACATTTCCAGCGGCCTTGCCATTTACGATACCATTCAGCATATTCGCTCTGAGGTTGTGACCATTTGCATTGGCGAGGCTTCTTCAATGGCTGCGATTATACTCGCTGCCGGAACCAAGGGAAAGAGGTTTGCTCTTCCTCATTCGCGGATAATGCTGCACCAGCCGCAGGGTTATGCAAAAGGCCAAAGTTCAGATATTCAAATTCACGCAAGAGAAGTGATAAATACACGAGATAAATTAAATGAAATAGTGGCAAAGCACACCGGGAAAAATTCAGAAGAGATAAAAAAGAAAACCGACCGCGATTTTTACCTCACCCCGCAAGAAGCTTTGGAGTTTGGCATAATAGACGAAGTATTCAAACCAAAAGAGAAAACCAAAAAGTGAAAAAAAAATCACCGTTTTGCAATTTTTGCGGAGCCGCTATAGAAGAAGTGGAAAGACTGCTCACAGGCCCCGAAAACGTGGCTATATGCAATAAATGCATACAAACTTGCTACGGCTTAATTTCATCTGGCAAAAGCGAAAAGCAAGTTGCGCAACAAACTCAAAGCGAACATGCTGATATTTATTTGCCGCCGCCCTCTGAATTAAAAAAACACTTAGACAAATTTGTCATTGGCCAAGATAATGCCAAAATTGCGCTTTGCGTATCGGTATATAACCATTACAAAAGGCTTTATTCAGGGAACTCTCAAAAATTTTCAAACGATGTTGAAATAGATAAATCCAATGTTTTGTTTGTTGGCCCCACAGGCTCTGGCAAAACACTACTCGCTCAAACACTTGCCCGCTTTTTGCAGGTTCCTTTCACCATATCAGATGCCACGGTTTTAACAGAAGTAGGGTACGTTGGCGAAGATGTGGATAGCATTTTGGTTAGGCTTTACCAAGCTGCGGAATACAATGTTCAAGCTGCGGAGAAGGGCATTGTTTTTGTTGATGAAATAGATAAAATTGCACGCAAATCTGCCAACCCTTCAATCACCAGAGATGTGTCTGGCGAAGGCGTTCAGCAGGGCTTGCTTAAAATTTTGGAAGGAACCATTGCTGCCATTCCACCCAAAGGCGGTCGCAAGCATCCAGAGCAGCATTTGGTTCATATAAATACCCGCAACATTTTGTTTATATGCGGCGGTGCTTTTGAAACTTTGGATAAGGTTATCTCAAAACGCGTGAATTCTGGCGGTGGAATGGGTTTTGGCGCAGAGGTGATATCTAAAAATGAAACCAAAATTGGAGAAATACTGAGCAAATGCGAACCGGAAGATTTGATAAGCTATGGTTTGCTTCCAGAGCTGGTTGGCAGGCTGCCAGTTATAGTTAGCCTAGACGAGCTAGACGAAGCTGCGCTTTTAAGCATTTTAACAGAACCGCAAAACTCTTTGGTAAAACAATACACAAAACTCTTTGCAATGGATGGGATTGAACTCTCCTTCACCAAAGATGCTTTTGATGTTATAGTCAAAAAAACGGTTGAGCAAAAAACAGGAGCGCGCGGGCTTCGCTCTGTGATGGAGAAAATATTGATGCCTTATATGTTTGAAGTTTCAAAATATCGCGAACAGGCTGTTTTAAAAATAGACACCAATATTGTTCAAGCGGCAATAGAAAAAAATAGGAGGTAAATTTTGGCAAAAGAAAAAACAGAAACCATTGTAAATAAAGATGATGCTCAATTTCCCCAGCCGGATTTTGAAAAAGCATTCCCTGTTGTGCCTTTGCAAAAATTCGTTATGTTTCCCAGAATGGGAACGCGACTTTCTTTTGACAGACAAATAACTTTAAATGCGTTAAGGCACATAGACGATTCAAAAGGTTTTGTTATTTGCCTCTTGCAAAAAAACAGAGAAGTGGAAATTCCGCGTGAAGATGAATTATATAAGGTTGGTATTTTAGCTTATGTAAAAGGAGTTTCTGGAACACCCAACAATTTGCTTTTGGTGAATTTATTTGGTGTTTTGCCAGTTGATATAGATCAAATGTCTTTTAACGAAAAAGACAATGACAAATATTTCAGTGCCACTGCAAAACCTCGTTTTTTGGATTTTAAAGACAAAAAACTTTCAAAGGCTCTTGCGGAAAATATGCTAGGCTCAATGGAGCAATATGTAAAAACCCAGCATAATTTGCCAGACAATCTAAGGGATATTCTAAAAGGAATGCCACCAGAAGAGCGTTGCCTTATAGCGCATAGTTTTTTAAAACTTTCAGACGATGAACACCAGAGCATTTTGGAAAGTGCCTGCCTTGAGGAGATGTATGCAAAAATAGATTTGGCCATAAACACCGCTCTTGAAGTTCACAGAATAATTTCTTTGAACAGGCAGCAGGTGGAGATAAAAATGCAACGTTCCCAGCGTGAATACATGTTGCAGGAGCAAATTTCCCAGCTTCAAAAAGAATTAGACGAAATAAACGCAAACGAACCGGATAACGAAAATTTTTCAAAAAAAGCTCGTGAGCAAAAATTCCCGCCAACTATCAAAGAAAAATTTGACGAGGAAATGTCGCGCTTAAAACTTTTAAACCCTATGAACCCCGAATACACCGTGGTTCGCAATTATATAGATTGGCTACTAGCTCTTCCCTTTGGCGTTTACACCGAAGATGTTTTAGACATAAAAAGAGCCACCGAAAGCCTTGATTCCAAACATTTTGGCTTGGAGAAAGTGAAAGAGAGAATTTTGGAGCACATTGCAGTTTTGCAGATGGCAGAAAAATTGAAGAACAAAGATGTAAAAAGCCCAATTCTGTGCTTGGTTGGCCCCCCCGGGGTGGGCAAAACAACCCTTGCCATGTCCATAGCAAATGCCATGAACAGAAATCTCGCTAGAATTTCGCTAGGCGGAGTTCACGACGATGCGGAAATTCGCGGCCACCGCCGCACATACATAGGCTCAATGCCAGGGCGCATAGTGCAGGCTCTTCGCAAGGCAAAAAGCATGAACCCTTTGATTTTGCTAGACGAAATAGATAAAATGTCCAAAGATTTTAGGGGAGACCCTGCGAGCGCAATTTTAGAAGTTTTGGATCCCGAAATAAACACCGAGTTCAACGACCATTTTATGGAAGTAGGCATAGACCTTTCCAGAGTATTTTTCGTAGCAACAGCAAATACCCCAGACGGCATTCCGGCAGCCTTGTACGACCGCATGGAAATAGTGCGCATACCTGGTTATTTGCATTTTGAAAAGGAACATATTGCAAGAGGTTTTTTAATTCCAAAAATTTTAAAGCAAAATTCGCTCACCGCAAAGCAATTCAAGGTTTCGGATTCTGCCATAAATGGAATTTTAAGAGAATACACGCGAGAGGCAGGTGTTAGGGAATTGGAGAGAAAGCTAGAAACAATGGCGCGCAAACGGGCTATGGAATTGGTTTCAAAGAAAAAATTCACTCCGCAAATTGTGCAAAAGCAACTATCGACATATCTCGGAGTTCCAGATTTTGCAGGCCCCAGGCTTATAGACGAAAAACGCGCAGGCATAACAACAGGGCTTGCGTGGACTCCAGTTGGCGGCGATGTTCTGCATATAGAATGTATTCTTTTGCCCGGTAAGGGAAAACTGCAACTAACGGGACACTTGGGCGATGTTATGAAGGAATCCGCTCAAATAGCCCTTTCCTTGGTTAGGGAACGCGCAAAAAAATACAAAATCCCAGATGACAAATTCCGCAGAAGCGATGTTCATTTGCATTTTCCAGAAGGCGCAACTCCCAAAGACGGGCCTTCTGCGGGCATAGCAATAACAATAGCCATGCTCTCTGCATTCACAGGCCACCTCATTTCGCCCTTTGTAGCTTTCACAGGTGAAGTGAGCCTTATCGGTCGTCTTATCGCAATTGGCGGTTTAAAAGAAAAATCTCTAGCCGCTTTGGACTCCGGCGTGAAAAAATTATTCTTGCCCAAAGACAACCAAAAGAATGTGGAAGACTTACCGGACTTGGTTAAGAATGGGTTGGAAATAAATATGTACACGCATATTGACGAGGTTATTGAGAAGCTGTTTTAGGGTAAAAATCAAATACTAACTATAATTCATTCAATGCGAATAGGATGTTTATTTCTTATAAATCTGATAATAGTTGCTAGTTGCGCAACAGACACGTATATAATTCCCGATTTTTCTACATTTACCGCCTATAATGACAATACCCTCAAAATTCCGTTTATACCTTGCAGGCACCATGCTTGCCCTGCTAATTTCCTGCTCAGACAACCCATCTTTGAAATTCCCCACTGAAGCAGAAGTGGAACAAATGTATTCCCATTATTCCAGCAGCAGTTCTTCGGAGTTTTCCTCCTCAAGCGAACCTAGCAGTTCAAGCTCTGTGCCAAGTAGTTCCTCTTTTAGCGCTCTGCCCAGCAGTTCATCTTTTATTAACGAGAGAGGTACATTCATTGATACGCGTGATAAAAAGACTTACAATTGGGTGAAGATAGGCGACCAAGTTTGGATGGCACAGAATTTGAATTACAATCTTAGTGTTAATGCTGTATGCCATACAAAAGACGAAAATTGTTCTTGTGGTATGCTCTATACTTGGATACAGGCTATGGCGTTGAACGCCCCTAAGGATAATTGTGATGAACAGTACTGCACTGGAAAGATAGAAACTCCTCATAATGGAATGTGTCTCGAAGGTTGGCATATACCAACCAAAGAGGAATGGGAAACGTTGATTAGTTTTAGTAATAAATCTGCAAATAATTTGAAGGCAACGAGTGGTTGGGGAACCAACAATGGATATGATCAGTACGGTTTTGCAGCTCTGCCGTGCGGCGAACAAGATTCTCTTTCTTACGGTACCAAAGGGATTTGGTGGACTACCGCAGAAGATAATCCTGGAAGTTTTGCATACCAATTTATGATGGATGAAAATAATGATGTCATTGATCTTAAAAGCAACTCTAAGAAATTCAATTTTAGCGTTCGTTGCATCAAGGATAATTAATATGTTTAAAAATCTAAAATACACTCTAATCACAGCCTTGCTTTGCCTAGCAACAGCAAACGCTGCCACCATTGCGGTTTTGGAAATAACCCTAGCCTCCGATGAAGAAATGAACCTAACCATAGAAGAAACCAAATTCCTATCAGATGAACTCCGAAGGCAAGCAACAGTGCTTTTGCCAAAAGATTATTCCGTATTGACAAGAGAAGAAATAATATCCCTCGTTCCTCAAACAGCCGAAAACTTGAGCACCGCCATAGACATAGGAAAAGCCATAAAAAGCGACTATGTAACACAAGGCTTTATAGGCAAACTAGGCGACCTATTCACACTCACAGTAGAACTCTACTCCACATCAAACGGAAAATTGCTCAGTTATTTTACAAAAGAAACCTCAGACCTAAAAGGGCTTTTGGATGCAATCCGCGAAAATTCGCCAAATCTATTCGCGCAAAAAGGGAACGGGGCAACAATACCCACAAACATACCTACCGAATCCAAAATAAAAACATCATTTTGGGTAGCCCTCGGTTTGGATGTCCTTGGCGGGGCAGCCATTGGACTTGGCATTTATTACAATTCAGTAACAAACGATTATCACAGCAAAAGCGAAAAACTGCTAAACAACATACCAAATCCCAAACAAAACCCTAAGGAATTTTTGGACAGGGAAAAAGAATTTAATGAAAAATACAACAAAGCGCAAAACGCAAAAACCTCACGTAACATCTTTTACGCAACGGGAAGCACCTTGTTGCTCGGCGGCGTAGCGGTGCATATTTGGTTTTAGCGAGTTAATAAACACTTACTATATTACTTGTACGTATGAACATAATGGTAAACGGAATGCCGGGTAAAATGGCGCAGATAGTCGCCGAGGTTTGCACAAGGAGAAAATTAAATGTAATTCCATATTCGCTCACAGGCGAAGCTCTTGCGGAATACAACGGTTTCGCTTTGCTTGGTACTGCGGAGAGAGAAAATAAAATAGGGCAAATTTTAAAAGAATACCCAAACTTAATAGCTGTTGATTACACTCATCCAAACGCGGTGAACGGCAATGCCGAGTTTTATGTTAAACATAAAATTCCTTTTGTTATGGGAACCACAGGCGGAAATAGGGATGCTTTAATGGAGTTGGTGAAAAATGCAAACCATCCTTGCGTAATAGCTCCCAATATGGCAAAACAGATTGTTGCGCTCCAAGCCATGCTGGAGTGGACTGCTAAAAATTTTCCAGGGGTCTTCAGTGGCTATAATTTAAAAGTTATTGAAAGCCATCAAAAAACCAAAGCCGACACAAGCGGCACAGCAAAAGCATTGGTGAAAAGTTTTTTGGAAATGGGGGCAAAAGGAACTGAACCTATAATAGAAATGGTGCGCGAAGAAAACGCTCAAATCTCCAAAATGGCCGTTCCCCCAGAACATTTGAGCGGCCACGCCTTTCACACTTATGCCCTTGACAGCGCAGACAAATCTGTGCATTTTGAATTTCGCCACAATGTTTGCGGCAGGGAAATTTACGCAGAAGGCACCGCAGATGCTGTGGAATTTTTAGCAAAGAAAATAGAAGCGGGGCAAGGCAGGTTTTTTGATATGATAGATGTGCTGAGAAATTAATCCAAAAAATAAAACACAGTTTCGCCTTTTTTGCTCATTCCATAAGAACGGGCAAGGGCTTCTATTGTAAGAGGGTCATTTATGAGTTTTATTTTCAATTCTTGCTTTTTTTCAATTTCGTTTTCCAATCTCGTCAATTCAGTTCTAAGTTTATATATGCTTTGTTCTTTCTTTGAAATATCGTTCATTCTGGAGGCAAGCCCGTAAAAACCAAAACATATTGAAAAAGAAAAAATAACTATGCAAATAGTGCAAGTAACTTTAAGCGAAGCGCTGCGTTTGTACACACGGCTTGCCGTTGTGGTTATGCTTTCTGTCAAGTCATATACCACTTGTGTTCCTGTTCTTTTTCTTTTTCTCTTTCCTAGCATATAAAAATACCCAGCCTCAAGCTATGCCGTTTTCCACAACAAACAGATGACAGGGTTCCTTTTCGGGATTTATCTCCACATAATTCTTTGAGCCGCGCCATAAAAAACTCTGGCCAGAAAGCAAGTCTCTAATTGTGTAGCCCTGCCCTTCCGATAACCCAAGCTCTGCCAAATTCAAATACACATAAGAATCTTGAGTTTTTTTCACATCCAAATTCGCAATGCAAAGCACGGTGTTTCCGTTTTTCCAATCGCGTTTGCTGTAAACCATAATATTTGAATTTTCCGCATAATGAAAGCGCAAATTATCGTATTCCATAAGGGCACTCTGCTGCTTGCGGGCAAAATTCACTTTGCGCAAAAATTCTTTTATATTAATAGGGTTGCTCCAGTTATGTATTTTGTATTGATATTTTTCGCTGTTGTAAAGTTCCTCTTTTGCCGGATTTTTTTCGTTTTCGCAGAGTTCGTAGCCGTTATACATTCCGGTTAGGCTAGAAAGGGTTGCTGCCAAAAAATAGCGAAGTTTAAAAATTGCAGGGCCTTGTCCGTTAAAACATTCCAAGAAAATATCTGGAGTTGTGGGGAATAAAATTCCGCGCATATATTCGCAAACTGGCTTTGAGGTTAATTCCCTGAGATAATCTTCCAGTTCCCCTTTTTGATCGCGCCATGCAAAATAAGTGTAGCTCATATCAAAGCCAATTTTGCCAAGGCGCTTCATCATTTTGGGGCGGGTAAAGGCTTCTGCTAAAAGCACAAGTTCTGGGCGTTCTTCTTTTATTGAGCGAATTAGCCACTCCCAAAATGGGAAAGGTTTTGTGTGAGGGTTGTCTATGCGGAAAATATCAAAGCCTTTGTCTGCCCAAAAGAGGATTATTTTTTTAATCTCTTTCCATAATTCCTGATAGTTTTCGTTGTAGTAGTCAAAGGGATAAATATCTTCGTATTTTTTTGGAGGATTTTCTGCGAATTTAATTGAGCCGTCTGCTTCGTGGAAAAACCATTCGGGGTGTTGTTTTACATAAGGGTGGTCTGGGCTGCAATTCAGGGCTATGTCTATTGCCAGTTTTAAGCCGCGTTGTTTGCAGGCAGATGCAAAATTCTCAAATTCATCCATTGTGCCTAGTTCTGGGTCAACCGCAAAATGCCCACCGTGCGAATTGCCAACGGCATAAGGGCAACCCGGCTCGCCGGGTTTTGCTTTAAGAGCATTGTTTGCGCCTTTGCGGTTTGTTTCGCCAACGGGGTGAAATGGCACCAGATAAACGGTATCAAAACCCAAAGAGGTTATATAATCCAAACGGTTTATGCAGTCTGCCCAAGTTGCAGATTTATTTGGATTTTTGCCTTGGCTTTTGGGCCACATTTCGTACCACGTGCCTTGCCTTGCGCAAAGGGGATCCACCCTTGCTTCAAATATTTCGCTTTCTGTTGGAATATCTTTTGGAGAAATTGTCCAGGCGATAATCTTATATTGGTAAAAACCGAGTTTTTGAACTTGAAATGCACCTTCCCACAAATCATTATCCACAAACCTCATCTGGGTGCGTTCCCATTTTTTTTGCGAGGAATGCCTATATTCTATTGCAGCATCGTATTTTTCGTGACTATGCCTGAAAATATCTGCTTGAACGTTTACATATTCGCCCGGTACTCTATGAACTGCATATTTGCCGTGTTCAATTAGAGGAGAAATAACCTCTATAACAAGGTTGTCTTTTTTTGCTGGAAAATTTACTGGCATAATGGGTAATGTAGAAAATAATTTTACTATATTGGCGTTATGTTCAAAATTTGTATTGCATTTGCGGCATTTGCTTTGCTTTCTTGCGAAGAAAAAGAAGCTGCTAGCGATAAAGCCGTTGATTCCTATGAATCTTTAATAGAAAAAGCCAAAGAAACAGAAGCCGTTCTGCAAAAAAAAGCAGATTCCATTGCTCGCCTCCAAGATTCGCTGGGAATTTCGCGTTAAATTATTGGCTTTTTGAAAAAAATGCACATTTTTGCCTGCAATTATTTAAAAAGCCCATCTATAAATGCTTTATCTAGTGGCAGGCATACTTATTTGCAAACACTTTTCAAAAATTCACTTCTTCATCCATCAGATCTTTCCTCTATTCGTCTCCTTGCATTTTCTTTTGAAAAATATCCACTTGCAAACTTTTGGTTCAGCTCCTTTTTAAATTCCTCTATCGGTCTCCCTTCCCCCCTGTCTGCTTGCTCCAAACTAATTTTAAGTCGCCTATCTAGCTCTATCTCGTCTAACAGGTCCTCAGTCCATTTCTATTTTTTCTACAAATGAAAGATGATAAGATTAAGGATAGCGAGAAAGATACACAACCGAACTAAACCCAAACAAAAATCCCCCCAACACCCTTGCCACCCCAGCAAAATTTTTCTATATTCTCTCCATGAAGCCATTTTTCGCAATTATTTTTATGGTAACACTTGTAAATGCACAAATTCATGGATTCGGGGCTAGGATAAACCAAATTGGCTATGGAGAACAGGCTAAGAAAATATTGGTTTTGAAAGACGCGGGGGCTGCTTCTGTTGAATTTAAGGATTTGGCAAGCGGCAAAACTATATTGAACGTGCCCTTATCTGCTCCAGCAACTTGGGAATATAGCGGAGAGTCTGTGCGCAAGGCAGATTTTTCGGGACTCTCGAAAAAAGGAGCTTATGCTGCTTATGTAAACGGAGCCAGAGTTTCTGACAATATAATTGTGCAAAACGATGTTTATGAAAATGTGTTCAAAGCCGCTTTGAAATGGTTTTATTATCAAAGAGCTAGTACTGCACTGCCCTTTGAATTTGCCGGCAAATGGATGCGAGCAGCCGGACACCCAGACACCAGCGTTAGCTTTTACCCAGAATCCGAAAAGCCCGCAGGCTGGAAAATCAGCAGCCCCAAGGGTTGGTACGATGCTGGCGATTATGGCAAATACATTGTGAACAGCGGAATTTCTGTTTTCACTCTTTTGGAACTATATGAGCGTTTTGAAAAAGAACTCAAAAAAATTTCCCTGAACATTCCCGAAAGCAAAAGCAAAACACCGGATCTTTTAGAAGAAGTGCGCTGGAACTTGGACTGGATGCTAACCATGCAAGACCCGGAAGACGGCGGAGTTTACCACAAATTGACCACCGCAAGGTTCAGCGGGCACGAGCTACCAGAAGGCGATCTTGCAAAAAGATATGTGGTTATGAAAACAAGCACCGCCGCTTTGAACTTTGCCGCTGTTATGGCACAGGCAAGCCGAATTTACAAACCCTTTGACGCAAAATTTTCCGCAAAAGCCATTGCCGCCGCAGAAAAAGCCTTTGAGTGGGCAACAAAAAATCCGTCAATCCTATTCAAACAACCCGAAGGCATGAACACAGGACCATACGCTCCCAGCGATGAAACAGTCCAAGACGAAAAACTATGGGCAGCAGCAGAACTTTACATCAGCACAAAGAAAAAATCTTACGAGAATATAATTGATAGCGTTCCATTTGACGGGCAAACACCTTGGTGGGGCAATGTGAATTTTTTGGCTGTGTACAGAATTTCCGATGCCAAAAACGGATTTAAAAAAGATTTGAACAAAAAGGCTCAAGATACCCTTATAGCTGTTGCAAATACTCTCAAAGATATAGCAGAAAATTCCGCTTATGGAATACCCGTAAATAAATGGAATTTTGTTTGGGGTTCGAATTCTGCCGTTGCAAATAATGGCATTTTGCTTTTGCACGCATATTATTTAACAAAAAACAAAAGCTATTTAGATGCCGCTCAAAGAGCCTTGGATTATCTTTTGGGGGCAAACCCAATTGATATAAGTTATGTGACTGGGTACGGCAACAGAACGCCAATGTCTCCGCACCACAGACCATCCGAAGGAGATGGCATCACAGATCCGGTGCCGGGTATGCTGGTTGGCGGACCGCACGAGGGAGGGCAAGATGTTAAACCAAATGGGCGTTGCGAAAACTATGTGCAAAAAGGCAAGCCCGCTCTTTCCTATTTGGACAACGATTGCAGCTATGCCACCAACGAAGTTGCAATAAACTGGAACAGCCCTTTAGTTTACATTTCCGGTGCTTTGCACTTTTTAAACACAAAATGAAAAAAGTTTTTGTTGATGGGCAAGAAGGCACAACGGGTTTGCAGATAAGGGAAAAACTGCTCACCCGCAAAGGCATAGAGCTTTTGGAAATTGAACCAGAACTTCGCAAAGACACAAAACGCAGAGCAGAACTTTTGAACGCAGCCGACATAGCTTTTTTATGCTTGCCCGATGATGCAGCAAAAGAATCGGTGGCACTTGTACAAAATCCAAACACCATTATTATAGATACAAGCACCGCGCACCGCACAAATGCACAGTGGGCTTATGGCTTGCCGGAACTTTCGCCGAGTCACGAAGAAGCTGTAAAAAAATCAAAGCGAATAGCAAACCCAGGTTGCCACGCCACAGGCTTTTTGCTCTCTGTTTATCCGCTTGTGGCAAAGGGCATAATAAAAGCAGATGATAATTTAAGCTGCTACAGCGTAACAGGTTATAGCGGCGGCGGCAAAAAAATGATTGCGGAATACAAAGAAAATTTTGACCCATCTGTGAAACCTTATGCCCTTGGTCTTTGCCACAAACATTTGCCCGAAATGCAAAAAATAGCCGAACTAAAAAATCCGCCTTTGTTTAATCCCATTCTTGGTCCCTATTATCAAGGCATGGCTGTGACGGTGAGCTTGTTTCCAAATATGCTGAACGGCATAAATTCCTTTGACGAATTGAGAGATTTTTTAACCGATTATTATAAAAACGGCGAGTATGTAAGCGTTGCTCCCGCAGGCGAAAACCCCTCTATTTTAGACCCAACAATGTGCAACAACACAAACAATGCAAAAATTTTTGTGTTCGGGCGCGAGGAACACGGGCAGATAACCGTTGTTTTGGATAATTTGGGCAAGGGAGCCAGCGGAGCGGCTATTCAGAACATGGAAATAGCTGCTCTTTAAAAAATTCCCACTGCGCTGTTGTCATTTTTTCTAGGGTATAATTTTTTCCGTGCTCTGCGCAGTCAATTCGCATCTGTTCGTATTCCGGGCTTCTAACCATTTCGCAACACTGTTTTAATTGCTCTTTCCAAGCACTTAAATCTCCGAACTGCAAAACCCAGCCACATTTTTTGCTCGCATTGTTAATTATATCTTGAGGGCCGCCTTTATCGGTTACCAAAGCCGGGGTTCCACTTGCTATGGATTCCACTATCACATTTCCAAAGGTATCTGATGCGCTGGGGAATAAAAAGAAATCTGCACTCGCGTAAAATTCCGCAAGTTCCTTGCCTACCTTTACTCCGGCAAAATGTACGTTTGAATATCCTTTCATATTCTCTTTCAATGTTTCCAAATACCAACCACCACCAACAAAAATAAGTTCTGCATTTTTATTTTCAGTGCAAAATTCTTTCCACAATTCTTCCAAAAAAGCAATATTTTTTTCAGCAGAAATTCGCCCAACATATAGGAATGTAGCATTAGTATAATTTTGCTTTCTCAGCGATGGTGAAAAATTTTCAAGAGGTATTCCTCTTGGCAATACCTTTATATTTTCCGGTTTTACTTTTATTTCTGTTTCCAAAATTTTGCGATATGCTTCGCAAGGGCTAATTACAGGCGTAGTATTTTTGTAAAAAAAACGCATATAAGAAAGCACATAACGCCTCATCCAGGCTTCTTTCACCAGCGAGCGAGTGTAGCTTGGCACATCGGTACGGTAGTGGCTTAAAACTTTCATGCCTATTATTTTAGCCACTATGCCAACTAGCCATGCTCCCGGGCTTGGAGTTTCAAGTTCCATTAAATCTGCGGGATAGCGTTTCAAGAATTGTGCCACAGGAGCAAGATAAGGAAAGGCTAGTTCGGAATCTGCATAGCCAAGCTGTTCCATGCTTGCAGCACGGGGAAACAGAACCACAAAACCATTTTCAACAACGCCATTTGTGCGCGTGTGGAATGCACTTCCCCAAAGATGTGCTTTTTTGCCTTTTGAATTGAGGTAAGGCACAACGGAACGCAGGCTATTGGCTATGCCATTCACTTCATCTAAGTTGTCGGAATAAAAAATCACAGAAAAATTTTCTGGATGTTTTTTTCTTTTTTTATATGCTTTTCTGAGTTTTAAAAAAGAGGGTAAATTTGTCAAAAGTTGCCAAAACATGTGTACCAAAAGCATGGTAGTTCGTACATTTCCAGGGCGGTAATGCGGCCCTTGTTTTATGAATTTGAATACGGAAGTAACAGTACGCCCTTCTACGGGCTTGCGGGTGTCTCCGCCATTAAGTGGTTTGCGCGGTGCTTTCATTGCTTTCAAGTTAGAAATTTCTAACTTGAAAATAATGCTCCCTGCCGAAGATTACAAATGGATGGCGCAAGCCTTGAAGCTCGCAGAAAGTGCAGCTGCAAACGGAGAGGTTCCAATAGGTGCTATTATTGTTCTAAACGAAAAGCAAATAGGAGCTGGCCAAAACAGAATGGAAGAGTTGCAAAATGCAACAGCGCATGCAGAAATTCTGGCTATAAAGGAAGCAAGCGAGCAACTAAAGAATTGGCGCTTAGATGGCGCAACTATTTATGTTTCGCTGGAACCCTGCCCTATGTGTTTGGGCGCAATTATAAATAGCCGCATATCTAGGCTCGTATTTGCTGCCCGTGATACTTCTTCTTATAACAATTCAACAGAAATTGAGAGCGGTTTATTGGAAAAAGAAAGCGTGGAAATTTTGCAGAAATTTTTTCGCAATGTGCGGAAAATCAAAGGAGATTCAGGGGTTAAAGCTGTGCCCTCAATTCCTCAACAATAGAATATGGCAAACTTAATTCTCCAAGCAAGCCATGGCCATCGTGATAATCACTGCCACCAGTTTCCACAAGAGAATATTTCTTTGCAATGTTCTTGTATTTATTTATGTTCTTTGATGTTTTGCAATTATAAACCTCAATGCCTTTAATGCCATATTCAACCAGTTTTGGGATTAAATCATCTGCATTGGTATATTCGGGATGAGCCATCACCGCAAGCCCTCCAGATTTTTTTATCAATGAAATGGCAGCCTCTGGGCTAAGCCCCATCAGCGGGGTATAAGCAGGCGCACCATCTTTTAAGTAAAGTTCAAAAGCCTCCTGAAAAGAGCTAATGTACTTAGCCTCAATCAAAGCACTGGCTATATGAGGCCTTCCTATGCTAACTCCCGTGCAATGCTTTTCAACCTGCTCGTAGCTTATGCAAAGCCCCAGTTTGCGCAGTTTTTCAAGGCTTTCCCTAACCCTGTCCTTGCGGCTCTCGTGCTGTATAGCAAGGGCTGCCAAGAACTCTGGGTTTTGGGTATCGCAAAAATAACCCAGCAAATGAATATCCCTGCCTTTATCCACAGAGCTTATTTCAATGCCCGGTATAAGCTCCAACCCTAGGCTCTCCGCAACTTTTGGGGCGGTTTCATAAGCTGCAAAGGT
>Ga0268262_10004327_pt1 | contig 14760 bp, 26 predicted proteins | sample TergutNc150P3_FD_190354 | JGI IMG/M metagenome (GOLD analysis project Ga0268262, IMG submission 190354) | Nasutitermes corniger P3 segment gut microbial community from laboratory colony in Florida, USA - Nc150 P3 (SPAdes) (version 2) | ecosystem: Host-associated > Arthropoda: Insects >... | reverse complement strand
CGTTATTGATTTATCTACCCGTATGTCCATTAAGAAAATCGGCGAAAGAAAAAGCAAGGACGGCAAAGTAATATCTCAGGGGCGCGAGATGGGCGGAACCCGAACTTTTGTCGGCGTTATAAAGTTTCTCCGGATGGCGTTCAAGAATTACGAAAGCAGTAATGACGGCTGGATAAACCCTTATCGGACATTGAAAGAGCCGAAATATGAAAGCGTGGAAAGGGACGCTTTTTCGGAAGAGGAAATACTAAAATTATTTTCGCCCGGTGTTCTTTTGACTACAATGGAATTGGCTGTTTGCGCTGCCATTTTTTGGGCAGGGTTGCGTAGATCGGAAGTATTTGCCTTAAAACCGGAAGATTTGGACTGGCATAATCAGATAATAAACGTCCGCCGTGCTTGGCAATGCTTTGATAACAAATATAAAAAGAAACTCGGACCAACCAAAGGAAAGCGAAACCGCAAAACCCTATTTGATCCTATACTGCAGGACGCTATAAAAAAATTATGGCAAGAAAATGGACAGCAAGAATATGTGTTCGCTTATAAAAAACCGTTCCGAGGCAGCATAACGCCATGTGCTTCTTGGATAAGGCATAATTTTGAAAAATGGTTGGAGCGTGCCGGCATTGATAGAAAAGGAAGGGATATTGTCCCTCACAGCGCACGACATTCGTTGGCGACATATTTACTTGACAACGGCGTTCCGCTTCCACAAATACAGAAACTTTTAGGTCACGCTCATTTAAAGGTAACAAAAAAATATACGCATTTATATGAGAGCACGATCCAGAAGATTAGCAAAAAGGTTTCCGACATAAGAGAAGAACAGAAACCAGAGGAGAATATTATTGATTTTAAGGTGTCTTAGTTATTTGTTGTTTCAATTAAATCATTATTTTATGCCCAGACCAGCGCCAATGCCCTGTTTTTGATTAGTCCCGCCATACTATCCGGCCGCCGTACTCGATGAAATGTCGCCCTTTTTTGAGTTTTCTATTTTAAGACTGATAATGCCTATTATTTCGTCTCTATCTTTCTGTTCTAATCTGCGGTATTTCGACAGCAATTCGTTTTCATTTTGAGAAAGGCCGGAAGAGTCCTTGCCTGTTAAAAGCCAATCTACAGAAACATTAAGAAAAACGGCTACTTTATAGAGGGTGTATGCGCTTGGTTCTTGCCCCTTGTTCTTCCAGTTAGATAAAGTCCCGGACGGTACTATTTCGTATAAATCCGTCCTTTTTAGCCCTTTTCTGTCTATTTCGCTGCCTATTCTCGAAACGATATTGGTTCCTGAAACTGCCATATAGATACTATCGACAAAAATCTCCGAAAACGAAAATAATTTATATTTTTTTGCTTGACAATCTCTGTAAACAAAGATAATATTTGTATTATTCTTCGTAGACGGAGAAAAGGGAGATATGTTGTTTTATTTGGCTTTCTTGGCTTTGGTTTTCTCAGGTGTGGCGGTCTTCTTAGGTTTGCCGGGACCCGGTGTTGATATTACTTTTTCCCATGCTTCTTTTTTATATATCGCGTTTTTCGAGACCGCAAATATTTCTGCTCTTTTAAGGATTTTTTTAACAGCTTCTTTATTCTTTCCGCTGTTTTTAGACATAAATTCCACTGTAAAGAATTCGTTGCCCGTAATTTCTTTGTTGTCAATACGCATTAATGATATTTTCGGCGTTAAAAAATTAACCTTTACAGGCGGTTTACTTTATGCCTGTAAAGTAAAATTTATTTATTTTGCAAAAAAAATAATTTTTTTTGATAAAAAAGTGCTTGACAAAATGTCCCTAGTAGGGACAATATAATATAAGAGCCGGGCAACCGGCTTTGCTGGCGGAGCGTAAGTTCTCCCTCTAGGGTTCTGAAAGCCGCCAGCTCAAATTGGAATTAACCTTGTTCAGGGCAGGGTGAGAAAAGGAATTGTTATCTTGTGGGCGCCCTGAACGCCCACACCGGAAACGGAAAAGATAACGATTCCTTTTTTTTATTGGAGGAAGTGATGAATAAAAGCGGAACAGTACCGCACATATTGAAGTCGGTGCGCGGCAAGCTTATTACCGTTGATGAAGTCGTGAAATTAACAGGTCTTGGAAAAGACTGGTTTTACAGGCACATGAAAAACGGCACGCTTCCTTTTCGCTGGTTTCCGCTTACTGTCGGAAAGCGTTTTTTGGATTCTGCGGACATTGACGACTGGTTAAAAATACGAGAAATACCGGCCGCTACAAAGTCCAAAGATATTAAAGGGGGCGTTATGAGGAAATAAAAAAGACAACACTTGAGACCATTTTAGGCGGGGTTCTTGGAGCTATCCACTTCACCCCCGCCGCAATCAAAAACTAGGGGAGGTAGTTATGAGTAATAGTTGGTTTTGGTTGATCGCCCGTTCGTATCGGACAGGACTTATCAACAGAAAAGAATTTGTTTCGTTGTGGAAAACAGCGCAGGTGTTAAATGAAGAAAAAAAGAAAAGAGATTTACAACCTATTTGTTAAAGGCGTTCCAATAGCCCAACCGCGCCCCCGACTTGGCAAGCACGGTAATTTTTATTCCAATTCGCCATCGGTAAAAGCGTGGAAGAAAGAAATAACGGCTTCATTCGCCGGGATACTTCGTCCTCTGATAACAGAGGCTGTGCATTTGAAGGTTGTTTTTTTCATGCCTGTACCCGAAGGAATGAAAATTGACGAAAAAAATGAATGTTATACGCCGCATATCAAAAAACCTGACGCAGACAATTTGATCAAGGCAATTATGGACGCCATAACTGAAGCAGGCGTTTGGAAAGATGATTCTCTTGTCTTTTGGCCGGAAGCGATAAAGTGGTACGCCACGAAAGATACCGGAGCGCAAATCATTATAGAAACAGGATTTTAAAGAGGTAAATTATGGATATTTTGAAATTTAAAAAGACTGGCGATGTTTATTTCGTACAGTACGAGGAAAACGAGGATATTAAATCCCTCAAAACCGAAGACGAGCCGGAAACCGAACTGGTAACGGCAATGGATAATTTGGCATTGGCTACGCTGGGTCTTTTTAAGATCAGCGATGTTACTTGCAAACTGCAAGCCGTTGAATGGAAGGACGGAGAAAAAGCCGGCAGTAAAACAATACTGCTCTCCGGCGAAAGCACGTTCGGTCAATTCAAAATGGCTTTGCCGAAAGTTTCTACACAAGATTCAGAAACGCCGGAAGACGGCTACGATCCTGAAAATCTCAAAAACCAGTACAACAGCGCGGCGACCGCTTTACGTCAAGAAGTAAAACGATTCTTAAAGGGGGCGCGCCGGCAGAGAGTTCTTCCCTTTAAAGAAGAGGGCGAAGGTAAGGGAAAGAAAAAAGGAATTCTAAAAGCCGTGGCGGATAAAGCGAACGATCTTTTCAAAGGGGGAGAAAAATAAAAAATGATCGTTATTTATTGGGTTTGCATAATTGTCGGCGCTTGCGGATTTGTCGGTATGTGGATTTATAACAACCACAAGCGTTGGAAATATTTTCGCAAGAGAAAGAGGTATTAGTGTTTTGGTACGGTAGAGCAGTTGGTAGCTCACGGGTCTCATAATCCCGTTGTCGGTGGTTCAAGTCCACCCCGTGCCCCAAACCCATTAAGGAATGGCGGACATAAGTGCCGCATATCTGCCGGGGAAGGATAAAACCGGATATTTTGGGTGTTTAGAAAAACATTTGAACGGGTAGCAATCGGAGCTACAGATTGTCCGGGATGGGTGTAGTAGCACCCCTTGGCAGAGACTGTTTCGGCGTCATGCCAAGGGTTTTTGAGAATGCGGTGTAACGGCAGCACATCCCCGAAAGCATAATCGAAAACTAGTGAGTAGGTTATGTGAGTAGTTTAGAGGATTAGGTCTGAATTGACCGAGGAGCGGGTTCGACTCCCGCCGCTCTCATTCCGCCGTTGGCGGAAATTATCCCGAGGGGGATATAAATACAGATCAAGTGACCAAGCCTTAATCTTGGATGGGCAACCTGTAAAAAGGAGCGACCCAAGGCGCTACCGTTTGCCCTTGCTCTCCAAAGTCCCCTCCCAAATCACTTTGGTAGAGCGCCCTCTCCGGTGGGGAAATGCCGGAACTTGGATCGGTCGTCCAGCGGTAGGACATGGCGGGGTTTTTGGAATCTCCTTTTTACCCGGCCAGACGGCAGTTCGAATCTGTCCCGGTCAAATAACCGCCGTTGGCGGTGTTTTATAACAGGCTAACCGAGCCTGAGGGAGAAAAAATATCATCCAAAACTATCTGGTAACGGTCGGTTACGTTACCAGCCCTTTTTAATAGGGAAACAGTAACGGAGGATATATGGCAGGAAAAACATTTGAAGAGAGGTTCAAAAAAAATTACGCAGAAGTAATAAATGACGGAGCGGAGCGAATTAAAAAGCACATTTTTTTGGGTGAAAAAACAATTAAAGAATTCCGTGCGGAAATCAGAGACCAAGAGAGGGCAATAAAAGAAGAGGAACAAATTATTGAACTCTTAAAGATAGAATTGGCGAAAGTAGAAAAACCGAAAGCCAAAGGCGGTAAAAAATGAAACAAGAAAAAAGAAGTATGCAAAATATCAAAGCGGTAATTTATACACCCTCGGAAAAGATTGTGTTTACCGTTGGGGAAAATGACGTTAAAAAAATATTTGCTGATGAAAATTTTATGCAGATAATTTTTAACGATGACACATACAGGCGTTTTTTCAATATGAATTGGGAAATTGAAGGACAGTACAAATGAAAAGTTTATACGAAGAGCAAATAAAACATTTTGAAAATGACCAAGTGAATGTGCCGTTTGAGGAAGTAGTGCATGGCTAAAAACAGGGGAGCGAGTATTTATTGGGACAATTCCTCAAAAGGCAAAGGCGGGAAACGCTTTAAGAAATATAGAGGCGATATAACAATCCGGGGAGTCCGTTATAGAAAAAGAAGCAGCAGTTACAGTTATCTGGAAAGGTGGCTTGCAGATATGAAAGGGCAAAGATACGGGGGGGGGCAATGAAAGATTTATCCTCTATGAGCGCCGCTGTAAAAATAGTTATCGATAATTATCCCATTGGCCATGAATTTTATGGAAACGAACTAAAAGACGACGTTGTAAAGATATATCCGGACGCAGTAAATATGTACCCGGATACTATATTAAAAATGGCGAGGAGACATCGCCGAGATTCATATATCAGTATTGACCGCAATAATAGTCTGTATCAAAGGGTCGAATCGGGAATTGAAAGAGCTGTTAGAATTGCAAAAGAAACACCAAGATTAGAGGGTAAAAAGAAACACGAAAAAATAAATCAGCCAGATTTATTTTCTTATGCTTTTTTAGCAGTTTTTTTTGTTTTGGTTTTTGGCTTGATTTTTTCCGCTTTTGGACGCCCTCTTGTTCCGTGTTCTTTTATTAACTCAATAGCGTCGACGCGATATAAAGCCGCAGAACCAATATACTGCAAAGGTTCAATATCTAATCGATTGAGGCGTTTTCTGGCGGCGTCTGATGAAATACCGAGTTTCTGGGAAATTTCAAGAACTGTAATACCTTCCATGTATCCAAGTATATATGAAAAAAAGAGTGTGGATCAAGAGGTAAAATGTCCTAAAGTCCTATTTTTGAGACATTTACTACAAGTCTGTATAGTAAAAAATCAAAAAAATTGCAAAATTTGTGAAATTTCCGATACGACACTAGACTTTCCGCTTGGGCGGGTATATAATGTCCTAAAGTCCTATTGTTGGGACAATAAAAAACGGTTTCCAGAGACACTGGGAGCCGAAAAGGCGAATAGCCGAAGGAGTATTATTTATGAGAAAACCGAAGAGAAAAGAAGTTAATGGTTATGTTAATGGTGAAAAGGTAGCGTCAAACCTTATCGCTAAAGCACTCAAAGAAAACAAGTTAATCACGGAAGTAAAAGCCGAACTAAAAGAGTTTTTTCCCACAATTGTATTCAAGGCAGAGGTATCAGCATGAACAATTTTAATTCAATTCTTATTGAGGGAAACATAGTCAGAGACGCAGAGTTAAGGTCAACACCCAAAGGTACTCAAGTTTGCACTTTTACCATTGAGTCAAACAGGTTCTACAAGAATGAGGGCGAACTTGAAAAAGAAGACGGCTTTTTCGATGTAGAAGCATGGGCTGCACTTGGAGAAGCCTGTTATGCCAAAGGCAAAAAAGGAAAGCTGTTGCGAGTTGTCGGCAGACTTAAACAAGATCGCTGGAATGATCCTGAAGGTAAATCGCACTCAAAGATTACCATAGTTGCGGAACACGTTGTGTTTCGACCGGAGTTTAGCAAAAAAGGACAAACCGCAGAAACAAAAACGATAGAACAGTTTGAAAAGGAGATTACAGAATGATTGAAGAAAACAACAAAATTCGTGCCAAGTTTCTTGCCCTTCCAAAACCTAATAAATATGAAAAGAGCGAAAGAAAAAAATTTTTGGAAAATATTTTTATGGGACGTACAAGTGAGTTCTGCGAATTTATGGGACACATGACATCGGTATTATCGAATGATAAAAAAATCAGGAAAGCCGAGATTATCTCCATTATGGATGACATAGCAATGGCAGCCTTACATATAGGCAGAGAAGACGGTTGGACAAGCGCGCTGAAAGATTATGGCGAACCTTGTTTCCAATTTCTTTTGAACGCTCATAAGGAGACAGCGGCTTAATCGTCCTGATGATGGGGAGTCGGCTACTCCCCGAAACCGCCTTTCCCCCTAGGGCGGTCGGCGAAAGCCCCAGCGCGTAGCGCAGGAAATATTAAACATGGAGAAAAGGAAACTATGGCAAATCATGTTCGTGATTTTATAAAAGAGCTTAATAAAGTAAAAGACTCAAAAAATGGATATGAATTGTTCAACGATTTTCTGACGCTTACAGCGGCGACTTTATATCTCTGGAAGAAAGATAAAAAAGTAGAAGATGAATATTTATCGGTTTCTAAACATTACACAAAAGAAGAATTATTAAAGTTCGGCAAACTTTTTGATATAACTATTGACGCCTTAACTGAAAACCAAGAGCAAGATTTTTTAGGCGATGTATTTCAATTTGGCGAATACAATAACGGGGAAAAAGGACAATTTTTTACACCATATTATTTGTCACGATTTATGGCGGAATCGTTAATTGGAAAAGAAAAAAAAGATCAAATATTCCGACTAACAGAGCCGAGTTGCGGAAGCGGTGCAATGATGATCGCCGCGGCCAACGTCCTGAAAAGAAGAGGTTTTAACTATCAGGTAGATTCTTTTTTTGTTGGTATAGATATTGACGCCCGGTGCGCGCGCATGGCGTATATACAGTGCAGTTTATTAAGTATTCCTGCCGTTATTGTTTGCGGAAATGCTCTGACAAATGAAGTTTTTTGGGAGAGAGAAACTTTTATGTTTTTTATGACCGGTATGCGGTATCGGCTTAAAGCTGAAGATTTGATTTTAGAACGTGAAAAAGAAATGTCAAAAAAATCCGGAAATGAAGAAATGGTAACAATTCCGGAACAAACACTAATAAAAGAAATTAAACTACCCCCCGCAAGGAAACAAGGGGAATTATTTTAGCGAGAAAGCCGCGTCGCGGCTCAAAATAAATATTCTGTTCGTTGAACAGAAGCAAGGAGATTTTATTATGAAGATTACAAACAGGATGAACCTGCCAGAAGCGTTGGTCAAAGCGGTTACCGTCCGGCGTCATAATGACCCCGGACGGTTATCCGCTACAACGCTTTTGAATGGAACGAAACAAATCGTCCTTACAGATCGTCATTGGGACGATCTTGAGGACGATGTTGCGGATCGTTTTTGGGCTGTTATTGGCACAACCGTTCATAAGGTACTGGAAGGCGAAGGGAAAGACGAATTTGCAGAAGAATTCCTTTCTTGTGAGGTGGACGGCGTTACCGTTACCGGGCGCATTGACAACTACAATATGCGTACCGGAGTTATTTCAGATTACAAAAACTGTTCGGTATGGAAAATTAAGTTTAAGGATTTCGATGATTGGCGTAGACAGTTGTTAATATACGCCTGGCTCCTGAAAAAGAATGGGTTTGAGGTCAAATCTTGCCGAGATATCGCCCTCATCAAAGATCATTCCAGACGGGAAGCCAAGCGTGATTCATCATACCCTCAAAAACCCATGTACGTCTACAAGTTTGACGTTACGCCGGAAGATCTTGCGGAGATTGAAGCCTTCATCAAAGAAAACGTTGCTGAATATAAAAAATACCGCAATGTCGCCGATGACGATATTCCGCCATGCAGTGCAAAACAGCGCTGGGAAAAACCCACAAAATACGCTGTCAGAAAAGAAGGTCGCAAAACCGCTATTAAAGTTTTTGACAATGCGGAAGATGCGGATAAAATGGTCGCTGATTTGGGCAAAGGTCATTATGTCGAAAAGCGTCCCGGCGAATCGGTACGCTGCGCCGAATATTGCCCTTGTTGCGATTACTGTAATTTCTACCGTGATAATGTCGCTGTCGCAGAAGAGCAAGAAGCCGCGTAAAGGGCAGGGCGTAAATATGGACACATCAACAATGAAGTACCCTTTCGGGCGTTGCGCTTGTTGCGGAAAGGAATTTAATTCCGAGCTTCGTTTTGAATACGACATTACTCATTGCCCATGGTGCGGAGATAAAATTGACGATTTTATGTCTCCAGAACCAAAGGTTAAAGCTGAAATTTTCTGCGAAGAATGCGGAAAAACAATTTACAGAGACGGTATTTGGCTAACGATATCCGGAGAAAAGAATCCGGGCGTTTGCACTGGTTCTTGCGAGCGTGAGCTCTGCGGAAATTGTGGCGAATGGGACAAAGAAGGTTGTTGCCCGGAGTGCCATAAGGAAAAACAAAATTAGCCGGAGTATCCGGCAAAGGAGATTATTTTATGGGTTTTAGTAAAGCGGTAAAATCGCAAGCAAAATTGAGAGCTGCACTTTTCGGTCCGTCAGGATCAGGGAAAACATATTCAGCCCTTGAAATTGCCGAGGGTATTATTTCCGTAATCGGCGGAAAAATCGCTCTCATCGACTCCGAACGATCAACTGCGTCCAAATATGCGGATCGCTTTAATTTCGATCAAGTCGATTTGGTAGTCAAGGACATTGACGAATATGTCCTTTATATTAGGGAAGCCGCCGAGGCTGGTTATACTGTTTTGATTATCGATTCATTATCTCACGCTTGGCAAATGCTTCTTGACTCTGTAGAAAAACTTGCTCAGGCAAAATACAAGGGAAACACGTGGTCTGCATGGAGCGAAGGAACGCCGGAACAGCGCAAACTTGTAGACGCCATTGTAAGCTTCCCTGGGCACATCATTGTTACCATGCGGAGCAAAACAGAATGGCAAACTACAACTAATGACAGGGGAAGAACTACCCCTGTTCGTGTCGGACTTGCGCCGGAACAGGGAAAAGGAATCGAGTATGAATTCGATATCCTTGTTGAAATATCTCCCGATCATATTGCGAACATTATCAAAGATAGGTCCGGAAAATTCCAAGACAAAATCTTTGAAAAGCCCGGAAAAAAATTCGGACAGGAACTTATCGCATGGCTTAATGAGGGCGCTGTAATTCCAAAAACCCTTGAACAGCAGTACCAAGAAACCATGACCGAAGTCAAATCTATTCTCGACAGCGAAGATAACGGCAAACGTATATTCACGGCTGAAGAAAAAGATTCGGTCATGAAAAAGATCAAAGATAAGTTTGCCGTATTAAAAGACAACCGCGAACAAAAACTTGATTATCTCAAAGAAGTTTTGGAAGAACAGAAAAAAATCTTTCATTCAAAACTGGAAAGTGTTACTGAAGAAGCCGTGTCGGCACAGGAAACAACAACGTCTACAACGGAAAATCCTGCGGAGCAATCTGCAGAACAAACCAGCGAGCCGCCGATCAGCGAAACCCAACAGGAAACCAGTGAGCCGCGACCATTTGAAGATGACAAGCCGTGGGAAGAAGGTGAGTTAATAAGCGAGGGCAAAAAAGGCAAAGGGAAAAAACCACAACCTTCTTTGACAGAAGCTCTTGCGGAAGTTCAAAGAAAAAGTGCGGAAAGCGGCTCTGCCGGAACTGAAACGGCAGAAAAAACAACCAGTAATGAACTGGACATATTCTAGGAGCACCTTATGGATGTAAACAATGTTGTTTTAATAGGGCGCTTAGTCCGTGACGCTGATCTCAAATATACTACCAATGGCAAGGCAGTATCAAAAGTCAACCTTGCTGTTAATGAAAGACGAAAAGTAAACGGTGAGTGGAAAGATAACGCCGGATTTTTTGAGTTGATTCTTTGGGGCAAATTAGCGGAATCACTTCATAAATACCTTCTCAAAGGAAAGCAAATCGCCATAACCGGAAAACTTAATCAGGAACGTTGGGAGCAGAATGGAGACCCCCGCTCAAAAGTGAATGTTACCGTGATGACGGTACAGCTTCTTGGCGGCGGTTCGGATAACAGCGAACAAGGGCAGGAAACTTTTACCGCAGAAGCGGCGGACATTCCAGACGAAACGAATCCGGATGATATTCCGTTTTAAGGAAGGACAGAATGAAATGCCCATATCAAGACATAGGATGCTGGTACATCGATGATGTATCGCATGATTGCGAAGCGGAAAACATGGGTACTAAGGAAAGTACTGTTTGTCCGCATAAATCACAAAACCGCCCGGCAGATATCCGGAGCGAGAAAAAACAGGAGAATGAAGAATGAGAGTAGAAAAAATTGAATTACACGGTTTGCGTTTTTCGTCAAACCGCAATTATGGCGGCGAGGGTAATATAAAAATTCTTGCCGAGGATATCAAGCGTAACGGGCTTATCAATCCCATTACTGTCAAAGAAATAACCGAAGAAGGCGCTACGGTGTTTGAAGTTATTGCCGGACGCCGGCGCGTAAAGGCTTTTGATTATCTGAAACTGAAAGAAATACCTTGCCGTGTATTGGAAGGTGAGGAAGTTAATCACGCCGATGAAATAGCGGCGTCGGAAAATATAAACCGTCTTTCAATGCACCCTCTTGATGAGGCTAAACTGTTTGCCCTCTTATTGGAAAACGGACACACTAGAGAAGAACTGGCAAAACGGTTTGCCCGTAGCGTTGCGGAGATTTATCAGCGTATTCAGTTACTACGTTTGACTGAAAATCTTAAAAAGGCTTTTTATGAAGAAAGGTTTAGTCTCGAATCGGCTGCAATGCTTTCAACTTTGGAAGAAGATCAACAAGAAGTCTTTTTCAAGAAATACTATAAGACTGATAACCCCGATCAGGAAATCAGTTTTTGGGATATAAAGAAATTTGTCTCCGGTCTCCGGCATGACAAACTTTACAAGTTTATAGCGGATAAGGACTGCGCGAAGTGTAAAACACGCACATTCTACACCGACAATAATTTGTTCCCGGATATAGATGTAAATGAAGATGTTTGTCTCAATAACGAGTGTTACATACAGAAATGGAAATTGCTTCTTTCAATACGAATTAAACATGCAAAAGTACAATCAAAAGCTCATGCAGAAGCAAAGATTATCGCTTGTGATGATGACAGTCTCTATAAAATATTCGGTAAAACCGTTGTTATTGACGGCGTTGAGTATGAGGTAAAACATATTTCATACAATAATCGCACGGAAAAAACAGCGAAGAAAGGATATCTTCCGTGTTTTACAATTAGTACTGAGTACAAAAATGATGATGACGATGATGAAAATGTGTTTGTCTTAGAACCAAGGTACTACAAAGAGCCGGAGAAACAAAAGAATAGTGTAAAAAAAGTAACGGAGAAAAATCCTTTTGAACCTCTGGTAAAAATGGCAGGACTTGACGGCGATGAGGCAAAGCAGACCGTTGCCACTTTAACGGCAAAATCAAAACCAAAACAGTCATGGGAAACCGTAGATTATTGTATGAACTCTACGGCGGACAAAATCGAGAGAAGCGTCAAGGAAAAAGTTTTTAATAAGCTTTTTGAAATTAAATCTAAACAGCCCGACAATCCCGGCGATGTTGACATATATCTGAAATTCGTATTGGAAGATTCAGACAGTAAAGAAAACTTAAAAGCGGTTGTCGGAACAGCGGATATTCAAGAACTCAAAAAACTGTCAATGCCAAGATTATTCACTGCATTAAGCGCTACTACGATGGATAAATATAGCATTCCGGACTTAGACGAGATCAATTCTGCTAAAGAATCAACTATGGCGAAATGGGCGGGAGTAACTATGGCAAAACTCAAAGAAATGTATCTTGAAGAATTGAAACTCGCATTGCCAAAACCAACCGCAGAAAAGCCCAAAACGCCTGCGGCGAAAGGCAAAGGAAAGAAGTAAAGAACAGGGAGCCGGATTGGTGTTATCAGTCCGGCTGCTCTGCCGTTGTTGCGGTTATAAAATGCCCAAAGGTTTTGGGTGAACAAATTACGCCGTAGAAATCGGCAAGAAAAGGAGAGGGAAATGGAATGTAGGGTTTTTATTTTAACCATGCCAAATAATAATTCATGGAACGGCAAATGGACGGGCGCCGGCAGGTTGTTCTGCATTGTAAGAAGTTATAAGAAAAAAAACCCTGCGCTTAAAAATTTAAAGGATGACGACCATTATTACAATTTTGGAGATGGCTGGGGAGCGAATGTAGAGGTTAAGCGCATAACAAGCGATGAAGCAAAATTATACAGAAAACGCTCTGAGGGTTTTTCTGGCTATGATTGGATGGTAGATGAAATTGAAGAGCATGGGCGAATATTAACAAGAACCGAAAGGAAGGAGAGGGAAAATGTGCGGCGAAGTTAAATTCTTGGGAAGCGAGTTGCACACCTGTATAAAAAACCACGACATAAAAACGCCTGACGGACTGGAAAAGGTAACGCGCCATTTAAAACAAGCGGAAATAGCGTTAAAGGAACAGCCAAAATCATTGTTCTGGAAAGACGCTATTCAGTTTATAAAAACCAAAACAGGAGAAAAAAAATGATAACCAAAGAACAGGTTGAATCTCTAATAAAAGAGAACGGGGCAATACCTTATAAAGAAAACGAAAACTATGACGGCGAAGTGTTTATCAAAATTACTGACGGCTACGGAATAGCGACTACATATAGGGTTAAAAACGAATGCCCGAAATGCGGCGCAAGGTTTATTAAAATCGGTGAAGCTTCTGGTTGTTATGACGGGGAATTTACATCAGTTGATTATTTTTCCTGTGAAAATAAGTGCTGTCTTTCGTATCAGGATATACGGAATCTTGCAAGTATAAAAAAGGAGTAGGAAAAATGGCAGGACAAAAAAAGACAGAGTATGTTTTTTTCGTAAAGCAAAAAATAAAAATATCCGTTGACGGAATAGAAACGGATAATAACTACGAGAAAGCCGAAGCCGAAGCGATTAAACAGATTAAAAAAGACATCGACACCGACTGGCTGGAATTGGCGGACGTAAACGAATATGCGGATTATGAAAAGGAGACAGCATGAAAAACGAAATTGATAAGGAAATAAACGTCATAGAAAACAAGTACGGTAATGTCATGTTCAGGATGGGGATTGCACATATGGTAGATGTTGGGATCCGCCATCTGACTGATGAAAATGTTTCAGAAGCCATCAAGCAGATCACCGTAAATGATGAAGAAGCGAAGGCTAAGGGTTCTATCCCCGTAATGACAGTGGAGTTTCAATGTGAGGTTGTCCGATGTGCCACCGAACTTGCCAAGTTTGGCGTTTGGGAACTGTTTGCGTATGTCAAAGAACATATTGCTATCGAAAATTAAGGAGAAAACATGAGTAGCGTAATGATAATTTTTTTAATTGGTTTTTTTATTGTTTGCATAAATATCTACTGGAATGGCAAGCTCTTTTCAAAACAACAAGAACTTGAAGTAAGAGAAAGAACGCTTATTGAACAGGCGACAGAAGGAACTTTAGTCAAAGATAAGATGTTGGATTTTGTCCGGGAGTTTGAAACAAATTGGTTTGTTCCATATAGAAGTGAACCGGATAAACAGTTTATAGGATTGGGAAAATTGAGATCAAATATCATTATCTGGTTTGCGGATCAAAAGGAGAAAGAATAAATGGGTGAAGGAGCAGAATATCTATCTGAGCAGGATGACGCATATTACGCGGAGCATGATATCCGTAATGAAGAAATTAACGGCACAAAACACAGGTTATCTGAAATGTCAGATACGGAATTATTGGATTTTATTTGCAGTAAAGGAAAGAGCTTAAATACGCTTGAGACTTTCAAAACTTATACTGTTGCAAAACGCATAAAAGATAACGGTTGGAAACCCACACGCAAACAGCGTGAATCGTTAATAAATACGGCGGCTATTGCGCTTAATTCATAAGGAGAAATAAATGGCAGTAGGAAGATCAGACTATAAGGAACGCAGAGAGGATCGCATTGACGCTCTTGCGAATAAAGCGCGCAAAGCGAATATTGAATCGAAAGCGTACGTCCAAAAATCCATAAGAGCCGGGCAAGGTATTGAATTTGGGCAGCCTATTCTTGTCGGACATCACAGCGAAAAAAGACACCGAGCCGCAATAAAAAAGATTAACTCAAATATGGAAAAGGCTGTGGCTTCCGAAGATAAGTCCGAATATTATCAGCACCGAGCTGAAGCCGCAGAAAATAACAATGCTATCAGCGGAGACGATCCGGAAGCCGTCAATCGATACAACGAAAAATTAGAACATCTTGAAGCCTTGCAAAAG
>Ga0268262_10004326_pt1 | contig 14769 bp, 15 predicted proteins | sample TergutNc150P3_FD_190354 | JGI IMG/M metagenome (GOLD analysis project Ga0268262, IMG submission 190354) | Nasutitermes corniger P3 segment gut microbial community from laboratory colony in Florida, USA - Nc150 P3 (SPAdes) (version 2) | ecosystem: Host-associated > Arthropoda: Insects >... | reverse complement strand
TATGCGGCGGATTATTTACAAGCCCCTCATCAACTTATGATGTAGTTTTAACCAATCCCCCATTCGGCGGCAAGGAGGGAAAAGAAGCTCAAACCAAATTTGCGTTTAGGACAAGCGCAACGCAAGTATTATTCCTACAGCACGTCATTGACAGTTTGAAGGAAAACGGGCGTTGCGGGATTGTCATTGATGAAGGCGTTTTGTTTCGTTCCAATGAAAACGCATTTGTCCAGACAAAAAGAAAATTATTGGACGAATGTAACGTATATTGCATAGTGTCTTTGCCTTCCGGCGTTTTCTCCGCCGCTGGCGCGGGAGTAAAAGCCAACATAATATTTTTTGAAAAAGGCACTTCCACAGAAAAAATCTGGTATTATGATTTATCAGACATAAAAGTAGGCAAACGCACCCCATTTACAATTGACAGGTTTGATGATTTTTTCAAATTTCTGCCTCAAAAAGCAGACAGTGAAAGAAGTTGGACAGTTACCCGCGAAGCAATAGAAAACAACAATTATGACTTAAAAGCGGTAAATCCCAACCGCAAAGTCGAAGAAGACACCCGTACTCCCGAGGAATTGATAGCTTTGATCGAAGCGAAACAGGTTGAAATTAATGAAGCGTTGAGGGAGTTGAAGGGGTAAGGAAATATTCAATGTCTGAACAAATTGAAATGATGGCTATCATAAAATTAGAAGACTGTCTTACTAGAAGCGGATATTTAAGACCAGATATTAAAGATAATGATAAAACTCCATCTTGGGATGGTTTTGTTTGGCTTTATAACAAAAATAATCCCAAAAGAAAAAAAACTGACTTTGAAGACCGCATTCCAGTTCAAGTTAAGGGTGAAACAAATCCAGACATCTTAGACGAACAAATCAACGCTAATATAAAAAAACCAGACTTAAAAAATTATCTTCGCGGTGGTGGTGTAATTTATTTTGTTATAAGAATGAAAGACTTCGATTATTACAAGATATATTATGAAAAACTAAGTCCTTTTAAAATAAAGTGGTATATAAAATCAATGAAAAATAGAAATTCAATAAATGTTAAACTCATCACATTTCCTAAAGATAATATTGAAGAAGTTACAGATATATTTTTTAATTTTTCGAATGACATGAATAAACAACCTTTTAATAACATTTTTTCCCTTAATGAATTTCAAAAATACCATCCAGAAGGTTTTAATACGCTTTCTTTGCATTATCATGGAATCCAACATAATAATCCAATAGATTATTTTATTGATAGGGAAACTACTGTATATGCGAATCATTCCACTGGTAATATTTCAATACCAATCGCTTCAGTAATAATAACAGGAATTGACCAACAATTTAATTCCCCTGTTTTAATCGAAAATGTAGAATATTATTCAAAATATAACTTGTCACATTCTAAAGAAGGAATTAAGATAATTATTGGAAATAGTGCCTCTTTTCTATGCCTCAAAGATGGAGAAAAAGCCATATTTAATTTAAAAATTCAAGGATCATTGTTAGAAAGAATAAAAGATACAGAATTTGCCTTAGCTTTATTCAAGTACAAGTATTTCAATATAACTATGAATGGAAAAGAACCACATAAAATTAATATTGATAAAACAGAAGAAGAAATCGATTTTCAAAAAGAGTTAGATTATTATGCTAAATATCTTAACTACCTGTTAGAAATAAAAAAAGTTATGGAAATATTAAAGGTGGACATTGATTTGGATTTTAACAACGTCACAAAAAAAGACGAAGAAAACATTAACCTTTTAATATCTGCAATTTTATATAATAAGCCACAAAGTCTTACTGTAAACAACAAAGAAAACATAGGTTCATTCATAAATAACATTAAAATTTGTAATATATCAGTTTTAATACTATTTATTAAAAAAAATGATGGTAAATATACTATATCAAATTTCTTTATTGATGGATATACAGCAACATATCGCATTTCAGCAGATGAAGATCCCTTTAATGTATCTTTATTTTTATCTTTAACAAAAAATGATTTTCTTACAGTTTCAAATATTGATTATGATATTATATACAAATCCTTTATAAATCTTAAAGCAAAAAAAGAGCTTTTTGAAATGACTAATCAATTTATTCTGAATATGATTGATGCTTATGATCAATCAAAAAAAATGATTTTATTGGAAACATCCTTAAAATTAATCGACTGGATTTTAGTAAATGACAGTCTCACGAACCATGAAGTAACTCTGCTCAATAGAATACAAATAATAAAACGAATGAAAGCCTTATCAGATAATGAATTATCCCAATTAAATACTATTATTACTACAAGTAAAGATGAAAATAATTTAACGGGTGCTTATTTATTATTGGGAGATATAGACATGGCAAATTACCATTTTAAAAAACTACCAGAACCCGAACAAGAGAATTTCAAAAAATATCCTATCAATATATTTTGGAAAAATGATTAACTAGGCGAGGGAAACAGTAATTATTGTGTTTAGTATAGATAAAACAATTTTTGCATCTAAAATCGGAATCAAGAATGAAAGCGAAATACTATCATTAAAAAATAAAGCACACTGGTTTTACAATGTATGTGAAGCTTTAGAATACACAGACATTGTGGGGAAACGCATGGCACAAATTAGTCACAAGGTCAATAATAATTTATCAAATAAAATAAGCAATAATATTTCAATAGAAGTAAATTCTATATTACTCATGGTTTTAAATCTTTCAGACTCTTTCTTTGATTTATTCTTTTTCCCGTATACAAAGAATAGAAATGTTTCATGTCCACAAAATAACATTGAATACAAATGGCAAATAACAGTACCATTTAAAAATCCTACTTGTAAATTATTAAACGGTTTACGCAATGCTTTAGTGCATAGACATCCAATTAACACCCGTAATATGCGTTTTTTAGGCACTACAAACCGTATAGGCATAGCATTATCGCCAATAGAGTTCAATAGATATATACATCTGTCCCCTAAAATTATTGAAGAACCCAAGACGCGCAAACAAATAAAATTTATCCGTGAAGAACCTTTTTCCTCAGAATATGGCTTTCTAGCCGATTGGTTTGCTTGGGATAAAGGTAAAACTCTTTGCTTCCTTGATTGTGAAGATTTAGGTAATGGTATATCTGATTTTCTATTCGATTTACTTTTGGATGTTGTAAAGAGAAATGATGGAAATATAAAAGAATTATTATTCTTGTTACGTAAAATTGGTAATCGAAGCGTTTATTTGCCTGAAATTAGAACTTCTTATGGTATTGGCGCATACCATGTTACAGAACCGTTTATTACTCGCCTAATCTGAAAATAATATATACCAAGCAAACTACCCTTTTCGATCAACGCAGAGGTGTCAAGCACAAAATATCTTCAATCTAAACAAAAGCCTGTTCACCAGCACCCTTGCTACCGTTTTGTTGATTTACTCTACCATCTGCCTCTGCCACCCCCAGGGCTGCCGCCCCCAAAGCCGCCGCGATTAAAATTGCTGTTGCCAACGGCGGTAACAAGGCCGTTAAGCGTAATGTCCTGCACTTTCTGCTTATTGACGTACAGTGAATAAGTCTTGCCGACAACCAGATCCGGGGACGTAAAAGCCGACATGGAAAAAGCGTTTTTCGCCGTATAGTCAAGGATAGTTTTGCCACTGGAGTCCCTTAACTCAATTAAGGCGCCGTTTGGCTGTTGCTGGCTGTATCCAACAATTACGGCAGGCTGCTTAGATTGGGCGGACACGCTTGTAACGCTCCCGGCTGTAACAAGAGAGCCGCCTGTAATAAGCATAGCGCCGTCAAAATCAATCGCCCCTTCCACTCCCATAGATGGCCCGCTGATGCGAAGCGTTCCGCCTTCAAAAAAAACATTGTTATTGGAATCAATGCCGTCAGTCATCGCGCGGACATTTATATTACCGCCAGAAATACGCACATAAATATTTTCGTTTATCGGCGCACGGCCCATTGGCTGACGGCCCATCGTAAATCTGCCCCGCACATTGGTAGAGACTACGTACTCTCTGGCATTGATGCCATCATCCCTTGAAAAGATATCTATGTCTCCACCCTTGATTGTAACATTAAGCCCCTCTATGCCCTCATAGCACTCCGTGATGCGGATAGTGCCGCCTGTTATCAAAACAGAGCCTTTAGCCGTGATGCCGTCGTCTTTTACCGTCATTGTCAAACTGCCGCCATTGATAGTAACAGAGCTTTCGGCCTGGATGCCGTCATCTTGTGCATTGATGGTAAACGTGCCGCCTTTTATGGTAACGTAACCCAGTTCCGCGTTGACATCATTGTTGGATTTTATGCCGTCTCCTCCGGCAGTCAACGAAAAGGTTCCCCCCTCGACGATTACAGCGTCACGGCCACGCAGAGCGTCGCCAACTGCGTTTATATTAAATACGCCGCTTTTTATGGTAAGGGTATCCTGAGCGCGAATGCCGTGTTGAAAATTAGCGGCAATATTTAACGTTCCTTTTCCTGCCCCGTTGGATGAAATAACCAAATCATTCTGGACAAATATTACAGCGCTGTTTTCGTTACTATTGTCGTTTGCATGCTTGCCATCGGAAATTGTGTTAACCGATCCGTCAAGCAAAATCAATTCCACCCTTTTGGCGCGAGACGCGTATATGGCAGGGCCATTCGGATTGTTTAGAGTGAGGTTATCAAGCACTATTTCCACGACATCGTTCTTTCCTGCTTGAATAAGTACTTGCCCTTCCTGTTTTCCCGACAAAACATATTTACCGGCGGAAGTTATACGGAACACTCCGTTTGAAAACACAGCCTGCCTATAGTCGGCGCTTGAGCTTTCTGCGGAACCGGCTGACAAAAACGCCATTAAGCTTAAAGCAACGACGAATAATTGTATTTTCTTCACGCTTATAATTCCTCTCCATTGTAATTACGGCTTAACGTAATATTCAGGTTGCCATTGCGGCAGCGCAGTTCATCGATAAACGCCTTGGATGACGATTTCAGACGCACAGCATAGGTTAGTTCAAAAAGACTGCCCATATCGGTGGTTGTTACTTTTTCCAGCCTGACGCTCCTGGTGTATTTGGCGAAAATATCATCAAAAACCCCTTCATAATCCAGGCTCTCCGGGATTTTTATTTTAAGAACGCGGACGCTCCCATCTTCGCCAAATGATAACTGCGTTAGCAGTAACGAAGCCCCGCCAACAAACAGCAGGAACACAAAAGCGTAAAACAAGTAGCCAAGCCCTGTTACAAAACCCAGGGCCATAGCGAAAAACAACGAGCCGATTTCCCTTGCGGTTCCAGGAATGGAACGGAAACGTACCAGCGAAAATGCCCCTGCTACGGCAATCCCGGCGCCGATATTTTTATTTACCAGCATGATGATAACCTGCACAATGGCAGGCAATAATACCAATGTTGTGGCAAGGCTTCGGCTGTAATTGTTTTTGAACATATAGATTCCAGCAATGACAAAGCCAAAGATCAAAGAAAAAACGGTGCAGAGAACCATACCTTGCAGTGAAAAAGTTTCGTTGTACACACTTGCGGTAATTGCGTTAAGCGACATTTTTACGCTCCTGTAAATCTTGCAATTTGGATATATGCCTTACAAAGCAAACCCCAAATTTGGAAAAGGATATCGGGAAAATATTGTTTTCGCTAAGAACGCGGGTAAGCCATAAAGGCATAGCGTCAGCGGTCTTTATTTCCATTAATACCTGATTTTGATTCAGGATTTGACGAGCCGTGTCAGGGTTATACTCACAATAATTATTGCCATTCAAAGAGCACAAATGAAAGGCAATGTCTCTATCGAATGTAATACGCAAGCCTTTATCTTCAATGCCGTTATAGGCGGTTCTTTTATAGGCGATATGGATTTTTTCCGAAACCGGATTGACTTGCAGAAAATAGCTTATCTCGCGAGAAATTTGGGAATCAACCGTCGGTACAATTTCCCGGACACAACGGTTTTTCAATTCACTTAAAGGAAAAGTAATCCTGCGTTTATATACAATACCGTCATGCTTTCTCTTCATTTCCAAAAAGCCCTGGGATTCGTTGTTGTATTGGCCGTAAAGCCGCAAACGCAGTTTTTCCTTGTATGACGGTCTTTCTATGGATTTACTGATTATGTCCCAATTAGCCGTATCGTAATACAAGTCCCTGATAAGATACTCGCCCTGCTGATCAATTGCCGTGTATCTGGATACGAGGCTTTGCAAAACCGCTCCCTGCCCGCTTGTGATAAGGTATTTTTTTTCGCACCGCCTGAAAATATCCTGCATTTTGTATCAATAGTATAAACAACGCAATAGATTGTAAATGTGAACGGCACGTGAATTACAGCTGAATTTTTTCTGAATAAAGCGTTATATTATATAGCAGTTGTCAAAATATTGTTTTAGCCATAAAATAAACAAGTGGGAGACTTTTATGGGATGGCTTCCAGGAAAAAACAAGGAAAAGTTACCCGAAAACACAAAACAGGCGGAGAATACCGCGTCCGATGTTTCGTTTTCTTCCATCAATGGCATTGATACCGTAAAAGGCATCGCCATGACAGGCGGCACGGCAGAAGGCTATCGCCGGGTACTGTCCATGTTCCGTAGGGATGCCGAAGAACGCGTACAAAAGTTCAGGTTTTTTCTTTACGAAAGCATGGGCAGCGGCAAATTTCCTGAAAAACACCTTGCTTTGTTCATAACCCAAATTCACGCCCTTAAAAGCGCCTTGGCAACCATCGGGGCGGCTGAAATATCCAATAAAGCTGAAAGGCTTGAAGTCGCCGCCAAAAACAAGGAATTGTCACTTATTCTGGATAGCCTGCCTGATTTTGTGGAACAACTGGCCGAACTGCTTAAAAACATCCGCTCCTCCCTGGAAGCCGGACAGGAAAAAGCGGCGGCAAAATCCGGCGGGCAAGGAATCCTTGGCCAGATGTTCGGCAAAAAAAATGCCGACAAATACAAGTCCGTAAAAGGGGATTCATCCAAGTATTTTCCGCTCTTTATTAAACTGACAGAGGCATTGGCATCGCAAAATCTTATAAATATTGACAGGATTCTTTTTGATTTGAATAAAGCGCCGCTTGACCCAAGGACAAAAGAAATCCTGGAGCATATCTCCGACCAGATATTGATGACTGAGTTTGAAAGCGCAATAAAAACAATTAAAGAGCTTATTGGTTAAACGAGTAAGGAGTAATCATGGAAACGGAAAAAAAGCTTATTATTCTTGTGGACGATAATCCTGCAAATTTGCGGATTGGCAAAAATGTGCTGTCAGAAAAATACACCGTAGCAACCGCTCCGTCCGCGCCCAAACTCTTCAGCCTTTTGGAAAATAACCATCCGGCTCTTATTCTTTTGGATATTGATATGCCAGGAATGGACGGATACGAAGCCATCAAAATTTTAAAATTGAATCAGGAAACCAAAGATATTCCGGTTATCTTTTTGACAGGAATGACAGATTCCCAGGATGAAGAAAAGGGGCGCGCCCTTGGAGCGGTGGATTACGTTACCAAGCCGTTTGAGCCTCAGGCGTTTATAGCCTGCATTGAAAAATATTGCTGAGCCGTGAAAGGCCCATGGAATGCGGATAATCCTAAAAAACTTTCACCTCGTTGATGAAAAAACGGATACCCCAGGCAGCATTATTATTCAAGATGGAATTATCGCCGAAGTACAAACCGGAAATTCGCTGTCCGATGAAAAAATTAGCGGCTCTGCGATGATCATTGACGGCAAAAACCTTTCACCCTCTGACGGGCTTCCCGTCCTTATGCCCGCTTTTGTTGATCTCCACGCGCATTTCCGTGACCCGGGACTTGCTGGAAATGGCGCGCTTCCCTCGGAATTAGTTGAGTCAGCCTGCATGTCTGCCGCCGCTGGCGGTTTTGGTACCGTGGTCTGCATGGCAAATACAAAGCCTGCCATAGATACAATTGAAAAAGCGGCGGCGCTTAAAAAGCGCTCCGACGTTCTTGGCTTAATCGATCTTTTTCCTGTAGTATCCCTTACGAAAAATATGGAAGGCAAAGAACTTTCCGAAATTACAGCTATTCCCGCAAGCGGCAGTTCATACATACCCCTGATGCTTTCCGAAGACGGAAAAGATCCTGTCAATGACGATCTTTTTCTTTCTGCCATGAAAGAGGCAAAGCGTATAGGCGTTCCGGTTTCCTGCCACTGTGATTCAGGAGGCGATGAAAATAACGCGGTCCGCAGGGTTATAGAGCTGGGCAAAAAAGCCGACTGCCGGATCCACATTGCCCATGTGTCCACAAAAAACACGATACAGACAATTCGCGAAACAAAGCGGGAAATATTGGCTAACACCACGCCTGATGGCTTTGCCCTCACCTGCGAGGCCATGCCCCACCATCTTTGCCTTACGGAAGAAGATGCCAATAAGCTGGGAGCAAAAACCTGGGGCAGGGTTAACCCGCCGCTTAGTTCCGAAGAGGACAGGCAGGCCCTTATCCAGGCGCTTAAAGACGGAACAGTGGACGCAATAGCGACTGATCACGCGCCCCACTCAGCGGCGGACAAGGAAGCGGGAGCGCCCGGCTTTTCTGGTTTTGAAACCGCTTTTGCCGCCCTGTACACAGAGCTTGTTCGCGGCGGGGCGAATATCGGCCTTAAGCGCCTTTCATCTCTTTTAAGCGCAAACCCGGCCAGACTATTGGGCTTTGAGAACTCTCCAAAACGCGGCCTTCTTCTTCCTGGCTGCGCGGCAGACCTGGCAATAATGGACACGGATGCCGTATGGATCGTTGAACCGGAAAAATTTTTTAGCCGCGGGAAAAACTCTCCCTTTGCCGGTCGTCAACTTTATGGAAAAATCCTGATGACGCTTCACAAAGGGCGGGTTGTTTTTGAGAATTAAGCGGATTAATAAATCTTAGCGTTCTTTCTTCAGCACATAATCATTAGCCAGATTGCCTTTAATTTGCTTTCCTTTCATGTCCAACTGGATTAGCGCGTTTTCAACTATTTTATAATAAGACGGCATATCTTTCACATCCAGAATTACGGTACTTCCTTTATTATCCCACTTAAATGAGCCTTTACCCTCAAACTGGCTATTAGGCCTGTCTATGTAGTCGTAGCTCAAGGTGTAAGTCTGATCAGCATTAAGCCTCAATTTGACATCAATGCCGGTTCCGCTGGCCGACGGAATTGTGCCGGTATAAACACCTGCCCAATCAAGGCTGTTTTTTGAATTGTGGGCAGAATCAATCCCATTGTTTGTAGCGCAGGAGCCCAATCCGGCAATAATCAGGATAATCGCAAGCAAAGAAACAAGTAAAGTTTTTTTATTCATTTTTCACCTCTTTCTCATATATATATAATTCACGCGAAAAAAACAATGCCAAGGTTTATTTTTTTTGATACTATAATTTCATGAATACTTCTATAAACAATATGGATAAACTTTTCGAAGCGGTGGCTGAAAGAGGCCATGTCTGCGTCGGGCTGGACACGGCGCCGGAATACGTTCCCGAAAAAGAGCGTCGCTCCTCCGCTGCCGAAACGGTGCTTGAGTACAACAAGGCCATCATCGACGCGACTATCGACATCGCCGCCTGTTACAAACTGCAGATTGCCTATTACGAAGAACTGGGTCTTGCCGGTCTGGAAACCTACTCGCTGACCTTAAAATATCTTCGCCAGCGTAACGCTCTGGCAATCGCCGATATTAAGCGGGGCGACATCGCCGACACCGCAAGCCGTTACGCCAGAGCACACTTCGATGGCGACTTTGAAGCGGACTTCGTTACGCTTAACCCCTACCTCGGCATGGACTCACTGGAGCCCTGGCTTCAGTGGGCGGACAAAAAAGGCAAGGGCGCTTTCGTGCTTATGCGTACAAGCAACAAAGGCAGACGCGATTTTGAATGTTTAATCGTTAATGAGGGCAGTCCTTCCCCACAGCGGCTTTTCGACGCCGTGGGAAACAAGCTTTCTGAACTTGCCGCCTCCCGTCTCGGCGCTCACGGTTACGGCGCGTTTGGCGCGGTTGTGGGGGCGGATCCCCAATCCGAAGAAGAACGCAAAGAAGCGGCGGCCATACGCAGTGGTTATCCCAATCTCTTTTTCCTCATTCCCGGTTACGGAGCCCAGGGAGGCGCCGCGTCAGACGCCGCCCTGCTTTTAAGGAAAGGCAACGGCGGCGTGGTAAACGCCTCGCGCTCAATACTCAAGGCCTGGCAAAGCTCGCGTGAAGCAAGCGGCAGGGAAGCGGACAACGCGACAGCGGCACAGGCGGCCAGAGAGGCGGCAATTGAAATGCGGGACAGTATTAGAAAAGCGGCGGGGCGATAATAAGGTGATATGATGAAAATAAAAAAAATAATAACCGGTATTTTATTATTTGGATATATTATTACAGGATTTTTAGATTTATTATCGCATGGTAAAACATCTTATTCTTCAATAATGGGAATGAATATAAATAGAGTTTATTTCTATACTTTCTTTCTATTGATAATAGGTTGCTGGCTTCTTTATAATAAATGGTTTGTAGGAATAGGTTTTTTATCTTTAGCAACATTTAGCTCTTATTTTATTGAGTTTATTGTTATACATAACTATTTTGCATCAGTATTAATATATATTGGAATAATAATAGACATAATTTTCAGACATAAAATGAAATGGTTAATTCCGTTAATTATTGTTGGAATAATACAAGGCATAGCATTTCAAACCAATTGGCTGTATCATTATCTGGTTGGAATTATGGAATTTTCAGCTTTATGTATAGGTTCCGTTTTTATTGTAAGGACAATAGAATAAATATTAATTTAGTAATATTCGCCAAACCGCGTATGCCTTGATTGCGGGCGCTCACAGCATAACCACAGTACCTAGCTTTATTGAAATAATATAATTCTTGAACTTCCCTAAAAAATCAAAACAAAAGTCCCTATAGCGATGAGCGAGCCGCCTATTATCGCTTTAACTGTAAGTGTCTCCCTTAAAACAATAAACGCGAGGATCATCCCAAAGACCACGCTTGATTTGTCAATGGGAATTACCCGCGAGGCTGGTCCCATTTGGAGCGCCCGGTAATAGCAGAGCCAGGAAAGCCCAGTAGCAAGGCCCGAAAGAACCAGAAAGACGAGACTTCGACGGCTGATTTCCGTAACAGCGACATGGGCCTTTGTCGCAAAAACAATTACCCAGGCCAATAGCAGTACTACCACGGTACGGATAGCCGTAGCCAGGTTTGAGTTGACGTTTTCCACGCCTATCTTTCCCAGAATCGAAGTCAATGCCGCGAATAGCGCGGAAAAAAGCGCGTAAACCGCCCACATAATTTGCTCCTTTAATTTTTCTGCATTATACTAAAATCATCATGAAGAACTATTCAATTATACCACAGCCCGTTTCCGTACAATACCTGGACGGAACCTTTGACTGCGCCGGCCTTCCCCGAATAGAAAATGGAAAGGCCTTTCAAAGCGAAGCGCGGATATTCACTGAACAGGTCCGCAAGATTTGGGGCGACGCGGCTTTTGGAAGCCAGAGCTCTATCCGCCTTGAACAGATAAGCGATCCACCAGCGGAAAATTCCGGCCACACAAATGAATCTTATAATATAGAAATTCTCGCTAAAGGGATCACCATCAACGCCGGGACGGGGCCAGGCGCGTACCGGGGCCTTCAGGTTCTGCGCCAACTGTTTCTCTCAGGGTTCAGTGAAGGCCGCCTTTCCCTACCATGCGGCAAAATCGAAGACCGTCCCCGTTTCCTCTGGCGCGGCTTTATGCTGGACTGTTCCCGCTATTTTTATTCGATTGAGTTTATCAAAAAAATTTTGGACGCGCTTTCGCTCCAGCATATTAACATTTTCCACTGGCACCTCAGCGACGACCAGGGCTGGCGGCTTCCGGTCGCTTCTTATCCCCTGCTTACCGAAATCGGCTCCAGGCGGCGGGAACACCGTTTAAGCGGCAGGTTTTCTGGCGGGTTTTATACCGAAAAGGAAATACGCGACATAGTTTCTTTCGCCGCCGAGCGGCACATTGAGGTAGTGCCGGAAATCGATTTTCCCGGCCACGCCAGCGCGATTCTGGCGGCTTATCCCGGCCTGGGCTGTACAGGCGGCCCATACATGGTGGAAGACCGTTTCGGCATTTTTGAGGATGTGCTTTGCGCCGGAAACGACAACATTTTCCCGCTGGCGGAAGCTGTCTTTGACACCCTTGCCGAGCTTTTTCCTTCCAGGTATGTGCATATCGGCGGGGACGAGGTTCTTTTCAACCGCTGGGCAGAATGCCCGAAATGCCAAAAACGCCTTAAGGAGCTTGGCCTTAGCGAAGCTCCGCAATTGCAAAGCTGGATCACCTTGCGCCTTGTTCAGATGCTCCGCAAGCGGGGCAAGATCGCCATCGGCTGGGACGAGGTTTTGGAAAACACCGAAAAATTCCCGTTGCCTGACGATGTTATTGTTCAGTCATGGCGCGGCAAAGAAGGCGGAAACAAAGCTACCGCCCTTGGACACCGCGTCATCATGTCGCCAATGACTGACGGCTGTTACCTGGATTTCAGGGCCATAGACCGACCGGAAGAAATAGGCCGTCTCGGTATCGGCACTATAGCTCAGAGCTTCAAACTCGATCCGGTAACGAAAGAAATGAACGAGGCCGCCGCTGGACTGGTTTTGGGCGGGCAGGGAAACCTTTGGTCAGAAATTATTTATGCGGGAAAAATAGCCGAGTACATGATCTTCCCGCGAATATGCTCCATTGCCGAGACCCTCTGGTCGAAAAGGAAACAAAAGACAGCGCCTGACCTTGCGGAATTCGCCCAGCGGCTTGAGGTTCATCAAAGCAGGCTTGATAAACTGGGACTGCTTCAATACCGCGGGCCGCTTGAGTAAAGCTGACTTTGGAAGCGGTTATCGCGTCTATTCCTTAAAGCGTCATTTCCACTTCTTGAACACAAAAAAGACGGCGAGAAGAATAAAAACGAACCCTACAAGATAGTTCCATTTTAATTCCTCTTTAAAGTAAAGTACCGAAAACACCGTAAATACGCTAAGGGTGATTACTTCCTGCGCCACTTTAAGCTGTGCTACAGAATAATATGAAGAGCCTAAACGGTTAGCGGGAACCTGGATACAGTATTCAAAAAACGCGATACCCCAGCTAGCCAGAATTACTATCCACAAGGGACTCTCTTTGAATTTCAAATGCCCATACCACGCAAACGTCATAAAAACATTTGAAGCTACAAGCATGAGCAGAGGAATAAAACTTTTTAAATCCATTTTGTTCTCCAATTTAATTGCTTTATTCTAGCATAATTAAAAAAAATTCATCAACGTATCTAGTCTTTTCTGATTTCGTCGGATAATATTACCTAAACCAGAGGAACTACATGATCTACAAGCAATTCAAAGACAAAAAGCTCTCTTATCTTGGTATGGGAAATATGCGTCTCCCTAAAATTGAAGGACAGGGAGAAAAGATTGAAAAGGCGAAAGCAAGGACACTCATCGAATACGCTTACCAAAACGGCGTAAATTTTTTTGACACCGCCTACCGTTATCATGGCGGCGAGTCGGAAACCTTTACTGGCGAGGTTCTGGAACAATTTCCGCGAGATACGTTTTATCTTTCCACGAAAATGCCCGGCCACATGATGGAGTATAAGGACGGTGTGTACAAGTTCACCGGACTTCTTGCCAATAGGGAACCTCGTTCTCCTCAGGAAGTCTTTGAGGAACAGCTTGAAAGATGCCGTGTTGATTATTTTGATTTTTACTTTTTGCATAACGTATGTGAAACGGCCTGGGATTTCTATACCAGCGAAGAAATCGGCGTGATAGATTATTTATTGAAACAGAAACAAGCGGGGCGTATCCGTCATCTTGGCTTTTCTGCCCACGGCAGAGCCGACACAATTGACAAATTCCTAACCAGGTATAATTGCTTTGAGTTTGTTCAGATTCAGCTTAATTACCTGGATTGGACTTTACAGAACGCGGGCAAAAAATACGAGGTTATTACAAAACACGGCCTGCCGATTGTTACGATGGAGTCATGCCGTGGGGGACGGCTCGTATCCCTTAACCCGAAGGCGGATGCCATGCTTAAGGCCGCGCGGCCAAACGATTCAATAGTTTCCTGGGCGTTTCGTTTTCTGCAATCTCTTCCAAATGTTTCTGTTGTCTTTAGCGGCATGACTACTCTGGAGCAGTTAAAAGAAAACATTGAGCTGTTCTCCAGAGAAGACCCGACAACAGATCAGGAAAAAGAATTGCTCCAACAGGCTATCAAAACAATGGTAGATATGGTTCCGTGTACCGCCTGCTTTTATTGTGCCGAAGCCTGTCCGCAGAAACTGGACATACCCAAGCTTATTTCGATGTATAACGAAACGCGTTTTAACAACGATTCGTCTGTTATGAAAAGCTTTACTCTCAAGGCTATGAACGAAAAGGATATGCCTTCCGCCTGCATTGCGTGCGGGGCTTGCAGTAAGCTCTGTCCGCAGGGCATAGACATTCCTTCTGTATTGAAACAGTTTTCAGATACGCTGGAAAAATAATTAGCTTAGCTTACGACAAACGCCTTTGCGGTTTCCGCCGCGCTTGCCGCGTCCTGGCTATAGGCGTCCGCGTGGATCGATTCACAGAAGCTCTGGGTAACAGGAGCGCCGCCAACCATTACCTTTACCTTGTCACGCAAACCGGAAGTTTTTAGCGCTTCGATTACCACGCCCTGCTGACTCATTGTCGTTGTCAAAAG
>Ga0268262_10004325_pt1 | contig 14769 bp, 11 predicted proteins | sample TergutNc150P3_FD_190354 | JGI IMG/M metagenome (GOLD analysis project Ga0268262, IMG submission 190354) | Nasutitermes corniger P3 segment gut microbial community from laboratory colony in Florida, USA - Nc150 P3 (SPAdes) (version 2) | ecosystem: Host-associated > Arthropoda: Insects >... | reverse complement strand
CCCCGTTGTAGTGTAAAATCTCACCCGAATCCGCTTCGTACATACGCACCAGCATTCTCGCCGTAGTAGTCTTACCGCACCCCGATTCGCCGACAAGCCCGTAAGACTCATTTTTATCGATATAAAATGAAATGTCATTTACGGCGTTCACAAAACGCCCGTAACGGGCAAAGAAGCCCGCTTCCAAGTTAAAACGTTTGCGCAAATGTGATATTTTTAATATTGGCATAGGCTGTTCTCTTGCTTTAGTATCATATTAAAGAAACATCTAGTCAAGTCTCCGTTTTTCATATAAACTGTCCCTATGTTTGATAAATTCATTAAGGCGCTTTTTGGTTCGCAAAATGAGCGGGACTTAAAAGCTCTTATGCCTATACTTCAAAAAGTAAATGATAAGGATAGCTGGGCGAAGGCTCTTTCCGCCGAAGATTTTCCCCGTCAAACCGCCCTTTTCCGAGAGCGTTATAAGAACGGCGAAACTTTGGACGATCTTTTACCCGAAGCTTTTGCGTTGGCAAGAGAAGCCGGACTGCGGGCTTTGGGCGAGAGGGCTTACGATACGCAGATACTCGGCTCCATTGTTCTGCATACGGGAAAAATAGCCGAGTTAAAAACAGGCGAAGGCAAAACATTGATGGTTGTCGCCGCCGCCTACCTTAACGCCATTCCCGGCAAAGGCATTCATGTTGTTACCGTAAATGATTACCTTGCGGAACGTGACTCGGAATGGATGAAACCGATTTTCAATTACCTAGGCATAACCGTCGGCACAATTCTTTCCAACATGGATAACGATCAGCGTAAAGAAAATTACAGCCGTGATGTAACATACGCAACAAATAACGAGCTTGGTTTTGATTATTTGCGTGACAATATGCAGCGTGATATGGAAAGCCGAGTTCAGCGTGGGCATAATTATTGTATAGTAGATGAAATCGACTCGATTTTAATTGACGAAGCCAGAACTCCGTTAATTATTTCAGGAGCGGCGGAGGACGACACTTTTAAGTTTGCCGAAGTTGATAAAATGATAGGCGCTCTTAAAGAAGCGGAAAAAAAAGAAAACGGCGAATATCCCGATGAAGCGCAGGGCGAGGTAATAAAAGGCGATTACAAGATAAACGAAAAAAATAAAAGTATTTCTTTTACCAATGAAGGGCAGGCGACTATCGAGGAACTGCTGAAAAAACGCAACCTTATTCAGGGTGCGATAGTAGACGAAGAAAATTTCGAGTACATTCATTATTTTACCCAAAGCCTAAAAGCGCACAAACTTTTTCATATCGACGTTGATTATGTCGTGCAAGACGGCGAAGTTCAAATTGTAGATGAATTCACGGGGCGCATTCTTCACGGCAGACGTTATTCCGACGGACTTCATCAGGCGATAGAGGCGAAAGAAAAAATTAAAATCGCCCAGCGCAACAGAACTCTAGCCACAATTACTTTTCAGAATTATTTCAGGTTATACAAAAAAATCTCAGGCATGACGGGAACGGCGGATACCGAAGCCGTCGAGTTTGAAAAAATTTACAAACTTTCGGTTGTAGTTGTTCCCACAAACAAGCCTGTCGCCCGTAACGACGAAGACGATGTGATATACCTTGATGAAGCCGATAAATTCAAAGCGTTATGCGATGAAATAGCCGAAGCGAACAAAAGAGGACAGCCCATGCTTGTAGGGACTGTATCTATCGAAAAATCCGAGAAAATTTCCTCTTTGCTTACACGCAGGGGAGTGCGGCATGAAGTGTTAAACGCAAAAAACCACGCAAGGGAAGCGCTTATTATTTCGGAAGCCGGAGCGAAAAGTTCCGTTACAATCGCTACCAACATGGCAGGACGGGGAACGGACATAAAACTCGGCGGAAACGCAGAGCATCGGGCGAGAAGACGGGCTGGAACTAACGCCTCGGAAGAGCAGTATTCCGCTATTTACAAAGAAGAACTGGAAAAATGGAAAAAAGATTATGAAGAAGTAAAATCCCTCGGCGGACTTTATGTAATAGGAACGGAACGGCATGAAAGCCGCCGTATCGACAATCAGCTTCGAGGACGCTCGGGGCGGCAGGGCGATCCCGGAAAGAGCAAATTCTTTATTTCTATGGACGATGAACTTATGCGCTTGTTCGGCGGAGAACGCATGAAGAACATTATGTCAAGAATAGGGATGACGGGCGGAGACGCAATTTATCATCCTATGTTAAACAAAAGCATAGAGAACGCCCAGAAGAAAGTAGAGGAACGCAATTTTGAAATCCGCAAACATCTTTTGGATTACGACGACGTATTAAACCAACAGCGTAAATTTATTTATGAACAGCGTGACGCTATACTTGTAGACAATGATTTGAAAAAGCGTGTAAATGACGCCAGCGCCGATATAATAGGCGACTATATTGACGAATTTAATCAGGCGTCAAGAGGCGATCAAAACGAAGCGTTAAAAGATTTAACGGAAAAACTACACACAAAATTCGGCTATACCCTTGTTGTCGATGCCGACGGCAAAGATTTCAGAAATCCCGAAACGCTTGAAAAACGAATAATCGCCGATCTTGAAAAAGATTTAATCGACAAAGAAACTCTTATCGGTCATGAGTACTTTAACATGATTATCCGTGACAACTACTTAAACGCCGTAGACCGTAAATGGCTTGATCACCTTGAAAACATGGAAGCTCTGCGTGAAGCCGTATACCTTCGCCACTATGCTCAAAAAAATCCGTTGACGGAATACAAAGTGGAAGGCTTCCAAATTTTTGAGGATATGATAGAAGATATCAGACAGGAAATCGCTTCCCGCCTTCACTTAATACGCATTCAAGTCGCCGAAGGGGGACCAAGGCGTCCGGCAAGCCGTTCCATAGGCGCAAACCAGTCGGCAAGCCACAGCAGTATAGGCTCTTTTGCCGGCGGTTCTCCTGCCGCCGCTTCCCCCATGCAGAAGGCAAGCCGCCCCGACGGCGCAACCGTAGTGCGAGGTCAGCCCAAAGTGGGACGCAACGACCCGTGCCCCTGCGGAAGCGGCAAAAAGTATAAATTTTGCCACGGAGCGCAGTAATTACCGCTCTGCAATCGCTTCCTGAGTCATCGCGTCGCACATTTCGTTGTATTCGTTCCCCGCGTGTCCCTTCACCCATTCCCATTTAAGAGGAAATTCACTAGCGAGAGCATCAAGCTCTATCCATAAGTCCTGATTTTTTACGGGCTTTTTTTCGGCGGTTCTCCATGCGTTGCGTTTCCAGTTGCGTATCCATTCAGTAATGCCTTTCTGCACATATTGAGAGTCTGTAATTACCGCCGCCTGACGAGGTACGTCCTTCATTGTTTTAAACGCTCGTAACGCCATGATAACGGCGGTTAATTCCATTCTGTTGTTGGTTGTACTCTTCTCGGAACCTTTGTTTTTTGCGAGCACCTGCATACCCTGAAAGGTTTGCAGTACCATAACATACGCCCAGCCTCCCGGACCGGGGTTGCCGGAACATCCGCCGTCAGTGTAAATTCTTAAAGACGTTTCTGCCATTTTTACCTTCGGTTCATTTTACCAGTGTCGCAAGCATTATCGCTTTTATTGTATGTTTGCGGTTTTCCGCCTCGTCCCACACCCTGCTTTGCGGTCCTTCAAAAACATCCGCGGTAACTTCTTCGCCCTTAACGGCAGGCAGGCAGTGAAGGAAAATAGTAGAGCTCTTGCCTGTCATATGCATCAGTTTTTGGTTAACCTGATACGGACTTAAAAGCCTCGCTCTTTCTTCCTTTTTATCTTCCTCGCCCATAGATGCCCATACGTCGGTGTATATAGCGTCCGCGCCTACAACGGCGGAAACATCGGAAGTTACTTTTATAACGGCGTTAGATACTTTGGCTAATGCGGAGCACTTATCCAGAATCAGATTGTCGGGGTTAAGCTCAGCCGGCGTTATAACCGTAAAATTTGTTCCCAATAGGGCGCTGATTATCATAAGCGATCTTGCGACATTGTTGCGTCCGTCGCCCACATAGCAAAGAGTCCGCCCTTTAACTTCGCCGAAATTTTCTCGCAAAGTTAAAAAATCCGCCAAAGCCTGAGTAGGGTGGTACAGGTCTGTAAGTCCGTTATAAACGGGAACGCCCGAATATTTTGCCAGTATTTCGACAGTTTCCTGCTTAAAGCCCCTGAACTGAATAGCGCTGAACATTCTGCCGAAAACACGGGCAGTGTCTTGAAGTTCTTCTTTTACGCCAAGATGAATATCCGAGCCTGAGAGGAAAACAGGGTGTCCGCCCTCTTCGCCGAAGGCGGTCTCAAAAGCGCATCTTGTGCGGGTGGAGCGTTTTTCAAAAAGCATGGCGAGCGTTTTTCCCTCAAAACGCCTGAATTTTTTCTCTTTTTTAGCCTCTGTTTTGACTTGTATGGAAAGATTCAAAAGATATTGAATTTCCTCCGGTGTAAAATCCAAAAGCGTAAGCAAAGACCGCCCAAATAACGAAATAGACACGCTAAACCTCCTCCTATAAAAGACCCTTTTAAAAGAATCGACTATTTTTTTTCATTATAGTATAATATGATATGTTTAGTAAGCCATAAACAAGAAAAAAGGATATTTAAAAGGAGTAAAAATATGAGCCAGGACATTATCGAAAGGGCGAAGGATTATATTTCCAAAGAAAAAGACCCCTCATTTAAGCAGGAAGTTGAAAAACTGCTAAACGACGGCAGTGAAGCCGCAAAGAAGGAGCTTGCCGACCGTTTCTATCAAAACTTGGAATTCGGCACGGGCGGTCTCCGCGGGGTAATCGGCGGCGGCTATAACCGCATGAATACCCTTGTGGTAAAAAGCGCCACTCAAGGGCTTGCGACCTACCTTATAAAAACATTCCCCAAAAAGGCGGCAAAAAGCGGCGAATTAAAAGCGGTAATCGCCTTTGACAGCCGTCACTATTCGGCGGAATTTTCCGAAGCCTGCGCTCTGATTTTTGCCGCAAACGGCATAAAGACATATCTCTTTTCGTCACTGCGTCCCACGCCGGAATTATCCTTTGCCATACGCCATCTCGGCTGTGATACGGGCATAGTTGTAACCGCAAGCCACAATCCGCCTCAGTACAACGGCTACAAGGCATACTGGAATGACGGCTCTCAGGTTATACCTCCGCATGACGTAGGTATTATAGAAGAAGTAAACAATGTAAAAGAGATAAAAGAGATTTCAAAAAAAGAAGCGCTGGACAAGGGGCTTCTTCAAATAATAGACAAAGAAGTTGACGAGCCGTATCAGGCGATGGTCAAATCCCGCCTTTTCAGACCTGCTCTTATTAAAGAAAAAGCAGGCGAAGTAAAAATCGTTTACACGCCATTGCATGGAACGGGAGCGTTGCATGTCGAAAAAGTTTTAGGCGACTTGGGTCTTAAAGTAATTACAGTCCCCGAACAGCGAGAAGGCAACGGCGATTTCCCCACAGTGTCATTCCCAAATCCCGAAGAAGCCGCCGCTTTGGAAATGGCGATTAAACTCGGCGAAAAAGAAAAAGCCGATGTAGTAATGGCGACAGACCCCGACGCAGACCGCTTCGGCGTTGCAGTTCCTAACAAGTCGGGCGGATTTACTCTGGTTACGGGAAACCAAATGGGCGTTCTGCTAGGCGATTATATTTTCCTGTCGCTTAAAGAATTGGGAAAACTTCCCAAGAATGCCGCAATGGTTCACTCCATTGTTACAACGGGAATGCAGAAAAAAGTCGCCGCGCATTACGGCGCTGAATGTTATGAGTGTCTTACGGGTTTTAAATGGATTGCCGACGTTATGCGTAAGTGGGAACACGGCGAGCTTGGCGGCAAAACCTATGTTTTCGGAACCGAAGAAAGTTACGGTTACAACGTAGAGACGGAAGTGCGCGACAAGGACGGAGTTTCCGCCGCCGCTTTAACCGCCGAAATGACTCTCTACTGGCGCAGTAAGGGAAAAACTCTCCTTGACCGTCTTGATGAGCTTTACGCTATTTGCGGTTACTGGCAGGAAACGGGTATTTCAAAATACTTCAAGGGACCGGAAGGACCGGCTACCATGAACGGCATAATGGAAGAATACCGCAAAAATCCGCCCAAGACTTTAGGCGGCATAAGTATAGCGAAAGTCCGTGATATTAAAAACGGCGCGGACGGTCTTCCGCCGAGCGATGTATTGCAGTTCTTCCTTGCCGACGGCACTGTGGTAAGCGCCCGCCCGAGCGGCACTGAACCGAAAATTAAATTTTACGCAAGCTGCTGCTCCGAGGTTGGTTCCGGCGGACTGGAAGCGGCAAAAGCCGAAGCCGTCCGTAAGTTGGACGCTATAAATAAAGATATCCGCGCGGTTATCGGAGACTAATAATTTTACCGGAGCTTGATTATGAAAGTGCGAGTTATTTTTACAGTTTTTGCAATCTGCTGCGTTGCGCTCCCTTCCTGCTCAATTAACAAGTTGGCAATGAACGCTGTTGCCAACGCGTTGACGGGCGAGGGCAGTTCCGATGTTTTCACCGGAGACCCCGATCCTAAACTTGTCGGGGACGCTATCCCCTTCGCGATAAAAATGTATGAGTCCCTGCTTTCCGCGAATCCCGATCATCAGGGGCTTATGTTAACAACAGGTTCTCTTTTTGTTATGTATGCCAACGCCTTTGTGCAGGGACCAGCCGAAATGCTTTCCAGGAGCGAATGGGAAGAGCGGGAAGCCGCGTTAAAAAGGTCAAAGCAATTGTACCTACGGGGCTACGGAATACTTTATGACGCCCTTGAGAAAAAATTTCCCGGTTTTAAAAAAGCCACTGTGGAAAATGGCGACATACAGCCCCTGCTGAATAAATGTAAAAAACAAGATGTAAGCCTTTTATACTGGGCTGTCGCGGGCGGGCTTTCAGCGTATTCCATCGATATACTTGACTATGGATTAAGCGCCAATATCCCGCAATGGAACGCTATGATCCAAAGAGCTTATGAACTTGACCCGAATTACAGCACAGCCGCCTTAGATGAGTTTTTCATAATATATTACGCTTCCTTGCCCGAATTATTGGGCGGGGATCCCGAAAAAGCCGAATATCATTATAAATTGGCGCTCAAAAAAACAGGGGGAAATTCCGCCGGGGCGTATGTTTCTTACGCTCAATCCGTCTGTATTCCGGCTCAAAATTACGATGATTATAAGGATTGCCTTGAAAAAGCCCTTGCCATCGACCCTAATAAGGATTCTTCCACGCGGCTTGTAAATATCATAAGTCAGCAAAAAGCCCGTTGGCTTTTGGACAACGCATGGACGTACTTTTCCTTTCTTCCCATTCCTGATGATTATTGATATAATATACGCTATAATATAGGTATGGAGTAATATATGAATAAAAGAACAGTTTTTTCAATTTTTATGATTTTTTTCATATTTTCACTTGGCTCGGTCTATGCCCAGCGAGGCAGCGCCCGCGGGGATGTTGTTAATATAAGAATTGCGTCCCCTTTGCCGCGAAGCTCGGACTGGGGCAGGGCGCTTGATCGTCTTGCCGCCGATTGGGAAAAAGGAACCCAAAATCAGGTGCGTGTAATCGTCAGCCATGACGGGCGGGAGGGCAGCGAGGCAAGAATGCTTTCTTCTCTTTCCAGTAACGTTATTCAAGTGGCGGTTTTTACTTCAGCCGGAGTTTCGGAAATTTGCCCCGCGGTATTAAATTTAAGCGTACCCTTTATGATTAAGAATGATGAGGAATTGGATCTTGTGCTTCAAAGTATGATACCGATTTTTAACAGCCGCGTTAAGAATGATTATGTTATTATCTCATGGTCAAAAGGCGGATGGATATATATTTTTACAAAAGAAAAAGTATTAACGCCGGACGATCTTAGAAGACAGCGGCTTGCGACAAGTCCGGATCTTAAAGAGATGAATTCCGTATTCAGGGTAATGGGATATCAGCTTGTAGAGACTGATATAGTGTCTACCGGAACCAAGCTTGCGAGCAATGCCGTAAACGCCATATATATTATTCCCGCTGTAGTCGCTCCCATGCAGTTGTACAAGAGTTTAAACCACATGCTGGAATTGCCGATTGCCCCAATCATGGGCGCGATTGTTATGAATCGTGTTACATGGAATAAACTAAGTCCGGAAAGTCAGCAGGAAATAGTAAGAGCAACAGGCAGAGTTGCGCAAGAATTTGACTCTTCTGTGGTAAAAACAGAGGCAAACGCCATTGCCGCAATGGGCAAAGACGGACTCAGCGTAAACAAATTAACTTCCGCTCAACAAGTCTTGTGGAGCAATGAAGTAAGAAATAATTTTAATTCGATTATCGGTCCTATTTTTGATCGCGATTTATACAATCAGGTAAACGCTATATTGGAAAAGGCAAGAAGCGGAAAATAAATTTTATGAACGGTATAAGTGAAAACATCAATAGAGCGCTGTTGTGGTTTAAAAAAGAATTTAAATTGTCATGGGTTGAAAACGCAATTTGCTTCGGCGCTCTTGCTCTTCTTGCGTTATTTCCTTTTATTGAATTGATATTAAATAAAATTGATAAGACAATACCGGGTTTCAACTCAATCTTAGTTCATATCTTTTTAGTAGCCGGTTTCTTTGCGGCGATGCAAACGGCGAAATCCGGCGAGCATATTTCAATTACCGCCGTTCAATTCATTAAAAAAGACAAGATAAAAAATATATTTGTTTTAGTTTGCGCGTTAGTTTCCGTTTTTTTGCTGGCTATATTTTTTTGGGACAGTATTAGTTTTATTAAATTCGGCATGAAGGGCAAGCTTGTTGGTTTTATAAAAGATCAATTTCTTGCAATCGCTATACCGCTTGGCTTTATAGTGATAGCTATTAGGTTTGCGTTAAAACTTCAGAAACCCCGCGATAGATTTCTTGCGGCGGCGGCGTTTTTAATCGGTTGTATTGCCGCTCTGCCGGCCGTTGCGAAAATTATTTGGGGATTAGACGGAAATAATACGCCTGAGCCGTTCTTTTCATGTATTAATTATATGTATGACATTGCGGAATTTATTAACGCTCCGGTAATAATATTGTTAATTTTAACCGGTCTTGCCGGAATGCCTGTTTTTGCGGCAATCGGCGGTATTGCCTTGATTATGCTGCAAGCTCTGGGACAAGAACCTGATGCGGTAATAGGGCAGGTTTATTCCGCCCTTACGGATTCTGATTTAATAGCGATACCGTTATTCACCCTTACGGGTTTTTTCCTTTCAGAAAGCAAAGCGGGGGAGCGGCTTGTTCGCACTTTTAAAATATTTTTCGGATGGATGCCCGGCGGTATTATTATTGCCGCCGTCATTATCTGCGCGTTTTTTACTTCTTTTACCGGAGCGTCAGGCGTAACAATTCTTGCTCTCGGCGGAATACTTTTGGTTATCTTAAACGAAAATAAATACTCTGAACGTTTTTCAATAGGACTGTTGACTTCAGCGGGCGGCATAGGTTTATTGTTTCCCCCAAGCCTTCCCATTATTTTGGTAGCGTCATCAACAAATATGATTTTGCATTTTATGAATATACATAATGAATACAGTATAATTCATTATTTTATCGGGGCGATTATACCCGGATTAATTCTGATAGCAGCCATGATTGCCGCCGGTTTTATTCTTTCTTCAAAGGTCAAATTTCAAACGGAAAAATTTAACGGCAAAGACGCGTTAAATTCATTAAAGGATTCTCTTTTTGAAATTTTACTGCCTTTAATTTTGGTGGCAGGGTATTTCTCGGGATTCCTTTCTTTGATAGAGGTAAGCGCCGTATCTGTCGTATATGCGGTAATTATAGAAGTATTTGTCAAAAAAGATATTTTACTAAAGGATATCAAAAAAGTTTTCTTTAAAGCTGTTCCAATAATCGGCGGAATTTTGGCAATTCTCGCAATGGCAAAAGCGTTATCCTACGCGTTTATATTATCCGGCGTACCCGATAAATTTTCCTTTTGGATGCAGAGCGCTATTCAGTCAAAATATGTTTTCCTGCTTTTATTGAACCTTGCTTTGCTTGTACTTGGCTGTATAATGGATATTTTTTCGGCGATACTTGTTTTCCTTCCGCTTATTGTTCCGCTTGGATACGCATACGGCATCGATCCTGTTCACCTTGGAATTATCTTTATTGTAAACCTCGAGGCGGGATTCCTTACTCCTCCCGTGGGCATGAATCTTTTCCTTGCAAGTTACCGTTTTAATAAACCGTTTATGGAAATATGCAGTCATGTTGCCCCATTCTTAATAGTCCGTTTAGTTGTTGTGCTTCTTGTTACATATCTGCCGTGGCTTACCACTTGGCTTGTAAAGTTCTTTTAATTAACCCTGAGGACGCGGCAGCCAGCAAAGCTTTCCTATTTTCCACTTGTAATAAATTTCACCCTTATTTTGAAATTCTTTCCAATACATATTCGCCGCCGCCGCCGCCCTGAATTCGAATTTTTTTTGCGGAATTTCGCTGAAAATATTTAATTTTGTATTATCTTTCGGTTTTAAGAAACAGCCGATTACAATAGAAGGGAAAATAAAACTTGTTTTTTTACTTAAATTCTTAAAAATATCCTGAGGAATATCAATATTCAAATCTGCGCCGCAAAGAGTAAGCTCTTTCTCATTAAAAGGAAATGTACTAATTGCGTCCCCTTCGGCTTTTATTTTATTTTTTCCTATATGTGTCCGCAGAGAACCGGCAATTTGTTTTAATTCGCCGTCATCTAACGCCTGTGAAAGAGAAGCCAGCGGTATTACGAGAGGAAAAGGGTACACTCCCGAAAGACCCGCTTTAACCGCCGAATCGCAGTATTTTTGCAGTTCAACCCTTATATCCCTATGAGGGACAAGAACTAAAAATTTATAAGTTCTGTTTGTTTCTGTTTTCATAATTGTTATTTTATGATATACTATCAGTATATACGGAGAATAACAATGAAATACAAAACAAAAATACTTGTAGAACGGTTTACGGAAGTCCTTTCGGCATGGAAAGGCGTGGAATGTATTACCCTGAATGAAGCGGCCGAACCCGATCCTCTGGATCCGTATTTTGCCCTCATTCTTGACGTATTTTGCAGCGGTTCCATTCCAAAACCCGAAGAACGCTGCCGTCTGTACGGAGAAGATGTAGCCGCTTTTGAAAGCGCCGGTATCAGCGAAAAAGACCGTTTTTTAATAGGGGATATTCCCGTCCGCCTTGAATTCAAAAAAACAAAAAAAATAGACGAACTTATCGAAATAGCCTGCGCCGACTATGAATCGCTGTGGCTTATAAAAGATTCGGGAACTTACGGTTTTTACCGTCTTGCAAATTGCGAAATTGTTTTTTCTCGTTCCAACTGGATACATGATGTAAGAAAAAAACTTGAAAATATAGGAGATCCGTTCTGGGCGGAGATGAGAAACACAGTCCAATTAAAAATGGAACATTTCTTGTCCGATTTAGGGGCGGCTTGTTTTCAGAACGATAAATTTCACTATCTTATCGCTTCCGCAGGATTTATCAAAAACGCGTGCCTAACGCTCTTTTGCATAAACAAACGTTTTGAACCGTCGCACAGAGCTTATTATAAACAAGTAAGCGAATTGCCTGTTCTGCCCGAATCATTTTCCGCTGAATTCCAAACCTTTCTTAATGACAACGCCGCCGATCTTGATTCACGTTTCTATCTGGCAAAATTAATAGCGCAAAAGACTGTGTTGCTCTAAAGCCGCTAACAACACGAACAAAAAGAGCGATAATTTCTTGAAAAATATCTAACTACTCTTATGCGACAGTACCCGGCCGCTGTTAATCAAAACCAAAAACGCTCCGATGTTATGAAAAAACGCTCCCACAATCGGTGTTATTATTCCCGCTCCGGCTAAAAATATCATAACGATGCTTACGGAAAACGCTAAAATGATGTTTTGATAAATAATGTTTTTTGTCTTTTGCGCAAGTTTTATTACAAAGGGAATATTGGAAAGGTTATTGTTCATTAAAGCGATGTCGGCGCTTTGAATTGCCGTGTCGGAACCCATCGCTCCCATCGCTATTCCTACATGGGCTTCAGAGAGGGCAAGAGCGTCGTTTATGCCGTCTCCGATAACCGTAACGGTGTGGGTTTTCATCATTTTTTCAACATGGCTTAGTTTTTGTTCCGGCAGTAATTCGCATTGCATTTCATCAATTCCAACTGCGTCTTGTATTTTCTTCGCCGATTGAAAATGATCCCCTGTCAGCAAACAGGTTTTCGCCACACCGATTTTTTTCAGTTCGGTTACAGTCTGCGCCGCGTCGTCTCTGGGAGTATCCTTGAACACAATGCAGCCGAGAATTTGTCCGTTTTTAACAACCCAATCGCAAGTTCCCGCCTCTTCATATTGGTCGGTTACATCATAGCCGAGAGAGCGTATCCAGTTGTAACTGCCAAGGTAAATTGTATCGTTTCCTTTCCTGCCTTCAATTCCTTTTCCGATATGTTCTTTTATTTCATAATCCCTGTCTATGTCTTTCTTTTCGCATAACGAAACAATTGATTTTGATATTGGATGAAGCGAACCGTGAGCGGCGCAGGAAGCCGTCATGACAAGCTCATTAAAATCACGGGCATTGTCCAAATGAAAATTGCTTGCTTCCAAAATTCCGTTGGTTATTGTTCCTGTTTTGTCAAAAATAAGATAATCCGTATCTCCCAAATGTTCCACAAACGACGAATTTTTTATCAGTATTCCCCTTTTTGCCGCCGCCGCCAATACTGCAATCATCGGGGCGGAATTGATAAGCAGGTGTCCGCAGGGACAGCTTGCGACAAGAATGGCAATCGCCCTGTTAATATCCTGCGTAAACAGCCACACAAGCAGAGCGGTAACAAGCGTTAGGGGAATATAATAAAAAATAAACTTATCGACAATTTTGGTGTCGGGAATTTGTATTTGCCCTGAGTCTTCAAGAAGTTTTACTATTTTTTGAAAAGAAGTGTCAGCGTATTCCCTTGTAACTTTAACTTTTATATTGCCGTCGATATTTACCGTTCCGGCGAACACCTGATCTTCTATCTCGACCGTTTTTGGTATCGACTCGCCCGTCAGCGATTTTTGGTCTATACTCGATGCGCCGAAAATAACTTCGCCGTCAACGGGAAGAGACATACCCGGTTTTATAATGATTATATCGCCTGTTTTTAATTCCTTCGCGCCGACCTCGATTTCTTTTCCGTCTTTTTCTATAATCGCTTTTTCCGCCTGCATTGTTTTTAAGCCTTCAATAGCGTCGCGTCCGCCCATAATGCTTTTTTCTTCCAGAAAATGAACAAAGGTAAGAATGACGGGAATGAGTATCGCAAGCAAAAATTCTCCGCTTAATGTTGATATTATCATCGCTATCGAGACAAGTATTTCCATGGCGTATTTCATGTTTTTGGAAATAAGCCCCTGTACCGCCGTAATTAACATTGGAAGCCCGATTATGCAAATGCCAACAAGATAAATAAGCGCCTTAATTATATCCTGCTGAGGTGAAATTTTTCCGTAAATAAGAGCGGCGGCGAGACAAACAAGCGCTCCCGAAAGAGACAAAATACTGTTCCTGAAATTTGATTTTTCGTTATCCGAAAGATGAACATCGGTAATATCAATCGTATTGCGCATAACAACCCCTTACGGTAAAAGAAAAGTAGGCGCTTCTGCGCCTGTCGGAATAACTATAGATTTGCCCGCTTTTTTTAACACAGTGCCGACTCTCTGCCTAAATGTTCCCGACATGATAATTTGCGGGTTTCTTGTATATTGGTCATACAATCCGTAAAACTCAGCCATTTCACTGTTGGCTTTAGTCAGTTTTTCAGCCTGCTGTGAAACAGCGGTTTGTTTCAGCATATTTGCCGCCGCTTCCGCTCCAAGTAACCGAGTAGAGGCGTATTCCTGCGCACGTTGGTAGCCTGTCGCTTTGTAAATTGCGGCGTTTCTTACTTCCTCAAAATAGCGGATTGTTTCAGCGGGGGCTGTAATTTCCGTTAATTCTACACCCGAAACGAGAACTCCCAATTTTAATCCGTCTATAATATTTTGCGAATTACGCATAATATCGCTTGATAACTGCGCCCTGCCGCTCGTAAGGATTGCATCCACGTCGGAATGCGAGGCGATGCAGGTTAATTCTCCGCTGATTATGCCGTCTATTATTTTAGCGGCGTCGCTTGTGAATAGCGCATAACTAACGGGATCGTTTATTTGATATTTTACTTTTGCCTTTATCAGTATTACGTTTTTATCGCCTGTTATAACATAGCCGTTTCTGTCTATATCGGAGGAAACTACCAGCCCTTGCGGTTTATAGTGCGTAGTAACTTCAATTTCCTGTACCGTGCGTATCGGTATTTTTATTACTCTGTCTATAAAAAACGGTAAAGCGAAATGAAGCCCTGGTTTTTTAATTTGTTTTTCGCTTGAATTGCCGACAAGTTTTCCGAAACGAAGCACAACGGCGATTTGACTGCTTTCAACGCGGTAAACGCCTGAGAGAGCGATTAAAACAGCGGCGAAACACACTGTCAGTTTGAAATACTTTATGATGTATTCCATTATTTGGGTAAAAACAATAAAGACTTTGTTTTTCATCAACCGCCGCCTAATTTGATCCCGTGATTATATCAAACGGAGATTCATTTGACCTCATAATAATTGTTGTGTCGGCGTTTACGGAATTTTCAAGAGCCATCAGTTTTTTTAAGAAAACAAACAGTCTTGAGTTTCTGTCATAAGCTTCGCCGTAAATACGCGCGACCATTCGTTCCGTT
>Ga0268262_10004324_pt1 | contig 14769 bp, 12 predicted proteins | sample TergutNc150P3_FD_190354 | JGI IMG/M metagenome (GOLD analysis project Ga0268262, IMG submission 190354) | Nasutitermes corniger P3 segment gut microbial community from laboratory colony in Florida, USA - Nc150 P3 (SPAdes) (version 2) | ecosystem: Host-associated > Arthropoda: Insects >... | reverse complement strand
TTCGTGTAATTGTCAGTCATGACGGGCGGGAGGGCAGTGAAGGCAGGATGCTTTCTTCTCTTTCCAGCGACGCTATTCAAGTGGCTGTTTTTACTTCCGCCGGAGTCGCGGAAATTTGTCCCGCCGTAATGAATTTAAGCATTCCGTTCATAATCAAGAATGAAGCGGAGTTTGATCTTGTGCTTGAAAATATGCTGCCGGTTCTTAACAGCCGCGTTAAGAGCGATTATGTTGTTATCTCGTGGTCAAAGGGCGGGTGGGTCTATATATTTTCAAAAGAAAAAGTATTAACGCCGGATGATCTGCGCAAACAAAGACTTGCGACAAGTCCCGATCTAAAAGAGATGAATACCGTATTCAGGGTAATGGGATTCCAGCTTGTAGAGACCGATATGGCGTCTACCGGAACCAAACTTGCAAGTAACGCAATAAACGCCGTCTATATTATTCCGGCGGTAGTCGCTCCCATGCAGCTGCACAAAAGTTTAAACCATATGCTTGACTTGCCCATTGCTCCAATCATTGGCGCAATTGTCATGAACCGCGTTACATGGAATAAATTAAGTCCTGCCAGTCAGCAGGAAATACTAAAAGCCACCCGCAAGGTAGCGGATGAGTTTGACGCCTCAGTGGTAAAAACAGAGGCAAACGCCATTTCCGCAATGGGCAGGGACGGGCTTAGCATAAACAAATTAACCAAAGCTCAGCAGGATTTATGGAGTAATGAAGTAAAAAATAATATAACTTCAATCGTTGGTCCTATTTTTGATCGCGAATTATACAACCAGATGAATAGTATACTGGAAAAGGCAAGAAGCGGAAAATAAATACTATGAATGGTAAGAGTGAAAACTGCGTCAAAAATGCTTTGTTATGGTTTAAGAATGAATTTAAATTATCATGGCTTGAAAACATAATTTGCTTTGGCTCTCTTTCGCTTCTTGCGTTAGTTCCTTTTGTTGAATTGATATTAAATAAGTTTAATCTGACAATACCCGGTTCTAACGCGATAATAGTCCACATTTTTTTATTGGTTGGTTTTTTTGCGGCTATGCTTACGTCAAAATCCGGAGAGCATATTTCGATTACCGCCGTTCAATATATTAAAAATGACAAGATAAAAAAGACATTTATTTTTATCTGTACGATAATTTCTGTTTTTCTGTTAAGTATTCTGGCGTGGGACAGCATTTGTTATATTAAATACGCCATGACCGGCAGGCAGGTTGGTTTTCTAAAAGATAAAGTTTTAGCGATCGCAATGCCGCTTGGTTTTTTTGTGATAGCCGTTCGATTTGCGCTAAAACTTCAAAACCTCCGCGATAAAATTTTCGCGATTGCCGCGTTTTTGCTTGGCAGTTTTGCGGCTTTACCCGCTATCGCGAAGATTATTTGGAGGTTCGAGCCGCCTGAACCTTTTTTTTCGTGGGTTAATTACCTGTACGACATTGCGATTGTTATTAACGCTCCCGTAATTATATTGTTAGTTCTTGCCGGTCTTGCCGGCATACCGGTTTTTGCCGCAATCGGCGGTATCGCCCTGATGATGCTTCAGGCTTCGGGGCGCGAACCTGAAACAGTGGTAATACAGATTTTTTCGGCTCTTACCGACGCGGATTTAATCGCGATACCCCTGTTTACCCTGACCGGTTTCTTCCTTTCGGAAAGCAAGGCGGGAGAGAGGCTTGTAAAAGCTTTTAAAATATTTTTCGGCTGGATGCCCGGCGGTATAATTATCGCCGCTGTAATTATCTGCGCGTTTTTTACTTCTTTTACAGGCGCATCCGGCGTAACTATTCTTGCTCTGGGGGGGATACTTTTAATTATTTTAAATGAAAATAATTATTCGGAACGATTTTCCATAGGGCTTTTAACATCCGCAGGCGGCATAGGATTAATGTTCCCTCCAAGCCTGCCTATTATACTTGTAGCTTCGTCAACCAATACAATATTGCATTTTATGAATTTACCGGTAGAGAATACGATTATTCATTATTTTATAGGAGCGGTAATACCCGGACTTATTCTGGTGTTAGCCACGATTGTCGCCGGATTTATTCTTTCTTCAAAAGTAAAATTTCAAACGGAAAAATTTAACGGCAAAGACGCGCTTGATTCATTAAAAGACTCTCTTTTTGAAATTTTACTGCCAATAATTCTTGTGTTAGGATTTTTCTCCGGGTTTCTTTCTTTAATAGAGGTAAGCGCTGTATCGGTTATTTATGTGGTAATTGTGGAAGTTTTTATTAAAAAAGATATTTTATTCAAGGATATAACAAAAGTTTTCTTTAAGGCTGTTCCGATAATCGGCGGAATTCTTGCTATTCTTGCAATGGCAAAAGCCCTATCCTACGCGTTTATCGATTCCGGCGTTCCCGAAAGTTTTTCTTTCTGGATGCAGAGCGCTATAAAATCAAAATATGTTTTTTTACTGCTGTTGAACTTTGCTTTGCTTGTGCTTGGCTGTATCATGGATATTTTTTCCGCGATACTTGTTTTCCTTCCGCTCATTGTGCCGCTGGGCTGCGCCTACGGTATTGATCCTGTTCATCTTGGAATCATCTTTGTTATAAATCTTGAAGCCGGATTCCTTACCCCTCCTGTCGGGATGAATCTTTTCCTTGCAAGTTATCGTTTTAATAAACCGTTTATGCAAATATGCAGTTATATTGCTCCCTTCCTGCTTGTCCGTTTAGTGGTTGTGCTTCTTGTAACATATCTGCCGTGGCTTACTACATGGCTTGTAAGGCTATTTTAATCATCTGTCTTCTGCGGACGCGGCAGCCAGAAAAGTTTTCCTATTTTCCACTTGTAGCAAGTTTCACCGTTAATTTGTAAAGATCTCCAGTACATATTTGCAACCGCCGCCGCTCTGAATCCCAAGTTTTTTTGCGGAGTTTCACAAAAGACATTAAGCTTTGTATTATCTTCCGATTTTAAAAAACAGCCGATTACAAAAGAAGGGAAAAAATAATTAATTTTTTTACTTATATTCTTAAAAAAATCCTGATGTATATCAATATCCAAGCGAGAACCGCAGAGAAATAAATTTTTTTCATCGCAAGGAAAAGGTATAACGGCGTCTTCATGCAATAATATTTTATTTTTTCCGATTTTTTTTCGAAGGGAACGGGCGATTTGTTTTAATTCGTCGTCTTCTAACGCCCGCGAAAGAGAAACCAACGGCGTTACGCGCGGAAAAGTATACGCCCCCGCAATTCCGGCTTTAATCGCCGAATCGCAGTTTTTTTGCAGTTCGCTCCTTATATCCCTATGAGGCGCGAGAACTAAAAATTTATGAGTTCGCTTTTTTTCAGTTTCCATAATTGTTATTCCATGATATAATATCAGTATAACGGAGAATAGCAATGAAGTATAAGACTAAAATACTTGTAGAAAGATTTACGAAGATTCTTTCGGCATGGAAGGGTGTGGAGTGCATTACCCTGAATGAAGCCGCCGAGCCCGATCCGCTGGATCCGTACTTTGCCCTGATTCTTGACGTGTTTTGCAACGGTTCCATTCCAAAAGCGGAAGATCGCTGCCGCCAGTACGGCGACGACGTAGCCGCTTTTGAGAGCGCGGGAATAAATGAAAAAGACCGTTTTCTGATAGGCGATATTCCCGTCCGTCTGGAATTCAAGAAAACAAAAAAGATTGATGAGCTTATTAATATAGCCTGTTCAAAACATGAATCGCTGTGGTTTATAAAAGATTCGGGAACTTACGGTTTTTACCGTCTTGCAAACTGTGAAATTATTTTCTCGCGTTCCAAATGGATACATGACGTAAGAAAAAAACTTGGAAACATTGACGAGAAATACTGGGTAGAGATGAGAAGCTCAGTCCAATTAAAAATGGAACATTTTTTGTCGGATTTAGGAGCCGCCTGTTTCCAGAACGATAAATTTCACTATCTTATCGCTTCCGCCGGATTTATTAAAAATGCGTGTCTTACGCTTTTCTGCATAAACAAACGTTTTGAACCGTCGCACCGCGCATATTTTAAACAGGTATGCGAGCTGCCCATTCTGCCCGAATCATTTTCCGCCGAGTTTCAAACCTTCCTTGACGACGGAGCCGCCGACTTGGATTCGCGTTTTTATTTGGCAAAATTAATCGCGCAGAAGATAGTGCTGCTGTAAGATTTTTACCACGAACCACACGAACAAGGAGCGAACTAAGAGGGAAGGGCGTAAAATAAAGCAATTCTCCAATTATTTTATATTTTGCTTGACCGAAATTAAAGAATTTGAGATTTTAAAAATTATTTTTATTGATTTATTTTACAAATAGCGCTATATTTTTAAAAGAGGAAAACAATGGCAGCCAGAGTAAAACCTGTCCAACCAACAGAGATAAGAGACAAAAAAATTGCTCGTGAAGTCATTGAACAAATCCGTAAGCCCATACCTTCTTCAGTATACAAACGCCATGAAAAACTTGCAAAACTCGTTGATAGAATGATACATATTCAAACAAGTTCAAAGGCATAGGAACATTTATGATAGAAAGCGCTGAGCGTTTTGCTTTAGCATGTAACAATGAATACTGCGCCGCGCGTTTCCTCACCGTAGACGCGGATGTAGAACATGACGAAGGCGTACTTGCATTTTATCAAAAAAACGGCTTTATCCCAAATGCGGAGTTATACAACAAAAACCGCAAAACAATCAGCATGAGAAAAGATATATATCAGTAATATTTGCTGTTTATTAACCACGAACCAAAAAGGATTTGAGTCTGCCAATGATAGGCGCTTAAGACGAGAGCAGGGTTTATAGGGATTTTTACCTATTTTTTTGCTAGATTAAACGTCCGTTTTTTATATACCTTTCCTTAGTACACACGTAAAACATCGTTACTGCTAAATAATAACATAATATTTCAATTTTTATCAAGTAAATATAATAAAAAATACAAAATTTATGTAAAAAAAGCAGATATTCATAAAAAAACAAATAAAAGATTTTTCCTCAAAATTAGTACAAAAACCCTATAAATAGCGTAAGAAAAAATGGACGTTTATTTATACACAAATTTTAGGAGAAAACTATGAAAAACACAAAGGCAAACATGTGGAGTTTTGCAACAGTAAAACTCCAAGCAACAATAGTTAAAATGCTTAGCATTTTAACTATTGTTGCAGTAATCGGATTTTCAATGGCGGCATGCGATGATGACAGTGACGACAACGGCGTTAGCGTAGTTCCCGGCGTCGGTATAGTTCCCGGTGGCGGTGCTATGACATGGACAGCCGTAACAAACAGCCCATTCTTCGGTGAAGATTACAACACCATCCTCGCAATCGCCTATGGTAACGGCAAATTTGTCGCCGGGGGCAGGTACGGCAAAATGGCGTATTCGCCTGACGGCATAACTTGGACAAAGGTAACGGACAGCAAATTCGGATATTATGAGGACATCAGAGCAATCGCCTATGGCGACAGCAAGTTTGTCGCAGTGGGTCAAAAAGGCAAAATTGCGTATTCGTCTGACGGCGGCGTAACATGGACAACCGTAACGACTACCGCATTTAACGACGAAAATGTAATCTGCGTAATCGTCTATGGCGGCGGCAAGTTTGTCGCAAGTAGTAGTGGTGGCAAAATGGCGTATTCGTCTACCGGCGTAACATGGACACCCGCAACGGGCACATCAGACAACAACTATTTAAAACCAACCATCGCTTGGGGCAATAACAAGTTTGTCGCCGGGAATAATAGCGGCATAATAGCGAATTCATCTGACGGTACAAGCTGGACAATCATCAATGCAAGTAACGGCCTACTATTAGGCAAAGAAGCCATTACCTCAATCGCCTATGGCGGCGGCAAGTTTGTTCTCGGTATAGGCAGAGAAGGCAAAATAATGGCTTCATCGGACGGTGTAACATGGGCAACCTCAGCAGACAATATATTCAGCACAGTCCAATACCTTTACGTCAAGGATATCGTATGGAGCGGCAACAAGTTTGTCGCTGTGGGGGAAGGCGGCAAAATAGCGGCTTCATCGGACGGCGTAAAATGGACAGTCGCAGCAAACAGCACATTCAGCCTCTTCGAAGATATCGAATCAGTCGCCTACGGCAATGGCACGTTTGTCGCTGTGGGCGACAATGGCAAAATAGCGTATTCAATAGACGGCGGTAACAACCCCGGCACTGGGAGTTATGCCTTTAACGGTAATTGGAGCAACAACTCCGGTGAGATAGTTAACCTCACAAATGGGAATTTTGTTGTAACAAACAATGGAACCAATGTAATGAAAGGGACTTATACCGAAAACGGCAACAGCTTAACATTTACACCAACCCATGTTTGGGGTAGTACTGTTGGAGGTGGACTTGGAGCAAGCTGGTATACAAAAGACCAAATTAGAGACCAACTTGGCTCATCTGTTAATGATACGTTAAACACTTTGTTTGCGCAATTTAACGGAACGGTAAATGGAAACATAATTACAATAATATTTATGGGGCAAACAGGTACATATACCAAGTCGTAACATCATAAACTTAAGCCTCAGAGTGAAGGTTTTTGGTTGCATTTATATTTATTAAAATACATCCATTTGCCCGAATCATTTTCCGCCGAGTTTCAAACCTTCCTTGACGACGGAGCCGCCGACTTGGATTCGCGTTTTTATTTGGCAAAATTAATCGCGCAGAAGATAGTGCTGCTTTAATCCCGTCTTACGGCTTTAAAAAGCGCTTCCCTGCTAATCTCCGTCCACACAGGTCTCCCGTGAGGACAGCGCGGGTCGGGCAGGGCTAACGCTTCCTTGCCAAGTTCAAACGCGGTCTCATCGTCAAGCATATCCCCGTCCTTGATTGCCGCGCGGCAGCAGAATGTCGCCGCCCAGCGTTTTGCCATGTTTTCGCCTGCCTGCCGCAGTCCAAGAATTTCTTTCACGGTTTCAGAGTCGCCCATTCGCCAGTCGGCGGGCAGAGCGGTAATACTCCAGCTTTCCGTGTCTTTTTCAATTTCAACGCCAAGACGCGACAATTCTTCGCGATTAGCCGAAAGAAAAGCGTCTTCTTCGTCGCTTTCCGTAGTGAAAGGAATGGGCGCAAGCAGTTCCTGTTTCGGGACAGGTTCGCTGATAAATTTATTGTAGAGAATACGTTCATGCGCCGCGTGCTGGTCGATTATATAAATCTTGTCTCCCCATTCCATCAAGATAAATAGATCAAATATTCTTCCGGCATAGCGCATATCGCCGTGTGCGGGAGTGGGCGCGTTTAAAGAAGAATTTTCACGGTTGCGCAGGGAAGTAGAAACAAAATCGGTAAACTTTTCGTATTCTTCTGTATTGCGTTTAACATCAGAATTATTTTTGTTATATGTAAATGAAAACTCTCTTTCATTTCTTTGCGAGTATCCGGCGGAATGTTCTTCGTTGCTGCGATAACCTCTCCTTTCTTCATAACTCTCTTCATCTTCGGCTTCCGGCGCGCTGTCTTTGCCGGAATTTTTAAGATACAAACTGTGAAAAAAGTTTTTGACTCCGCCTGAGATCGCCTGATGAATCGCGCCTGGATCGCGGAAGCGTACTTCGCGTTTTGCGGGGTGAATGTTAAAATCCGCAAGAGACGGGTCTATTTCCACATAGACCGCCGCCACAGGGTGAACGCCGTTTGGAAACCACCCCTGAGAGCCGTATTCAACAGCCTGAACCAGTGAATACTCCTGTATTTTTCTGCCGTTTGCGAAAATATAAAGCTGCCGCCTGTCATTTCTGTACAATTCAGGTCCGCCGATAACTACAACCGCTGAAAAGCCCGATCCTGTAACATTTATTTCATGCAGAAAATTTTCTTCGCCTGTTTGCAGCGCGGCGGCGGCAAAACGCTCTTTCTTTGTTTTAACAGCCGGCAAAAAATCTTTTAACTTGCCGTCTTGCACATAACGGAAATTAATACCGTTAAAGGCGAGAGCTTTTTCAATAAAAACCTGGCGGCACAGTGTAGCCTCGCTTCCTTCTCTTTTTAAAAATCTTTTACGCGCCGGAATAGTCTCGTAAAGATTTAACGCCCTTACCGTCGAGCCCTTTGTTCTGTGTGTTTGCTCAATTTCAGGCGCGCGCGTTTCTCCTGGACCTGCGCCAAGCCGCCAAGCCTCCCTTCCGTCAACAGAACTGATAATTTCAAGACGCGCTACGGCGCAGGCAGCCGCCAATGCCTCCCCCCTAAAGCCGAGCGTATTAGCGGTATTTAAATCATCAAGGCATTTTATTTTACTTGTCGCGTGGGTAAGAGAGCAGATTGCCAAATCTTCGCGGGTCATGCCGCCGCCGTCGTCGGAGACTTCAACTTTCTTACAACCGCCTTCTTCAATTGAAATTTCAATGTTCAAAGAGCCGGCGTCTATGGCGTTGTCAAGGAATTCCCTCACAAGCGCGGCGGGGCGGTCGATAACTTCGCCGGCGGCAATGCGCAGAGCCTCTTCCGGCGGCAGTATGGCAATACGGTTCATTTATTCCCCATTATTTTTACCACGAACCCGCTGAATAAACGCACGGTGTAACCGTGTAGATGAATAATGCCGAATAGCGGTAGCACCAATTAATGTCGCTGTCTTGTAAGAAAGCAAGGTCACCTTTAGGTGACCGACAGTGCGTACGAACCAATACGAACAATGACAAGATGTTGGATTACAAGTACGTGGTAAATTCTTTTTCATCATATTATTTTTCCGTTTCAAACAGTTCTAATTCGGGCGACTCATCTACAGTAGCCTCTGTCGAATTCATCAGTATTTCTATGCGGTTTTCTATTTTTTCAAGATTTTTTTCCAATGTTCGCGCAAGGCGTATTCCTTCCTCAAAAGCGGCTAACGCTTCATCAAGAGGAATATCAGTTTTTTTTATTTGTTCGCCGAGTTTTTCCAGTCTCGCGAGCTGATCTTCAAAATTTTTCATGCCGCCGCTTTTTGCGGGTACGCTTTTCTTCGCCATGTTTTGCTCCTTACTTTGCCGCGCTTTCTACAATCGCGTCTATTTTTCCTTTTAACGGTCTAATGCGAATTTTTTCGCCCGATTTTACGTTATCTGAACTTTTTATTACTTTGCCGCTTGAATTTGTCACAACAGAAAAACCGCGCTCCATAACCGCAAGAGGGCTCGCGGTCTCAAGAACCGCCGCGGATAACTCTATTCTTTTTCTTATTACCGCGCACATGTCTGAAACAGCGGTAATCAGCGCTTCTTTCGCGTCGTCAAGGCGGATTAAGCGCGGCTGTAAAATTGCGCGGAAACGGTATTCCATATCCTGTAGATCAAACGGTTTTAAAAGAAGTTTTGCCCTTTCCAGCCGCGCGCGCATAACGGACATAAAATCTTCCGCCGTGCTTTGAATAAAATCCCGCACGGCAAAATAATTTTCGCTTACCAGTTCCGCGGCGGCGGAAGGCGTAGGCGCGCGAAGGTCGGCGGAAAAATCACATAACGCCCAGTCAATTTCATGCCCCACCGCGCTGACTGTGGGTATTTTTGACTTTGCTACCGCTCGCACAACTTCCTCGTCGGAGAAGGGCAAAAGGTCTTCAAGAGAGCCTCCGCCCCTTCCTACGATTAAAACATCGGCAAGATGCCATTGATTCGCCTGTTTTATCCGCGCCGCGATTAGCGAAGGCGCTTCGTCTCCCTGCACGGGAGCGGGAAGAATTATCACCTTGATACCCGGAGCGCGTCTTGCAAGTATGTTCAAAATGTCGCGTAACGCCGCTCCTGTGGGAGAACTGACAACGCCGACAGCCGCGGGAAAGCGGGGCAGGGGGCGTTTTTTTTCTTCGTCAAAAAGACCTTCCGCCGCAAGTTTTTGTTTTCTTTTTTCCAGCATGGCAAGGATTTCGCCCGCCCCCGCTATTTCCATTTCTTCGCAGACAATAGAGTAAGATCCTCGCGGAGCGTAAACGGAAAGGCTTCCGCGCACGCGCATTAACATTCCGTCTTTTGGTTCAAAGTTTATGGTTCTTAATTTGTTTTTGAACATTATGGCGTCAATTTTGGCGCCTGAATCTTTTAAACTGAAATAAAGATGACCGGAGCTTGCCGGTCTGCAGTTGGAAATTTCACCTTCTACGCAGACATAAGAGAAAGAACCTTCAAGATTCGAGCGTATTTGTTCCGTAAGTTCGCTTACTGTAAGGTGTTTCCCATTCATTGTTTCCAATTATCTTCGGGAAACAATTTTCTTTCAAGGCGGTGAAGTAATATAAGTGCGATGATTGCCAAAATTACGGTTGTTAAAGCTACGATAAACATTCCCGCCCCGATAGTAAGTCCTACAGCGGCTGTAAGCCAAAGGGATGCGGCTGTAGTAAGCCCTCTGATATTACTGCCAAGGCGGATTATCGCGCCAGCGCCTAAAAACCCCATGCCGGAAACAACCTGCGCCGCTATCCTTCCCGGGTCTCCGCTGTTTAATTGCTGTGGAAGCCAGATTGAAAGCATCATAAGACAGCATGAGCCTATGGCAATAAGTATGTGGGTGCGAAGCCCCGCAACCTGACGGCGGCTTGATCGTTCTATACCGATAATACCGCCGGCGGCAAAGGCAAGGCATAAACGTATTACAAAATCAATTTCTGTCATAATTTTCCTTTTTAATCAAACGTAATAACAACGCCTGCGTATAGTTTGGAAAATAAAAAATATTTTTTTGTAACAACCATTGGATCTTCGGCAGAAATAATAAAAGGCAGTTCGGCTCCAAATTTAAAGCCAAAAGGTTCATTATGCCAATATAATCCCAAACCCGCAAAATATGAGTTTAATGAATCGGTAAATTTAGCTGTTTCTTTTTTATAGTTCCGCGAATATATTTGGTAGCCTGTGTTAATATAACCTGAAGTATTAATGTTCTTTATCATAAAATCCAGGTTAAATGAGAATCTGTACAATAAGTCCGTAAAAATATCGTTTTTGTCCTGTCTTGAAAAAGTCTTCATATCCGCTGAAATAGAAGGAATAGTGTTTCCTACCCAGAATCCAAGCTTAGCTCCGGCGGTTTCACGGGAATTATTACTTGTAAAGTTATACCGCTCTCCCAAGGTTGACGACCCTGAAATGGAAAAAAATAGGATTTTTGCGGCAATTAACTCTAAATTTCCGGTAAATCCCACGTCAAGTCCGGTAAATTTATCGGTTAACCCCGTAAAAAGACCAAAATCAACATTAATATAGTCTGTTTTTACCCCAAATAAGGTACTTAAACTGTTTTGAAGTACATTATCCCTTTCAAAATTAAGGCTAAAATTCAAAGTTTCCGAAATATTATGCCTAAAATTGACATTTGCAAGGAAAAACGAGTAATTAATGAACTTTTTTGGGGTATCAGACTCAGAATATGCGTCAGTTTTATCAGGATCATAGGTTAAACCGTTAGTTCCCCCTAAAATTTCCAGTTCAGAAGCCCCTAAAAAGGCAGAGTTGTATATAAACAGCAAAAAAACGAAGAAAGGTAGCAAAAACCGCTTCATACAATAATATTAATACTTTTATATATAAAAAGCAATTATATACATTTTGCCTATTTTATTAAATTGAATAAATTCTTCCTCTTTTATAGGTTTACTATCTTGACTTTTATGAAAAATTAGAGGAATATTATAATTATGAGTGATTATCTTGATCCTAATAATGAAGAACTGCTCAAGGATTTTTTCAGTGAGGCTCAAATGCAAGTAGATACTCTTGAACAAAACGTGCTAGTTCTTGAAAATGAGGGTGCGAATAAAGAAGCCGTGGATGAAATTTTCCGCGCGGTTCACACCCTTAAGGGCGGCTCAGCAACCGTGGAATTTATGGAACTCTCTCATTTTGCCCACTTGGTTGAAGATGTGTTTGACGCTATTCGTTCTGATCAATTGTCAGTTAACGAGGATGTTGTCGATACTCTTCTTCAGGCTATTGACGTAATTAAAGCAATGCTTGACAAACGTATGAGCGGTTCTGTCTATGAAGATGATATTTCCGAAATAACAGGTAAACTTAATGCGTTGTTACCTGCAGGTGCGGGAAGTAAAAAGAGCGCGGCAAAAAAACCCGCTCCGGCTCCCGCTCCCGCTCCGGTCGCTGCTCCCGTAGCTGCTCCGGCTCCTGCCGCTTCAGGCGGAGGGTTAAGCGAAAGAGAGATTGAAGAATTAAAAGATTCTGTTGACGGCGGAATGCCTATATACAAAGTCTCTGTAAAATTTGATGAAAATAGTTTGATGAATACCGTAGGCGGTATTCAGGTTTACGCCGTTCTTAAAGGAAAGGGAACCGTCTTAAAAACCGTTCCTGATTTTGAACAGCTTTATGGCGATAACTTTTTCCCCGTTGTGGATTATTATGTCGCTTCCAAAGAAGATACGGGAAAATTAAAAACTTCCTGTATTTTACCTGACGTAAGTTTAGACGCGGATGTTTCTGATATTTCCGCTCTTGCTGCCGCATCTGCGCCCGCTCCTGCTGCTGCTCCCGCTCCGGCTCCCGCCGCTGCTCCTGCGCCTGCGGCTGCCGCTGCTCCCGCCGCCGCGCCTGCGCCTGCGGCTGCCGCTGCTGCTCCTGCCGCCAAGCCTGCTGCAAAATCCGGCGCAGCCGCTTCGGAAGACGCAAAGAAAGCCGGCAAAGAAGCGGGATCAATTCTCCGCGTAGATTCAAAGCGTATTGACGACTTGTTAAATCTTGTTTCGGAAACAGTTATTACTAAAGCGACATTCAACCAGATCAGCATGCAGTTTGGAGAGCTTACGGCGCAGTTACGCGATATAGAAATTCAATACCGCGACAAAATAAAAGATCTGTTTGACAATCTGCCCGATTACCTTGAAAACATACAAGAAGGAAAATCGGTAAAAGATATTCGTAAGGAAATTACAGAAAATTACAGCGATATGTTTACAATGTTTGATCCTTTCGAAGCCGCATTCAAGGGCAGTATAGCGAAATTCCGCTCTACTTCTCAGAACCTCGGTCGTATCACAGGCGAACTTCAGGAAGGCGTCATGCGTATCCGCATGGTTCCGATCAGTCAGATATTCAGCCGTTTCCCGCGCCTTGTACGCGATCTTTCAAAAACGCTCAATAAAAAAATCAATTTGGTTATCGAAGGTGAAGACACAGAACTTGACAAATCGGTAGTCGAAGACCTTCTTGATCCTATTATGCACTCAGTGCGTAACTCTATCGATCACGGAATTGAATCCGCAGAAGTAAGAAAAGCCGCCGGCAAGCCGGAAGAAGGCATGGTGCTCTTAAAAGCCGCTAACGAAGGCAACATGATTGTTATCGAAATCGCGGACGACGGCGGCGGTATTGAGGTTGAAGCGGTAAAGGCAAAAGCCGTAGAACGCGGACTTATCAGCCCGAACAAAGTTCTTACCGATGTTGAAGCCTTCAATCTTATTTTTGAACCCGGTTTCTCAACATCGAAACAGATAACCGCCATTTCAGGACGCGGCGTCGGACTTGACGTTGTACGCCGCTCGATTGACAGTCTTAACGGTACGGTTACAGTCAACTCGGAACTGGGCAAGGGAACAAAGTTTACAATTAAACTGCCTCTTACTCTCGCTATTATTCAGGGTCTTCTGGTTAAAGTCGGACCGGAAATCTATTCAATACCGATTACGTCGGTTATCGAAAGTTTGCGAATCAAACCGGAAGAAATTAAAAAGATCGATAATTACGAAGTCTTTAATATCCGCAGCGATGTTATTTCATTACTCAGGCTTAACCGCTTGTTTGGAATTAAAACGGAAGAACAAACGGAATATCACTTCATTGTAATTGTCGGAACGGCTGAGAAAAAAATGGGCTTTATGGTAGACAGCCTTATCGGCGAGGAAGACGTCGTTATCAAACCGTTAAGAGATCAGTTTACAAATTCTCCGGGAATTGCAGGAGCTTCAATATTGGGAGACGGATCGGTTTCTCTTATCATTGATGTTGGTCAGTTGTTGGATCTTGGACTTAAAAAGGAAATGGAGCAGCGCCGAATCCGCGAAGCTTCACCGGGTGGCAGGTAAAATATGGCGGCAGTAATTAAAAACTTAGAACAAGTAAACGCCGAATTACAGGAACAAAAAGAGCGGGTAGATAATGTTGATTTTAAAATGGTCACATTCTCTCTTGCCGGTAAAGATTACGGCGTTGATATTATGAGCGTAAAAGAAATCGCAAAAGCCGATAAATTTACATTTGTACCCAATGCCGCTTCCTATGTTCGGGGCGTGTATAACCTGCGCGGCGATATTATTCCAATAGTCGATTTAAGGCTGTTTTTTCATTTACCTGTAGAAAAAAAGACTGAAGGCTTGGATAATATGCTGATCCTTCATATTAACGATCAGGTATATGGAACAATTGTAGACAAGATCGATAAAGTTGTAGGAATAACAAAAGATACAATACAGCCGCCGCACCCGATTTTCGGCGATATTAATATTAAGTACATAAGCGGCGTTGTTGAAAAACAGGGCGATCTTTATATCATCCTTGACGCTGTTCGTATCTTTTCCGTTAAAGAAGAAGATAAAAGCAAATCGCATTCTGCAGTATCAGCGGCTGACGGCGAATTCTTTGTACCGCCGCCATCGGCTGCGGATCAAGCCGCGGGACAGAAAGCCGCCGCTAGTACGGCTATCGGATTTATCCAGGAAAGCCTTGCCGCTTTAAAACATTTCTATACTACGGTTGCGAATGAAAAATGGCTTTTCAGGCGCTTCGCTGAATGGAGTTCAAGGAGATCGGGAGATGATTTACAATTAAGGAGCGCTTCAG
>Ga0268262_10004323_pt1 | contig 14770 bp, 11 predicted proteins | sample TergutNc150P3_FD_190354 | JGI IMG/M metagenome (GOLD analysis project Ga0268262, IMG submission 190354) | Nasutitermes corniger P3 segment gut microbial community from laboratory colony in Florida, USA - Nc150 P3 (SPAdes) (version 2) | ecosystem: Host-associated > Arthropoda: Insects >... | reverse complement strand
ACCTGTAACCGACCACTACGCGGCTGGCAATGCCCCGGTGGCGCAGCGCAGAAGCTAGGGCGTGGGCAAAGTACTCGCAGTGCCCTGCCCTTGTGCGCACTAGGAAGTCGCCCAGTGGATCGTTGGCGCCCCCGCTTGGGTTGTCCAGGGTGTATCTGAAACCCCGCAGCGCCTTGGCCAAAGTGTCCGCCAGTTCGTCCGCGTGCATCCCGGCCATTGACGGCGCCACGCGGAGGCTCCAGTTGAGCGCCGCCGTTGTTTCGGGGTCCGCGGACATCAGGCCGCGCCTTTCGGCCTCCCAGATGGCTATGGCCTCTGGCGCGACTGGGCCAAGGCTTAGGCCAAAGGGCGTTGGGCGTGCCGTGGGCCGCCCCCAGCGCGTCTCACCACACACCAGCAGTTCAATTCTTGCGTTAGGGGGCGGGGCAACACTTATCGGGCCCTGGGGCAGTGGGATGAGACCTGTCGGCGTTGGGTACGTGAAATACTCCAGCGCGCTGTTCATCCCCCATGACCGTATCTCTACATCGTGCCGCTTTGGGGAGTGCCCCCCCTTTTCCCAGCGCCCCTGGGTGGCCTGCTCCAGCCTGAAGCCGATGAGCAGCGGCATCCTTGATTCCATTTCCCTTAGCTCCGCAGGCGAAAGGTCCTTGGTTGGCAGTATGCGGGCGACGGCCCTGCTGCCGGTGCGGACGGCCCCATTTTTTGCCAGTGTAATCTCATCTCCAAGCACCGTTCCGCCAAGGCCACCCGCGCCAAACAATGGCGAAAGCCACCCCTGCTCTGGTCTGGGGACCACCCAAAAGACCAGGCAGGCCAAAAGCACAGCCGAGGCTGTCCATGACAGCGTGTGGCGCAAGGCCCTTGGCGGCGGTGTGCCCTGCACCATCCCAAGGACGCCGGCGCCGCCCCAGGAGTTGAACAGCATAGTCCTCGCCGCCACAGCCGTCCAGAGCAGTGCAAACGGCAAAAACGATATGGAGGGGTTGGCCACCGCCGTCAACAGAAACAGCAGGAACGCCATGAGCAGCACTTGGTGGCTCTGGGTTTTACTTCTGTGCAGGGCCAACCTGGCGCCGCAGAGCGTGAAAATCAGCATGATCACTGTCATCACCCAGCCGACCTTCGCAAGCCAGCACCCCGCAACGACGAGTGGGCCTACCGCCTCCAGGTTGCGCCTCAGACGCGACAGGTCAAGCCGCGCCAGCTCGACCGCCGCTGCCACCAGCAGGGGCAGGGCCATCAGCAGCAGTTCCGACGCGGAGAATGCCCCGCCTACAGCAAGGGCGCACCACGAGACCCAAGGGGGGAGATGATCAGTCCACCGTTGCCCGTGGCCGCCGGATCGCCAAGACGACCGCGCCGCTTGCCCTCTGCCGTCATCCGCCATTCTTCATCCCCTGCCCGCCATTCTGTTGTCCACCAGCTTCTTTGCCTCCCTCCGTAGCGGCTCGGCTATGTTGTGGTCAACCGCCATCAGCTTTAGGTCTAATTCGTTCAGCCTTTTCACAAGGGCCAAAGCTATTGTCAGCGGAGTGCGGGGGTTGTGGGCCAGGCCCTTCACTATTGGGTAATGCCGCGTCCACTCGCGGTTGCTGGCTATTGTCCTTATCACTTCTTCGTCGGCCGTCCGCATCTGGGCCATCTGGGCCACCTCGCCTTCGGTTATCCGAGGGTTGTGAATTACGTTGACCTGTATCAGGCGGTTAGGGTCGCGCATCAAAATGGTGCGCTCTTCTTTGCCGCCCCTCAGCGCGAGTATGACCTTTTGGTTGACCGCAAGGCGGGCTATGCGCTGCGCGACCGTTGCCGCGCCCTTCTCTTTGGCGGGCGGTTCTGGGTGTTTTGACGCTTGTTCCGCCGCCAAGGGCAACTCTGCCCAAGCCGTGTCCAGGGTTCCAGCCTCCACCTCGTCTATTATTTCCAAGCGCTCGTCCGCGCCCGCGCTGTCCAACTGCTTCAGCACGTCCCTGCGGAACTCGGTTATCCTCCGCTTTAGGTTGGTCGAGCCCTCGGGGTGCGACTCCAGCGTGTCCAGGATGGTAGGGCGCAGCATCCATAGGGCTTGGTTGTTCAGGGCCATTTCCAGGAATGGACTGTGGAGCGAAGGTATGACGCGCTCCATCCATTCCGCCGAAAGGCACTTGTTTAGCAGGGCGGCTTCCAGGATGTCCGGCTCGGAGCGGTGGATGAGAACCAAGCCAAGCGGCTCCGGTGATTCAACATGCCCGCCAATCGCGCCCTTCAAAATGGAGACGGGCAGACCCGCCAGTGTCTCCAGCGCCGTGTCTTTCAGCGGCGATTCGCTGAAGACCGCGTGCGAGATCGCGTACAGCAGGTCAAGCGTCGGCAGGGGGATGCCTCCGCCCACCAGCGCCGCCGCCATTGGCTCAGCCAGTTCGCCGCTTATGTACTTTTGGACTATCTGGTGCATGTCGCTCCAACGCCCTTGCCCTACGACAACAGGTCTATCATTGAAGGTCAGTTGTCGTCGCTGGTTGCCGTGTCCCTGCCCTTCGGCACGGAAGAGCCCCCCTGCGTCAGATCGGGCACCAGAATCCGAACGGGTTTTTTGGGCTGAACCCAGTTCCCGTGGTCGTCGAATGCCCCTGACCACTGCTGTCCCACGCCTGCGCCATGCACGATCTTCACCCCCGCCACTTCCGCGGCCACCACTCCGGCGTTGTCCAGATGTAGGGTGAAGGAGCCCTTCACCCTTAGCTTCCATGGTTCCGACATGCGGAGGGTCTGCTCCAGTTCCTGCCCCTTATCCGTGGTGATGCGCGCCTCGCAAGTATCTGTGGCCCTTAGGCTCACCAGTGCTCCGTCATTTGTGATGGGGCTTTCGGGAAACACTTCGCCAAGGACCGGGTAGGCCACGTCGCTCGGCGGTTTTTTCCAGACGCTGCCGTGCGTGACGGCCGCAGTGTTCTCTTTTGTGGCCACGCCGCTTATGTCGGGTGCCGGAATGAGGAGCCAACACAGCATGGCCACGGCCGCCGTGGTCATGCTGAACATCGCTATCTTTTCCCGCCGCATGTCCCTTGGCCTGGTGTCCTGTTCGTTGATGTCGCCAAAGAAAAATGCCCTGTCAACATAGTAGTTGTCAAGGTCCAGCCCTAGGCGCCTGGCTATCACCACGGACATTTCGTAGGCCCTGTCTGCGGGTATTTCCGACCAGTCCAGTGCCTCTATAGCTTCGAGGGTGGAAAGCGGGATGCCCAGCTCGCTGGACATTTGCTTTAAGTCCAGCCCCAGTTCCTCCCGCGTTTCACGAAATGCCGTGCTGAGTTTGCCAATTTTGGACGAGTTGCTGGTCATGGTCGGTGCGTTCCACAGGCTTGCCCGCTGTGCAGCGGGGTTCGGGGCGGTTTTGGTTTTGCGGTCGTTCTGGCTAGGCAAAGGGTCATGGCTTCCATCCCACAGAAACCTCCTTGACGATATTTTCCAAAAAATCCCGCCTGTCCTCCCTGTTCAGCCGCCTGCCGTCTATCCTGCCCCTGTGTGCCATCGCGTCCCCTAGCGTGGCCTGCAGGTGGTCGGGGGTCACGTATCCAAGGCTGTCCATCCATGCCTCCGCCTTTGCCAGCGACAGCCACTGGCCGATGGCCCTTGTGGAGCAAAAGCCGCCCACGCCCCTGATCCGCTCTGCCACGCGCCCAAGGTAGTCCAGCAGGGTGTCGGAGGCGCGTACGTTGCGGACATTCTTCTTTGCGGCCGCCCATCCCTCCGGCTGCATCGCGGCCGAGAGACCGTCCAGGGTCGAAGTCCCGGCCTCGCCCTTCAATATGCTGCGCTCGGCCTCCGGCGGCGCGTAGCCCAAATGCAGCACGGCCGCGAAGCGGTCTATCTGGCTTTCGGGCAGCGGGAAAGTGCCTGCGCGGTCGTTGGGGTTCTGCGTGGCCACAACGAAAAACGGGTCGGGCAGGGGATGCGTTGTGCGGTCGAGTGTGACTTGGCCCTCCACCATCACCTCCAGCAGGGCGCTCTGCGTCTTTGGGCCTATTCGGTTCAGCTCGTCAAGTAGAAGCACGTTTGCGAAAACGGGCCCAGGCTGAAAGCGGAAAGCCTGGGTCTGCGCGTCCCACAGATGCACCCCAAGCAGGTCGGAGGGCAGCAGGTCGTTGGTGCCCTGCACGCGCTGGAAACTGCCCCCCAGCACGAGGGAAAGCCCGCGCGCAAGCGTGGTCTTGCCAACGCCGGGCAGGTCCTCCAGCAGCAGGTGCCCTCCGCTCAGTAGTACGGCCAGGGCCCTCCTGACGTGGGCCTCCTTGCCCACAACTACCCTCGTGAGCGCGGCAAGGGCGCCCATTGCGCGGCTTCGCAGTTCTGTTGGCTCAAAGTTCACTTAGGCACTCCAACTTACAGTTTAGGGCAAGTGTCGTTACAGCGGTATTTCTGCTTGCCGCTCTGGTATATATGTATCCGATGGCTCTGCACATGAAGCGTAGCGAGTTCTATTTTGACCTGCCGAGCGAGCTGGTGGCCCAGCGCCCACCGGCGGAGCGGGACGGTGCCCGTCTGATGTTGGTTGACGCGCAGTCGGGCAGCATTGCGCACTCCCGTGTCCGCGACCTGCCCGAATGGGTGCCGGACGGGGCGCTGTGCGTGCCAAACGACGTTAAGGTGCGCCACGCCAGGCTCATCCTGCGCCGGAATGGTGGAGGGTCCGGCGAGGCGCTTTTGCACAGGAGCCTTGGCGGCGGCCGCTTTGAGGCTCTGCTGCGGCCTGGCGACAAATTGAGGGTCGGGAAAACGGCGGAGATAATTAGCCCCAACGATGGCAGAGTTCTGGCAGAGCTGCTGGTGGAGGATGACCTTGGCGAAGGCTCGAAAGTCATAAGGCTATCCGGCGATGCGCCATTCGACTGGGATCGGGTGGATTCCTTTGGTCTGCTGCCGCTTCCCCCCTACATCAAGAGGCCCGCCGACACCGGCGACGACGAACGCTACCAGACGGTTTTCCGCTCCGAAGCGGGCGAGGCCGTGGCCGCGCCCACCGCCGGTCTTCACTTTACGCCCGACCTCATTCAGCGGCTAAAGCAAAAAAACTGCCTGTGGTTGCCCATACGTCTCCATGTTGGATTGGGCACGTTTAGACCCATGACGGCCGAGGACATAGGGGGTCACACAATGCACGAAGAGACATATGAAATACCCGAAGAGACAGCGAGCGCACTCCAGGCGGCGCTTGCGGCGAGGCAAAGGGACATCCTTGCCATAGGTACGACTTCTTTGAGGACACTGGAGGCCGCTTGGGGCAATCCGGCTGCCGGCGGCGCTGCGCTGCGCGGATCAACGAGGATATTCATCCGCCCAGGGCACAGGATAAGCACGGCCGACCACCTGCTGACCAACTTCCATTTGCCAGAAAGCACACTGTTCGTGCTGGTGTCCGCGCTGCTGGGTCTGGATCGGGCCAAAGACGCTTACCAAGAGGCCATACGCGAAAAGTACAGGTTTTTCAGCTATGGGGACGCAATGCTAATAAAAAACATAAGACAGACGGCTATTTAGCTCGATACAATTTGAAAATAGCCCTTTCGCCCATTGTTGGAAGGCGATAAGGGAAAATTTCAGATTCCCAGCCGTCCCCAATTTTGTCCACGTTCCATTTCGATCCCCTGAACGACAAAAACGGGGCGCCTTCGGCGGAGTGCCTTTTCCACCACCCTAGAAGTGCTTCCAATGGTCCGACGGCCTTTGCGGTGCCCAACTGGGCGCCCAGCGGCTGGATGGACTCAATGGCCCCGCAGACGGCATTGAGATTGCCCAGCCCCAGTTCCAGCGCGGCCTGGTGGACAAATGCCGACTTTTTTCGGCTGCGGTCTATCGCCGCCACCCTAATGTCGGGTCTGTGTGCCGCCAGCACAATGGCTGGCACGCCCATTCCAGAGCCGAAGTCCGCAACCAGCGCCCCAGGCGGCAGGTCGGCTAGGTGGGGCAGGAGCGCCGCCGAATCCAGCAGAAGTGCCTCAAAGCGGGTTTCTGGTGCCAGCCCAGTGATCGAGTGGACGGCGTTCCATTTTCCCAGCAACTCTAAGTAGTTTTTTGCCGCATCCAGCATTGTTTCTGGGAAAATCGGTGTGTGCAGGTCAAATGTGTCCATGGGCAAAGTTGGAGGCTTGAAAGATTGGCTACAAGCACGGTCACTCTATTTTTAACCGAAGCGGAGGGGTTTGGAAGGGCGCAGGTGTTAAAAAGTATTGCCAATATCCTTCTGGCGCAGCATTGTTGGGTGTTTAGGTGCCTGTGCTAACCATTGCTGGCTGAAAACCGCGCCACGTATCGTTGAGAGTTCACACTGCTGGGTTTTGCAAGAAGCCGACTTGAACCCGACCAGAAAATAATAATTGACTTGAAAATTGAAATTTACGATAATGGTTATTGTTGCTGTTTTGTTTCTTGAGGAGAAGCGATGAATTTCAAAATAGACTGGTCTAGTCGGAGCAAGCTAAGGGGACCTGGCGAAAATTCGATAGGCGATCTTGTCAGAAAACTCGCGGAGAAACTGGCGCCGCAGGCCAATGGGGTGTCCATTTCGTACGTGGATGACCGCGGGATGAGGAAGTTGAACAGACTGCACAGGGCCATCAATAAAGCCACGGATGTCCTCAGCTTCCCCTCATCCCCAGAAAAAGGCGAATTCAACCACATCGGCGACATAGTTATCAGTCTTGAAACCGCCGAAAAAAAGGCAAAGCACTTTGGCATCAGCCGCCGGCGGCAAGTGGAGACGCTGGTTATCCATGGCTTCCTCCATTTGTGCGGTCACGACCACGAAAAGGATTCGGGCGAAATGATGTCCCTCCAGGCCTCGCTGGAAAAAGAATTGCTTGCGGATGAGCCATTGCCCATGACCAAAAAGCGCGGCCGCAAACCTGGAAGCAAGCTAAAGACACTGAAGAACGGGGCCAGGGTGGTCGTCACGGGTAGGGCGGCCCATGCCATTGCCCGCCGCGAAAAACTGCGGAAAGAGAAGACCGCGAAAAAAGCCGCCTTGAAGCCTAAGGCAAAAGCAGACAAAAAGACAAAGGCGACAAAGGCAGGAAAGGTCGCCAAGGGCACCAAAATTTCAAAGGTGGCCAAGGCCGCGCTGGCAAAAAGCAAAAAGCGCGCAGGGGCAAAGACCCGCAGACACGTTTCTGTTTCCGTCGGAGCCAAAGCGCCCAAGGGGCGCCCCGGCAGACCGCGCAAAATTGCGGCTGTTGCCAAGGCTGCCACAAAAACCACTGCAAAGAGGCAGGTCGCCAGAAAACGCCAGGTCAAACTGCGTTCGGGCGTCATTTCTTAGCAGGTAGTTCGCATCCATGCATTTGGGGCGCATAGAAGCGTCGGGGGGGCGTATCGCCCCTTGGCCGCTTCTTTTGGACTGGAGTCAACGTGATTAATTCCGCCATTAGCTTTGGCGTGGCTATATTGCTTGCAGTGTTGCTGAAGCTGCTGCACGTCAACCTCTGGATTGGGTCTCTCACAGGGCTTGTTGCCGGGGCGGCCGCGTTCTGGTTTATTGCCAAAAACGTGCAGGATAGGCTGGAGGTGATATTCAGGCAGGCCTCCGAGCAGTTGAAGCCCAAGCAGCATGAGCCAGCTATTAAGGCAATGCAGAAGGGCTACGCGCTTGCACCATGGCAATTCGGCATCAAAAGTGCCGTCAATGCACAGGTTGGAATGTTGTATTACGTCCTGAACAAGCCCGCCGAGGCCGAGCCGCTTTTGAAGGCGTCGGGGATGAACCACTTTGCAAAGGCGATGCTGGCAATCTTGCAGTGGAAGCGCGGCGCCACCAAGCTGGCCAAAGACACATTCGCAAGCGCGATCGGTTGGACCGGGCGCAAGGAGAGCATCATTTACGCGCTTTACGCCTACGTGCTCAACGAGATGCGAGACAGAAACGCCGCCATCGAAGTAATCAACAGGGGTCTCAAATACTGCAAAGACGATGAGCGCCTTTTGACTAACCGCACCCTGCTCCAAAACAAAAAGCCCATGAAGATGACCGTCTATGGCAACCTGTGGTACCAGTTCATGCTGGAGCGCCCCGTGGTCAGGCAGGAGCTCCCGTCGTTCGTCCGCATGCCGAAAAGGCGATAGGGACAACAAAGTGACGAGCATAGGGGAGCCGCTATAACGAGGCTTGCCATGGGCCGAATAGTTGGAGCAGCTCCCAAAATGATGGGACAATGTTGATGTTGCGGCCAGACGGAACAGCATGGAACAACAGGACACAGACGCGCTGCGGGACATGCTGCGCTCGATGGGCGGGGGGCCTTGGTTCGGGGCGTCTGCATCGCCCCACCCACAGCGGGTCCGCTGGGCAGCGCCGGCGGGTCTGGCACTGCTGCTGGGGCACTGGATGTCCGCGGCGGGGCGGCGGACGCTTTGGATAGACGCGCCCACCGAAAGCGACGCACAGACGCTGGCCTCCGATCTGAGGGTCGTCTTGGCCGCAGCCCATGACGCTTCGGGCTTGTCTGTGGCGCACTTCCCTAGCATGGCCCCCTACGCCGGCGGAGAGTCCAGCCCACCTGGGATGGTGCTGAAGGACCGCCTAGCCGCGCTGGTCGGCCTGCTGGAGCAACGAGTCCAGGTGCTGGTGACGGGACCAATGGCGGCGCTGGAGAGGCTGCCGCACCCATCATGGTTTGAGGGGATGCGCCTGACGCTGGCCGCGGGCAGCGAGGCACCTAGGGGGGCACTGCTGGAGAACCTCGTGGGGCTTGGCTACAGGCGCACGGACTTGGCGGGTCAGCCTGGGGAGTTTAGCGCTAGGGGCATGGTGATAGACATCTGGCCCGACCACCTCGACGCCCCGCTGCGGCTGGAGTGTTTCGGCGACGAGTTGGAGCAGATGTCCCCATTCGACCCCGACACGCAGAGGCGCACCGGCGAAAACATCGGCTCACTGACGCTGTATCCCCGCTTCGAGGGGCCGCGCTCGCCAGAATCACTTATGACCGCCCTCGAATCAAGGGCCGCCCTTACATCGGAACCTGGCGATGACTTGGCGTTCCGCAGGGCCAGGCTGGCCACGGTTGGCTCCTTTCCTGGCGAGGAGCTCTTTTACCCCCTTTTGGACTATCCAAAAGGCCAACTGCACGACTGGGTGCAGCGCTGCGGGGGGCAAGGCACCGCAGGCGCCATTGGCATGAGGGTCTGCTTGGAGCCAGAGTGGTGGGCGTCCATAGTCAAATCGGAGCGGAAGCGCGTAGAGGAGGGTGTCGCAAGGCTGCGGATGGGCGGAGTGGTGTGCAGCGATTACGGGGACATGTTCATCGGGCACGGACCCACCGAGGCATCCGACGCGACGCTGCACTTCACAGAGTGGCAGTCCGAGGCGGACGCACCGCCGGAAGTCCAGCCCGCGCACGAGTTCCATGGTCGCTTGGGGGAGCTGGCCGAATACATACAGCAGGCGGCCATCGCGGGGGATCGCGTGTTCCTTGCCGGCAGCACAGCGGGTATGCGCGACAGGTTCAAGGAGATAATCCGCGACTACGAACTGCCCCTGGCAACGGGGACCGACCCAGGCTGCCGCGCACTGGCCCTGAACCTGTCGAGCGGAGTGTATTTAAAGGGGCATCGCCTGCTTGTGCTGACCGAATTGGAGGTGTTCGGTCGGCGCGCGCTGCCGCCGGCGAGACCGCAGAAGAGCCGCGTCAGTGCGTTCCTTTCCGACCTGCGCGACCTGAAGCCTGGGGACAGGGTGGTTCACTTGGACCACGGCATAGGGGAGTTTCTGGGCTTCGGCTCGCTCACCGTCGGGGGGGAAGAGCAGGACGTGATACAACTGGGCTACGCCGATGGCGGCAAGCTCTGTGTTTCGCTGGAGCGCGCCGATCTAGTCCAGCGCTACGTCAGCCCCGACGGGGTCAAGCCGCCCCTGGACAAGCTGGGCGGCGCGTCATGGGCCAAGGTCAAGCGCAGGGCCAAAAAGGCCATACGCGACATGGCCGAAGAACTGCTGAAGCTCTACGCCAAGCGGAAAAAGGAAAAGGGCTTTGCGTTCAGCGTTGACGGCCCAGAGATGGCCGAGTTTGAGGCGGGCTTCCCATTCGAGCCGACGCGGGACCAGTTGGAGGCGACGGAGGCCATAAAGTCCGATCTGGAGTCCCATAAGGTGATGGACCGCCTCGTCTGCGGCGATGTCGGCTTCGGCAAGACGGAGGTGGCCATGCGTGCGGCCGCCAAGGTGACCTTGGACGGCAAGCAGGTGGCCGTGCTTTGCCCAACCACCGTGCTGTGCTTCCAGCATTTCCGCACGTTCAGGGACCGCTTCGCCGGCTTCCCGGTGCGGATAGAGATGCTCAACCGCTTTGTTGACCCCGCCAAGTCAAAGCAGGTGCAGCGCGACCTGGCCGACGGCAAGGTGGAGATAGTCATAGGCACGCACCAACTGCTGGGCCAGCGGATCAGCTTCGCAGACCTTGGTCTGGTGGTGATTGACGAAGAGCAGCGCTTCGGCGTGGGACACAAGGAAAAGCTAAAAAAGCTGCGCGCCAACGTGGACGTGCTGGCCATGAGCGCCACGCCCATACCGCGCACATTGCACATGTCGCTAACCGGTCTGCGCGAGATCAGCCTGATAGAGACACCTCCTAAAAATCGCCTGGCAATCGAGACCGTTGTGGCGCCTTGGTCCGACGAGCTGGTGGCGTCGGCCATCCAGTTCGAGATGCGCCGCAGCGGGCAGGTCTATGTGGTGCATAACCGTGTTGAGTCCATTGTAAGCGTGGCCGAGCGCATACGGAGCCTTGTGCCGGAGGCTAGGGTGGGCGTGGGCCACGCGCAGCTCTCCGACGATGCGCTGGAGCGGGTGATGGTCAGCTTCATGGAGGGTCGCCTAGACGTGCTGGTGGCCACCACGATAGTTGAGAACGGTCTGGACGTGCCCAACGCAAACACACTGATAGTGAACAGGGCGGACGCATTCGGCCTCTCGCAGCTTTACCAACTGCGCGGCCGCGTGGGGCGGAGCGATGTCCCCGCTTACGCCTACCTGCTGATACCCGGCAGGGGCCAGATAACCGACGATGCGAGGAAGCGCCTGCAGGCCCTCGAAGATTTCTCCGACCTGGGGTCAGGCTTCCGCATAGCCGCGCTGGACTTGGAGCTGAGGGGGGCCGGGAACCTGCTGGGCGGCGAGCAGTCAGGGCACATACAGGAGATTGGCTTCGAGCTGTACGTCAGGCTGCTGGAAGAGACGCTGCAGGACCTAAAGGGCGAGCCCAGCGGCACATTCGACGTGCGGATGGACTTCGGCCCGGCGCGGTTGTCAAAGCAGTGGCTTGACCAGTCCTCTGAGCGCGTGGTGGCCTACAAGCGCGTGTCGCGCATAAGGGAGCCGCGCGAGTTGGAGCAGTACCGCCTCGAGCTGGAGGACCGCTTCGGCCCCGTGCCCAAGGGCGACGATGAGACAGAGCGGTTCTTCCAGGCAATGCAAGTGAAGCTGCTGGCCCAGAGGCTGGCCGTAAGCGAGGTATCTTTCGCCCTGGGTCAACTAAGGTTCAGGCTCAGTCCACAGACCCCTATAGACCCCCCAAAACTAATGGCATGGGTCCAGGGCCGCAGCGGCGCGTCCCTTTCCCCCGACGGCTACGTGACCGTCCCAGTTACAGGCGCGGAGCCGCCGCTCCTTGCCCAGGCGATACTGAATGAGTGGGCTGAGAGCCTGTTGTCGTTGTAGGGCAGCCTCTGCTTGGCTACAAATGGACGCTCTCCAAGATTTCACCCCATCTCCTGCCGCCAAGCGCGAGTTGCTCAAAGACTGGCAGGATGTGGTATTCGGGGATGCCAAAGCCCAGAAGCGTGTTCTTGACTTCGGTCAGAATCTGCGGCTCCATAATCGCAATCACAACGATAGTGTTCCCATTGTCTAGCCTTAGGACATCTGGGGATTCAATGTTGATGCCATCTATCGTTGTGCCGAACTTGCTGCGGTCGCAGACCTTGTCGGGGACAAGACCCATTGCACGGGCGATGCGTGCGAAAACAACCCCTGAGTAGCCAGCTCCATAGAAAACCACCCGTATTCCTTTTTCCGAAAAGCGTTTTAATTTTTCTATGGCTTCGACAATATCATCGAAGAAAAGATATTGGGTATAATTCGCCAAGGAGCAGAGAGGACCGCGCAGAGTATTTCTATACTCAATGATTTCATGGAATCGTGTTGCGCTTGAATCGGCAAAAGGCGAGAGCGCATGATATTCCCACCATTTTTCAATGGTGTTCAACGATGCACGGCAGAGGCTGTCGTTAGGCTTAGTGCCAGTATAATGAAGAATAGCAGGATTTGAAAGTGCTTCACAAATCTCACCAAAATCAATATCATTACTATTAAACAACAAAAAAGAAGCAAATGGGAAAAAGTTGAACTTGAATGGATAGTGCAAGAGTGAAGAGTGGTCAAGGATGCAGTTAAGGTAGTATTCTTGCGCGTACCATGGGGACAGGGAGAAACGTAGCCGAGCCGCCTTCACAAAGTTTGTCAGATTTCTCATATTGAATGCATCATTTTCGCGTATGTAGCGCAGGTTGAACAGCAAAACGCCCGCGTTGAAATACGTAGGTTGGCCTGTGGCCTGGTGATCAGGCGTCACAGATTTCCTGAGATGGCAGGCCATGGGGGAGTCGCCCAACTGCATGTCAAACAGATCCGAAATATCGCGGCAGACCAAAGTGTCTGGCTCAAGCAACAGTGCCTTGTCTAGGTCGCTTAGGATTTCTGGTGCCAGTAGTGGGTACCATGTTTCTTTTCCGTAGCATTCGTCCGCAACTTCGGCAAAGGCATCGTCCGAAATGTGGTGAACTGCGATCTTTGCGTTTGGATACTTCTGCCCAATCGCGAGAATCTTCGCCGCCACTTCTTCGCTGATCGAGTTTTCAAAGATGTGGACGTGGCAGTCCCTACTTGGGTGGTTGTGTACTAGCGAGGTGATTGACACGGCGGCCAGTTCCGCGTATGCGTCGTTGAACGAGTGGATCGTCACGATGGGTTCCATGCTGTCTATTCCCCCTGTTTGTTGGTCTGGCGCAAAAATGACGCAATATCGTCTGCGTTGTTGAAGTTGAGGTAGGCACTGCCTATTTCGTTGGCGTAAACCGTTTCACCGCAAGCGATTGCGAATTTCAGCACGTCTGGAAAAGAAAAGTAGGCTCTGTCAGATTTGTGTTCTTTGGCATATTTACGGATGTAGTCAAAAAAGTGGTTTCTGAACAGGCAATTCCCTGTCCCCATAAGGTTGTTGGTGGGGCGCGATGGTTTTTCAATGATGTCAACCACCTTGCCGCCCGATAGTTCCAAGGAGTATGTCTTTCGCACATCGTCTTTGTTTTTGGCACGGACGTAGCCGCACGAGGCCAGCCCCATGTTTGCCGTTGATGCAACGAAGAACTCTGCGATCATCTTGCTGTGGGCTGACTCCGTTATGATTTCATCGCCGAGGAACAACAGGAAGTCCTCGCCGCCAACCAGCGCCTCGCAGCACAAAAGCGCGCCGCAGATTTCCTTTCGGTCACCCTGCTCAACAAACTGCACGTTGGCGCCTGGGAAATTGGCCATGATGAAAGCATCCACGTATCTTTGCACTTCGTCGCTTCTGTAACCAACGACAACAATAGTAACATCCGTCAAACCAAGCGCAGTCCCCAACGAGTAGTCGAGAACCGCGCCGTGGCCGGGTATTTCTGTCAGGCACTTGTTGCCGCCGCCAGTGGTCCCTGCGGCCCTTTCGCCCTTGCCGGCGCAAAGTATGACGGACTTCATCCGGTCATTCTCGCTTGCTCTCTTGCACAAAATTTTGGAATGAACTCCAAAATGCCCAGGGACGGCGCAAAGCCAAGGTCTTTTTTGGCCGCTTCGATGTCCGCCTGAATGGTCTGAATCTCCCCGGGGGGCTTTGATATGTGGACTATCTCGGCATTTTCATGCTCAAGCTGGACCGCCTTGGCCACGGAGAGGATGGACGTCCTTGTGCCGCTTCCAATGTTATAGACGGCGTTTTTCAGTTTGCTCATCGAAAGGATGTTTGCCAGGACGATGTCTTCAACAAAGACAAAATCCCTTTCCTGCAAGCCGTCGCCGCAGATGGTTATTGGTTTGCCGCTCTTTGCCAGGTTTAGGAACGCAGTCAGAACTCCAACGTATTCGGAGTACGTCTGCCCCTCGCCAAAGATGTTGAAATACCGCAAGGCATTGAATGCAACACCAAAGCGCTCGGAGTAAATCCTGCAAAGCATCTCGCCCTTCAGCTTGCTTAGGCCGTATGGGGAGATGGGCTGCACAACGTCCCCTTCATGCACGATTCCCTTTTGGGGGACACCATAGACGGCCATTGATGACGCGAAGACGATTTTTGCGACTTTGGCTTCGACCATAGCGTCCAAGACGTTGAGGGTCCCGGTCACGTTGACTTCGGACTCCAACCTTGGCTCAAAGAAGCTGTTTCGTATGCTGACAAAAGCCGCGTTGTGGAAAACAATGTCCACCCCGCGCATTGCGTTGCGAAGAGAATCCACGTCGAGAATGTCCGCCTCAATAAAGGCCGCGCCCGCCGGCACGTTATCCCTGCGACCAACGCTCAGGTCGTCATAGACAGTGACTTCGTTGCCCAGTTCCAGAAGTTTCGCGGACAGTTTGGAGCCGACAAAGCCAGCGCCGCCCGTAACCAAACATTTGAAGGGCTTTGCGAACCTAAGCATTACGCCCTACCTGTCTGGCGTTCTGCGTTTCTAGCAATTCTTCGTAAGTGCCTGTAAATAGAGGATTTAC
>Ga0268262_10004322_pt1 | contig 14772 bp, 19 predicted proteins | sample TergutNc150P3_FD_190354 | JGI IMG/M metagenome (GOLD analysis project Ga0268262, IMG submission 190354) | Nasutitermes corniger P3 segment gut microbial community from laboratory colony in Florida, USA - Nc150 P3 (SPAdes) (version 2) | ecosystem: Host-associated > Arthropoda: Insects >... | reverse complement strand
CCTCTTTTTGCGTCATCATTATTTTTGCGCCGCCCGCCATTAGCGATAATGCGAGAACGGCAATTACTATAAGATTTACGTTCATTTGTCTTTCTCCCTTATTTGTCTCTTAACTGTTATTGCAAACACAATCGCAAGCACCGCCGATGTCTTTTTGTCCAACGACTCGAATTATATAGTTGACGACCGCGTAGGGCTGAATGTTGTTGTGAGGCTCGTCATTGCCCGCGCTACTCGTCCACGCAGACCAGTTGTTAAGGTTATTATCTTCGCTGTATTGCGCAGTTTGATGGTATGGGTTATCGGCTTGGTCTCTATCGCGTTTGATATAGTGGTTATGTTTTGCCAGTTCGCCAACCGTCAACACATGTTTATATTCTCCACCGGAATCCCCGACGGAGAAATTCATTACGTTGTCGGCGGAATCTTTGAAACTCCCGGCGCAAACTAAAACTTTACCGCGCAAGTCCGGCGTGTGATAAGCGTTATCGTAAAACAATTCCTGTCGCCTGTTTGTGTCAATCCAATCCCTGAAATCATGGTAAAACGGAATATTCGGAACAGGGCTGCCGTCGCATAAAAGGTATTCGTTATTTGGCGCCACGTCTCCGAAATACGCCCGAATTTCTCCGATAACCTTATCGGAAATAAGTTCAATCATTCGAGAGTGAACTTCCTGCGCCAACTGGTCAAGCGTGATAGGCGCACAATGCCCGTCTTCATTTTTGCCGTCATGGAGATGCCCTCCATCGGTGCCCTGTCCGTAAATCGACTGTAAAAAAGCCGTCGTTACGACTGTCCCGTTTCTAAACTCTGTCTTTGTGTTTGCCACAATAACCTCCCTATATCGTTAAATTGTTTCTTAAAAGTTTTCCGTTTGCAATCGCTTGAATTTCTATATTCAGGCGCTCGTTCTCAATTTTGGCGTTTACGGAAACCTGCTCTAACTGCGTTATTTTTGAAAGCGCGTTTTCGCAATATCTCTTCGCCGCCAATTCGTTCGACGCAAGGTTTTTTTTAATCGAATACAACTCGCTTCCGTATTCGTAGTCGCTAATTAAAGTTCCTTTTTGAATAGTAAGAGCGGTGTATATTCGGTTTGCCAAAGCGTTTCCATTTCCTTCGACCGCCGTTGCGCCGTTTTCGTCATACAACAAAACGTAGTCCTTATTGCGCATTTACAACCTCGCTGTAAACGGGCTCTTTCCCGCCGATTTCTTCTGGTTTGAGATAATATTCGACAAGAGCGCCGACAATGTCGCCTTCATCGATGTCGTCGATATCGACCATTATATCTGTGGTGAAGCAGCAGACGTATTCCAAATAAGGCGTTTCGTTGTATTTTTGCATAAACTCGCCTTTCGGTTCCAGCCTTATTTTTCCACACACAAAAGGAATTACCAGCCCGGCAAAATGAAATAAAATCGCGGTCAAAACCGGATATACGCCGTTGCGCCTTTCGCTTTCTTCGCTGTCGTTGCACTCTACAACCGAAAAGTAAATGTCGAGCGAAAGGATATATTCTCTGCTCACGCCGATTTTTGTAAGTTTGCCAGCCAAAACGGAAACGTTTACGCTCGGCATATCGATTTTCAAATCAAAACTGCCGCTTTTAACGTTTACCGAGCCGCCGCCCCTGTCGGAATCGAAGCGGTTAAATTTGAATTTATCGCCCGCCGCACCTAATATTTTTTTTACTTCTTCTATACAGGCGGTTTCTATTTTCTTAAAAAGGAATGCGTCCATTACAATGCCTCCGTAAAAAGAGTAGATACGGTGTCTGCGGGAACCGTTATTGTCGGAGGCGTGGTCGCTCCGCCCGGCGCACCGTGGGTGTGTGTGTTAAAAAACTCCATAAACTTTTTGGTTATTAAAGCGGCGGCGCCCTCTCCCCCGATAACAACTTTACTCGACGGCGCCGCTTTAATTTCAATTCCGTTTTCGCGCGAAAGTTTAACGGTGTTCATTCCGTCGAACAGCGCCACTTCTCCGTCCAAAAGTTCTATTTTAAGCGCCGAATTGTCTTCGGATAAAACGATATGCCTGTTTGCGCTTTTCAATATGGTCGTTACCGTTTTTGTAAGAGGTTTTGAAAAAAGCCCGTAAATACCGGGGCGCTTTGCCCGAATGTCCGCGTTAAAAGAGCCGTTAACGGCTATTAAAGACGTTTTTAAGTTATCAATTTTAACTAAAAATCCTGTTATTAAAGAAATCATTTTATCGTCCTTGCTTTGAGGTTTGCAAAAGTAAGCGAGTTCGCCAAAAACGTGACAAACGGCTCCGAATCAATGTCTGAAAATCGATTTGTAAGTTTTTCCCGCGCTTCTTTTTCGGTCTCGCAATTTTGTAATATTCCTTCGACTTCGTCAAATAATTCTTCAAAGACATCGGCGCTTGCGCGTTCATCGGGACCATCCTCGGCAAAATCGGAAACGTGCGCGGGACGGTCGTCTTCTAAAAAATCTTCTGAAATAGAGTATGTTTTGGAGAAATAGTTTTTATTAAATTTTGCGCCGCACGCCGCAAGTATTTTATCTCGTTCCGCTAATTCTTTGTTTGCGCTTTCTTTGTAAAATTCAAACGAAACGCCGATGCCGTCCGCAAAATTAAGTTCGATAATTTTTGAAATCAAATTGCTAACAAAATCTTCGATAACTGCGGAATCGGAAAGCGCTATATCGTCGCGCACACTCATAGCGGTATTGTCGCCGCCTAACTTTCCGGCGGTAGATACGGCTGCGCCCGTGTGTCCGAGTATCGCCATAGAAATATCCTCGCGGCAGTAATTGAGCAAGTCCTTATACACGTCGCTTGACTGACCTTTTCCGGCGGGTTCTAAAATTTGCGGTTTCATTCCCGCCGGAAGAAGCCCCCATCCGCCGCCGACAAAATTCATAAGCAGTCGTTTCGCTTTTGTAAGAAGGTTCTCGTCGCTGCCTTCCTGATATTCCGCCAATATATAAGGAGTGCCGAACTTTTCAGAAAATTTAGTCCAAAAATCAAGCCCGGCGTTTTTATACTGAATGTGCCAAAATAATTTTTCTAAAATCCCCTCGCCCATCGGAAAAACATCATCGCGGTTGCGGAAAACTACAATGATATTATACGGAAAGTCGCTCGCCTTAACAACATTGCCGTCAAAGGACGTGTAATACAAATCGTCGGATTGCCCGCCGCGGTCTAAAACGTTTTGCGCTCTCCATTCGCGAGGCGAACGGTACGATAATTTTTTTGGAACGACATCTCCGGCGATTGTTTCCCATTCCAAAACAACCGGAGTAAAACCGAAAAGAACCGCCTTGAACGCGCCGCGCACAACGCTGTTTATTTTTATTTTTTTAAGAACATTTTCGACAAATTCGACGCGGTCGGATTTGTCGGATTTTAGCGTATATTTTAACGCCACTATACCGGACAAACGACTTTCGATAAGCGAAGAAACCATTAAGTCGGTGCGGATTTTAAGAAGTTCGTCAAACGGAATCTTTTGATTTGAGAAATCAAACCGCGAATTGTTATAGCGCAAAAGTTCTTCGCGAACCTTCCGGCTGGTGAAAATATCCTGAAATTTTAACGCTCTTTTCATTACGACAATTCCTTACTATTAACTCCGAAACTTATCCCGGACACTCTTTGACCGTTCGCCCTTTTTGGAGAAATGCGGAAGTCGCGCAACTGTATAAGTGTTTTTTTACACTCTTCATAGCGCTTTTGCAACATCTCTTTATAGTCCGGTCTGTCGCTTTCCGCAGAAAGATATATGGCGGCGAGAACGACTATACATTCGCTTATAATAGCCGGCGCGTCTTTCGTAAAGTCGTTTTCATTGTGCGACGCGCCTATAATGTCGAATACAACCCGCTTCGCCTTTTCACAGCAAAACGATATACGCATAAACGCCATGTTACTCGGGTCGTCCGGCTTGATTTCGCCAAGGCGGTTTACAAGGTCTTTTTTTGAAACCGCCGTGTATAAATCTTCAAGCGTCCACCATTTACTTTCGCCCGCCACAATCCACTCCGTTACTTAATATTAATAATTACGAATCCACAACTTCACGCGCCGCGACCGTGTAGGTTATCGTTGCGCCTTCATTAGGAGAGTATCCGCTTTTGCTTCTGCCTAAAACGACGCAGCCGGAATACATTTGCTGGCTGCCGTCATCGTAAATTATGGATATTCGCCCGTTTGTCATATTGCGAATTTCCGGCGTAAACGCGGCGACTTTGCTCTCCGAAAAAGTAAGTTCCAGACCGTGTTCGACCTCGTTTTCGATGTATCCCGCCGCGCCCATAAGTTGAACGCGGCTTCGGTATGTTTCTTCGGACGGATTTACGTTCATCGCCGGAAAAATCCGTCCGTTAATATTAACCGAAACGCTCGATATTATTTTGTCCATATCGCCTCCTATGAAATAATAAGGTTAATGTGTCCCATAACGCCGTGAAGTCCCAGAACAATGTCAGCCGGTATTTTAATTCTTAAAAATCCGATGTTTTCGGGCATCCTTTCGACAATTAGCGAATCCTTGTGCGCCTCAACGTTCTTGACAATTTCCAAGTCCTGCAAATCCAAAAGCGTCATGTAAACCACGCCCCAAATCGCAAGCCGCACTCTTTCGGAGTTCTTTTGGTTTCTGATGGCGTCGCTTACGCTGTTGCGAACCGCTTCCGCCACAAAGTCAACTACTCGTACCCAAACATCAGCCACTCGTTCACCAACTCCGTCGATTTGCGTCGATACGAGTCGGGTAATTGCAAAATTTCCGCCGCTCGTTATGTGAAGCGTGGTTATTCCGTTTGAAAGCAAATAATCAAGTTCGTTGCGCAAATAATCTACGGCAAAAGCGCCTGCCCTTATTCCCGGAAGTTTGTCGTTATCCAACGGTACCGCGGGGTCTCTTCTGTAAAGAATTTGAGCGCCGAGCGCCGAAAGTGCCGCGCCGAGAGTCGCGTTCGTATCGATAAGATTTGCAAAGACAAAGCGGTGGTGGTTCGGTTTGCTTATGGTTGCGACGTCAAAAATCTCGCCCTTTTTCCCTATGACGCATATAGCGGGATTTTTTTCTTCGGGACTTGAAACCTTATCGACAAAATCAACGACCGCGTTGTTTTGTGTCGTCCAGTCAAAAGGAAAAACGATAATGTCGTTTCGCTGTCCTGCAAGGTGTTCAAACAGGTTAGAAAAGTTGCGTCCCGCATATCCGCCGGACATATCATTAACCGCGGCGCTTATTCCGCCGACCGCCGCACCAAACTCTATTCCTATGCTGTTGCCATACTCGCCGGCGGCGAGCGCCGTGAAATTTAATTTTGCGAGATTTGCTTCATCCACAGACACTGCGGCTTCCAAAAGCAAAGACGGCGACGACAAAGCGGCAAACAGTTTAGCGGCTATTTGAGCGCCGCTGTCGCCTTTTACCGCGTTTATGCGCACAACTTCCTGCCCAATTGTCAAAGAAACGCTTCCGCTGTCGGCGGCGGCACCTCTTACAACAACACTTCCACCAGATTTTTTTGCGCCGCCGGGAAAGAAGTCCTGAACGCTGTTTATGAACCCCGGATACAAATAATCAACTTCGTCGGGGTCAGCCGGTCTAATCCACGTGGAGTTGAGAAAAACGCCAAATCCTGCTACCGAATTATGAATGTCAATACGAATTACGGGGCTGCTGTATGTTGTGCCGGCAGAAAAATACGAAAAGTTGCCTGTTGCCCAAATAGATATACCTTGCAACGCGTCCCTTGCGTTCCAAAACGCTTCTCTGGCGTTTTGGGCGGTCGTACCGGCGGCGACGGCGATAGAAATTTCTCTCATAAACACTTCGGTATGCGGCTCGTTTTTGTCCTGAACGTAAAAAACCGCACGTATCCGTCCGCCCGCCGTTGCGGTACCCTCTATTTCCAATTTCCAAGAGTCGCCGTTATTTACAGGAACAGCACGCTCTTCGTCGACCACGGCTACTCTATAATTTCCGAACTTGTTCTGTCTAACTGCGTTTCTATACATGACATGCGCAGGGGAGCCGCGTCCAAATAGCGCAATCGCCCGCCGTTCGCTCGCGATGTCGTAAGCGCGGTTGTACTCCGCGTTGCCGCTGTCCGTTTTTTGCGAAACGATGCACATACTCTGCTGACCGACCTGCACGCCGTTAAGCGCGCCTGTCGTATCGACTCCGATATATACGCCGGGTACTCTTGTGTTCTCCGGCAGTATGTCAACTTCAAAACTCATTTCGTCCCCCTATGCGGCAGTCGTATCTTTGAACAGATAACCTAAATCCGAACCTTGCGAAACAAGCGCCAACTGCTCGCCAATGCTTATTCTTATTCCGCCTTTTACGCCGAACTCGCCGGGTCTTAATTCCTTCGGTATTACGCTCAAGCGCCCGAAAGCGCCGCCGCCTTCGCCTTGCGGCAGATAGACCTGTGTAATAAAGTTCATGCGCGAGTTAATGAACGCCTGCTCGCCGTAAACATAAAGTCCGGCGGAAGCGTTAAACGCAGGTTCGATAGTCGGCGTTTTGCCCGGTTCGGCGGTATTGAATAGACCTTTTCCGACGACGATTTTTTCCAAACCCAACTCCGCCGCCAAGTCCGTCTCTTTCACGCTTGCGACTGTCGATTTGGAATAAGGAAAAAGACGCGCGATGACGTTAGGATGTCTGCGCAAAGCCACCCAGGAATCCTGCGAAAGCCACATACGGTTAAACGGCACGATAGCCGAAATAATCGCGTCTTCAATGTCTTTGAGCGGGTCAGAGGTTTTGGCAGCCCAACTGTCCGAAGCCGAATATGCCTTACTGCTTGCGTAATTGTTCGTATCCTGCACCATTTGCGCGATAGAAATTTCACGGCGAAGAAGCATGACGTCGCGAAGTGACGTGACGTTTCTTGCTAAAAGTTCACTATCTCCGACCGCGGCGAAATCGGAAATATCCTGATTGGATACGTCGACCGAAAGCCCGTGGTCTTGCGTGTTTGCGTTTTCAAATCTGGAACCAAACCGCACCTTGTTAAATTCGCCTTCCTTGCCCACTACCGTTTGCGGAATGGTAAAGTTGTTCTTTTTGTCCCAAACATAATACCTGAAATTGCTTGTCGCCGTTTTTGTCGCCGGTGCAATTTCATCGCCGATAAGCGCGTCTTCGCGATTTTTGTACGCGGTCGCGAGCGCCGTTAATTCTGTATCCACTACTCCAAATTCCATAATCCGTTCTCCTTTAATTTCCAATTAAACACTGTTTTCAAAATCCTTTTAACCACTATTTTAACAAAATCGAAACGAGTCCCCCGTCCGACACGTCAGTAAGCGCTGTTTCATTGCCGCCGTCGGCTTGCGCCGTCCCGTTTCTCGCGCGATACACCCTATCGCCTGAAATTATGTCGGTCGACGCGAAAACCTGCGCGATACCGGAAGTTATTACGTCCACCGTTTCGCCGCCCTTCGCGTCGTTTGCCGCCACACCTATTACCTGCGCCTTATCGTCGCCGTCATCGGCGAGGTTATACCCGTACACTTTGCCGTGCGGTCCCATCCAAACAAAGTGATTCTTTTCTATGCTGCCCGCCGCGACAAACGAAAAAACGTTTTTGGGGTTTAACATTGAATTTTGCATACTGTTTCAACCTTCCCGCGTCACACGTTAATTAAAACGCTTGCTAATCCGCCCTCGCTTGCGCCGACGACCACGATTCCGTTTTTTACGCCGCCTGGGTCAATAGCCACCCCGTTTTCGTCGCTTGCCGCATAATCTCCCGCATTCAAATCCTGTCCCGCTAAAACCTGCGCTATTCCCGACGTCGCCACATCGACGGTTCCACCGGACTTTGCGCCGTTCATACTTGCGCCTATCGGCGTTTTATCATCGCCGCCGTTGCCGCCGTTGCCGACGTAAAGCAATCCGTCCCCTTTAAGACATACAAAACGATTCGCCAAAACGTCCTCACCCGCGACAAACGAAAAAACGTTTTTGGGATTTAACATTGAACCCGACATGCTAACTTCCTTTCCTGACCGCTTTCAAAGCGTCAATCGTTGATATTTTTACACCTTCTTTTTCCAATTTTGTCTGATAATCCACTACTTTGTCCGCCAATTCCTGCGAAGAGAAATCCAAGACGCCTTCGTTTCTTTCCTTCGGCACTTTTGAAAAGAGCGGAGAAACGGGCAGGTCGGTATAATCCTTTTTCATTTCGGCGAAATCGTGTTCGTTTCTGTCGCTCAAATAATCCTTAACCACCACGCCTTTTTGACGCGGCAGAATTTTACCCGAAACAACCAGTCCTTCTGCGAAATCCGACGCCTCCTTTTCTTTGTTGGCTTTGAGTTGCGCGACAAGTTTTTCGTTCTCCGCTTTCAAAAGGCGCAATTCCTTATCGCGTCCTAAGTCCGCTTCGCTGAAATCCGACGCGGCTTTTTCGCCGTTAGCGGCTTTTATCGCGTCAAAAATTGTTCCGATTTGATTTTGAATTCTCCAGAGTGTTTCGCGAATTTCGTTTGCCCAAATTCCCGTAATTTGTTCCATAAGTTCCAAATTCACTTCGGCAAAGTCGATAAATTCTTCGTCTTTGTTTTCGGCAAAGTCAAAAATCGGCAAACCTAAACCTTTAATCGCCGGTTTTTGTCTACCCAAATGCGCAACGTGCAAGATTTGAGTTTTCTCTTTGTTAAGCCGAGCCGATACGCCCGGATAAAAACCTTCTTCTATCGCCTGTGCGAAATCGCTGTGAATCTCGCTTTCGGCAAATAGAGAATTTCCGTTATCGCCCAAATAAACCTTTTTGACAAATCCCACACGCGGCGACTTGTTGTCGTGAGAAATTATGTCGGGAATCGCGTCCTCTTCGCCGCTAAACGAAAAACCGTCGGCTATCGCTTTAAGGTTTTCGTTAGTTATCACGACTTCTTTTCCGGCGCTGTCCTTGTGTTTTCCTACACGAAGCAGGCGCATCTTAATTTTTTGTGCCATTAGTCAAACTCCTTTCGCACTCTTTTTTCCGTTTTCGCCACCAACTTCGCTATGTCGGCTTTAATCAGCAATCTTCGCACGGGGTCGCCGCAAACCAAACAGCGGTTATAAGCGTGCGGGTCGCCGCTTCTTAACGCTTTCGCGTCGATTTTGACTATTGCAAATTTTTCGTAAGATTCGGGAAAATCGGCGCGGAGTTTGTCCTCGTTAATTTTACCAACTACGTCAGAAAATTTGTAAGTCACCGTGTAAGCGCCGAATTTGCGCTCTTCATCTTCGCCCATCACCTCTTTCAATTTTTCTTCGATTTCGGCGACCTCGTCTTCCCTTGCGGCGATTTCCTGTTTCAATTTATCCCGCCTTGTAAGTTCCGATTCCCATTCCGTTGCAGTCATAACCTCTCCTTTTTAATGGTTTTTCTGCCTTTACGAATAAGATTAGCGAATAGTTTTTGAAAAACTTGGCACAGAAGTGTCCGAAAAAAAATTAAAATCCGCTATTAAAATTTCAATCGAAAAGCCGCGAGTAAACTCGCGGTAAGAAATAAAAGGATAGGAGATGTTATGCAGGAGTTTATCGTTCCTTTGGCGGCGGCGGGTACAGCCGCAGGGCTTATTGTTGCGGGAATAAACATCGCAAAAGGCAGGAAGAAGTACATCGAGCGGGACGAACACACAAAGATGCTTGAACGTGTGCATTCACGAATTGACATGTGCGAGGAAGACGTTAACGCGTTAAAGAAAACGACTAATTCGCTGGAACACAAAGTGGACGTGCTGTCCGTTTCGGTTGGTGAGTTAAAATCCGACGTGAAAGACGTGTGGTCGGAGATAAAAACGGTCGGCGAAAAACAGAGCGATTGCAACAGGTTTGTACAGGACGTTGACAAAAGTGTTTACGGACTCCAAGTTCTATTAAAACAATATATGAATACGAAAGAAAGATAATCCGTATGATAAATCCGGTAGTAAAAGAGCACGCGTCGCGTCTGTATGTCAAGGACGGATGGACGATTGAAAGGATTGCCGAGCATCTCAAAATCTCAAACCACACACTGCGTATTTGGAAAGAAAAAAGCGGCTGGGACGTTTTGAGAAAGGAGTTTTTAGACACTTCGCAAAATTTTACGGCGGAAATCACCGCATTTGCCATGCAGTTAGCGCTTGACGTAAAAACGGCTTATACAGTTGACAAAAAAATCGACGTAAAAACGGCAAATATTTTGTTCGACCTTTTAGCAAGAGTAAAAGACATAATCGTTTTGGATACCGAACGGGCGAAAGCGGCAAAAGAGAAAGAGCAAACTGACGACGTTCCCGAAGAAGTAAGAAAAATGCCGGAATTTAGAAAAGCGATGGCGACGGTCGCCAAATTGATTGAGAATTACAATAAAAAAGTTGGTAAGAAATGAAATTGAAAGAAGTGTATAATTCCTCGCCTGAACTTTTGGCGAAAGAATGCACAGGCGGTAAATTTATTTTCCGTCCTTTTCAAACGTATATATCCGAAATTATCGTAAACGCTATTATTAAAGGAAACGGGCGAATAATACTTTCGGTTCCTCCGCAACACGGCAAAAGCGAGGTCGCTTCGCACTGGGCGCTTGTCTGGTTTTTGAGCAATTTCCCCGAAAAACACATTATGCTTTTGTCTTACAACGAGAAGTACGCTCAGGGATGGGGACGCGTTACCAGAAACACTGTTCGAGAAAACAAAGAAAAATTATTTGTGGAACTTTCAAACGATTCGACAGCGGCGGGTTATTGGCACACAAGCGCCGGCGGTTCTATGATGTGTTCGGGAGTCGATGGAACGATGACGGGGCGACCGGGACACGTTATAATAATCGACGACCCGCACAAAAACTGGGTGGAAGCGATGAGCGAAACTAAGCGCAACAAAGTTATCGAATGGTACACAAAGACGGTGACGCAAAGATTTCAGGAAGACACGACCGTAATAGTAATTCAAACGCGCTGGCATAAGATGGACTTGGCGGGATACCTTCTGAAACACGGCGTCGATAAGTGGCAGGAAATTCGCCTTCCGGCGCTTGCGGAAAAGAACGACCCGCTTGGACGCAAAGAGGGCGAGCCGCTTGCGCCGCAAAAATACAGTAAAGCGACTTTGGAAAAACGAAAGGCGGAGTCGGGCGCAATGGCGTTTGCCGCCATATATCAGCAAAGTCCGCAGGTGCAAGACGGGAATATTTTCAAACGCGAGTGGTGGCAAAGATACGACAGCGAAGGCAAACCGAAAAGATTTACAAGAATTGTCTGCTCGTGGGATACGGCTTTTGAGACAAAGAAGAATTCGTCTTACAACGCCTGCACGGTTTGGGGCGAAAAGGATAAGAAATACTATCTGCTTTATATGTGGCGGAAAAAAGCGGAATATCCGGTTATCAAAAACAAAATAATCGAAATTATGAAGCGGTTTTCGGCAGCCGTCTGTCTCTTGGAAGATAAGGCGAGCGGCAAGAGTTTAAGGCAGGAGTTAGTTCCGGCGGGTGTTAGCGTAATTCCCGTGACTCCGCTGGCAGACAAATTGACAAGGGCGCATTCGGTAACCCCGATGTTTGAAAACGCCGGAGTGTTTATTCCCAAAGGCGAAGAATGGGCGGACGATATTATCGCCGGATGTGCGGAATATCCTAACGGCGATTTTAGCGACGTAGTAGATACGCTCAGTCAGGCGCTTGCGTGGATGACGCAAAACAGAGCGTATACCGAACGCGAATTAGACGTTCTTTTGAAAGACGAATACGACGGTGTTTTTGTGTGTCCAAAACACAGAATACGGCAGACGCCGCGTTTTACAAGAGACATTTTCAGATTCGGCAGGAATTTTTATGAATGAAAAGTACAATACGCAAGCGGTCGGGTATTTGGAATACAACGAAATTGAAAAGGCATTTAACGATAATTTAAGGAGTGGTATTATGGAGTTGGTTAGAAAAATTAAAGTCGGAGAAAACGAGTTCTCTGAAATCGAAGTTTTTCCCGAAACGGCGAAAACGATGAGCAGGGCGGTGTTTGCCGCCGAGGGAGATTTGGAAATTTTACCGCTTGCAAGAGTGGTGGCGAGAACAGGAATTAAAGGATTAGACGCACGTGACTGGAATCTTGTCAACGCGGGGAATTTGTCGGCGGACGATTATGTAATTCTTTTGAACGCGGTCGCGGAGTTTGATAAAAATTTTACGCCGCCGCCTCATCTCGTCTTGCGATAGACGCGACAAGAATTACGGCGGCGCTTCTTATAGTCGGAGTCGATTATCAAACGGCGGCGAATATGCCGACGATAGACGCGCAAAAACTTATAGAGGAATGGGTGGATTTGAAAAAACGTTAAACGAACAGGGCGGACAATATGATTAACGCGACAACGGCTATAAAAACAAAAGACAGAGCGCTTCCTGCGGGAATTACGATAATGCCGACCGGAAAGAGAAAGCACGTAAGCGCTCTTATTACTCCGAGATTTCCGTCAAATACGGATTCGCATCCTTCGTGCGGGGTCATAGCGCCGCTCCTTTCTATAATTATATATAAATATAATAAAATTTTGCGGGGGCGTTTGAAAAATGTCTAAAAATCTCGAAATAGCGATAAAAATCTTTGCCGACAGCAGACAGGCGATAGCCGCGATTTCCAAAATGGAGACCGGAGTCGTCGGCTTGGCAAAAAATTTAACTAACGCTTTCGGCGCACAGGCGCTCTCGGCTATGAAGAAATACGCTTTCGAAGCCGCCAATCTTAACAAAGAACTTATGCGCATAGCACAGGTAACCGGAACGCAAAAGACCGGCGGAGCCGCGAAAATGAACGAGGCGATATTCGCCGCGGCAAAAAATACCGGATTAGAATACAACGACATTTTAAGCGGATACGGGAAATTAGCCTCTGCCGGAATAGGTTTGGACGAGATTAAAAACTCGATGGAGAACATAAGCAAAGCGGCGGTGGTCTCGAAAGCGACAACCGAGCAGTTGGGAAACGCCGTTTTGGTGGCGTCAAAGTCGTTCAATTTGGATATGAAAACCGATTCGCTGACAATGCTTGACAAAATGTACAAAGCCGGAAAGTTAGGCAACGCGGAGTTAGACAGTTTATCGACAATTCTCGGTAGAGTAGGTCCTATGGCGAAACTTGCAGGATTAGGATTAGAAGAAACGCTTGCGTTTATAGAAGGTATGGCATCGTCTATGGAAAGCGAAGAGGTCGTGGCGACAATGTCGAAGTCGGTAATGAAAATGTTTAACGACCCGAAACTGCGCAAAGCGGTTCAGCAATCCACGGGGGCGCAATTTTTTAACGCCGACGGAAGCAGAAACAGCGTGTTTGACATTCTAAGCGCGATACAGGACAAATTCCTGTCTTTTGACAGCGAAAAGGATAGAAGCCGGTTTTTTGAGAGCACGTTCGGAAACGCAGACGAGAGAACGAAAAACGGTCTGTTGTCTATTCTTAACGCCGACGGAAGCATAAATAAAATGCGCGATATGTTCAAAGATATTAGCGGCGCAAGCGGCGAAATTAACAGAGACATGTCCGAATTGATGAATAATATGCAAAGTCAAACAAACCGGCTAAAAGCGACGTGGGCGAAAATGACGACCGGCGCTGGAAGTTCTATCGACAAGTCGTTTGCTCCGGTATTAAAAAGCATAGCCGACTTTACGAACAAAAACGTCAGCGACAAATTTCTGTCGGGCGCATTGCTTGTCGGAGGCGGCGCTTTGGCTATCGGCGGCGCTTTGGGAAAATTCGGAGCGCTAAAAGGATTGCTGGGAAAAGGCACGCCGTTAGGCGCAGCGTCAGGCGCAGCCGGCGGCATCCTGACAGGCAAAGTTTATGAAAAAATGGGAATAACCCCCGTGTACATAGCGGGCGCGGCGAGCGGAGTGTTTACAAACACAAATAATCTGCTCGACACGTTAGGCAAACAAAAAAATACGCTCGACACGTTAGGCAAACAAAAAAATACGCTCGACACGTTAGGCAAAACTTTACCGTTCTTGGCTCGGGCGTTGCCGATCGGCGCAGGAACGACCGCGACGCTTACCGCAGGCGCGGCGCTGGCGGCGCTGCCGGTCGGGGTGTTGGCTGCCGGGGCTATACACAATTGGGGGAAAAGCAGCGACGAAGTCATGAAAGAGCGTTTTGCGGACGGCGACGGAGAAAAACTTGCAAAAATTATAGCGGAAAACAACCGACGCGAAGAACTGCTGCGCCAACGCCGCGAAAGTTTAGCCGCAGGCGATACTCAAACGGTGGTTAATGTTTCCGTAAACTTGGACAAAGACGGGCGAAATATCGACATGAAGAAGTACGAGTTCAAAAGGACGCTGGGGGCAAAACGGGCAAACTGAATAAGCGGCGATTTGAGCGCGTTTTTTTTAATTGTCGGGTAAAACATTAAAAAAATCGCTAACGCAAAAATTAAACAGGGATTAAGCGTTATTAAACGGGGTATGTGCGGTCGGGTTTGGGGAGAAAAGTTTGAAAAGGAAGAAAAGGAATAAAAATGGATAAGGTTAAGGTTTTAGTCGGCGGGTTGGAATTTGACAATTTTGAGCAAATGCGGATTTTTTCGGATTTGTATTCGCTGGGCGACACTTTTTCGTTTGCCGGAGTAATTATGAAAAACGTTTCGCCGCAAGTCGCGGGAAAAACGGTTAAATGCGGAGACAGGTGCGTTATATCCATAAATTCAAAAACCGTAATGAATGGATATGTCACCGATACGCGGCTGAGTTTGGACGACAGCGGCGGAACGCTGTTTGATTTCGGCGGAGT
>Ga0268262_10004321_pt1 | contig 14776 bp, 7 predicted proteins | sample TergutNc150P3_FD_190354 | JGI IMG/M metagenome (GOLD analysis project Ga0268262, IMG submission 190354) | Nasutitermes corniger P3 segment gut microbial community from laboratory colony in Florida, USA - Nc150 P3 (SPAdes) (version 2) | ecosystem: Host-associated > Arthropoda: Insects > Digestive... | reverse complement strand
CCCCCCCCCCCCCCCCCGCATAAACGCCTCATATCCCCTGGGTCAACCAACAACTGCAACGCTCCCGACCAAGCTGCCCGCAGCGAAAATGGGCAGGCAGGCGAGCAACAACGCTACGGATGAATCACATGGCTGACAGACCACTTGCCGACAGCCAGGCACTGAAGCGGAAGCTCTTCCAAACCATCGTCCAAGACGCGCCCATCGCGTACGCCCTCATAGACAAGTCGTACAGGGTTGTCTTTATGAACGACCACTTCCTGCGCAGCAGGAAGCAGGACCGTGACCGCGTACTGGGGCGCAAATGCTTTGAGAACATCGGCTTCGGCCAGCCGTGCCACGTCTGCAATGTGAGGGACGTCTTCGAAAAGGGCGCGCTCTGCAAGAAGCTGCGGAAGGAGATACTCCCCGACGCCTCGCACCTTTACTCCGACGACCTCGCCGTTCCGATAAGGGACCCCGGCACAGGCACCATCGAATACGTGCTGCAGATACTGATAGACAGGACGGCCGAGATGGACATGCGGGAGCGGAACTTCGCCTCGTTCATCCAGATAATCAATTCCCTCGTAAGACTGCTTGAGGAGAAGGACTACGCCACATGTTTGCACTCTAGGCACGTCAGCGCCATCTGCGCCAAGCTGACCCGCTACCTGAACCTCGGACCCGAAGCGGTGTTCAACGCCACGCTGGGCGGTCTGCTGCACGACCTGGGGAAGCTCTACATTCCCGACGCGGTGCTGAACAAAGAAGGGACACTGGACGACCGGGAATATGCCATCATCATGGAACATCCAGTGTTTACGTGGGTGGTGCTTTCGGGCCTGTCCTCGTTCAAGCCGATGAGGGACGTGGCGATAGCGCACCACGAGAGGTGGGACGGCAAGGGCTACCCCAAGGGGATGTCGGGCGAAGACATCCCAATAGAGGGCCGGATAACCGCCATAGCCGACACCTACGACGCCATGACCTGCGACCGGTCCTACCGTCCTGGGCTGTCGCACGAGGCGGCCATGGCCGAGATAAAGAATGTGGCGGGAACACAACTGGACCCGCAACTCGTGGAGCAGTTCGTAGCCATGGTCGAGGAGTGCGGCTACGACAGGGACTCGCTGACTGATGGCAGCGTCGCGTTCAGGGACGCCGGCCTGATGATCGAGGAGTACAACGACAGCGGCAACGAACTGCCAACGAGCCACTGGGAGGAGGTGAAGGCACCCTCCGCAGAAGACTACGTTCTTTACGTCCACATGCCTAACGCCCAAGGGGCCGCCGAATCCCCCTCGGCGGTCCCGCAGCAAGGCGGCGCCGCGACCTTCGACAAGGCATCGGAGGATCTGCTGGCCTCCGACGAGTTCATAGACTCGCTGCTCAACCACACGCCGGCAATGTACACACTGGTGGACGAGGCGTGGAACGTCCTCTACGTGTCCGACAACTTTGCGGTCGCCGCCGGCAGGCCGCGGAGCGTCATTCTGGCAGGCAAGTGCTTCCACATCTCCGACAAAAAAGAGCCGTGCTTCAAGGAGGAGGGCGGCTTCGCCCTCTGCCCGCCGGCCAGGGTCTTCGCCACCGGCGAAAAGCAGAGGTCGCTCCTCGAGAAGGAATCACACGCCAAGCGGTATTTCACAGACCATTACGCCATACCCACAGAGATAGAAGGGCCTGACGGCAAAAAGATTATGTGCTGCCTGGAGATACTGTTCGACAGGAGCAGGGAGAAGAACAGCCAGCACGCCTTCGAGCACGACGTGAAGCTGCTGATAAAGAACGTGAAGAACATGCTGGAGGAGATACTTCCGGAGGTCTCCGCCAACTCGCACCACATAGTCCACGAGATACACCGTTTCTGCGACTACCTGAACAGCATCAAGATTGGTCCGTTCGAGCCTCTCAACGACCAGGACCAATGACACCCCATCGGACGCAGGAGGCGAAATGGCAGACAGACCGTTCACGGACACACATGGGTTCAAGCGGGATTTGCTCCAGACCATTGTCCGCGATGCACCCATCTCCTATGTCCTGCTCGACAATTCGTTCCGGGTGGTGTTCGCCAACGACCATATTGTGAAGAACTGGAAGCTGGACGCCGACCGCCTGCTCGGATGCAAGTGCTACGACATCACAAAGGGCGGCAGACCATGCCAGACCTGCATTGTGATGGACGCGCTGAAGAGCGGCAAACCATGTGAAGAGCCCCGCAAGGACATCCTGCCCGACGGCACATTCACGTACTCGAACGACCTGGCCATCCCCATCAACGACCCAGCGACGGGCAAAATCGAATACGTGCTGGAGATAATGATAGACAGGACAGTGGAGATGGCCCTTCAGGAGCGCAACTACGCCATCTTCCTCAAGATAATCGACTCCCTGATGAGGCTGCTGGAGGAGAAGGACTACGCCACATGCCAGCACTCCAGGCACGTCAGCGCCATCGGCGCCAAGCTGACGCACTACCTGGGCCTGGGGCCGACTGCGGTGTTCAACGCCACCCTGGGCGGCCTGCTGCACGACTTGGGGAAGCTCTACATACCCGACGTTGTTCTGAACAAAAGGGGGAGGCTGGACGACAGGGAGCACGCCGTCATCAGGGAGCATCCGGTGTTCACGTGGGTTGTCCTGTCGGGCCTGTCGTCCTTCAAGCCGATCAGGGACGTGGCGATAGCTCACCACGAGAGGTGGGACGGCAGGGGCTACCCCAAAGGGATCAGCGGCCAAGAAATCCCAATAGAGGGAAGGATAACGGCCATCGCGGATGCCTACGACGCCATGACTTCCGACAGGCCCTACCGCAGGGCCATGCCGCACGAGGCGGCCATGGCCGAGATAAAGAAATCGGCAGGCACGCAACTGGATCCGCGCCTGGTTGAAGAGTTCGTCGCCATGGTCGAGGAGTACGGCCACGACAGGGAGTCGCTGGTCGAGGACTACGGCTACGATGGCGACGCGCTGGCGCCCGCCGGCGACATGGTGAAGCCGCCGTTCGAGGAGGACCATCTCCTGCACGTCCACCAGCCGGATATGGGAGCCGCCAGCGAGGCCCTCCCCGGCAGCGCGAACTTTGCCAAACCAATAGAAGACCTGCTGGCGTCAGACGCTTTCATCGAGTCCGTGCTGAACCACACGCCGGCGTACTACTCCCTGGTGGACGAGGACTGGAACGTCCTCTACGTGTCGGACAACTACGCCGCCTTCCACGGCAGGCCAAAGGAGGAGCTGCTGGCCGGCAAGTGCTACCACATGGTTGGCAAAAGCCAACCGTGCCACTTGGCTGGTGGCGATTCACTGTGTTCGGTGGCCAACGCCTTCGCCACCGGCGAAAAGCACTACTCGCTTCTAGCGGAGGACCGCAACGGCCAGCGGCTCTACCTTGACAACTACGCCATACCCACTGAGATGGAGGGTCCCGACGGCAGAAAGGTGAAGTGCTGCCTGGAGATACTGTTCGACAGGAGCGCGGAGAAGAACCGCCAGTACGCCTTCGAGCAGGACATCAGGCACTTGGTGGAAAAGCTGCGCAACATGGTGGAGGAGATTCTTCCGGAGGTGTCCGGCAACGCGCACAACATAATCAGCGAAGTGCGTCTCTTCTGCGAATACCTAGAGAAAGTCAGGGTCGGGTCATTCGAGGAGTTCCGCGATATTCGTTAGCCCAGGCGCGGACTCGCCGCTGCGGAAGATCTACGTGCCGCTGAAAACTGGTTCCACATTGACGTCAAATGAATATCTGTTGCGCCCGCCCCTCTTGGACTTGTAGAGCATCTCGTCGGCCTTCCGCACAAAGTCATCGGTTTTGTCAGTGCAGGACACTTTGCCGGATGTGACGCCGATGGAGACGGTCACGTGGTCGGCCGCCACGTTTTTGGCATGGGGCAGCGCGCAGCTCCGCATTGCGTCCAGCATTTTGTCGGCCAGCATCCGAGCGCCGTATTCCTGGGTGTTCGGCAGCACCACAACGAACTCGTCCCCGCCGTACCTGGCCACAAAGTCGTCCTCCCTTTTCAGGCACTGGGCCAGCGTCCTGGCGACGGCCTTGATGCACTTGTCGCCTTCGACGTGGCCGTACGTGTCGTTGTATTGCTTGAAAGAGTCTATGTCAACCACCATCAGGCTCAGCGTGTCCTCCGAGCGGGAGTGCTGCCGCAGGATGCCTTTCATGCTCCGGTCGAAGAACTGCCTGTTGTAGATGCCGGTGAGCGCGTCATAGTCAACCTCGGCGCGGATGAACGTGTTTGCGAACAGGAAAGCCGCCGAGCGCAGCATTTCGACGACATCGTCCCCGAAATGGCGTTCCCTGTGTGAGTCCGCAAAAATTGCGAACCCCCAGAAATCATTGTTGATGTGCAGAAGTATGGCTGTCACTGACTTAATTTCAAACGCTTGCAGGGTACTCCTTTCAGGGTCGGGCAGCAGCTTTACAGGACTGTTCACGAAATCGTTCTCTGCGAAAAGTGTCTTTAAGTTCGGCAAGATTTCTGCGAATGGACGATCCGTGAGGTTTTCCCTCAACTCTGCTGTGCCGCCCTGTGCCCTGTCCCAACGATAGACTTGCGATACATGCAGTTCTTCATGGGTTGAGTGGTTGCGGAAAAGAATCAGCCTGTCAACGTCGGCCATGTCTGCGATCAGGCTGACACCAGCGTTCATCATGTCGGCAAGCTGCTTCTCGTTTTCCGAGAGAAATATGACGGAAGCCTTGTTGAGCGTGTTCGTCATCATTTCGCGGTGCCTTAGTGCCTCCAGAGCTTCTTCAAGGTTCTTCATTGCCTGTTCAAGGCTCTTCGTCTTCTCCTCGCGGATGATAGTTGAGACGCACAGACGGGCGACCGAGCGCAGCAGGGCGGTGCAGCCTTCGTCGAAGTCCCGCTCGTCCCTGTTGTCGTGGAATGTGACCACGCCCCACAGGTCGCCCTCCGTGAAGACCGGCACTATCAGGATGGACATGACGCCGCGCGGGACCAGATAGGCGGCCTCGTCCTCCAGAAACTCGCTGCGCCGCAGGGACACGCAGTTGTCTTTCAGCATGGCCCCCACCCAGCGCTTCAGCGCGGTGGTGATGGGCAGTTGACTTAGTTCTTCGTTGATGGGCGCGGTGCCGCCCTGGACCCTGTCCCAACGGTAAACCTCCCCCGCGCTGTTGCGCTCTTTGGCAAAAACCCGGCAGACGAGCAGCCTGTCAATACTGGCGGTGTCCGCGATTGCGTAAAGCCCATTCGACATCACGTCGTCAAACGAGCGCTCTGTGTAGGAGACAAAGACCTCGAGCGCCCTGTGCAGGGCATCGTTGTAGGGGTCGGAATTCCTTGGCGCCCCGTTTGCCTGTGCAAGGTCTGACGAACTGCTCGGTACGTGATTATCCATTTCTGCCTACCGCGATTTGGTCTGTCTTGCTCGGTTAAGGTCTTTTGCCAGACCAAGGCTTGTCATTGTCGCGGTCAGGCGTCGGCGAACCGAGATGCGACGCCTGACGTTGGGTTTGAACTCGCACTGCGATGCGTTTCGGGAGGCAAGGCGAGTCACGCCTCGACGCAGCCGACTGATTCAAAATAGCACATAGGCGATTTTGAACTAGAAATGGAATGAGAACACATTTGGTCCGGGTGCGTATGGGTAGGCCGCCTCATGTCATGCCAGCTTGAACATGTGGACTTGCTTCTGCAGGTTGGCGGCGAGATCGGCCAGCTCGTGGGCGGTGCGCGACACCTCGTGGGTGGTCGCCGCCATCTGGTGGGTCGCCGAGGCTATGGATGTGGACTCCCTCACGCTGCTCCCCACCTGCTTGGCCACCTCGTTGCCGGTGATGGCCTGCTCCTTGGTGGCCGACACCGACGCCCGCGTCTGTGCGGCGAACACGTCCAGGCTGGAGTGAATCTTCTCCAGCAGGCCGACTGTGGTGGTGACCATCTCGCCGCCGCGCTGGACGGACTCGCGGGCGTCTATGTTGTGCTGGGCTATCTCCTTGGCCGAAGTCGCGCTGCGCTCGGCCAGCTTCCTCACTTCTTCTGCGACCACCGCGAAGCCCTTGCCCTGCTCGCCCGCTTTGGCGGCCTCGATGGCGGCGTTCAGCGACAGCAGGTTGGTCTGGTTGGCTATCTCCTGGATGACTCCAATGGCGGCTGCTATCTTGCCGGTGGTGGTGGTGATGTCGTCCATCGCCCTCTTTGTGGCCTCGCCGGCTGCGTTGCCCTGGTTGGTTGCGTCAATCGCCGCGTCTAGCTGGGTCAGCGACTCGGTGGCGCTGTGGCTCACTTCGTCGATGGAGGCAGAGAGCTCCGTCATGGCGGCGGCCATGCCCTCCGCCTCACTTTTGGATGTGTCCGCGCTGGTCGCTATGTGCTCCGTAGTGGCAGAAATCTGCTCCGACGCCGCCGACAGCTCCGTGGCGCTGCTCGCCACGCCATCGACCCCCTGGTTCACGCCGGTGACAATCCGCCTCAGCTCCTTGACCATGTGACCCAGCGAGCTCGAAATCGTGCCCATCTCGTCCTTGGTCTCGGCCTTGACCTCCACCGTCAGGTCGCCCTTTGCCACCAAGTCGATTTCCACCATCAGCTTGGCCAGGCTCCGCACCACAAGGTTGGATATGTATGTCCCGACCATGACGGACAGCACGGCCACCACCAGGCACAGGACTATCATCAGCGTAATGCTGCTTGTGACGGTGCTTTCGGCTGCGTCCATCGCCTTCCCGGCCTCGCCCTTCATGACGCCCTTGGTGGTGGCCAGGATATCGGCGAAGTCCCTGTTGGCCTGCACCGCCGCGTGCGACCTCATGTACTGGAGCGCCTCAGTGTCCTTGTTGGCCAGGGCGTACCCCTCGACAGTGTCGACCACCCTGAAGTAGGCGTTCATCCTGCTCTCTATGTCCCTGACGAGGCCCTCCTTCGCCGCGTCCCCCTTGGCTATGGGCCAGAGGTCCTGGATGTTGCCCCTCAGGGACGCCTCTTGGTTGTCAATGAGCGACTTGTACTGGGCGACGCTGGCCGAGTCGTTTTCCATCACTACGTCGCGCAGGGCGGCCCGCATTGCGTTGAAGGTCTCCCCAAGGTCCGCCGCGGCGCCGAGCGCCACAACGCCCTCCGAATACACCTCGCGGGTGTCGTCGCGCAGGTTGCGGACGTACCGAATGCCCTCGAAGCCCAGCACGAGGGTGAGCAGGATGATCAACGAGAAGCCCCACATCAGCTTGGACTTCATGTTGAGATTTAGGTACCAGTTCATGTTATCCCCCCGGGAAAAGACTGGTTGTTTGGAAATGGGCGCTATGGGCGGCGCGGATGCGCCGCCCTTGGCAACCCGAAAAGAGACCTAGCGGTAAAGACGCGGCAGATTGCTTCTTTCCGCTGGGTGCAGCGGACGACTGGAAGCTGGCGCGTATGAGGCGTTTATGCGGGGGGGGGGGGGGGGGGGGGGGGGGCAACAATCGTGCCAAACCCGCAGTGCAATCAACCGTCCCGTCAACCAAGCTCCACCGCCGGCCGCGCAGAGCCAAGGCTACCCATCCGCTGTCGGGCGGAACAATGGCGCATGCGTTACGGGTCGGGTGCATTTCTGGTTGCTCTCCGAAAAGCGGTGGACCGGCGCCTGCTACGAATTTGGCCGCGACCGCCCTGTGCGCCATTGTCACATGTCTTGCCTGAAATCTATAGAAAATATTTGGCTACGGTGCCGCCCTGTGCGGGTGGTTGGCTACGAGCCGCCGAGAGGCGGACTCGCTTTGACCTCAAACGAATACCGGTTTCGCCCGTCCTTCTTGGACTTGTAGAGCATCTCGTCGGCCTTCCGCACGAAGTCGTCGGCTTTGTCCGCGGCCGACACTTTGCCGGATGTGACGCCGACGGAGACGGTCACGTGGTCCGCCGCGGCGTTTTTCGCGTGGGGCAGCGCGCAGCCCCGAATCGCTTCCAGCATTTTGTCGGCCAGCATCCGCGCGCCGTATTCCGGGGTGTTAGGCAGCACCACCACGAACTCGTCACCGCCGTACCTGGCAACAAAGTCGTCCTCCCTCTTCAGGCACTGGGCCAGCGTCTTGGCTACGGCCTTGATGCACTTGTCGCCTTCGATGTGGCCGTACGTGTCGTTGTATTGCTTGAAAGAGTCTATGTCAACCACCATCAGGCTCAGCGTGTCCTCCGAGCGGGAGTGCTGCCTCAGGATGCCTTTCATGCCCTGGTCGAAGAACTGCCTGTTGTAGATGCCCGTGAGCGCGTCATAGTCCACTTCGGCGCGGATGAAGGCGTTGGCGAACAGGAACGCGGCCGAGCGCAGCATTTCGACGACCTCGTCCTCGTACTGGCGCTCAGTGCGAGTGTTCCCAAATAGCGCGAACCCCCAGAAAGTGTTGTTGATGGTCAAAGGTATGACCACAACCGACAGGATGCCGAACCTTCGCAGGATGGACTTTTCGGGGTCGTGCAGCAGCGCCGTCGGGCTGTTCACAGAACTGCGCGTCGGGAAATACTCCCCCCAGTTGGGCGCGACCTTCGACAATGGAAGGTTTGTGAAGTCCTCCTTCAGTTCCGTGGTCCCGCCTTCGTTCCTGCTCCAGCGGTAGGCCATGGAGATGCACGGGTTGTCATGCACCGAGTGGCTGCGGTACAGGACCAGGGTGTCTATGTCCGCGACATTTGCTATCGCGCTGATGCCCTTGTGCATCATCTCGCCGAGGTTTTTCTCGCTCTCCGAGAGGAATATGATGGAGGCCGCGTTCAGCGCGTTTGTCATCGTTTCGCGGCGCTTGAGTGTCTCCATCGCCTGGTCGAGGCTCTTCGTTTTTTCCTCCTGGATGATGGCGGTGGCGCACAGACGGGCTGTGGAGCGCAGCAGGGCGGTGCAGCCTTCGTCAAACTCCCTTTCGTCTTTGTTGTCGTGGAATGTGACTACCCCCCACAGGTCGCCCTTCGTGAAGACGGGAACAATCAGGATAGACATGACGCCGCGCGGGGTCAGGAAGGCGGCCTCGTCCTCCTTGAACTCGGAGCGCCGCAGGGACACGCAGGTGTCGTCCACCATGGACAGTATCCAGCGCCTCAGGGCGGAGGTGACGGGCAGCACCTTCAGTTCCTTGTCGACGGGCATGGTCCCGCCCCCGTCCCTGTCCCAGCGGTAAATCTCCCCGGCGCGCCCGCCCTGGATGTCGTGGACAAAAACACGGACAACGATGCACCTGTCTATGTCCGCCGCGTCCGCAACCGCCCGCAGGCCGTTCGACATCACATCGTCGAACGAGCTTTCCGTGTAGGAGACAAAGACTTCAAGCGCTTTGTGCAGCGCGCGGGTGTAGGGGTCGGGGCTTGTCGTCACAGTGTTCACTTGGTTTTGTGGTTTGGTCTGTCCGCGCTTTGCCGCGTTTCCAACCTGCCTCGTGACCGGCGGGTCGGGGGCACAGTGCTGTTGAACACGGACACACAGTCAGAATAGTTTACAGCATTGCAAGGAACAAGCGCCAGGCGTAAAATCTTGCGATGGACACAAGTAGAGGCGAGATGGCAGATCGACCGGTTGCGGACAGCTCGGGGTTCAAGCAGGCGCTTTTCTGGACCATCCTCAACGAGGCGCGCATAGCCTACGCCCTCATAGACACATCGTACAGGGTTGTGTTCCTGAACGACCACTACCTGCAAAGCAGGAAGATGGACGCAGGCTACCCCCTGGGCTCCAAGTGCTACGACATAGCCAACGGCGGCGTGCCCTGCCGGAGCTGCATCATGAGGGACGTGCTGGAAAAAGGCGGGCCGTGCAAGATACTCAGGAAGGACATCCTGGCCGACGGCGCCTGCACGTACTCCGACGACCTGGCCATCCCAATCAGGGACGCAGGGACCGGCGACACCAAGTACGTGCTGGAGATAATGATAGACAGGACCGCGGAGATGGACGCGCGGGAGCGCGACTTCGCCGTCTTCCTCAGGATCATCGACTCCCTGATGAGGCTGCTGGAGGAGAAGGACTACGCCACCTGCCGGCACTCCAGGCACGTCAGCGCCATCAGCGCGAAGTTGACGCACTACCTGGGCCTGGGGCCGACCGCGGTGTTCAACGCCACCCTTGGCGGCCTGCTGCACGACCTTGGGAAGCTCTACATACCCGACGCCGTGCTGAACAAGATGGACAGACTGGACGACGCCGAGTACGCGATAATCAAGGAGCACCCCGTGTTCACGTGGGTTGTCATGTCGGGGATGTCGTCCTTCAAGCCAATCAGGGACGTGGCGATAGCGCACCACGAGAGGTGGGACGGCATGGGCTACCCCAAGGGGGTCAGCGGCCGGGACATCCCCATCGAGGGCAGGATAACCGCCATCGCGGACACCTACGATGCCATGACGTCGGACAGGCCCTACCGCAGGGCCATGCCGCACGAGGCGGCCATGGCCGAGATAAAGAAATCGGCAGGCACGCAACTGGACCCAGACTTGGTGGAACTGTTCGTCGCCATGGTCGGGGAGTACGGCCACGACAGGGAGTCGCTGGTCGAGGACAACGGCTACGACAGCGATGCGCTGGCGCCCACCAGCGACAGGGTGAGGCCGCCGTTCGCGGAGGACTACGTCCTGTACGTGCGTCAGCAGGATGCGGCCGTCGCCGAGTCAACCACCGCCGGCGCTGGACATACACGCGCCATGGCGCGTGAGGCAGGCATCGTGACCCCAGACAAGTCCATAGAAGACCTGCTGGCATCGGACGCGTTCATAGACGCTGTGCTGAACAGCACGCCGGCGTACTACTCCCTTGTCGACGATGACTGGAACGTCCTATACGTGTCGGACAACTACGCTGCCTTCCACGGCAAGCCGCGTGGGGAGCTGCTCCGGGGCAAGTGCTACCACATGGTAGGCAAAAGCCAGCCGTGCCACCTTGCGGGCGGCGGCGCCCTCTGCCCGGCGGCCAGCGCCCTCGCCACCGGCGAGAGGCAGTACTCGCTCCTAGCGGAGGACCGCGACGGCCAGCGGCTCTACTTCGACAACTACGCCATACCCACCGAGATGGAGGGCCCCGACGGCAGAAAGGTGAAGTGCTGCCTGGAGATACTGTTCGACAGGAGCGCGGAGAAGAACCGCCAGTACGCCTTCGAGCAGGACATCAGGCACCTGGTGGAAAAGCTGCACAACATGCTGACGGAGATACTCCCGGATGTCTCAGCCAACGCCCACCAGATAGTCCGCGAAGTCCACCTCTTCTGCGACTACCTTGACAGAGCCGCCTCCGCCTCCGGAGGCGGCGGCAACCATCCGTAGCCGTATAGTGAACGCACTTTGCCTTGACGATGTAATCCCGCTGCCGGCACGGTGGGGCTTGACGGCGCAAAAAATACGCGACGGCATACGTCAGAACACTCTGAGCAGCGCCACATACCCGTTTACGCCCTTCACGTCGGGGATGTCGGACTGGAGGCCGACGCCGATGTCGGCCCTTATGGCGGTGAACCACCAGAAGCCGGGGAGGTCGCCGGAGAAGGCAAGGCCGGTGAAGCCGTAGGTTTTGCGGTCGTCCAGGCCGCGGGCGCGGGCGTGGTCAACATGGCAACTGATGCGGGCGAACTTGGAGGCGGGCAAAACGTAGCCGAGGCTGGCGAAGTGTGACCTGTCGGCGGCCAGCGCGTTGCCGCGTATGCCGGGGACGCTGGCCCCGCCGCCTATGTTGAGGGACAGAAAGCGGTCGAAGCCGCTGCCGCCATCGGTGCCAACCTCGCTGTGGATCAGGGCCTTGGGGCCCGCGCGCAGGTCGTACGAGGCCACGGCGCCCCAGCGCTTGTACCTGTCGGCCATCCGCCTGACGTCGTCCGGCGGCCCGAACTCGCCGCCCGGTCGCCTGCCAGAGCCGTAGCTGCCGCGCAGTTGGAAGCCCTTGGCCAGCCAGCTCAATTCGGCGACGTAGCCCAGCGTGAAGCCGGAGGTCGGTATCACGTAGCCGGGGGTGCGGTATTTCTCTTCCTTGGCCTCCGAATAGCGGTTGTAGATGCAGATTCCCTGGGCCCTTAGTCTAAAGTTGCCGCCCAGGTCCCTGCTGGCGTTGACCCTGGCCTGGCCCGACTGGCGCGACACGCCGTCGCGGCCCTGCAGCTTGCCGTCCTTCACCGGCAGGTCGGTGTATGGCAGAAAACCGCCCCACGCGCTGGCGCCCAGCTCGAAGCCGCCCGGCAGGTTGGGCGCCGATATTGACCCCATGTTGAACAGGCCCGCCACCAGCGCGTAGTACTGCACGCCCCTGGCGAATGCATCGTAGTCGAAAAGGCCCAGCGTGGCGCCTGGAATAACCGGGTACTGCAACGCGGGGTCTATAAGCACGGCCGCCCCCAGCGCGCGCCCGGACGTGCGCCTGGTCCGCTCGATGTAGCGGCCGCCGTCCCTGCCGCGCGCCAGGTAGCGCATCCCGTCCTCGGTCTGGCGCAGCATCGTGGCGCTGGAGGCCCTGGCCTCGTCGCGGTGCCGGTCGAAGTCCCCTTGGTTGATCCTGAAGTCCCTGTAGGATAGTTCCCGCCTGACCTGCGCCACGGAGCCTGTCATCACCCACCTTTCGAATGTCAGGATGTCAATCACGCGCCAGAAGCCGGGCAGCGGCTCGCCGTAGGCCAGTTTCCTGCTCTCGGATTTCACCACGCCGGGTAGTTCTGACCTTTCGCTCTGCTCCTCCAGGATTCGCCCGGACGATTCGTCTATCAACACCCTGCCAGTGAAAAGCGTTGCGTCCTCGACGGCCGGCGCGAAGCGTATCCAACGCTGTCCGTCCGCCTTTGGGCCGCCGTCGCTGTAGGCGTACATCTCCGTCAGGCTGAGGGCCACCGGCGGGCTGATGCTCCTCTTGCTCTCGATGACGGGCAGTTGCGTGCCCCCGTGCAGCTTGGCCTTTACGCCGTTGAACAGGACTTCTTCCTGGAGCAGCTCCTCTGGCTCGCCGGCCTTTTCGAAGGAGCGGAATGTGTAGCCAAGCTCGCCGCCGATGCCCCTCCCTGCCTGTGAGTGGATGGAAATGGCCAGCGTGGATTCGGCGGTCCTGATAGCTGCGGAGTCCCTGAGCTGCGTCGCCCTTGCCTTCGCCAGCAGCACCTGCACATCGTATTCCGTCCTGCCCGCGACGGTGACGCTTGCGCGCTCTTTGTCCGCCAGCACGGGCCTCCACTCTGCGTTGAAGTAGCGCCAATGAAGTGCCTGCGGGGCCTGGTCGTTGGCCTTGCCCCTGAATGTGAGCCTTCCGCCGCTGCCCTCCGCGGATTCGGCCCAGTCCGGCACGGATGCGGCAAGGCGGGCCGCCGCGCCGCCGGGCGGCACCACCAGACGGGCTCCCGCGCCCAGAAGCTGCGCAGTCCACGCGCCAGGGTCCATCGGGCACCACAGCGTCCACGGACGCGCTGGCAGAAGTTCGTGGGCCTTGGCCAGCAGGTCAGGCCAGCCCTCTGGGAACTCAGGCAGGTCGCCAGGCGCCACGGCACCGCCGTCGAATGCCCCCCAAAACGCATCGTCCCAGTTGGCCGGTGCCTGACCGTCGTAGGCCAGATACAGGGTTACGGATGGGTTCAGTGCCTTCAGCGCTTGGTTTGCCGCCAGCGCCAGCGTTGTGCGCGAGTCGGACACGGGCAGCGCCAGGCGCACCGCGACCTCTTTGGCGAATGGGGCCGCCATGGCAAACCAGCGCAGCCTGATTGCCTCTAGGCCCGCTTCGTCCAGTGCCTTGGCCGGCACCAGCTCCAGCGGGTCGGAGCCGCGCAGGTCCAGCAGCGGCGGCAGCGGCTCGCCCACGCGCAGGAAGGGCGGCGCGGCCGATGCGGGGGCTGTGGCGCAGCACAGCGCGGCCGCGCAGAGGATGGAAGCAAACATCGGATAAGTCTATAGGATATTTGGAATGGCTGTAGCGAAACCGGCCTCCCTCCACCAGCATATACTATACATGCGGTGCATTGCCGTCCGCTGCTTTTCGGGAAACCACAATGCGATTCATGGTCAAATACGCGACGCCCGCGGGCGACACGCTCACGCGGGAGATTGAGGCGGGGAGCGCCGACGAGGTGAGGCGCCGCCTTAGCTCCGAGGGGCACTTCACGCTGGACATCAAGGCGTCCCAGTCGCCCTTCGCCCGCAGCCGCTCCATCAAGGCCGAGCCGCTGATCATCTTCAACCAGGAACTTTTGGCGCTGCTGAAGGCGGGCATACCGCTGCTCCAGTCGCTGGAGCTGCTGATGGACCACGGCAAGGACCCGCTCCTTCGCGCCGCGCTGGGGCGCGTTGTCGCGCTGGTGCGCGAGGGCATGGCCTTCTCCGACGCGCTGGACCAGGCCGGCGGCTTCCCGGCCGTCTATAAGGCCAACGTGGTGGCCGGCGAGCGCAGCGGCACCCTGCCTGAGGTCATCTCCAGGTGGCTGGCCTTCCAGAAGTTCGCCCAGAACAGCCGGCGGCGCATCACCGAGGCCCTGTTCTACCCGGCGTTCCTGGTGGTGGTGCTGACGCTGTCCCTGCTGGTGATGTTCAACTACGTCCTGCCCAAGTTCAGCCAGGTCTTCGAGAGCGGCGGGCAGGAGCTTCCCATGCTCACGCAGTATCTGATGTCCTTCGGCAACTTCATGAGTTCGACCGTCTATTACCAGGCGGGCCTGCTGGTGGCCCTGATAATCTTCGCCAGGTGGCTCACCTCGTCGGAGCGCGGCGCCAGGATGCTGGAGAGGGCGCTGCTCTCCATACCCAGGCTGGGCACGCTCTACCGCATGTACCACAGCAGCGTCTTCACGCGCACCATCAGCGTCCTGCTGTCGGGCGGCCTGCCGGTCCTGCAGGCGCTG
>Ga0268262_10004320_pt1 | contig 14781 bp, 9 predicted proteins | sample TergutNc150P3_FD_190354 | JGI IMG/M metagenome (GOLD analysis project Ga0268262, IMG submission 190354) | Nasutitermes corniger P3 segment gut microbial community from laboratory colony in Florida, USA - Nc150 P3 (SPAdes) (version 2) | ecosystem: Host-associated > Arthropoda: Insects > Digestive... | reverse complement strand
AATACGCCCGTAGCGCAGGCGGCAAGACACAAAGCCGCGCCAAAGACCAGAGCCATAAAATGTATTTTTTTCATGGTATTAATATACCAGATAAACAACTCTTGTAAAAGCCCGTTACATCAAGATGATCGATTTATCGTAATCCTCGGGCGGCACATAGCCCAAAAGCCGGATACAGGTCGCGGCAATGGAACTGATCCCGAGGCCCTCGTTGAGGCAGCTTTCTTTTGGCTCGTTTTTATACTCGCCCTTGTATTCGGGGTCGTAGATGATGCATGGCACGGGGTTAAGGCTGTGGCTGGTTTTTGCCTTGGGCGTGCCGTCCGGATGCAGGGCAACCTTGCCGGTTTTCTTTTCATGCTCGAACATGTCGTCGCTGTTGCCGTGGTCGGCGGTAATCACCATCACCGCGCCGGCTTCCTCAACCACTTTGGCGATCCTGCCAAGCTGTATGTCCATGGCTTCCATTGAGCAAACCACCGCCTGGTATACGCCGGTGTGGCCTACCATGTCGCCGTTGGGAAAGTTAAGCCTGATAAAATCGTACTTGCCTGAGCCTATCGCCTCCATAACCTGATCGGCGATGTCGGCGCATTTCATCCAGGGGCGCTGTTCAAAGGGAATCACGTCGCTTTTTATCTCAACGTAGTTTTCAAGCTTATCATCGAATTTGCCCGTGCGGTTGCCGTTGAAAAAATAGGTGACATGGCCGTACTTCTGGGTCTCCGAGATGGCCAGTGTCCTTACGCCGGAAGCGGCAAGATATTCGCCCATAGTGCGGTCGATTGAGGGAGGGTTTACAAGGTAGCGTTTGGGGACATGGAGATCGCCGTCGTATTCCATCATTCCCGAATAGCAGACCTTGGGGCGGCGCTTGCGGTCGAATTTCTTGAAATTGTCTTCCTCAAAAGCGGCTGTTATTTCAAGGGCGCGGTCCCCGCGGAAGTTGAAGTACACAACCGAGTCGCCGTCTTCTATAGTGCCAATGGGTTTACCGTTTTCGGCTATTACAAATTCCTTCAAGTCCTGATCGATGATGCCGGGGATTTCTTTGCGGTAGGTTTCCACCGCTTCCCTTGTTGTCTTGAACTGGCGCGCCGTACCCAGCACGTGGGTCTGCCAGCCGCGGTCGACCATTGACCAGTCCGCGCCGTAGCGGTCCATGGTAATCCACATTCGCCCGCCGCCTGAGCCAATTTTAGCGTCAAAGCTGTTGTCGCTGAGCTCTTTGAGGAACGCCTCAAAGGGATCAACGTATTCCAGGGCGCTGGTCTCGCCTACGTCCCTTCCGTCAAAAAGGACGTGAACGCGCACCTTTTTAACCCCTTCCTTTTTGGCCTGTTTGATCATGGCCTTGAGGTGATCCAGATGGCTGTGCACGTTGCCGTCGGAGAATAAGCCCAGAAAATGCAGGGTATGGCCCTCGCCGTTCTTCACGTTTGAGACAAGCTCTTTCCAGGCATTACCCTGGAACATGGCGCCTGTTTCAATGGATTTTGACACCAGCGCCGCGCCCTGGTTGAACACCCGTCCGCAGCCCATGGCGTTATGCCCGACCTCGCTGTTTCCCATGTCGTCATCGGAGGGCAGTCCTACGGCCTTACCGTGGGCCTTCAGCTTTGTATTGGGGCTTTTAGCCCTGATAGCCATAAGATGGTTCATCTTTGAATCGGCGACAGCGTCGCCTTCCTTGTATTTTCCGTATCCGACGCCGTCCATGATTACCAGCACTACCGGCCCGCGCCGGCCTTTCCACGAGGGGTTTTTTTTCAGGGCTTCCATTGTATTCTCCTTTGTGATTAGTATAGCAGAAAATGGAGCTGGAAGAGAAGACCTCTCGCCGGCCCCTTCGGCGCGAATTACCGGAAAAGACCTCACGCAGAGGGCGCAAAGGCGCAAAGCTCGCAGAGGGGAAGAAAGGAATAAGTTGTTATTCGTGGATTATAGTTGAAAATGATGAATTTTGTCAGTATATTTACAATATAACAAGGTGGAAAAAAGTATGAAAAGGACGCTTAATGGTTTATTTATTATTGTTTCTTTAATATTTGCCGCGTCGTGCGATTTATTTCCGACCCATGTTACAGTTGAGTTTGATTATAAAAAATTCCAGGAACAAAAATCACTGTGGAATTCGTCAAAACCGGATAATTATCAGTACAGGCTTGAATATTGGAGTAACGGATTTTCAGATTACGTAAAAACGCTGATAATTGTTGAAAATGGCAAATATAAAAATCAATTGCCTGATGTTCTTACTACAGAAGGCGGTTATACTTCCAAAAGCTATTATGATTTAACGATTACGGAAGTTTATGAACGTATTGAGGAAGAATATAAGAGATATAATGATACGTACCAAAAATTTAATTACTTAAAAAAAATTAGTATAGTATATGATACTGAAAACCATATACCTATAGAAGTAAAAAAATATTATTATGTTCCGGCAAATGTCGCAGATGCGTCAAGTTACGCGGAAACCACGATATCCGAGTATAAAGTTAATGATTGAGTCTTACGCCCCGGTTTTAAGCTTGTTTAACTGTTCCGTAACGCCGTCATAGTTAAATTCCTTGAACGCGAGGGCGGCTTTTTCCAGTAAAGCGTTATTCTGTTCGCCGAAATCGAAGATCAGCAAATCGTTTATGGCTTTAAGGCCCCCGTCGCTGTCAAAGTCAGAAGCGGCTTCAAGGGCTTTTTCAATTTGTTCATTTAAAAAACCGGTATCTCCGCTCATTTTCTTTTTATTCGTTTCGGCGTGCTCCTGTATAACAGCCGTCAAATCATTGTTCAATTTTAAAAGCTTGTTTCTGAAAACCGGAAACCTTTGAACGCAGAAATCAAAATCATTGCCCTTGGCCGCGGTTTCCAGCCTTAAAGCCGTTTCGGAAAGGCTCATAGCCCCTATGGTGGACAGCGCGGATTTCATGGCGTGTATCGAAATGGCGAATCCGCTTATATCCCCGTAATTCAGTTTGTCGTACATTCCGATACACTCAGGCACGAGTTTTTCGTTGAAGAGCTCTATTGTTTCACGGTACATATTTTCCATGCCGGAAACGCGTTTAAGGCCAATCTCCACGTCGATTTCGTCAATCTTGTACAGTTCAGAGAGGAATTCACTTTCTGTTTCTTTCGCGTGGTCCTCTTCTATTGTTTTTTCTTTTTTTATCTCTATTTTTTCAATGGGAAGCCATTCTTTGAGGATTTTGTACATTTCCTGAATATCAATCGGCTTTGAGATAAATCCGTCAAATCCGCTGGATAAAAACATTTCCTTGGCGCCCTGAACCGCGTTAGCTGTAAGCGCTATAATGGGCATATTTTTAAAATTTCCGCCCAGTTTCCTTATTATGCCGGTCGCCTCAACGCCGTCCATTTCAGGCATCATGTGATCCATAAATACAAGGTCGTATTCGTTCTTTTGAACCATATCAATGGCTTCCTTGCCGGAAGAAGCCGTATGCGCGTTGATTTTGAAAAGGCCCAGCAGCCCTTCGGCGACCCTTATATTGAATTCATTGTCATCCACGACCAGAATTTTGGCGTCCGGCGCGACCAGGGTATGCCCCTCCAGCAGGCCTTTATTTGATTTGACCTCTTCCTTTTTGCCCGGTACAATCGGGATCATGATTATGAAGACGCTTCCCTGTTCATACTCGCTGTCAACCATTATGCTTCCGCCCATCATTTCCACAAAGGTCTTGCTGATTGAAAGCCCCAAACCCGTCCCGACTATGGTGCGGTTCTGTTCGGTTTCGATCCGCTGGAAAGTGTTAAACAGTTTGGGCAGGTCTTCCTTGCGCATCCCCATGCCTGAGTCCTTAATCTCAAACGTAAGTTTGTCGTCCGTGGCGGTTACCTTGAATTTCACATAACCTTTCTCGGTGTATTTAACGGCGTTTCCGCAGATATTCGTTAATACCTGTTTAAGCCTTATATCATCGCCGTACAGGTAGCGGGGCATAGTCCCCTCGGTTTCATATTTGAATTCCAGGCCTTTCTTCTTGGTTACATAGGTGAACATGGAATGAACATTATCCAAAAGCGACTGGAAATCGTAGTTAATCGGGTTAAGCTCCAGTTTGCCTGCCTCGATTTTTGACATGTCCAATATATCGTTGATAATGGAAAGAAGGGAGTGCGCGGAAACCTTAATATCGTTGACGAAGCCCATCTGCCGCTTGTTAAGCGGCTCGTAAATCAAAAGATCCGTCATGCCTATAATGGCGTTCATGGGCGTCCGTATTTCGTGGCTCACGTTGGCAAGGAAAGAAGTTTTGTGCTTGTTTTCCATGTCAGATTTATTTCTGGCCGCGTCAACGCGGATCAGGACGAAGATCAGCACCGAAGAAAGCGCCGTGCCCAAAATAACGAGGATTAAGGCCATATTGGATATGCTTTTATAGTAAGGCCCTTTGGGCGTTACTATGCCCATAATCCAGCCGTTGGGCAGAGACCGGAAAGAAGCCAGGCCGCGTTCATGTTTATACGTTATAAGCGGACGTTCGTTAATTTCCATTCCGTTGCTTAACTCATTTGTAAAAATTGAAAAAGGAATATCGGGATTACGCGCGTTCTCGCCGAGGAAGGCCTCGTTCGGGTGGGCCAGAATAACCAAATCCCTGCTGAGAAGCATTCCGTACGAGCCCTGAACCATAACGGTATTAACAATGTATTTTCTGATATTGTCAATCTTTACCCTGAGCGCGACAACGCCAAGACGGTTTCCCGCGTCGTCATAAATACTGTATGAATAAATAAACATGATATCTTCATAAATTGTGTCATGGTACATCAATGTTTCGGTGATTTTACCTTTTGCCGCTATCGCGTCCTTATACCATTCGCGTTCCGCGGGATTAAACTCAACCGGCATGCCCCACAGCGAGCTTTCTATAAAAATGGGCCCGCCGGGAAGCGTTTCAAAATACCCCATAAAGCCGTTAAAATTCAAATAGCTTTGTTTGTCCAAAGACAGATAATTTGACATATCATTGTAGTATTCCCGCAGTCTGTCCGCGCCATCGCCGTTTATAATCATGTCCCGCACCGTCTGTGAAAAATTTCTCAGCGTTATCTGCGGTTCAAGCAGGTCGGCCATGATTTGCGTCTGCAGCGACGTAAAAATATTATTCGTGTTTTGTTTTATATACTTGTCAATAATATTTCTTGAGAAGAAATAACTCAGAACAACCATTAACAAAAATGAAAAGATCGTAAACATTATCTGCACATACAACGGGCGCTTCGGCGTTATTTTTTTTATAAGGGTTTTAACAGACGGCATGATTCACCTACCTGAGGTACTTGTGGATTTTTGTGAGAAGAACGTCTTTATTAATCGGCTTGATAATAAAATCCACCGCTCCGGATTTTACGGCCTTTGCCAAATGTTCTTTTTTGGCGTTGCCTGTCAGGAAAATAATCGGAGCCTTCTGCCCGCTTTCCTTGATTTTTACAGCAAGCTCGTATCCGTCCATTCCCGGCATTTCTATGTCCAGAAGAAAAATGTCCGGCTGGTGTTTTTCAAGGTATTTCAGCGCGTCCCTGCCCGAGGATACGCATGTTAAAAGATACCTGGTATCCGACAAAATCTTTTTTAGTATGGTAAGGAAAAACGCCGTGTCGTCAACCGCCAGTATTCTTATGCCGGTTCTAAGCTTGTCGTCCGCGGTTCTCTCCGGCGAGGAGGCCGGCGCGGTTGTTTTTTGTCCCGCCATCTGAATGTCAATTGACAGCATTGACAGGCTGGATAAAAAGTAATGCATATAGGCTTCGGTTTTTTCCGGCGACGTGGTTCCAATCGAGCTGATCTGTTTGGCGCAATCCTGGGCCATTTCATCCGCGTAAATTTTTTCCAGTATATCCCTGACTTCGGTCAGTTTTTTTACAAACGCGTCGTTATCCTTCGTTCTCAATGCTTCATTAATCGCTTCTTCCTGTTCCGGAAAATTCTCTGTAAACGTATTCAATTGCTGGAGATACCTGTCAAGTTCCTCATCTCCCATTTTTTCGATTTTTCCGGCTAGTTTTAAATCTGAAATCTCAAGCAGGCGTCCTATGCTGTCTTTTTTGGAATCGGCATCGGCGTCCTGATTCGCCGCGTCTGCCGCCGCGTCCGGGGAGCCGTCCGCCTGATGCTGCGCCTTCTGAATATCTGCTGCCAATATGGCAAGGCTCGACAGGAAGTAATCCATCCAGGCTTCAATTTTTTCATGCTTTTCATTGCCAATCCAGCCCATATGCCTGGTGCAATCCTGCGCCATTTCTTCCGCGTAGATTTTTGCCAGCTGATCCCGTACCAGCGTAAGGTTTTTTGTCAGCGCCTCGTAATTTTTTTCAATCAGCGCGTCCTTGATTTTTTTCTTCTGGGGCTGTAGGTTATCAACAAACGAGTTCAACAACTGGACAAAATTGGCCAGCTTGCTCTCTTCCATATTCTCTATTTTCCCGGCAAGGTTTAATTCTGAAATCGCGAGCAGCTTTTCCCTGTTAATCATGTTACGCTTCTCCTTCCATTACGCCGTAATTAGTATAAAGTTCATAAAATTCGCATTATATTATAATATTAGCTTCCATTTTAATCAGTGTCAAGAAGGGATACAGGGGCCAGGGGTGGGGCAAGAGGGAAGATCTTGAAATATATGATTTTATGGTTGTATGCCTCGTAATTCTTTGAGTATCTCTTTTGCTTATCGGTAAGTATTTTTATAAAATCATTGCGTTTTATTAAGCAATTTTTAAAATTCCATGAAGTTTAGGTATAAGGTAATTCCATAATCGCCCCCAAAACAAAAGAAAAAATAAAAGGTAAGAGGTAAAAAAGTAAGACAAGAGAACTCTTAATCTTACTTTTTTACCTTTTATTTTTTACCTTTTCTTTCGTTTCTTCCCTATTCCCTTTTTTATTTCTTCCTTGAGACTTCCATCGCCTTGACGCCCAGTTTCTGGTTGACGGCGTTAAGGCCGGAGCGGACGTTATTGCTGAGGAAAATCGCTTCCTGATAGCGGCTGCCGGCTACGGCGGATTGGGCCTGATCATAGGTTCTTTGCGCCGTGTTAAAATCACTGTCTATCGAGCCGTAATCCAGGGGCAGTTTTGCGGCTTTGGCGTTATCAATTCTCTTCTCTGTTTCCAGGAGTTGGGGCCTTAATGCGGACAGGTTATTTATCGCCTGCTCTCTTGTCCGCATGGCTTCGACGCGGCCCTCGTTTATCGCGCGATCCGCCAGGGCTATGGCGTCTTCGGCAAAGGTTTTAGCGGCGTCATAGCGTTTAGCATCCGCTTCCTCATGCATAAGGGCAAGGGATTCTTTTGCCCGTTGGACTAAATTACCGGCGTAATTGACGGCGTCAGGGTCGTTTTCGGCGCGGGCTACCGCTTCCTCGGCATTATTCATTTCCTCTGTGGGCGGTTTGGTGCAGCCTGTCATCAGGACAAGAGAAAAAATGAAAACGCAGATCAATGAATTTTGAATAAATTTCATAACAACTCCTCATTTGGGGCAAAATCGAACTAAAGTTCGCGTTATTTTATCGGCCCCTTATCTATATTATATCTAATTTAAGCCGAAAATAAAAGAGTAAATGTCAAAATTTATCTCGAAAAGGCTGTCTCTGTTTCTCCTTCTTGTCTCGTGGTTTGCGGCGGCGGCTATGGTCTTTTTGTTGAATTTTATACTTGATGGGCCCAGGCTGGGGCCTGTTTATGATATGTTTCTTGATTTTCGCCCAAATCCGCCTGTTTCCTCGGAAATTCTGCTTATTGACACGGATGAGATAGTGGAACCGGACGGCCTTTATTCCGTCCTAATGGCGTTGAACGAGATGGACGCGTCCGATTTACTGGTTGTGGTTCCCGTATTGGGCGCCGGCTCCGGAAGGGTTGAAAGCGGGGCGGAACTGAGCGAACGGGTTAGCGACGAATTCAGGCTTTTGGGAAAAAATATACGTAATCTCTTTGAGGCCATAAGGCTTGGGTTTGTCGGGCCCAAAGAATCTCCCGCCTATGTTGACAGCATGGTTGAACTCGCGGAAAGGGGCAGGGACAGGCTGAACGCGGCTATTATACGGCAGGAGGAAGCGGGTTCGGCGCAGGCGGTACAGGCGGCCTCCGCGTTTGGCAGGGCCATTATCGCGCTGGATCTCCGAACGTCAACACAGCAGGAAATTCCCTGGTATTCCCAGGCAAAGCTTGACAACGACAGGGTTCTAAGGCGGATTGCGCCCGTTGTCGACAGGATGGAGCATATCGCTTACCATGTGCTTAAACAGCGCTGGGCGGCTTCAGAGATTGAAATAAATGAAAAAGGACAAACTCTTGTAATTACTCCGGATAAGCAGGACGCGGCTCAACCGGGCCCGCAGGATCTTGAACCGGAGCTTCGCGGTTCCCCTCTAAAAAACTCTGTCCGCCGTTTCCGCCTGGACAGGAACGGCAATATACTGGTTGAAAAACCCGGGAAGAGCAGGGCTTTCCGGCGGCTGAACATGAACCTTTTTTTGGATTATGACGAAGCCGACAGGTCCATGGCGCGGCTTTTAAGGGATGCCGATGAAATGGGCGTATTCGCCAATATAGCCCCTGAACAAAGGCCCCTTATTCTGCTCGGGTTTGCGGATGACCGGAAAGAAGAACTGCTGAAAGCCCCTGACGAGGATAAACGCGCGGCGTGGATCAAAATGCGTCTTGAATACATTGCCAGTCTGGATGATTTCCTGTACGGCCCCTCTGAAATGGCCATGGTAAACCGCTATGAGGAAATAATATCTTCCGAGAGGCTTGGTGACGCGGGGCTCCAGCGTCTGCAGGAAATGCGGGACAGGTTAATCCGCGTCTTTGTAGCCATGAGGGAAAAACACCGCGATCTTGTTGATCTGCGGGCATATCTTTCGCAGGCGGCGTTTTCAAGTTTCTGCATTATGGGGCCCGCGGCGAGAAGCGGGAATTCAATTTCGGAATCTTCGGCTCTGCTCGCGAATACGCTGCTAACGGGGATCTGCGTTACGCCGGTGCGGGGCATACACCTGTTTTTATGGCCTCTGCTCGCTTCCATCGCGGCTCTTTCCTGTATATTTTTATTCAGGCCTTTACCGCTTCTTATAGCGGGTATAGGCGCGGCCATTGCCGGCGGCGGCGCCTTTGGGGCCTTTTTTGTTTTTAGCGGGTATTGGATAGATCCTTTTATTCCCATGGGGGCCTGTTTATTCGGAACGCTTGTACTGTTTGTTTCCAGGTTCAGCATCGGCTACGGCAGGGCATTGCGTTTCCGTCTCGCCTACGCGCCTTTTGTGGAGAAAGATACATTGAAGGCGCTGATAAAAGCCGGACGGCCCCTGCCTTCTGAAACAGTGAACGCCCATGCCGCCATAATCGCCGTAAAAAAGCCCGGCCTGTTAAACAAGGAAGACAGCGCCAACCCGCTGGAATCCAAAAAGGCCGCCGCCAAATTCAGGGATGATTTTTTGAAGACCTTCAAGAAAGCGGGAGCGGTCATATTGGGCTTTGAGGGCGACGTAGCGCTTGCCTGTTTTGGTTCTCCGCTGCAAAGAATAAAAGGCATGAAAAAAAATGACAACTGTTCATTACACGCCGCGCATCTGGTTGAGACATTGCTGAAAATTTCAAATTCACAAATCAGCGGTTCGCAGTTATCGGACTGCCGCTATGGAATTGAGGCCGGGGACTGCGTGTTTTCATGGTCGGAAGCCGCCGGTTATACAGCTAACGGCCGGGCGGTTATACGGGCAAAGTTATTCGCCTCGCTTGCCAAACGCTGTAAGGTTCGGGCCATAATCGGCGAATTGGCAAAAAAAGAATCGGGACTTGGGGCGCGAAAACTGTCGTCGCTGAATGTAAACGCCAACGGCGCTGCCAATGGCAAGAACGGTTCGGATGAAAACGGCAATTTCTACGAACTTTCGGTTGGCAGATAACAGATAAAAAAACCCATAATAAAATACAAATTCTCATAATAAATTACACAAAATGTTTCATTAAAAAATTACAAATTCACGTAATAAATAACAAAAAATACTTTGTTTAGTTTGATATTGTTTTAATTATGTTTCATTCAAAAGTATAATTTTTTTTCACACAAAAAAGGAGGAGAAAATGAAAAAAATTACTTTTATCGCGTTGGGTGTTTTGTTTTGCGCTTCAATGGTTTTTGTAGCCGGATGTAAAAGGAGTTCATCCGGAAGCGAGGGTAATGGGATTACCGTAATAAGCAACAAGATTGAAATTGACGAAGCTCTGAAAGCCTATGCCGCCGTATATCAGAAGCAAACAGGCGTAAAGGTCAATATAAAGAGCTTTGGCGGCGAGACCCCTTACGCTCCCAATCTTGCGGCAATGTTCAATTCCGGAGCGGAGCCGGAGATATTTGTTATTGAGGGAAAGGCCGGATATGAGGACGCGAGGCGGTCGGGCAGGATCAGCGATCTTTCGGGCGAGCCCTGGGTAATGGACACGGGAGTCGCCTATATTGATCCGGCGGACGGTAAAGTAATCGGCTTCCCGGTCTCGGTTGAGGGCTGGGGGCTTGGCTACAATAAAGCGCTTCTTGCCAAAGCCGGAATAGACCCCAAAACCCTGATTAACGCCGCGGCCATTAAAGCCGCGTTTGAAAAAATTGATTCGCAGAAAAGCCAGCTTGGCATTGACGCTGTCGTTTCAATGGTTGCCGGCCCGGGTATGACCTGGGTGACGGGGCTTCACGGCTTTAACGCGTACCTGACACTGGGGCTTCCATATAATGATTCAACGAAATACATCAACATGCTCCTGAGGGGACAGGTTGATACCCCCCGCCTTGGCAAATACGCCGATTACTACAACTTGTTATTTAAATACTCCATTAAAAACACTTTGCTTACAGGCGGCTACGACCAGCAGTTAGGTGATTACGCTGTGGGGAAAACAGTGTTTATTCATCAGGGCAACTGGACAGATCCCACCTTTAAGGATTTAGGCATCACTTTTGAGATGGGCTATGTCCCGCACGCTTTCCTTGACGGGGATACCGACGGTATTTTTGTCGGCGCTCCCTCATGGTACCTTGTGAACCCCAAATCAAAGAACGCGGCCGAAGCAAAGAAATTCCTTATCGCCATGGCAAGCACGCCTGAAGGCCACGACTACATGGTCAACAAGGCCGGAATGGTTCCCGCGTTTAAGTCCTGTAAACTAAGCCCCGAAGGCCAGCTTTCAAGGGCCGTTCAGGAATGGTCAAACCAGGGCAAAATTTACGCGTGGCAGCAGAACGAAATGCCCGACGGTTTTGGCATGAACACCCTGGGCCCGATTTTTCATCAGATGGCGTCGGGACAGATTGATCCCCAGGGTTTTGTAAAATTAACCGCGGAAGCTGTAAGAGCAATCAAATAATTTGGAGGCATTATGGGCAAGGCAAAGTTAAGGGACACAAGCAGAAGGAACAGCCTTTTGTTTTTCTTGTTTTTGCTGCCGGCTGTTTTCGCTTTCTGCATGGTTATTGTCATCCCCTTTATCATGGGGATATATTATTCATTTACAAACTGGAACGCGATTACGGGAACGGCGGTGGAATGGGTGGGGTTAAAAAATTACTTCGCTGTAAAATCGGATCTAACGTTCCTTCACGCGTTTCTGGTTACGGTAGTTTACGCGATATTAAATATTGTTGTGCTTAATGTTTGCGCTTTTTTCATGGCCCTTCTGGTGACAAGCGATTTAAGATTCAAGGGGATATACCGGGCTGGGTTCTTTCTTCCCAACCTGATAGGCGGGCTTATTTTAGGCTATATCTGGCAGTTCATATTCAATAACGCCATACCGTCTTTGGGCAAGTCTATAGGGTTAACATGGCTCTACGATCATCTGTTCCTCGCCGGCCAGTATATGGCGCTGCTGGCGATTGTAATTGTCGGCACATGGCAGTACGCCGGGTATATTATGATGATCTATGTCGCTTCGATACAGGGTATCCCCGATTCACTTCTGGAAGCCGCGGAAATTGACGGCGCGAATTATTTCAGAAAGCTAAGGGCGATTGTTTTCCCGCTTGTAGCGCCGGCGTTTACCGTTTCAATGTTCCTTACGCTTATAAATTCGTTTAAGCAGTTCGACGTGAACTATTCTCTTACGGCCGGAGGGCCTTCCGGAATGTTTATGGGCAAGGCGCTTATGACAAATGAGTTTCTCGCCCTGAATATTTATAATACGGCGTTTTCCTACAATCAGCTTGCCCAGGGGCAGGCAAAGGCGATTATTTTCTTCATCGTGATTGCCGTTATTTCAATGCTTCAGGTGCGCGCCAATAAAAAGAGGGAGATAGAGATGTGAAAAATCCAAAAAACCATATCCTTGAGGCCGCGGCGATTCTGTTGTTTCTTGTTTATATGCTGCCGTTTTTTCTGGTAATGATAAATTCATCCAAGCCGTCCCTCAGGATCATAATGGATCCGCTGGCGTTTCCGGATAATCCGTCCCAGCTTATAACCAATATCAAACTTGTTTTTGACAGTCCCAACGTTCGTTATGTGTCATCTTTCTTTTCCACGATAATAATAACGGTGGTTTCCGTCGCGCTTCTGGTGTTGATTTCCTCAATGGCGGCCTGGGTTCTTGTTCGCACGAAAACGAAGCTGTCAAACGCGGTTTTTATGGTATTTGTCGCGGCTATGGTAATACCGTTTCAGGTTGTAATGTTCCCGCTTATCAGCTGGTTTCATTTTCTGGAGGTAAAACTAGGGCTTTTTGAAACCCCGTTCCGGCTGCTGCAGAATTATCCGGGAATTATTTTCGCGTACATGGGTTTTGGTTCGTCGCTTTCCATATTCCTCTTCCACGGATTTATAAAATCCGTGCCGCTGGAGCTTGAGGAAGCGGCTACCATTGACGGCTGTACAAAACCGGAAACATTTTTCAAAATTGTTTTCCCGATACTGACCCCTATCGCGGTTACGGTAGTGATCTTAAACGGAATGTGGATTTGGAACGATTATCTTCTGCCATTGCTGGTGCTGGGTTCCGGCAACGCGGTAAGGACGCTGCCCCTGGCAGTAGCGGGCTTTGTAGGCTCGTTTGTCAAAAAGTGGGACTTAATTCTTACCGCTACGTTAATGACGATGCTGCCGATTGTTATCGTGTTCCTGGTATTGCAAAAACACATCATCAAGGGTATGGTTGACGGATCGGTTAAAGGGTAAGAAGATTGGGACCAGGGGTCGGGGGTCGGGGAACAGGGATTGTTGGATAATGAAAACAGAGTGGTGGAAAAAAGCAGTTGTATATCAAATATACCCGCGCAGTTTTTGTGATTCCAACGGCGACGGTATTGGCGATATAAACGGCATCAGGTCAAAACTCGGCTACATAAAAAAACTGGGCGTTGACGTGATCTGGCTTTCACCTGTTTACCAAAGTCCCATGCGCGATAACGGCTATGACATAAGCGATTACACTGATATCAATCCGGAATTCGGAACGATGGCGGATTTTGACCTGTTGTTGGAAGACGCGCACAAGCTTGGTTTAAAAATAATAATGGATTTGGTTGTCAACCATTCTTCCGATCAACACCCGTGTTTTATCAAAAGCAGAAGCGGTAAACAAAACCTAAAACGCGATTATTATATATGGCGTGACGGCAAAAACGGCGGCCCTCCCAATAACTGGCAAGCCTGGTTCGGCGGCCCGGCGTGGACAAAAGATGAAAAAACCGGACAGTATTTTCTCCATATCTTTTCACCCTACCAGCCTGACCTGAACTGGGAAAATCCGGCTTTACGATCCGCGATTTACAGCATAATGAGGTGGTGGCTGGACAAGGGCATTGACGGTTTCCGCATGGACGCGATCAGCCTTTATTCCAAGCCCCAGGATTTTCCCGACGGCGACGCGAAAAAACTCATCTATAACGGCCCGCGCATACATGAATTTATGCGGGAACTCCGCCGTGAGGTATTGTCAAAGTACGACATTATGACCGTAGGCGAAACCGGCGGGGTAACCGTAGACCAGGCCATACAGTACGCCGACTCAGGTGGCAGCGAGCTTGACATGGTATTTCAGTTTGAGCAGGCGGAATTGGACGGCGGGGAGACATTCAAGTGGAATGACAGAAAGATCAAACTGGTTGAATTAAAAGAGGTGTTTTCCCGCTGGCAGACCGTGTTGTACGGCCGCGCCTGGAACAGCCTGTACTGGTGCAACCACGACCAGCCCCGCATTGTTTCGCGGCTTGGCGACGAGGGCGAGTACCGCGAAAAATCGGCAAAAATGCTGGCTTGTTGCCTGCACTTTCTGCAAGGTACGCCTTATGTTTACCAGGGCGAGGAACTGGGCATGACCAACGCTCCTTTTACGAACATAAGCGACTACCGCGACCTTGAAAGCGTCAACGCGTACAACACGCTTGTAATACAGGAAAAGCGCATAACTCACGAAGACATGCTCCGCTATATGGGCCTTAAAAGCCGCGACACATCCCGCACACCAATGCACTGGAACTCAGGCGCAAACGCCGGTTTTTCAACCCACACCCCGTGGATTATGGTTAACCCCAATTTTAAACAGGTTAACGCCGAAGAACAGACAAGCCGCAGCGATTCGGTCTTTGCGTTTTATCAAAAATTAATTCAACTGCGCAAAAAACTGGATATTATCACCTTCGGCACTTATGATCTGTTGCTGCCCGATGACCCTGATCTGTATGTATATACGCGCAAACACAACAATGAGGAACTGCTTGTTATCTGCAATTTCTCGCCCAAGGAAAGGACGTTCACCCC
>Ga0268262_10004319_pt1 | contig 14785 bp, 12 predicted proteins | sample TergutNc150P3_FD_190354 | JGI IMG/M metagenome (GOLD analysis project Ga0268262, IMG submission 190354) | Nasutitermes corniger P3 segment gut microbial community from laboratory colony in Florida, USA - Nc150 P3 (SPAdes) (version 2) | ecosystem: Host-associated > Arthropoda: Insects >... | reverse complement strand
GTGTCTGCGCTTTGGCTGAACTTATGCATAATACCGGATTAAAAGTCTCCGGCAGCGATATATCTGAAGTTTTTTATACGGATGCTATTCTTAAAGATTTAAATATTCCATACCATGAAAATTTCGACGCAGCGCACATCAACACGTCAATTGACATTGTTGTACATTCTTCAGCTTACAGCGCCTCTTCAAACCCTGAACTTGCCCGCGCTCTTGAACTTGGAATCCCCGTCATGAAATACACCGACGCTCTCGGAAACTGGTCGGCAAGATTTGATTCTACCGGAGTCTGCGGCGTTCACGGAAAAACCACTACAACGGCGATATGCGGCGTTCTACTGCGCGCCGCGGGAATTCCTGCTCAAATACTCACAGGCAGCGCTGCATTGGACTTTAACGGAAGATCAACACTCTCTATCGGAAACAAATACTTTATCGCCGAAACATGCGAATATCAGAAGAATTTTTTGTCATTCCGGCCAAAGCGCATAATACTGACTGCCGTAGAGTGGGATCATCAGGATTATTTCGACAGCTATGAATCAATCCGCGACGCGTTTGTTGAATACTGCAGATTACTTCCTGAAAAAGGGCAGCTTATATACTGCGCCGATGACAGAGGAGCAAACGAAGTAGCGCAAATTACGGAAAAGGAAAACTGCGGTGTAAAATTAATCCCCTATGGTTTTACCGCAGACGGCGATTACAGAATAGTTTCATATAACGTAGATAACGGAAGGGCTTTTTTTAATCTTGCCGGAATTCCGGAAATTTTTTCAATACGGATACCCGGTCAGCACGAAGCGTTAAATGCCGCCGCGGCAATTGCCCTTACAGTATCATTGTCAAGGGAAGAATCCGCGGCTGCAAAAGAGAACACCCTTCCAGATGAAGAAAAAATCAAGTCCATAAAAAACGCGCTTGACAATTTTAAAAGTACGAAACGAAGATGTGAAATTTTAGGCAAAGCGGGAGGAATTCTTTTTATTGATGATTACGGTCATCATCCTACAGCCATTAAAACAACGCTTGCCGGCATAAAAAGTTTTTATCCTTCATGCAGGCTGGTTGTTAGTTTTATGTCACATACCTATACGCGGACATCAGCTCTTATTAATGAATTTGCTTCCGCTTTTGACGATGCGGATATTCTTTATTTGCATAAAATTTACGCGTCCGCAAGGGAAAATTACAAAGGCGGTGTTGACGGAAAGACTCTTTTTGAAAAAGCTGCCGCTGTAAGAAGAGGAGAAACATATTATATTGACGAGCCTGACAATGCCTTTGCTCCGTTATGCGAGATATTAAAAAACGGTGACATTTTTATCACGCTTGGAGCCGGAAACAACTGGCCTCTCGGCGAGAAACTTTTTACCCGTTTTAAAATGACTTCCGGCGCGGAGGTTCATCATGATTAGCATGACAGGTTACGCGTATTGTGAAAAAAACGGAGAAAATTTATCGGCTTCCGTTGAAATAAAAGGTTATAACAACCGTTATCTTGAAATATATGTAAATCTGCCGTCGTGGCTTTCCGCGCTGGATATGAAAATCCGAAGCCTTGTTTCTTCTGTATGCGGCAGGGGAAAGATAGAAATTTATGTGCGTGTTCATGAACATAACGCGCCCGTAAAAATTGATGTTAATATAATTGCGGCTAAAGCATATTATGACGCAATCAATGTTTTAAAGGACGGGCTTGGTATCGAAGAAAAGCCGAATCTCTCGTTAATACTTGGAATGGAAGGTGTTCTTGAAGTTGAAAGAAATCGCGATGATGAGCGCTGCTGGCATGAATTAGAACCTCTTCTTCAGGATGCGCTTAAAGCTTTCTGCTGCGAACGGGAAAGAGAGGGAAAATACACTGAAGAAGATATACTTAAACACCTGGAAATAATTGAGCGTTCAGTAAAAACTGCCGCTTCTTTTGCTCCTGTTATCGAGAATACGATAAAAGAAAACATAAAGTCGCGCTTTAACGAATTATTGGGCAGTCAGGTTGATGAAAACAAAGTGTTATCTGAAACAGCTTTGCTTTTGTTAAAATACACTATTTCCGAAGAAATATCGCGGCTTAATTCACATTTAAGTGAAGTCAAAGCGGAAATAAAGAGAAATACAAGACCGGGTAAAAAGCTGGATTTTTTGTGTCAGGAGATAAACAGGGAGATAAATACTATTGGTTCCAAAAGCGCGGTTATTGAAGTAAGTAATGAAGTTGTCAGTATGAAGGAAGCTCTTGAAAATATAAGGGAACAGCTCAGAAATGTTGAATGACAAGGGAGGAAAGGTATGAAAAAAGACATCAAAATCGCGATTTCCGGAAAAAGCGGCTGCGGAAATACTACTGTCAGTAAAATGACTGCGGAAATCCTGAATTTGCGCTTTATAAATTTTACGTTTCGCGCCCTTGCGCAGGAACGTGGAATTGAATTCAGAAAATTACTGGAACTGGCTTCGAAAGACGACTCCTGGGACAGAGAAGTGGATACAAGACAGGTAATGCTTGCCCGCAAAGGAGGCGGCTGTGTACTTGGTTCGCGCCTTGCAATCTGGATGCTTAATGAAGCGGATTTAAGAATATACCTTGACGCAAGTCCGCTTGTAAGAGCGCAGCGTATTGTGAAAAGAGAAGGCGGCAGCATTGAAGATGTGGCGTCCTTTACCGCCGAACGCGACAGGCAGGATCAGGATCGCTATATGCGTATTTATAATATTAACACAGATGATTACAGTTTTGCTGACTTAATAATTAAAACCGATAATATAACGCCTCAGCAAATTGTTGACATGATACTGGAAAAAACACGGGAGAAAAATAAATCTTGCATATTCAAAAAGCTTCAGGAGATCCTGCCGGGAAGACTGCGCATGAAAAACCTGTAAAGAACATACAGGGAAAAAATACCGTACCTCAGACTCCTGCGCAGGTAAAGGCGGCGGGAACTCAGCCTGTACAATCCAAACCTTCCGCCGCCGCCGTTTCTTCAATCTCGTCTTTAATTTCTTCCGCAAAACTTCCTGCCGATAAACTATCGGCGTCCGTTATTTTATTTGCGCGTTTTTTTTCTTTACCGTTAAAACATGAAGTTTTAACGGCAATCCGCCGTCAGGCATTTACGCCGCAAAGTACAGCGGCATCTCAAAATGAAACAGCAAAATCCGCGATAACTCAAACTGAACTGTTAAAACAGGAGAAACCAGAAAACACAGGTAATTCTATATTAACTGAAAAAAACAAACTCGCCTTTTCATTAGCCGCCGCCGCAGCTGAAAGCAAGGGAGCGGAACTTGAAACTAAAGGACTTGAGTTATACGCAAACGCAATAGATCCCGATATGGAAAAGCGCCGGGACGCAAACAGCCATGACAGGCGGCGTAATAAAAAACAGGATGAACAAAAAAAAGACGAAGACTTTAATTCCGTCTCCGTAAACGGCAATACCCTGAAAAAAACCGCACTTGAATCCGCAGAAGAAAGTCCGCTGTTATACATACTGAACAGACTGCCGGGCAGGGACAATCAGCGCTGGATCGTACTTCCATTTGACATAAATGAAAACGGACGAAATTACCGGGTATCGCTCAGGATTTTGCCTGAAACGCTTAACCATATCTCTTTAATGGCACTGGACATCGCAGAAACAGGCGATTTGGACAAACATTCAATCTTTACATTGGAAGCGGCAGACGGCAAAATAAACACTCTTAATATTTACATGCAGCCTGAACTTTCACCTAAGGCCAAACATCGGCTTCGGCACGATCTTTCCGCTCTTTTGAATATTCCTGCCGAACATGTTTCTGTCAGGGATGACAATGATTCTTTCCCGCTGGAATCCGGCAGCAGAAACGAATTAGTTTATTCCGTAGACGAGGTTGTATAATGGCAAAGAGAAAAATTGCCTCGGCAATCGGATACTCAAGGGATGACGTTGCTCCTGTATTGCTGGCGTCGGGAAGGGGAAGAGAAGCTGAACGAATTATTACCATTGCGAAGAAATCAGGAATTGCCGTGATAGAAGACTCAGCCCTCGCTTCCCTGCTCGACTCTACCGCTAAACCCGGCGATTTTATTCCGCCCTGGTGCTGGGAAGCAGCCGCAAAAATACTCGCTTTTGTAATGAAGGCCGACTCCTATTCTTTTAAATAACTTAAGATTCGGGTTCTTGACAAAAATCTGTATTTTTTAGAGTATATAAGCGATATTTTGCGGCTGTCGTATAACGGCTATTACCCCAGCCTTCCAAGCTGGAGACGTGGGTTCGACTCCCATCAGCCGCTTCATTTGAAGCTTCGCTTCAAATGAAGCGGCTGCCTTCGGTCAGCCGCCTATTCTTATTTTGAAGCTTCGCTTCAAATGAAGCGGCTGCTTACGGACAACTGGTAACAAATTGGGACTTTTTTTGTAGCTTTAGGTTTTAAAAAGAGTTAAGGATTTTTTTGGCTATTTGTCCTTCAGTCAGCCGCTTAGTCAGGTATTTTAAGGGCGCATAACTCAGCTGGTTAGAGTGCTTGCTTTACACGCAAGATGTCCGCGGTTCGAATCCGTGTGTGCCCAATTTAAAACTACGGAGGGAGCTTTAGTTTTAATAACCATTGATAACTACAGAAAATAAACAGGAAAATCAAGACCTCGATAATGCCCATGAAACAGCGGTATCGTTTCGCGTTATTGATATGTTCACAGCGTCTTCGTGGGTTGTATCTGTTATTGCCGTAATTCTCGCATTTTTAACCGCGACATTAATTCTCCATTTTATCGGAAAAAATCCTTCAGAAATGTATCAGTCTTTTTTGCAGGTTATCTCAGGGCTTGATTCCCGGCGCGGCACGTGGAATATACGTTATACAGGCGAATGGCTTGCCGCTTCAACCCCGCTTATTTTATGCGCTCTGAGTATGGGATTTGCCTTACGTTCAGGGCTATTTAATTTCGGCGCGGAAGGTCAGTATATTGCGGGCCTTACCGCCGCGCAAATTACTGCGGTTTTTTTCCCGCCGGTTCCTGTTTTGCATCTTTTTGCCGCAGTCTGCGCGGCAATGCTCACAGGCGCTGTATGGGCGGGAATTGCCGGTTTCTTAAAAGCGCGTTTCAAAGTGTCGGAAATAATCGCCACAATAATGCTGAATTACATAGCGCTTTATTTGCACCGAATCATAACAATGAGGATATTCGGGGGCAATACTTCCAGGACTGTTAACATTCCCGTAACGGCATCTCTTTCAAGCGCTATACTTTCTTTTTTGACAAATAATTCAAGGTTAAACTACGGCCTTTTTTTCACTATCGCCGCCGTTGTTATTTACCGGATCATTACAACTCAATACGCCGCTGCCGGCGTTAGAATAAAAATTACCGCCGCCATGATGATCGCAGGTTCCTTTGCAGGGCTTGCCGGAGCCTGTGTCTCGTTAGGTTTATTCAGTAACGGACGCATATTGTCAGCGTTTGATAATTACGGTTTTGACGGAATTGCCGCGGCTCTCGGCGGAAATTGTACAGGAGCGGGAATTGCCGTTATAGGTCTGCTTTTTGGAATGTTAAAATCAGCGCAGCCGTTGATGCAGGCGCGGCAGATACCAAGTGAAATTATATCAATAATTACGGCTCTTACAGTGGTATTTTTATCTTTAAAGCCTTTAATACAGTTTACCGAACGGCGGATAAAAAGACTGCGATGGAAAGAGGTCATCTGATGGAATATTTTCAGTTCCTGGTTACAACGATTCTTTCAGCCTTGATGATTGCCTCTCCGATACTCATAGCGGCGGCAGGAGGCATAACCTCTGAACGTTCGGGAATTGTGAATATCGCTCTTGAAGGGCTTATGACCATCGGCGCAATGACTGCGGCAACAAGCCATTTTATTTTGGAAACAAAAACAGGTTTTTCAATTCCGCTGGCGCTGTTACTTGCCGCCGTTTCAGGATGCGTTTTCTCAATTATTCATGCTTTTGCGTGCATTACATTAAAAGCGGATGAGATAATTTCGGGAACGGGAATAAACCTTCTTTCAAACGGCGCGGCTGTATTTGTCTGCCAGTTGATATTCCGCATGGATCGCAGCAGGAATTACCGCATGGGAATGAAGCAGGCTATTTTCGGGATTAATCCCGCAATAATAATCGCGCTTGTAGTTTTAGCAGCCGTATGGTTCCTCCTGTACAAACGTCCCTGGGGGCAGCGTCTTCGCACCGCAGGTGAAAACCCGCAGGCTGCCGCGCATACCGGAGTAAACGTAAACAAAATGCAATATACCGCCGTCTTGCTCTCAGGCCTTCTTGCAGGCCTTGCCGGAGCCTGTATAGTGCTGACCCAGTATAACCAATTTACCGTTAACACCGTTAGCGGAAAGGGTTTTATTGCCCTTGCCGCAATTTCCTTCGGACGCCGTCTGCCGGGTATTTTTGTGTTTTGTTTTATGATTGGTATTTTTTTCAGTCTTATCGTGAATGTCACTGACATAATAGAAATTCAACTCATTTCCCATGATATGTTAAATATGCTGCCGTTCCTTATTACCCTGTTGACACTCGTTGTATTTGGAGGAAAATCTCAAAAGTCATTGGGTAAAGTTATAACAAGAACATAAGAGAAAAATATTTTTAAATCAAACAGAGAGTTTACAGGACTGAGTATTGTAATTTTGACGGTTCTGAAAAAGCAAATTGATGGGCAGAACTTTCAGAGCCGGTCGAATTTTATGAAGTTATACCTGCAAATACTGAGATATCCAAAAAATTGACTTTTACTGCGATTAAGGGAGCAACTGGTACGGCAAACACAGCTAATCAACTTATTTTTAATACAGAAGGCACTAAAGCTGAAGTTACTCTTACATTCTCCAAATTTACTATAACGAGAGTGCAGTAATTTTAAGGTCGGGCAACCGACCCGCTGACTGATCCGGTTGGACCATCTTCGTCTCTTAAAAATAGCCGAAGTGTCTGTAGCGGAAGTTGGAGCGACTCCGGTATAAGGTCTCGTTGACGAATTACCTGAAAACCTTTATCTTTAAATAATGTATAGTACGGGATTAGCTTACCTTCTCTGGCTTATAGGAGGCTTCGGCGTTTTGGGGCTTCATCGTTTTTATCTCGGAAAAATTCCTACAGGGCTTTTGTGGATGTTTACAGGCGGGCTTGCCGCGGTCGGCGCTGTTTACGATTTCTTTACGCTGCCCGGCCAGGTAAGAGAAGCGAATATCCGTCAGGCTATTTTGGATAACAGCAGTCAGTTTGACCGTTACGGCAGGCCTAAATGGCGTAACGTTAATGACGGTGAAACTAAAATCGTTCGTGTAAAAGAATCTGTTGAGCACGCCATTTTAAAACTGGCAAAATCAAACAGAGGTGTTCTTACGGCGAGTGAAACGGCGCTCGCCGCGAATATCACTGTGGAAGAAGCGAAGAGAGACCTTGACGCTATGGTTTCCAAAGGTTTTGCCGAGTTGCGCGTGCGCCGCTCCGGCGCTCTTGTCTATATAATCCCCGATTTCATGGAAAGCGACGAACCATTCATTGACTAGTCATTTTAATACTACTTCCGTTCTGCCGAATCCGCCGAGTTCAGGGCGGGCAAAATAATAATCCGCTATTGCGGGATCATTTTTTAAATAATCATGAATCCCTTTTTGAAGAATGCCGGAACCTTTTCCGTGAATAACGGCGAACGTTTTTAATCCTGAAAGTAAAGCCGCTTCTATTTGGCGGCGAAGGGCATCTTTCGCGTCTTCAAGCCTCATTCCGATTAATTTAAGTTCAAAAACGGCGGCGGCGGATGAACCGTATTCCGCGTCCCATGACGCTGTTTTATTTGTTTTTACGCCTGATGCCGGGATTAAGTCTTTTTCCGGAAAACTCATTTTTATGGAACCTATTTTTACTATCCACGAATTTCCGGCGGAACCTTTTTTGTCTTTGCGTATAATTACGCCGCGCTTTTTTGAAGAGCCCGCAAAAACTTCCATGTCAGGAGCAAGGGTTGAATCTGTCTCATTTTTCCTAAACTGTTCCATAATAGCGCGCTCTTCTTCGTCAAGAGCGGAACTTTCATTCTCAACGTTACGTGCAAGTTCAGCGAGGAATTCCTTTACTTTAAGGGTTTTTTCGCGGTCTACTTCGCCTTCTTTCAGCTCACGGACAAGGTTTTCCAGCGTTTTTCGGCTTTCCTTTAATAAAGATGAAAGTTTCCCGACAAAATCGCGCTTTAGTTCGGCTTCTTTCTGCCTTAGTTGTAATTCTTTTAAATCGGATTTTCGTTTTTCTTCTATTAACCTTGTTTGCAGAACCGTACTTTTATATTCAAGTCCCGCCAGTTCTTTTTGTTTCTGTTCAAGACCTTTTATCAGCACGGAAATATCTGACTTTTCTTTATCTATATAATTCCTCGCTTTTTCCACAATACCGCTGTCAAGACCGTTTGCAGCGGCTATATCAAGAGCCCTGCTTTCTCCCGGAATCCCGTTGATAATTTTATAGGTGGGTGAAAGCGTCTGTGTGTTAAATTCAACAGAGGCGTTTTCTACGCCCTGCCTTGTATAACCGTAATTTTTCAATACTCCGTGGTGTGTTGTTATAATCATTCGCGAATTTTTTTCTATTAAATAATCCAGTATAGCCATAGCGATTGCACCGCCTTCTTCCGGATCGGTTCCTGAACCAAGTTCGTCAAGGAGAACAAGCGATTTTTCCGTTGCGTGAGCTGTTATTGCCGAAATATTTGTTATGTGAGCGGAAAAAGTAGAAAGAGACTGATCTATAGACTGTTCATCGCCGATGTCCGCAAATACTCCGTCGAAAACAGGCAGGCAGCTTCCTTCTTCAAGCGGAAGAGCGAGACCGCTCTGGTTCATCATGGACAGGAGCCCCAGAGTTTTTAAAGCGACAGTTTTTCCGCCCGTGTTCGGACCTGTAATTATTAATGTACGGATGCCGTTATTCATTTCGATATTTATCGGAACCGCTTTTTTTAACAAGGGATGGCGCGCTTTTTTTAAAACAAGACATTCTTCTGTTTCATCAGTATTTTTCGCAAAATGCCCTTTTGTATCGGCAGAATACCTTGCTCTTGCCCTTAAACATTCAAGTTCAATTATTGTTTTGTGAAACGACGAAAGTTCTTCCGCACGGAGCGAAATTTTTTCTGTTAATTCACGCAGTATTTTTTGAATTTCAGCGTCTAAATTCCGTTTTTCTACAAGGATATCATTGTTTTTTTCCACTGCGTCAAGCGGTTCTATAAAAACAGTCTGCCCGCTTGAAGACACCTCATGCACAATTCCGCGGATCCGTCCTCGGAAATTTGCCTTAACCGCAAGCACCGCGCGTCCGTCCCTCTGTGAAGGAAGCGGCGATTGCAGCATGCGTTTGTACTCATCATCCGATGTATAATGAGAGACTGCCGCTCTTAATTCCTTTTCAAGACTTTCGATGCGCCTTTTAATGGCGCGTAACACAGGAATGTCGCGCAGTTTTCCTTCTCTGTCAATTATTTTCAGTATTTCAACTGCTGTCAGAGTACAGTCCGGAAGAGAGCCCAGCATTTCCAATAGATCTTTTCTGCCGTCCGTTTCCCGGTCGGTAAAACCGGTGCGTTCTTTAATAATCCAGTTTTTTAATTCATTTGAACATTCAATAAAAAGAGCGATTGCAAGAACTTCGTCTAAATCAAGAACAGCGCCTTCTGTCTCAATTTTAGGAAGCAGAAAGGCGATAGACGGAAGCCATGCCCGGGGTTCGTCTTCGCTTGAATTTATCAGCGTATAAATCGCATTTACTTTTTCTTTTAGAGCTTGCACGCCGCCTGTAAAAAAAGGTTTCTCTTCTTTTATCTTTACGGCAGCCTCTTCGCTGACCGAATGTGACGCGACACTTTCCATAATTTGAGGGTATTCAAGAAGAGTTAATGTTTTTTCTGTCAGCAGATTCCTGTCAATAATCACTGATGTTTCCTTGAAGGTCTTCGCGTATGCGCAGGAAACTTTCATAACGATCTTCATGAATTATTCCTGCATTTACCGCTTCCATTATTTTGCAGCCTGCTTCGGTTTTATGCGAACAGGAAAGGCCGAAACTGCACTTCCCGGCAAGAGGTGAAAACTCTCTCATGTGGAAAATAAGTTCATCCGCTTTAATTCCGTCAGGTATAAAAAGCCGTACTCCCGGAGTATCAATAAGGCGCGTCGAGGCATTAATGTCTACAATAAATGACATTGTAGTTGTATGAACCCCGCGATCGTATTTTTCGTTAATAGCGCCTTCCCTGATATTTACGCCGGGTTTTAACGCATTTATAATACTGGATTTTCCAACTCCCGACTGTCCTGTCAGGACAGAAGTTTTTCCTTCTATTTCGCCGCGAAGCTCTTCAAGGCCTTCGCCTGTCTTTGCCGACACAAAAATTACCTTATAGCCGATACGTTTAAAATCTTCAAGCCGTTCGTCAGCATTAATATCGTCATATTCAAGATCAATTTTATTGCAGATAATAACCGCTTCTGTTCCTTCAATATCAGCCTGTACAAGAACACGGTCAAGAAAACGCGGCCTGAAAGGAGGGGAGATCGCAGTGCAGACGCAAAGCACAAGGTCAACATTTGCCGCAAGAATCTGGCTAAGCGATTCTTTTTGGTTAAAACGCCTGAAGAAATTCCGCCTGTCTTCAACAGAAAGAATCATCGCCGTATTTTCATCTTTCTGCCATTCGATATTTACCCGGTCTCCGGGCGCAATTGGGTTATAGTAATCTTCGCCTGATTTTAAAACTTTTCCCTTTATTCTGCACTCAAGCTCTTTTATACCTTCTTCCGCCGTTACTCTGACAGTCATTATGTTGCGCGAACCTTGTATTACAAGCCCCTTAAGAATCCGTGAGTTGTTTTTCATAATTCGTCTAACATAACAAGGTTAAAACCCAGAGAATGAGCCCTTCCTGCCCAAAATGAATCAGACGCTTTTTTGCCTGTTACAAAAAGCCTGTGTCCGGGAACAGAATCTTTTTCCGCGCGCAAAAAACCGCCGTTTTCATCCAGGAGATATTCAATGCGTTTTGTAATTCCCTCAAGAGAATCAAAAACCTCAAAATACGGAGCGGCTTCACGGCGGAATTCCTCAAGAAGGAAAAGAAAATGAGTACAGCCCAGTACAAGAGTATCAACATTTTCCGCCCTGAATAGATCAACGTACTTTTTTACAATTTCGGTATTTTTTTCTTTTTCCGAGTCATCAAAATGAAGTTCGATAAAATCCACAAGCTCAGGCGCGGCTATTCCGAAAATTTCACATGATTTATCAGCAAGGTTAAGGCTGTTAACTTCTTCAATTGTCCGCGCTGTTCCGAGAACGCCGACCTTCCCTTTACTGCTTGCGTTAGCCGCAGGCTTAATCGCGGGTACTGTTCCGACAAAGGGTATCTGCGAAAAGTTTTCCCTCAGCGAAGAAAGAGCCGCTATTGTAGCTGTGTTACACGCCAATACGGCAATTTTCGGCTCAATTTTTGTCAAAAGTTTTTTCAATAAATAAATTAATATTCCCGTCAATTCTTCCTTCCCGCGCGGGCCGTAAGGATAATTTTCGTGATCCGCAAGATAACAGACGCCTTCCTCCGGATTCTTTTTAATAAAATCCATGCAATAGGGAATTCCTCCGATGCCTGAGTCCATAAATAATACAGGTTTGTTATTCATATTTATTTGAAAAGATTTTCAAACGCGTTTTTTGAAGCCTCTGCTTTTTCACGCTCTTTTGAAAGACCCTGGCTTTGCTTTCGAAATTTTTCATCAAGCGAAAACCAGTCGCAAAAATTGGCGCGTTCCTTGTCAGGCTGACTTTCCGCTCCTGATTCACGGCAATCGCCCCTTGATCCCGGAAGATAAAAACGGCAATTTTTGCATGATCGCAGATCTTTTCCGCATATTTCACATCGCGCGGAACGGCCTATAGGCTCTTCATTTGTTACGGGTGAACCGCAGTACCAGCACATGTTTTTATTTTACCTTTCGCAGGGCTGGTTGTAAAGACAGAACTATGATAAACTTAAGATGTTATGTTCTTTATTAAGCCATGCGCCGCAGGATGCGGAAGGCCTGCCATATCAGGTAATAATTTGTGTTTTACCCATCAGGCAAACCCCGAGCAGGAGTATTTGCGCATCTGCAGCTGTATTGCTGAAAACAAAACAATAAAGGACTTAATTTTATCCGGCGTACATTTTGTAAATATAGATTTTTCGGATCGTCACTTATACGGCTGTAATTTTAAGGAAGCTTCATTTTCCGGCTGTAATTTTTCCGGTGTTAAAATGAGAATGAATTTTTTTGATTTTTCAAGTTTTACCGACTGTGATTTTACAAAATCGGATATTCAGTTTATATCATTTGCCGGAACTGATTTTAAAGACTGCAAATTTACAGGTTCAGAAATTGAGCATGTCAACTTTGAGGGCGCGGTAATTACCGATACTTCATTTAACAACTCTAATTTATACAATAGCCGGTTCATAAGCGCAGATTTAACAAAATCTTCATTTGTAAACTGTAATTTAAAGCGTGTTTATTTCGCAAGCGCAAAACATGACCATATTGATTTTAAATCGTCAAATACCGCAGAAGCCGTATTTGAACCGGAAGAATAATGAAATTATTTTTTCAATACTGTTCGTACAGTTTCAGTAATTGTTACATTCTCGGAATAGAAGACAAACACAATTATAAAAATGCCGCAATAATAGTAGACCCGGGAAGCATGGAAAAAATAACGCTTGAAACCCTGGAAAACAATAATTTTATCCTTAAAGCCGTACTGATAACGCACGATCACTTAAGCCATGTGCGCGGACTGCGTACATTAATGCGTATTTACGACGCGGAGGTATTTGCGGTAAACCCAAGCATCACGGAACATAAGACTACAATGGTTAAGGACGGAAATAAAATTGCAACTAACGGTTTTTCCGTCGAAGTTATTTCAATACCGGGTCATTCATCTGATTCTGTAGTTTATAAAATTGACAATTTGCTTTTTACGGGCGATGTGCTTACAGCCGGTCTTGTAGGCAGCACTGCAAGCGCCTACGGAGCCGCTACCCAGATGGATAAACTGAGAAGCCGACTTCTTTCGCTTCCGGGTGATTATATTGTGCTGCCGGGACACGGACCGCCTTCAACGCTAGAAGCCGAGCGCAGGTTTAATGCGGATATTCTCAACTACGATAAAAATCGCAGTAAAAGCCCCTTATTCCGCGTTGATATTTAGCGAAAGCCGTACGAAAATCAAGTTTCCGTACGGCTTTTTCATAACAGGTAATCTCTGAAAACTTCAGTTTTTAAAGGTTCCCGATATCTACTTCTTAAACCGCAAAGATTCCAGAACGGCGTCGCCTCTTTGAATTTCAAACCATAATTCGCTGTCTGTTTTTTCACGTAACACTTTAAAGAAGGACGCGGTATCATTTACTTTTACGCCGTTAACCGCAGTTATTATATCGCTTGGCCTAAGACCCACTATATCCGCAGGAGAGCCGTTAATAACCTGTGCCGCAAAGAGTCCTTTTGCAGTCTCACTAATATCCATATTTTTCTTTAATTGTTCCGTAAGCGGAACAATATAAACTCCCGGCCAAAGCTTTTTGTTATCTGCCGCCGCCTGATCGGTGCGCGCTTCTATGCGGACGTTAAACTCTCTTGATACTTTGTCTCTTATAACGGTGAACGAAGAACGGTCTCCGGGTTTTAGATCGCTTACAATCATTTGGAGCTGATTTACGCCCCTTACTTCCTTGCCGTTTACATGAGTGATAAAATCTCCCGGTTTAATACCTCCCTTGTCGGCGGGAGAACCGATGAATACATGGGAAGCCAGCGCTCCGCGTTTTCCGTCAATACCAAGTTCGGTAATGGTTTCTCTTGTCGGCTCCTGCAATGAAACCCCGAGCCAGCCGTAGCTTGTAGTTCCTGTTTCAATAAATTCATCTATAGAACGTTTTGCGTTATTAATCGGAATGGCAAAACCAAGCCCGACATTGCCTCCGCCCGAAATGTTACTCGCAATCCATGTGTTAATGCCTATGACTTCTCCGCGTATGTTTACAAGAGGGCCGCCTGAGTTCCCCATATTAATCGGAGCGTCTGTCTGAATAAAGTCGTTGATGTTGCCGCCGGGTCCGCCTGTCCGTCCTACCGCACTTACAATACCCATTGTTACGGAAAATGAAAATTGTTCTCCAAGAGGGTTTCCAATCGCTATTGCCCAGTCTCCGACCATTACACTGTCTGAATCTCCAAGCGATGCCAAAGGATAAACATCATTTGTTTTAAATGAAACCATCGCCAAATCTTTCCGTTCATCGACTCCTACAAGTTCGGCAGGGTATTCTTTTCCTTCTTTTGTGGCAATCCTGATTTCATTTGCTCCGTCTACCACGTGGTTGTTTGTCAGCGCGTAATAAGTGCCGTTTTTAAACCTTACAATTATCCCTGAACCCAAACCCTGGGAGCGGTATTCGCGCTCCTGTCTGTTTTGATCGCGGTCGCGCGGTCCGAAGAAAAATTCCCACGGAATTCCGTTGAATTCAGTCGCCTGCTGACGTTTTATTGACACAGTTTTCAGCTCTACAACCGAAGGCAGTAATTTATCTGAAACTGAGCGGATAACAGTCTGTAAATTTTCCGCTACGGCAAGAGCGTTTTCAGGAATAACAACTGTGCTTTCCTGAGCCTGCGCCCGCGATTTTTGCGATGAGCAGGAAAATGAAAAAAATGCCATTGAAAAGCCGAAAATGGCT
>Ga0268262_10004318_pt1 | contig 14785 bp, 11 predicted proteins | sample TergutNc150P3_FD_190354 | JGI IMG/M metagenome (GOLD analysis project Ga0268262, IMG submission 190354) | Nasutitermes corniger P3 segment gut microbial community from laboratory colony in Florida, USA - Nc150 P3 (SPAdes) (version 2) | ecosystem: Host-associated > Arthropoda: Insects >... | reverse complement strand
AAATTTTTGGAGAATTCACCGGCGTTGCCGGAGAATATTATAGAAAACAATGGAGAGGTTTGTTATGAAAAAGCTAAGTCTGGTTTTGTTGTTATTGTTATGCGCCTGTTGTTTGGTATTTGTGCAGGGATGTACCTCCAGGAAGGACTTGTTTAGTGAAGCGCTTGATATGATTGGCAAGGGCGTGCCTTCCGGTTGGATTGAAGAAAATGGTTCATATTGGAGCACCAGTAATTTCCGTTTTGGGAAAGAATTTATGATTGCAAATGTAAACGGGCTCATAGTGGAGCAAGTTATGGTGATTTGCGCGTTTGCCAATAACGCGGATCAATACAGGTGGCTAAAAGAAAGCTATGATACGCTCATTGCGGATAATTGGGAATTAATTTTGGATGATGACGATACCTGGGCTTTTATGAAAGAAGATAAATTAGCTACCGGTGTTTCTGATGACAATGATGGCACTCCTATGGCTTCTGTAGTGTTTATACAGCGGTAGTAACGCAAAGGTGTATACTTTGTTCTTAGGATACCTGAGGAGTGAAAGATGGCTTTGAGTAAAGAGCAAGAGGAATGGCTGGATAAAAACCAGCATTCCCCAGATGGTTTTAAGGATGTGCCGGAGGAATTGGCAACGGAAGAGTTCTGGCTTGAGGCTGTGCGGAAAATCGGCACCGCGCTGAAATTCGTCCCCGAAGCGCGGAAGACCGAAGCCCTCTGCCTTGAGGCGGTGCGGTCAACATTCGGCAATACAACCACCCCTGAGTCGGTGCGGATAACCAGCACGGCGCTGGAATTCGTTCCCGAAGCGCTCAAAACCGGAGAAATCTGCCTTGAGGCGGTGAAGAAATTCGGCGGGGCGCTTCAATATGTGCCTCCAGCGCTGATGACCGAAGCCGTCTGCATTGAGGCGATGAAGCATTACGTTCCTTCGCGTTACGGCCAATCGCTTCACGCTCATTATCTGCGGCTGGTGCCTGAAGAATTGAGAACCGAAGCCGTATGCCTTACGGCGCTTCATTACGGCGGGGCTTGGAATGATGTCCCCGACGCAGTAAAGACCGAGCCTCTTTGCCTTGCCGCAGTGCAAAAATACGGCAGTTTACTGGAGGACATCCCCGACGCGATGAAGACCGAAGCCGTCTGTCTTGCCGCAGTGCAAAATTATGGCACTGCGCTGAAATTCGTCCCCGACGCGATGAAGACCGAGGCTCTCTGCCTTACCGCATTGCAACAAACCGTCGGGGTGCTGGAATTTTTCCCCGAAGCGCTGAAGACCGAAGCCCTCTACCTTGCCGCCTTGCAGCAAGACGGCTTTGCGTTGCAATTTGTCCCCAAACCGCTGATGTCCGAGGCCCTCTGCCTTGCCGCCCTGCAGCAAGACGGCTGGGCGCTGAAATTCGTCCCCGATGCGCTGAAGACCGAGGCCCTCTGCCTTGCCGCAGTGCAGCAACAACCCCGTGCGCTTGAATGTGTCCCCGACGCGCATAAGACCGAGGCTGTCTACCTTACCGCCGTGCAGAAAGACGGCCATGTGCTGGAGGACATCCCCGACGCGCATAAGACCGAGGCCGTCTGCCTTGCCGCAGTGAGGCAAAACGGCAACGCGCTGGAATACGTCCCCAACGCACTGAAGACCGAGGCCGTCTGCTTTGCCGCAGTGCAGGAAAACGGTAACGTGCTTGAATTCGTCCCCGACGCGCTTAAGACCGAAGCCGTCTGCCTTGCCGCAGTACGTCAAACTCCTCTTGCGCTGACAGAACTCCCCGACGCGCTGAAAACCGAGGGCTTCTGCCTTGTCGCCGTGCAGCAACAACCCAGTGCCCTGCAATACGTCCCCGACGCGCTTAGGAACGGGGCCTTCTACCTTGCAGCCGTGCAGCAAAACGGCAGTGCACTGGAATTCGTCCCCAAAGCGCTGAGGACCGAGGCCGTCTGCCTTGCCGCAGTGAAGCAAAACGGCAGTGCGCTGGAATTTGTCCCCAAAGCACAAAGGACCGAAGCCTTCTACCTTGCAGTAGTGCAGCAAAATGGCAATGCGCTGGAATTTGTCCCCAAAGCACAAAGGAGCGAAGTCGTCTGCCTTGCCGCAGTGCAACAAGACAGCCTGGCGTTGTGGTTCGTCCCCGACACACTTCGGGACAAAGTCCAAGCTATACAGGAGAAACAGGAGTAAAATGATGAAATTATTTAAGAAATTGCTGATAATAATTCCGCTTACGATTTTGGCAATATTTTTGCTGCTGTTGGTTACGCCCATTCTGTTCAAGGGAAAAATCCTCGAAATTGCCAAAAAAGAATTGAACCAGATGCTGTCTGCGGAAGGTAATTTCTCGGATGTCAAACTGTCTTTTATCCGTAATTTTCCGGATGCCTATGTGGCTTTGGAAAATTTGACGGTAACCGGTACGGGCGAGTTTGAAGGCGAAACGCTGGTGGCTTTCAAAAGTTTTAGCGTAACGGTAGACATCATGAGCGTCATCAAGATGGATAACATAAACGTAAAAGCGGTAATGCTTGACGAGGCGGAAGTAAACGCCCATATATCGGAAAGCGGCAAGCCAAACTGGGATATTATGAAAGCTGGTAAAGAGGAGGGAGCGCTCCCTGAGGAAAAAAAGCCCGAAAAAGATACGCCCGCACTCAAGATAGGCCTTAAAAAATTCGAGATACGCAATGCCAGTCTTTCCTTTATCGACGATTCCAGCAAGATGAAGGCAACGGCAAGCGGCCTAAATTATTTCCTGCAAGGCGATATGGCGCTGGATAATGCGGATATGTTAATGCACCTGAATATTACTGACGTAAACTTCTGGATGGATAATATTCACTTGCTTAACAAAGCCCGCGTAAGTTTTGTTTCGGAAGTTGCCGCCGATCTGAAAAACATGGCATTCATTTTAAAAGAAAATCAGTTCAACCTGAACGAGATTGCCCTGAAATTTGCCGGCCTGGTGCAGGTACCCGGCGACATCAACGTTGATGTGACGTTTACCACCCAAAGAACGGATTTTAAGAGCGTGTTGTCGCTTGTTCCGGCTGTCTATATGAAGGACTTTCAGACGGTTACGACGGCAGGCGGCATTACCCTTTCCGGCGACGTGAAAGGCACCTACAACAAGGAGCAGATGCCCAGCGCGAATGTAAGCCTGACTGTTGACAATGCCATGTTTAAATATCCGTACCTTCCAAAATCGGTGAACAACATCAATATTGCCGTCAAAGCTTTTTACGACGGCGTTGCGTTCGACAAAACTACGGTTGATGTGGACAAGCTTCATTTCGAAATGGCCGCCAACCCGTTCGACGCCGAAGTGCACGTAAAGACGCCCGAAAGCGACATGCAAGTGACGGCAAAGCTTGCAGGCAAGATCGATTTCAACTCCCTGATTGACATTGTTCCGCTGGACGACATTACCCTGAAGGGCTTGCTGGATTGCGATCTTGTGCTGGCAGGACGAATGTCAACTTTCCAAAACGAACGCTACGAAGATGTTGACGCAAGAGGAATGCTGAAACTGAGCGGCTTCAATTTTGAATCCCCCGATTTGCCGCAAGCGGTAAACATAGCAAGCACACAGCTCAACTTTACGCCGAGAAGGGTCGACCTAGTAAGCTTTAATGCCGTTATCGGAAAATCGGATATTGCCATGAACGGCACGCTTGAAAAATTCATTCCCTTTATTTTTAAAGGCGATACGGTGCACGGCAACCTCAGCCTGAGATCGAACAACATCGACCTTAACGAATTTATGACCGGGGAAAAATCCGATGAAACCAAAGAATCCGCCCCGCTCTCGGTAATCGAAGTGCCTAAAAACCTCGACTTTGTAATGAATGTCAACATCGGCCACCTCCTGTTCGACAAATTGAGCATAACCAACACTACCGGTACGTTGTTGGTGAGCGATGGCAAGCTGCAGATGCGGAATCTCAACATGAACATGCTGGATGGCAGCGTGACGCTTTCGGGCGAATATAACACGCAGGATATTACGGTTCCGTCGGTTAATTTAAACGCAAACGTCAGGCAGATCGATGTCGCGTCGGCTATTTCATCGTTTGAAGTGCTTCAAAAAGTTTTGCCGCAGGCGCAGAACTACGCGGGGAGAGTGTCGACAAATCTGACACTGTCAGGCATTCTCGACGAGCATTTCAGCCCCGTATTGGACAAGCTGGTTTCCAAAGGCCAGGTACAGACGAACAGCGTGGAAATAAGAAACTCAGAGCTGTTTGGCACGATGGCCAATATGACAAAAAACGAGTCGTGGCGGAAGCCTTCCCTGACTAATCTTGATATCAGATACGAAGTCAAGAATGGGCAGTTATCGATTGAGCCAATACTGATGAGCATTTTGCAGAACAAACTCGAACTCTCTGGCGGCCAGGGACTCGACATGACCCTGAATTACAAGGTAAACGCGATTGTACCCCTTTCGGCAATCGGTTCCGGCGCAACCGACATTCTAAGCAAAATACCCGGCGGTTCGAACATCAAAGACATCAGGATTACAGGATTGGTAGGCGGCACAATTCTGAAACCAGTTGTAAGCCTTGGCGTTGCCGACATGGCGAGCAGTATTGTCGCATCCGTTACCGAAACGGTCAAAGGGCAGGTGAGGGAAGAGGTCGATAAACAGAAAGCCGCCATCATGGCTGAAGCCGAAAAACAGGCCGAGACCCTCCGTAGTACCGCAAAGCAAGCCGCCGACAGAATACGCAGAGAAGCCAACGCCGCCGCCGATAAACTCGAAAGAGAAACCACAAATCCTCTCCTAAAAATTGCGGCCAAAACAGCGGCCGACAAACTTCGCAGCGAAGGTGAGGCTAACGCCGTTAAAGCAGAGCAGGAAGCTGAAAGACAAATCACAGCACTTATGGATGAGGCCAGAAGGAGGGCCGATAGTTTGTAAGTGTCGCCATTGTTTGCTTTAGCTCCTGCATATAGTTACAGCAAAATACAGACTTCTTCATCGCCGTGAACGCCTACCAATTTTTGGTGATGGGGATCCACCATAAGGTCCATATTCTCAAGAGGTATCGCGCCAAGAAGGATTTTTCCGGCACTTACGACCCAAGGTTGACAGGTCATTGATCGGTTTTTCCAGTGAACCTCTACCGCTTCGGCTATTTTTATCGTTCTTTTAGTATTGTCAGCCAATGTTGCTTGTCTTTCCCCCACTACCCCAAGCCCCAACTGCTGTCGTAGTTGCTCATTGATAACCAGGTTCATTGCTCCGGTATCAACCACGGCTTGTACTGTGGTTTGGCGGATTTCAAACTCCTTAATGTAACCTTCTTCGGCTTTCATTTTGTCCCTGACGTTTTTCAAGGTAATTTCCTCTTGAACAAGTCCCATTCTTGTCTCCTCCAGTATTAATATTATACTGATACGGCACGGGTATGCAAATTGCTTTAAATTTTATGACAAATGTCACAAGAGCCGGAAAACAACGGATATAGAACTGACTGGATGAATAGCGCTTTAATTTTCAAGCAGAAACTTCTATTATAACCAAGTGAAAATACGACAGCACAATAGTCCGCTAGTTTGCGAGGCAGTCGCTGGGGAAACCATCTTACTGGCCTGCGCGCGCTCCGGCGTTATAATATCCGCGCCCTGCGGCGGACGCGGCCATTGCGGCAAATGCCGGGTGCGCCTTCTTGAAGGGCAGGTCTCAGGAGACACGCCGGACGCTGATGGGACGGTACGTGCCTGCTCTGCGGTTCCGCTTTCTGACATCACCATCGCCTGTTCCACCTATGGAGAATTATCTATTGACGGCAACGGCAAACTCCCTGCGGGTGCAAGAAACCGCCCCGCCCGCGCCGGAATCGCGCTGGACATTGGCACAACTACGGTTTCCGCCAGGCTTGTTGATCTGGACACTTCGACGGCGCTTGATACCATTTCGGAACTAAACGATCAGCGGCCTTTCGGTGCGGATGTAATAAGCCGTATTGGCGCGGCAAGAAACGGCAAGACAAAAGAACTTTTTATCCTGATAAACCGCCAGACAGAACGGATCATAGAGTCCTTTAAACACAGATGGGACATTCCAAAAATCGAAAAACTCGCGGTCAGCGCCAATACAACGATGCTCCACCTTTTCCTCAACGTTGATCCTTCAGGCATGGGAGAACTGCCGTTTACTCCGGTGTTTCTCGAAGAACGAATGTTGAAGGGTGAGGCGCTTTCGCTTTCTGTTGAGGAAGTAACCGTTCTTCCTTCCATTTCTGCTTTTATCGGCGCTGACATCAGCGCGGGGCTTACGGCGCTTGATATTCTCGATGTTGTTAGGGCTCCTGGGCCGTCTTTTTTTATCGACGTAGGCACCAATGGCGAAATGGCCCTTTGCAACAATGGAAGTATTTACTGCTGTTCCACTGCTGCAGGCCCGGCTTTTGAAGGCGCGGAGATTTCCTGCGGCATTGGCGGAATTAACGGGGCAATCAGCGGCGTAAAGCTTGCGGAGGACAACGCGACGGGGCTCACGCTTACCACCATCGGAAACGTCCCGCCCGTCGGTATCTGCGGTTCGGGGCTTGTTGACGCGGTGGCGGTAATGCTTAAACAGGGAATAATTGATGAAACCGGTTCTATGCCTGGGCCAGCGAAAGAATTTATTTTAGCGCCCGGTGTTTCAATTACCGGAAGGGATGTCCGGCAGTTTCAGTTGGCAAAGAGTGCGATCCTTTCGGGCGTCAAGATACTTTGCAAAAACGCAGGGCTTCAGCCGGCGGATATAAAAAGCGTTTTCGTTGCGGGGGGGTTCGGTTTTTATATCAACAAACAAAACGCGGTTGATGCCGGACTTTTTCCGCGTGAATTTCTTGAGCCGCTTTCTGTCTGCGGCAACCTCAGTCTTCAGGGCGCTATGGAATGTCTTACCGCAAAAGACTTTCTTGAAAGGTGTAAAAAAATTATCAGCAAATGCGTTGTCATCGATCTTGCAGTAGACCCGGCCTTTACAGACGAGTTTGCAGAGAATATGATGTTTTTATAAGACAAAAATTTTGGAGGTAGGCCCATGCGCTTAAGTAATGAATCGTTAAAAGAAAAAGCTTTCTGGGAAAAGGCTGGTATAACCCTGCCGCGTTTTGACAGGGACGCCATGATAGCTGCCACAGCCGTAGCTCCTCAGTGGCTTCATTTTGGGGCGGGAAATATTTTCAGGGCCTTCCCCGCAGCTTTGGCTCAGTCGCTTTTGGAGCAGGGGCTTTCAAAGACCGGCGTTGTTGTTGCCGATCGCTATGATAAAGAGACGATAGATAAATGTTTCAGTCCCATCGATAATTTCAGCTTGCTTGTAACCTTGAAATCTGACGGAAGTACGGATAAAATGATTATCGCCAGTGTTGCGTCCGTCCTTGCTATGGGCGAGTGCTTTGAGGAACTCAAAAAGATTTTTGCCGCCCCTTCTTTGCAGATGGTCAGCTTTACCATTACCGAAAAAGGCTACAACGTCAGTGGGCAAAACGACCTGCTTCCTGACGTTGCCGAAGATATAAAGAACGGCCCAGGGGCTCCCAAAAGTTATATGGGCAGAATTGCAGCGCTTTGCCACGAGCGTTTTGTTCGCGGCGCTTTGCCTTTGGCTATGGTTAGCATGGACAACTGTTCGCATAACGGGGACAGGCTTTTTTCTGCGGTGGAAACCTTTGCCAAAGGTTGGACTGAAAACGGAAAAGCTGCCGCCGGTTTTTTGGACTATGTGCGTAACAAGCAAAAAATCTCTTTCCCGTGGTCAATGATCGACAAGATAACTCCGGGGCCCGATGCCGGAGTGCGGGATACGCTTGCCGCTTTGGGCCTGGAAGAAATGGAAAGCAGAACGCCGGGAAACAATATTTTTATCGCGCCTTTTGTAAACGCGGAAGAAACCCAGTACCTTGTAATAGAAGACACTTTTCCAAACGGCAGGCCGCCGCTGGAAAAAACAGGGGTGTTGTTCACGGACAGGGAAACTGTAGACAAGGTTGAAAAGATGAAAGTCTGTACCTGCCTAAACCCGCTCCACACTGCTTTAGCGATCTTCGGATGCCTTTTGGGCTACAAACGGATCAGCGATGAAATGAAGGATTCGGATCTTGTCAAACTTATTGAAGGTATCGGTTACCGCGAAGGACTGCCCGTTGTAATTAATCCTGGTATTATCGATCCGGAAAAATTTATTGGCGAGGTAATAAAAGTCCGCCTTCCCAATCCCTTTATGCCCGACACTCCCCAGCGCATTGCCTCAGACACTTCCCAAAAAATTCCTGTCCGCTTTGGCGAGACCCTCAAGGCTTATAACGCCTCAGGCAAAAACCTGAAAGAGCTAAAGCTTATCCCGCTGGTTTTCGCGGGCTGGCTCCGTTACCTGCTGGGAATTGACGATCAAGGCAAACCCTTTGAGCCAAGCCCCGATCCCCTTTATGAAAGCCTTACTGCAGGCCTTTCCGGTATTTCGCTGGGAAAGCCAGATCAGGCGGCTATTCACGGCAAACTGGAACCGATCCTTTCCAATCCGTCTTTGTTTGGCCTTAACCTGTACGAAGCGGGACTTGGCAAGCAAGTGGAGGATCACTTTGCGGAAATGATCGCCGAGCCGGGAGCCGTAAGAAAAGTTCTTTCCCGCGTGGTTGGCTAAGGAAACGTATAACACCGGAGGCGAGTTTAATTTTGCGTTTTTGGGAAATTTTTTTAATTGGAGTTGGCTTATCGATGGACGCGTTTGCCGTGTCAATAACGCTGGGCTTGTCGGCAAAGAATCCTAAAATTATTGAGATTCTAATTCCGGGGATTTATTTTGGCTTTTTCCAGGCTCTTATGCCCTTAATAGGATATTTTGGCGGGACTTATTTCGCGAGATACGTTCAATCCCTGGAGCATTGGGTGGCGTTCGTGCTTCTTGGTTTTATCGGCGGAAAAATGATAAAAGACAGTTTTTCCAAAGACGAAGAAAAAACCGATACTCATCCTTTTCAGTTTATGAAAATGCTGCTTTTGGCAATCGCGACAAGCATTGACGCTTTGGCAGTCGGAGTTACATTTGCTTTTTTTGAATTGAATATTTTCACCGCGATTTTAATAATCGGTTTGACGACTTTCTGTATTTCAACGGCAGGCGTAAAAACCGGAATCATATTCGGGACAAAGTTTAAATCAAAAGCGGAATTTATTGGGGGCGCGATCCTTGTTTTGATTGGCGTAAAAATACTAATTGAGCATTTTATTTAAGGGGAAAAAATGAAGCATTGGCCGGGAACGTGCATTGCCTTGTTATTGATTTCCTGCCTTTTGTCTGCATGTATAGCGCCCAAAAAGCAAGAGGAGCAAAAAGTGGATCCCACTACCCAAAACGCAAAATTATCAGGCGGGACAACATTCATGGCTAACAGCGGCGGGAACAAGCCCCTGAACGGTACGCCCTACGGCTACGAAATATGGACACAGGGCGGGACCAATAACAAACTTATCTGGTTCGGGCCAAATCAGGGGGGCGGCGCGGCCTTCAGGGCCGAGTGGAACAACACCAACGATTTTTTGGGCCGCGTGGGTTTTTACTGGGGTAACGGCGGAAAATATACCGAATACAAAAATATATACGCGGATTTTAACTACACAAGGTCGGGACGCAACACCGCCGGAAATTACTCCTATATAGGGATTTACGGCTGGGCAAGAAACCCAAGCGCCGAAAAAGTGGAAGACAAATTGGTAGAGTATTATATTGTGGAAGATTGGTTTGGCAATCTATGGCAAGAAGACACCTCTCCCATCACCACCAGCACAACAAGCGGTTCCGTTTTAGGCAGTTTCACTATGGATGGCGCAGTTTATAATGTTGTTAGAAATGTTAGAATCCAACAACCTTCGATAGACGGAACCAAAACATTCGTCCAATACTTCAGTATACGCCAAACGCCCCGCCAAAGCGGGACAATTTCCATTACCGAACATTTCAAACAATGGGAGAGCATGGGCCTGCAGCTCGGTAATATGTACGAGGCAAAGTTTCTTGTCGAAGCTGGCGGCGGCACGGGATGGCTGGAATTTTCGTATCTTAAACTGACGATGGAAGATGGTTTAAGGGGAGAATGAGGTAGAGAGCGGTGGGTTTGGTTCAGTTTCTATTTTAAGTAATGTTGCCATAGCGTCCTTGTTTGTTTTTTCAAAAATATCACCTACTTAAAACGGTAGTAGTATTGTTCAATATTATGAATACTTGATATAATTTTATGGGGTTGTAAATTTTATGGATGAGCAAGAAATACGGCATATTATCAAAGAACTTGCGGAACTGGATGTTGAGCTTGAAAAAAAAGGAGGGGCTGAAAAATCCGGTAAACTGTTTGAAAAGATTCTACAAAAAGAAGATGAACTGTTGGAAAAATTTGGGCTTCCAAGTACGCCGTATTATCAGGAATTACTACAGTTTGATTCAATCCCCTGGGACAAAGAAATCGATAATTTGATAGAGCTCCTGTATCATGAAGTTGAACGCCGAAAGGAAGGTGCTCCGAATTCCGAACTTGAATTGTTAATTGAGGCAAAGAAAACAAACCGTGATCCAATGTTTATATTGCCGCAGATTGGAATCGCGACTCATGTTTATCCGTTATTTGTATACAACAATATTTTAATGTATGGTAAGGATAGTCCGGAGAATATTTTATCAGAACTAAAATTGGTGAATAACAGCGAATTGCTGGATATAATAGGAAGAATGAGCTATTCTACTGAATGGATTGAAAATGTAGAAGAAAAAATAGCATCCCTTGAAAAAAGAGGGTTAAAATATATCAGGCAATATATAGCGGATATAGTAAATTACTTAAAAGGGTTTGGTTTTAAGATAAATGGATTTTAAGCTGATAAAGGAACCTGATATTGAAGATGATCATCCAACTCTCCGTTCAATTGCGGAAGCCTTTGATTCTTTGACACCTGATCAGGATGATCCGGTGCTTACATTGTTTCCATCAGAAAATATTGACGGTAGTAGCCATCTTCAATTCCAATACTCCAAAGATGTAAAAACAGGTGAAGTTGAATTGTTTTTATCAGTTATGATAGAAAAGGAAAATTATGAAGATAAGTACTATTCTTACATTCCTAAAAATATGGATGAAGTAAAAGAAATATTTTTTAATTATTTTTCTTCCCATAAATTGCCCAATTTGATGTATTGGACAGACGATACAGAAGATTATAAGGAGGGGGAAAAAAGAATGATGACCATTAATATCTTTAAGGAAGCGTTTAAAATCAATCGTCCAAACGGCAAAGAAATATACAAGGGGTTTGGTTTTAAGCATCATTCCGATGTAACACAGTATTATGTCCATCCAAATAATCAATCTCCGGAGGGAACAACCGCGCTTTGTCAGCCAATAGGCGAATCGGTTGTTCTTTTTTCATTGTTGTTATTATCAATTATCAACGATAAAGAGCCTTTCGGAGATTATTATTACAATGAAGAAAAAAGCCGTTTTTATCTTAAATTTACAGTTCCCGAAGACTGGCATAGCGCGGGAATAATCGACAAAGAAGTTTTCAGTTACAAAATTTACCTCGAAGAAAATAACATTTATTTTGGCGCGTATGATAAAAACGATTCCTGGATGGAGGATAAAATTGAACCTCTTGCCAAGTTTTATAAATTGCTTCCTTGTTTTGTAGTTTTGCTTGCAAGAGAAACTGAAACAAATGCTGATTTTGCCCCTTTAATAAATAACTTTATTGAATCGCCTGTGGCGGATGTCTTTGTAAACATCAATGAAGATTTTTATCAAAACCATAAATTTGAAGATTATTTCATTCATTACGGTCAACCACCGTATATTGACATATCGAAATTTGTTTCATGCATATCTACACATGAAGCTGTAAGGGAGAACAGAAAAAACATTCAGGATAAACAAGAAGTTAGGATAGTGCCATTTTCACCGGACACTTTCAAACCGGAGTATAAAGATTATATTCCTGCATTGGGAAATGAATTTGAATTACCGAAAGAACTCTACAACCTTTGCAACGCCGTACAATCAGGTGATTGCCGGGCCGTTCTTTTTCACGGACCTGCGGGAACAGGAAAGACTATTGCTTGTAAGCTGGTATGTCAGGAAATTGCCTTGCCTATATTGGAAACTGTAAACTGTACCGAAAACCTTGACGAATATGTTTTGGGGAAATATATCCCTCAAGGCGATAAAATTGTTTTTTCAGAAAGTTATTTAACAAAAGCAATCCGCGATGGAGGAGCCGTAGTTTTTGAAGAAATTAACTTTGCAAAACCGCAGTATTTGGCTTTTCTGAATTCTTTGCTTGACGATAACGGGTTTGTCCGGCTGGATTCAGGAGAAATAGTAAAACGACATCAAAACTTTCGCTTTTTTGCCACTATGAATCTTGGATATTATGGTACCAAGGAACTTAATCAGGCTTTATTTAATCGTTTTAACGCGGTAATAGAGCTTCCTGCTTTATCTGACAATTCCATTCGCAAAATGCTCTCTCTACGAGTCCCTGAATGTATTCCTTTTATTGATAAAATACTCAGTGTTTATCACAAGCTAAGAAAGAAGATAGAAAGCGAGGAACTTGAAATCGTCATTTCGCCGAGAAACCTTGAAAACTGGGCGCGGCTTTCGCGACACGAAGGCTTTATTCAGGCGGCAGAGAAAACAATTATCCCCATTGCGAAAAACGATCGTGCGTTGGAATCAGCGATAAAAGGCATTATTTATTTGTATAAATGGTCATGAGGAAAATAAATTGCCTTTAAGCAACGAGCAAAAAGAAATATTAAAAGATTTTCAAAGTGAACGAAACAGGCTTACAGAAGAACAATTTGCGCAAATCCTGACAGAGAGGTCAGATGTAAGACTCTTTTTTATTAATGAAAATAAGTGCTTTACAGACGGCAAGAATATTACTTTGGATCCCGGTATAAGAGAATTATTTGTTGATCGCAAAGCGTTATTAAGCGCTGAAAAGCATCTGAATTTAAATAACAAAATATCGTCAGACCCCTGGCTTGCGTTACAAATGAAAACAAGAGCGTCCAATATTCATGAATCGCTCCATATTATTTATAGCAATTTTTCCGATAAATTTTTTACTGATACCCGTGCCAGTAGCGAAATCCGTAGTCTGATCTTATCCAATATAAGTAACATTATTGAAGATGCGTTTATTGAAGCCGCCGGATGCAGTCTTTACGACAATCTTGAACACTACCTCTTATGGAACAGAATTATCAAATTTTTTTCTGAAGCAGATATGCCAGATACACTTGAGCAGCGCTTTGAACAAGCCGGAATTAAAATTGACACAAGAGAAGCTTATAAAAAGGTTGAAACTGACAATAAGGATGAAACCTTGCCGGATGATGATAATATAAAATTTGCAAAATTAATAGTTTATTTGAATTATATGGGCTGTTTAGTTTTATATCCATTTTATGAATTAGTTGAAGCGCCAAAGCCAATTGCTGAATATGTTGAAAATACAAAATCTCTTTTTTCCAAAGCAATATTTTGTGGCAACGCCAATGAACGCGACGATTATGTCTTTCAGATTTTTGACATAATTGAGCCGCTAATTCCCGATGATAAAAATTTAAATTTACCGGATTCTGTTAAAGATTTAATGGAAGATTTAAGAAGCGGCGCAAATAACAACACTTCGATTAACAACAAACCAAGCAACGGAAAAACTGTCGAAGTTACCCGTAATTTATTTAAAGATAAAAACAATGAACCTGTTTCATCTGATTTGTCAAAAGAAAAACTCGAAAAAGAGATGGAGTCTCTTTTGTCGGAAAAGGAAAAGCTAAGCTTAATGCCAAAAAATGAGCAATCTACGACAATATATGACAATACTAATTTTGATTGTTCTAATTTACATAAAAATATTAAAATTGAAGTAATTAAACCGAAAATAAATAAAAATTTAAAAAGAGCATATCAGAATATGCTAACAAAATATCAACTGCAAATTAATTCATATTCATCAAATATTAGTCAATATTTAAAAGCAGATATAGAAGATGTGGAAGAAAAAAAATTATTTGGTAGCGGAATAAGTTCTAAAAATCTTAGTGATACAAAAAAAAGATACTGGCATAGAAAACAAATTCAGCAGGGTATTCCTAACATCGGTTTTTTGTTTCTTGTTGACGGTTCCGGTTCAATGGATGGCGAACTTATGGATAACGTAATAGCTTCTATGGTTATCATTCATGAAATTTTTAAAAGGACCAACATAAAACATTCTATTGTTGAACATCGCGCCATTTATGATGAACCGAAACTTATTCATAATGTGTTAGTTGATTTCCAATATAGGAATGAAGAATCGTACAACATTTTAGGCTTAAAAGCCGATGAAGGAACAAGGGAAGGTTTTAGCCTGTATTGGGCGGAGAAGTACTTAAAAAAGAATTGTCCTACTGAATACAAAACGATCATAATGATTTCTGACGGAGCCCCGGCTCACAAATGTGAAGGTACAATTGATTATGTACCCCCTGTCTCAATAAAAGACACCGCAGAAGCTGTAAAAAAAATTACCCGTAGAGGCACTCCTATTATCGCTATTGCGCTTAATGATCCTGATGATGACGAAGATAAATGCTATGAGCTATTAAAGATGATGTATCCCGATGTCATTTCATGTGATGATATAAGTAAACTTACCGGACAATTATTACGGATAATATCAAGGTTTTTTCAGGGAAGATTTAATTAACAAAATAGTATATTTCTTACTCTTACATAATCTCTTTATAAATGA
>Ga0268262_10004317_pt1 | contig 14786 bp, 14 predicted proteins | sample TergutNc150P3_FD_190354 | JGI IMG/M metagenome (GOLD analysis project Ga0268262, IMG submission 190354) | Nasutitermes corniger P3 segment gut microbial community from laboratory colony in Florida, USA - Nc150 P3 (SPAdes) (version 2) | ecosystem: Host-associated > Arthropoda: Insects >... | reverse complement strand
CATCATTGGACAGCACGGGTCGCCAATTTACGCAACTGCAGACGGCGTTGTGATTGATGACGAAAACAGTTCTTTTTCGGGATACGGCATCATGGTGCTTATCAATCACGGGCGGGGGTACAAGACAGTTTATGCCCATTTGTCCAAGTCAGCGGTGAAAATCGGGCAAAAGGTAAAACGCGGCGATGTGATTGGTTATATGGGTTCTACGGGTTTATCGGTGGGTACGCACCTGCATTACGAGGTGCTGAAAAACGGCGAATTTGTAAATCCAATCCATTATTTCTTCGGCGATTTAACACCCGAAGAATACAATTCTATTTTGGAAAAGGCATCGGAAGTTAATCAGGCATTATCTTAATTAAATGAACGTTTTTTTTGCAAAATTCAAAAAATCCTTCCAAAATTTGTCCTCCAAAAATGACAAATCGGAATTTGAAAATATTACAAAATACGTAAAGTCTTGATACTGTAAAAAAAATAGAATGATAGTTACTTTTGTAAGGGAAAAAAATTGTATCTTTGCAAATATTATTATTTAACATTAATTAAATTAAACAAGTCATGAAAAACATAATAGCATTAGCCACAGTTGCCATATTTGGCACAACATCACTGTCCGCACAAAAAAACACCTGGACAATCGGACTTTATACGGGTTTGCAAGGTCAGTTATCTACTTCTATCGAAAAGGAAGGTTTTCTACATGAGCCAACAGGCACGTATTCTCAGCAAATAAGCGATGTAAGAACCATAAACAGAATTAGTTATGCTTGTCCAGCGGAATTAATTGTGCAGTATAAAATTACGGATTATTTTTCCGTTGCCTCAGGTATCGGATATGCTTTGCATAAAACGCAAGGCAAAAGGGAGTATCCAGACCATATAAGAATGGAATTAATGGAGAATATTGCTCATAAAACATGGGTCATGAGACCGAGTTGCAACTTCCTCTTCTTCTTCAATACGATGTTCCGTTGAAAAACACAGGATTTTCATTTTTTGCCAAATTGGGATTGTACGTTGATTTTTCTTTAAATCAATATTATGGAGAAGAGAAAACACCCGATTCTATTTATAATGATGTTTTTACTGATAAAACATACCTTGTAGAATTTACGCGTCATATGAATTTTGATATTAATAGGGTGAATTTCCTAATTCACTCAGGGATAGGCATTTCCTATAAATTTCGTTCAGGAGTGGGCATATCGTTATCAGGGACACATAACATCGGAACTTTGCTTACGAGCAGCATTGATTATAACATCAAATTAAGAGAAATCAATACCAATGTTTTGGAACATGAGTTTGATTATCACGTATATAACAGAAATCATAATTGGAATGTTTTATTAGGGGTAAGTTATACTTTTAAACATAAGAAAAAAGAATAAATTACACAATTTAAATATTTTGTTCAGCCCTGTTAAGTTAAAAAAGATTTAACAGGGCTTTTTCATGTAGAGACGCAGCATGCCACGTCTCTGCACAGGGTAAAACCACAGGTTACACTACCGTTTCACCTGCGGTTATGCACCTGCCGTCCCTGCGGGACTTGGACTGAAATTAATAATTTCTTTTTTACACAATATTCAAATTTCCCTTGCGTTTTCAAAAACATAAATCTAACAGCGTTCAGATGACAATCAATTGTAAGGGTAAATTAGTATCGGCAGCGCGTCCGCTGGTGATGGGAATTCTAAACATCACGGACAATTCTTTCTATGACGGCGGGATGTATCTCAACGAAACCGATTACCTGTTGCGGACGGAAAAAATGCTCGAAGACGGTGCGGACATCATTGATATAGGTTGCATGGCGACCAATCCCTATGCAACGGAACTGGAAGAAACGGCGGAACTGTCCGTTGTTGAAAAAGCGGTAAAACAATTGATAAAGCGTTTTCCCGACACCCTGTTTTCCATTGATACATGGCGGGCTTCGGTGGCGGAACTTGCTGTAAACAACGGCGTTGCAATCATCAACGATATATCTGGCGGAGATTTTGATGCGGAAATGTTTGCCGCGGTTGCTCGCCTGCAAGTCCCGTATATCCTCATGCACACTTCGGACAGACCGCATTTGATGTCGCAAAACACAAATTATGCGGATATGTTGAACGATATTTTTCTGTATTTGAGCCGAAAAGTCGAGCAGTTGCACCTTTTGGGTGTGAACGATGTGATATTGGATTGCGGATTTGGTTTCGGCAAAACCGTTGAGCAGAATTACGAATTGTTGAAACATCTCTCCATCTTCAAACAGTTAAATCTGCCTGTTTTGGTCGGCATATCCCGCAAACGCATGTTGTACAACCTGTTGAATATCACGGCAGAACAAGCCTTGAATGCAACAACGGTTGTCAATACGATTGCTTTGTTGAACGGTGCGGATATTTTGCGCGTCCACGATGTACGGGAAGCGGTTGAGGCGGTAAAAATAGTAGAAACCTATAAACAATTGTAAACCAACGATATGGGAGTAGTTGTACGTCAAAGCATCAAGGGCAGCATCGTAAATTATGTGGGTGCATTCATCGGTTTTCTGACCACATTTTACATCTTGACCAAGTATCTGACAGCCGAGGAAATTGGCTTGACCCGTGTTCTGCTCGAGTCTGCCGTTTTGGTGGCTGCCTTGGCGCAACTCGGCACAACCGCTTCCATCGTGCGTTATTTCCCTTATTTTAAGAATAAAGCAGAAAAACATCACGGTTTTTTGGGATTTTCCGTGCTAATTCCTTTTATTGGAGCAGTTTTTTTCTGTACACTCTATGTCTTTTTGCGACAGCCGATTATGAATTATTTCAGTCAAAACTCGGCACGTTTTGTTGAATATTTTTATTATGTCTTGCCGTTAGCGGTATTTTTCATTTATATCGGGGTGTTTGAAACTTATTCAAGCGTACTGCACCGCATTGTCGTACCGCGTTTTGTCCGCGAGGTCGGCGTCCGCGTTATGCTGATTGCGGTCTATTTGTTGTGGGCGTTTCGGCTGGTGTCCTTCAATCAGTTTATCCTGCTTTTCGTCCTGACTTACGGTGCGGCGGCTCTTCTGAATTTAATCTACGTCCTGTCTTTGAAGGATTATTCGTTCAGACCCAATTTCAGCATGGTAAAAAAGCCTTTGCGGAAAAACTTTTTTTACTATACGGCATTTCTTTTTGCGGCGGCGATAGGGGGGACGATTACGGGCAAAATAGATACTTTTATGGTCAGTTCGCAACTCGGACTGACACAGACGGGCGTTTTTACCATCGCTTATTTCATGGCGGCGATAATTGATATTCCCTTTCGTTCCCTCAACATGATTTCGATGCCCATTGCCTCTAATCATCTGAAAAACAGGGATTACGGACAGGTACAACAGTTATATAAAAAGGTTTCCTTAAACCAAATGATAGTCGGCAGCCTTTTGTTTGTCCTGATTTGGATAAACATCGACACCATTTTCGCGCTTCTCCCGCACGGAAACGAATATATAGCGGGCAAATATGTGGTTTTGTTCATTTCGCTGTCCCGCCTGATAGATTCGAGTTTCAACTTCGGACTCTCCATTTTAAGTTTGTCCCGTTACTACTATTATTATTTGTTTTTCATCTTTTTCCTGTCGGGATTAGCCATTCTTACAAACTTGATTTTCATACCTTTATACGGAATATCGGGGGCTGCCTTGGCGACATTTATATCTTTTACATTATATAATATATTGGTCATGCTGATTGTTTACCTCAAAATGGGCATATCGCCATTTTCGCTTCCGCAGTTGAAATTGCTGTCAATCATGCTCCTTTTGCTGGGGATAAACAGTCTCCCGTATAGATTTGATAATCACATTATTGACGGAATTATCCGTTCCATTCTCACAATCACTATCGGCGGTTTTTTCATCTTGAAACTGCATCTCTCGGAAGACGTAGATACCCTTTGGAACAGACTGATAATCACAGTCTTCAAAAAAGGATAACCTTTTTTTTGAAAGGGTTGGAATTTTATTTTTATTATTTGCAAAAAAAACGATTTTATATTTCGGTATTGTTAATTTGATATATTTTAAGAATCTTTACATTTTATAAATAAAAAGGATATGGATTGTCCCAAATGTAAAAGAATCGAGCATTTAAAATCAGGAATTGTTCAAGGACATCAAAGATATACCTGTAAATCATGCAATTATCATTATACTGTATTAGCAAAGTCTGATGTAAAGTCAGCCAATACAAGACGCATGACATTTGAAAGGTATTTGGAAGGTTTAGCTTTCCGAGCCATCGGACGCATACTAAAAACAAGTTATGGCACAGTATACCAATGAATTAGAAAAAGAGATGCGAATTTGGAATTACCTGATAGAAAAACAGCCCTCGAAATGGTTAAACTTGACGAAATACCACCTATGTTGGTCGAAAAAAAACTATTGATGAATCTGGATTGCCGTTGACAGATATGGAAAACGGTTTATCTCGGTTGTCTGTAGGGATAGATTAACTCAGACGAGATTAAAATTATGGGACAGGTTGAAACAATTGAAAGTCAATCGTTTTACATCAGACTATTGAAAAAGTTATGAAGGCTTTGTGCCCGTAGAGAAACACTTGCAATCGAAAGCAGAAACCTATACGGTTGAAGGGTATAATAGCCGAATAAGACATTATTTAGCAAGATTTAATAGAAAAAGCAAAAGCAGTTATATGATTGAAATTTCTTTAAATTTGCTAATGGTGAAACTTAATAATTAAATTAACAATACCCTTTAATTTATATTGCTATTTAGAGAAAATAGTCTTAATTATCTATAAATCAGTCAAAAATAGGAAAAAACATATTTACATATTATGTAATTTTTGATTTATGCCACGTAGTCCATAAATTTATATCTCCACCAATAAATAATCAATCCCCCCATTTTGAAACAATTCCGTTGTCCGTTCCCTGTGCGTGTCGGTGATGAAGACCTGTCCGAAACTGCGGCTGGCGACCAAACCGATAAGTTGCTCAATGCGGTTTTGGTCTAATTTATCAAAAACATCGTCCAGGAGTAAGAGGGGTTTTTTGCCTTTTATCCGCTTAATATATTCATATTGAGCGAGTTTCAATACTACAAGAAAGGATTTTTGCTGTCCCTGCGAACAGAATTTTTTTACAGAAAAACCGTTCATGCTAAACAAAAAATCGTCTTTGTGTATGCCTGTTGAGGTGTGTTGCGAATGGAAATCTTTTTGCTGGTTTATTTTCAACAAATGGCGGAAATCATCTTCAAAAAGTTGGGATTTGTATTCAATGGAAACCGCCTCAGTGGGCGTGATGACCGCGAAAAACTGATTGAAAACAGGCAAAAAATCTTCCAAAAACTTTTTGCGTATTTCAAAAATTTTCACCCCGCATTCAATTAATTTGTCGTCCCAAATGCTGATTTCCTGTTCGTTAAAAGCGTGTTTTTCAGCGAAATGCTTTAGTAATGCGTTGCGGTGCTGTAAAATTTTGTTGTAACGGATAAGGTTTTCCAGATAAATTTTGTCAAACTGCGAAATGGTGCTGTCAAAATATTTCCGCCTGACTTCTGCGTTTCCGTTAATGTAATCGGTGTCGTAGGGGGAAATCATGACGGCGGGGTAATTTCCGATATGGTCTGCCAAACGGTCGTACTCTTTTTGATTGATTTTCAGAATTTTACGTTTTTCTTTTTGTTGTATGCAACTCACCTTGCTTGTCCCCGCTGCCTCTTCGACGACAAAATTTCCGTGTACGGCAAAAAAATCTTCGCCATGACGGATACTCAACATATCCATGCTGTTGAAATAACTTTTAGTCATTGAAAGATAGTGAATTGCATCTAAAAGATTGGTCTTCCCCACGCCGTTCAACCCGACAATGCAGTTTACCCCCTCCGAAAACTCAAAGGTGCGCTCGCTATAGTTCTTAAAATTAATGAGTTGAATATCTTTTACAAACACAAATTTTTGATTTAATTACTCCATTTTTGAAACTTTTATTTTGCTATAATTTTGACCACCGTCCTGCGATTGAAACCCAAGGCAATTTCACGTTTTTGAAAATCTGATATTGTTCTGCAAAATTCCATATCTAAAACCTGCCCAACAGGAAGAAATTTATATTGTTTATGAATTTCTTTTGTAACAATCATAAGTTGGCTATCTCCCATTCCAATAGCAACAATTCTGTTGCTGTCAATATCTCCCCGTTTTAATATGCAGTTTTTTAATGAGTTGGCTCTGTATGTGGTAATAACATCATTTCCCATAGGAATAGGGCGGGGGTCGGAATGAACGATGATTGCAATGTGGATTGTGGGATTTTGCTTTAAAAAGGCATAAATAGAATCGCAGACTAACGCCATTTCTTTGATAATTGGGTAAGAACTCCCAAAAAATGCTCTAATAAAACAACTGTCCCCAACCTCAACGGAACGGGTATCGGCGTTAAACGTTTCTTTTATTTCCCTGCCTTGAGCAGATGCGTTTTTACTCCCAAAGGCAACCAACAAAAAGATAATGAATATGTAAAGCGGTTTCATAAAATTGTAAATTTAATAATAATAACGTGGAATTGTATGATGTATTGTTTTTTGAGTTTTTTTTTGTTTTGAACTCTGATTTTCATAAGATTTTTAGGATTACCAAGATTATAACATCCCCCTGCCCCCTTCAAAGGGGGAATTTTGCATATTACCACTGGGCTAATTCCCCCTTTGAAGGGGGCAGGGGGATGTTTCTCTTCTCAAATAACCAAATCAACAATTCAATTTAAAATGCTATCTTTGCAAATTATAAAATATTTAAACATTAATAACAGTAAGATGAAGTATATCAAGATTTTAGCAGTAGGTTTTTTAGTAGTGGCGGGCAGTGTTGGGTTTTCGCAAAAAGCGGTATTCCATTTGCCTGATGTTTTTACGGGAAAGTTGTCGCCGACAAATTTACCGCAACTGCAATGGGTGGCACAAACGCACGATTACGTGTATGTCAAAGACAATAATTTAATGAAAGCAACTGCACCTCAACATGATACGACGGTTTGGGTTACGCTGGCAGACATTAATTCTGCTTTGGAAAAGCAAGGGGAAAAAGCGGTAAAATCATTTCCGAGCATTACGCATTGGGTAGATAAAAATGCGTTTTATTTTCGTGCAGGGAGAAAATATTTTTGCTATAATATTAAAGAAAAGAGAATTAGCAATATAATTATTGTCCCCGAAGATGCGGATAATCTTCAAATTGATTACAAAAATGGAGAGGCGACTTGTACTCTTGGAAATGGTTTGGTTGTGTGGCGGTTTAATACTTCTGCCGACCCGAATAAAATGGATAGTTTAGTTAAAAGGGGTTTGTGGGAATTGAGGTCTGATACGGTACAAATCTATGCACGTGTCAGAGATGGCGAACTACTCCAAGATGTAAAGTTCGGACATGTGGTGCATCGCAATGAATTTGGGATAGATAAAGGCTCGTTTTGGTCGCCAACAGGCAGATATTTAGCATTTTACAGAATGGACGAAAGCATGGTAACAGATTATCCGATAGTGAATACAACTACACGTATCGCAGAGTTAAACAATGAAAAATATCCTATGGCAGGAATGAAAAGCCATGAGGTCACATTGGGAGTTTATGACTATGCAACAGAGAAAACTGTCTATATGAAAACAGGCGAACCCGCCGACCAATATTTAACATCAGTAACATGGAGTCCCGACGAGAAATACATTTTTATCGGAGTGCTGAACAGAGAACAAAATCATTTAAAATTAAATCAGTACGATGCGACAACGGGGGATTTTGTAAAAACGTTTTTTGAAGAGAAAAACCAGCGGTATGTAGAGCCGTCCGACCCTTTGTATTTCCTGCCCAACGACCCGACCAAATTTCTGTGGGTGAGCCAGAAAAGCGGTTGGAAACATCTCTATCTGTATGATATAAACGGAAAAGAACTCAAAGCCGTTACGCAAGGGCAATGGGTGGTGAAATCCTTTGAAGGCTTTGATAATAAGGGAGAAAACATTTTTATCTATTCCAACAAAGACGAATTGACGGGCAACCGCATGTATGTTGTCAATTTGAAGTCGGGCAAGGTAGAGCCTGTTTGTTCGGAAGATGGAACGCACACAGTGTTAGCCTCTTACGATGGAAAATATTTTTTGGACAGATACAGCAACATCTATCTGCCCAACGAAATAAAACTGAAAGATGCCAAAGGGAAAACCTTGCAGGTGTTGTTGCGGGATACGGCTTCGCTGTCGGAGTACAGTTTGCCGAAAGTCCAACTCGGTACGCTGAAAAACGGAAATGGCGATGATTTGTATTACCGCCTCATTTTGCCGACAGATTTTGACCCGAAACGGAAATATCCTGTGTTTGTGTATGTTTATGGAGGTCCTCATTCTCAATTGGTTACTAACAGTTGGTTGAGCGGTGGGCATTTTCTGCATTATATGGCGCAAAAGGGTTATGTGGTGTTTACGCTGGACAATCGCGGGACGGCAAACCGCGGTTTTGAATTTGAAAGTACCATTCACCGCCGTTTAGGAACGGTGGAGGTGGAAGACCAGATGGTTGGCGTAAATTATTTAAAATCATTGCCGTACGTAGATACCAACCGTTTTTCTGTGGACGGCTGGAGTTACGGCGGATTTATGACCATCACGCTGAAACTGCAACATCCAGAGATATTTAAGGTTGCCACCGCAGGAGGTCCCGTCATTGACTGGAAGTATTACGAGGTGATGTACGGCGAACGATACATGGATACGCCCGAAGAAAATCCAGAGGGCTATCAAAACAATTCTTTGTTAAATCAGGTGGATAAATTGCAGGGACGGCTGTTAATCATTCACGGGGCAATAGACCCGACGGTAGTTTGGCAAAACAGTTTGCAGTTTCTGACCGAAGCGGTGAAAAAACAAAAACAGGTGGATTATTTTGTCTATCCTACGCATGAACATAATGTGCGGGGGATGGACAGGGTGCATTTGTGGGAAAAGATTGAGGATTATCATAGGACGTTTAATAAATAACGTTGTATGGTGAAAAATTTTAACAAACTCGTTTTTGTTATAGCAACAGTTATATTTGTAATTTTGCTGTTTTTTAGTTTCTTTGCTGCATGGGCGGAAGACGATGGAGCATTGCCGAACAGTCTATTTTGGATAATATTTGCGAAACTTTTTTATATTCTTCGTTTTCCAACACATACTTTATTTTGGTCAATTATAATACATTTAGGGGGAATTGTTTTTTTTGCTGGACTTTTGATTAACTGTTTGTTTTATGGTTTTTTAACGGAACGGGTATTTTATTTTATAAAAAAAGTAACTTTTTGTGCGATTTGAATTAAATGCGTATGTCGGCAAAAATGAGTGTAATTACCTAAAAATTTTATTTAAATTAACACCCCCCAAAATACAATATTTTGTTAAAATTTCCGTTATTTAAAAATATATCTGTATAAAACAATGAAAAAAGAAGTATTAAACAATATTTTCGAGCAGTTTTCCAAAACGAACGTACTGATTATCGGCGATGTAATGCTTGATGCTTACACGGAAGGAACGGTAAACCGTATTTCGCCAGAAGCCCCTGTGCCTGTGATAGATAAGTCTTCATACTACGGTCGTTTGGGCGGTGCTGCCAATGTTGCACTAAACATCAAAGCATTGGGCGGAAATCCCGTGCTGTGCAGTGTAATAGGAGATGCCAAACAAGATAAAGATTTCACCCATGCGATGAAATGCGAAGGACTGTCCACGCACGGCATTTTGCACAGCGAGGAACGAATACTCACGGTAAAACACCGCATTTTAGCAAATAAACAGCAACTTCTGCGGATAGACAACGAAATAACTACGCCACTTTCTATCGAAGACGAAGAGCGTTTTCTCAAACATCTAAAACAAATTATTGACAGCCAATCGATTGATGTTGTGATATTTGAAGATTATGATAAAGGTGTGATTACTCCCCGCATTATCGACGAAATGGTAAAAATTGCAATTGAAAAAAATATTCCCATAACGGTTGACCCGAAAAAACGAAATTTCTTACATTATAATAGTACTACTATTTTCAAACCCAATCTGAAAGAGTTGCAGGAAGGTTGTAAAGATTTTGAACAGACTGATTTACAATCAATTATCAAACATTTCATGCAGAAGAAACAGCATCAGTGTTTGCTGCTCACGCTTTCGGAAGAGGGCGTTTTAATCTGCGAAAAACAGGAAAATGATTTTGTTTTCACACGCATACCCGCTCATGTCCGCAATATTGCCGATGTTTCCGGGGCGGGCGATACAGTGATAAGTGTTGCCGCTTTGTGTTTGGCTACAGGCATGAGTTTCAATGAATTAGCAAATTTGGCAAACTTGGCGGGCGGGCTGGTCTGCGAGGAAGTCGGCGTGGTTGCTATCAACAAAGAAAAATTTGCCAATGAAATATTAAATGTAATATTATAATGCGTTGCAATACTTTTTTCTAAATTTTTGCGTTTAGTTTTCAATTTTAAATTTGTTTTCATGCGGAAATTATTTTATACGGCATCATTTTTTACGTTATTGTTTTGTGTGCAAGACATTTACGCTCAATTCGGACCTCCCAATCTGCTGGATTATGATTACGGCAAAAGGCGGTTTCGTTTTGGATTTTACCTGGGCGGAAATTCAGCAACCTTTACCTCTATCCCCAATCCCAACCTCAATCCCTATGATTCTCTGATGCTTGTAGAACCTGCGGGCAAAGGCGGTTTCGACATCGGCATTTCCATCAATTGCCGACTGAGCGAGTATTTTGATTTGAAATTTATCCCCAACCTCTGCATGATGAGCCGCAGCATGGAGTACACCCTGCAATACCTCGGCAGCAAGCAGTGGACGCGGAAAGTGCTGATTGAATCCATCAATATCGACCTGCCGCTGATTGTGAAACTGAAATCGACAAGAATTGCTAACAACCTGCGTTTCTTTGTGTTATCGGGTGGACAGTATTCGTATGACATGATGTCCAATTCGAAAAAAAGAAATGCACCTTCGGAAATTTTGAAACTGACACCGCATGATTTTCAAGCACTGGTCGGTATCGGAATGGAGTTTTATTTGCCCAATTTCAAACTGTCGGTAGAGGGAAAAATGGGTTACGGGGTGATGAACCTTTTAAGCAGGGAGGACATTCTTATCAGTTCCAGCATTAAAACCCTGCATTCAAAAACTTTTCATTTAGTGCTTATCCTTGAATAAGTTAGGGTTGTTTTTTTCGGTATTTTTCAATTCCGCCGAACAAAGATAAAAACCGCAATTTGAGTACGCCGAGTATGGCTTCTTGCAGAATTCCCTTGCTCATTTTGGACGTTCCCTCTGTTCTGTCTGTGAAAATGATGGGTATTTCCATGACGTTGAAACCGAGTTTGCCCGCCACATATTTCATTTCTATCTGGAAACCGTAACCGATATGCCGTATTTTTGTAAAATCTATGGTTTCCAATACTTTACGCCTGTAACAGATAAAACCTGCCGTATTGTCTTGAATTTTCGTCCGCAACACCAAACGGACGTATGCCGAGCCGTAATAAGACATCAACACGCGGGACATAGGCCAGTTGACCACATTTACGCCGTTGCAATAACGCGAACCGATAACCACATCTGCATCGTGCTGACAGGCAGCGTTATAGAGGTTTATCAAATCGTTGGGGTTGTGCGAGAAATCGGCGTCCATTTCAAAAATGAAATCATATCCTTTTTCGATACACCAGTTAAAACCGTGAATGTATGCCGTTCCAAGTCCCAATTTCCCCTTCCGTTCTTCGATGAACAGCCTGTCCGAATATTCAGACATTAAGGCTTTTACGATATTTGCCGTACCGTCAGGCGAGCCGTCGTCGATAATCAAAATGTGAAAAATATCTGGAAGCGAAAACACATAGCGAATAATTTTCTCAATGTTTTCCTTCTCATTATATGTCGGAATTATAATTATTTTCTTATCCATAAACCTATTTTTATTCTAATCTGCAAAGATACAAAAAAAAAATGAAACACAAACTGTGAAAATTGCAATTTTTTTTTTCAATTTTTATCCTATTCATAACAAGTATTTTAGATACTTTTTCGACAAAATGTTAAAAAATATTTTTCAGAAAGTGCCATTTATATAATTTTTTTTTACTATCTTTGCATCTGGTTTAAATTAAATTAATTATTCACTAAAAATTGAGATTAGATGTTTAAAAATCACCCGAAAGGGCTAATTGGTGCGGCGTTGTCCAATATGGGCGAACGCTTTGGATTTTACATTATGATGGCAATTCTGACATTGTTCATCTCTTCCAAATTCGGTTTATCCGAAACAACAACAGGATATATTTATTCTGTTTTCTATGCCTCTATCTATATATTGGCATTGGTCGGCGGTATAATTGCGGATAGAACACGCAATTATAAGGGTACTATTCTTATGGGGCTGGTGATTATGGCTCTTGGCTATTTTATAATAGCAATTCCGACACCAACAACAGTACCTTTTACGTGGTTTTACCTTCTTTTTACTTGCTTTGGCTTGCTGGTTATAGCGTTTGGCAATGGCTTGTTTAAAGGAAATTTGCAGGCATTGGTGGGGCAAATGTATGATGACCCCGAATACAATGCACGTATTAAAGAGAAATTTGGCGTTGATGAAAATGGCAAGCCTAACAAGAATTTCAGAGAATCGGGTTTTCAACTTTTCTACATGTTTATTAATGTAGGCGGATTTTTTGCTCCTTGGATAGCAATTGCCGTTAGAAACTGGTGGTTGAAATTCAACGGTTTTGATTACAATGCGCAATTGCCTGAATTGTGTCATTTACATCTTGGTGGTGCTGCAATGAGCCCTGAGCAAACGGCTAATTTAGCACAATATTCAAAAGATGTAGTATTGAATGCAACACCTGTTTCTGATTTAAGTGCTTTCTGCCAGCAATATTTAGATGTATTTAATACTGGTTTTCATTACGCTTTTATTGCAACGATTATTGCAATTGGCATATCATTGGTGATATATCTTACAAATAAGAAAACATTTCCAAATCCAAACAAGGTTGTAAAAGTTGAAGAAAAAACAACCGTACAGCACCAAGAAGTTAAAATGGCTGCTGCTGAAATTAAACAGCGTGTATATGCTTTATTTGCAGTGTTTGGAATTGTGATTTTCTTTTGGTTTTCTTTCCACCAAAACGGTTATTCATTAACCTATTTTGCAAAAGATTATATTAACTTGAATATCATTAATCTTGATTTGGGATTTACTTCTATTAAAGGAGCGGAAATTTTCCAATGCGTAAATCCATTCTTCGTTGTATTGTTGACACCTATTATTATGTGGCTATTTGGGGCTATGCGTAAAAATGGCAAAGAAATTTCCACGCCCAAGAAAATAGGTATCGGTATGGGAATTGCTTCTTTGGGTTATATTTTCATGTTGATTGTTTCAATTGCATTACCCGACAAATCAGCCTTGGCAGGAATGTCGGCAGACAGTTTATCTGCAATGCGGCTAACACCATTTGTAATGGTAGGCATGTATTTTATTTTGACTGTTGCGGAATTATTTATTTCACCTCTTGGTTTGGCATTTGTATCCAAAGTTGCACCGCCCCACATGCAGGGTTTGATGCAAGGTTGCTGGCTGGCTGCCACCGCTGTTGGTAATTCTATATTATTTATAGGCGGATTGCTTTATACTGCGGTACCATTATGGGCATGTTGGTTAGTGTTTGCAGCCGCATGTGCAATATCAATGATAGTAATGCTATCAATGGTAAAATGGCTTGAAAAAATAGCAAAATAAAATTTTGAAATACGAAAAAGACATTTTGTTCGTTAAAATATTTTAGAAACGGGGGATAGTTACATTGCTGTCCCTCGTTTTATTAATAAAAGATATAAGTAAAGAATTATAAATGAGCACATTAAAATTAGCATTAGTCGGTTGCGGGAGAATTTCAAAACGCCATATAGAAGCCGTTCAGGCAGTGGACGGAATAGATATTGTTACGGTCTGCGACAGGGACGAAAACAAGGCAAAAGCCGTATCTGAACAGTTATCCGTGCCGTATCTCACAGATTACAGGCAGTTGCGGGACGTGGATATTGTTTCCGTATTAACGCCCTCTGGCATGCACCCGCATCACGTGATTGAGTTGGCGGAACTGACAAATATTCCGTATATCGTTTGCGAAAAACCTGTTTCGCTTACGCAACGGGAAGTCTATGAAATGTTTGACAGAGTGAAAAATGCCGGGAAAATATTGTTGCCCGTATATCAAAACCGTTACAATCCATTGATTGCTTTTCTCAAGCAACTGATTGACACGGGAAAATTGGGACAGATACATCAATTTGTCTGCAATGTTTTTTGGAACAGAAACGACGACTATTTTAAAATTGACTGGCACGGAACAAAAGCCTACGATGGCGGTGTTTTCTACACACAAGCAAGCCATTATGTAGATATGATACATTTTCTCTTTGGGAAAGTGCGGAATGCGTATGGGGTCGGCGGAAATCTACGGCAATTTGAAGTGCATGATTCTATTTCGTCCATTTGCGAAATGGAAAGCGGAACGGTAGGCGCGCTCAATGCAACGATAAGCGTTTACAATACCAATTATTTAACCGAACTGACGGTTATCGGCGAAAAAGGCACTGTCCGTTTAAGTGGCACAAACCTCAACCAAATTGATTTCTGGAACGTGGAGGGCATGGAAAAACCCGATATGGATTTTACTTTAGACCACCAGTA
>Ga0268262_10004315_pt1 | contig 14787 bp, 13 predicted proteins | sample TergutNc150P3_FD_190354 | JGI IMG/M metagenome (GOLD analysis project Ga0268262, IMG submission 190354) | Nasutitermes corniger P3 segment gut microbial community from laboratory colony in Florida, USA - Nc150 P3 (SPAdes) (version 2) | ecosystem: Host-associated > Arthropoda: Insects >... | reverse complement strand
GGCGTTCGGCATTACCAAAAAGCACAATAATTTGTCTTTGTTAAAAGGACCGATACAAGTTTTAGATAACAAAAAAAATTATGAGATAGCTTGCGGTACGCGCATAGGGCTTACAGAGGGCAAAGATTTGGAATTACGGTTTTTTATCAAAGATAATAAGTTTGTGTCAAAAGTAAAATAATTATCTCTTATAAAGCCCGTCAAGGATTCTCTCTATTTGTGTTTTGTAATTCGCGGGGTTTGCCGCCCATCTAACATATAATTGGTCAAATGTTTTTACTGTTCCCAGATATTTTAAATTAATGAGCAGATAATAACGAGGATCGACTATTTGTTTGTTGTTCATGGTTACGCTCGCGTAGCCTTTAAGATGCTGGATATGCGCCCTTACTCCCTCTGTCATGCTAGTAAAACTGCCGTTCCATGACGGAAGCTCTAATAATCCGCCGTAGTTATGCGATGATACATACTTATTGCCTTTTAGAAAACTTGTAGCGTATAACATTTGCGCTATCGCAATATCATGGTTAATATTCTCAAATGCCGCTTCTTCAAAGTATGTATCGATAAGCTTATCCAATAAATTGTCATTTACCGAAGGATTTTGCTTTTTTACATACGCTATTATTTGGTTTTTAGCCAGAGAACCTTTTCCCTCTACAAGTCCGCCTCCGCCCTGCGAATACGGGAAAGCCTGTACCTCATTGCCGGGGATTATATTTGAACTAATCGCCAACTGCGCAAGCTCAGCGTCTGAATGGAGCTTATAAGGTCTTGTATCTATAACCGCGGAAAAAAGCTCAAAATTATTTTGTCGGTTTTTCTTGAATTTTAAAGGAATGTCCCTGCCACCGGCTTGAAAAATAACCTCAAAAACATCCTTACTTCCTGAAACAGGAAACCCGTGGAGCCTTCCCTGTTGATTGTTGTTAAACACTATTGTTTGAGCTTGCCCTTTGTCCGGCATTATCAATGTTCCGTCCTGAATTTCAATTTTGGGAAGATCATACTGCTCGCTGATTACCATCGTAAACGACTTTGAAAGGTAAAATTTAAGCTCACTTAGGCTTTTTCCCGAATTCTGTATTAAATTGACAAGCTCCAATGTAAGAGGGGTAATATTTTGACTTGCGGCATACTGAACTGTCTGTGTCTGCGGTTGTACCTGTAACTGCGGTTGAACGGGAGATTGTTCTTCAGAAGTTAATTCGTTTAATTCTTCCTGACAAAAGAGATTAACCGAATTTAAACAAATTATTAAAATAAAAAAGAATTTTACCTTTTTCATAAATACTCCTTAAAAAAGGCAATATTAGGGTTATTTTAGCTCTTTTTTGATGTTTTGTCAATGAAAAATACCCGCAATAAGAAAAATCTTGTTTATAAATATCTTCCATGTGTTTGACAAAAAATTTAAAAAAACATATAATACTTTAAATTAATTTAAGGAGGAACAGTATGTCTGATGTTTTGTCTATAATACTGGGCGGCGGAAAAGGAACACGTCTGTTTCCCTTAACACAATTCCGTTCAAAGCCTGCTGTTCCTTTCGGCGGCAAGTATCGGCTTATTGATATCCCAATTTCTAACTGTATAAACGCAAATTTAAAGCAAATTTACATAGTTACCCAGTTTAATTCGGCTTCTTTGCATCTTCACATCGGTCAAACCTACCTTTTTGACACTTTTACCAAAGGTTTCGTCGAAATTCTCGCCGCGGAGCAAACTTTAGAGCATTCCGGCTGGTACGAAGGTACTGCGGACGCTGTTCGCAAGAATTTTCCCCACTTTAGGACGCAAAATCCCTCATATTACGTCATTCTTTCAGGCGATCAACTGTACAGAATGGACTTACAGGAGCTTTTAAAGAGCCATATTGACTCAAAGGCGGCAATTACCATCGCTTGTACGGGCGTTAATCGTGAAAATGCGAGCGGTTTAGGCATTTTAAAGGTCGATAAGAACAATCAAATCACCGAATTTATGGAAAAACCCGGTCCAACAAAGGATATTTCCGATTATAAAGCTCCAAAAGAGCTGTTTGCCGATAAAAACAGGGAAGATTGTTACCTTGGTTCTATGGGTATTTATGTTTTTAACGCCAAAGCGATGGAAGAATGTCTTGCCAATGACCTGACAGACTTTGGAAAAGAGATAATACCGGGCGCTATCAGCAAACTAAAGGTAAACGCCTACCTTTTTGACGGTTATTGGGAAGATATCGGAACCATTAAAAATTTTTATGATACCAATTTGGAATTAACCTCCGTAAAACCCAGTTTCGATTTTTATGACGAGCACAAACCGATTTATACCCATATGCGCAATCTTCCGCCCTCAAAAATGAACTTTTCCAACATGAACCAGTCAATCGCCGCCGAAGGTTGTATTATTACCAACGCGAATATTACAAATTCGATAGTCGGTATTCGTACACTTATCGAAACAGGCGCGAGTCTTAACGGCGTTGTTTGTATGGGAGCCGACTACTACGAGACAGAAAAGCAAAAAATACATAACGCTGAGGCAAGAATTCCTAACGTTGGGATAGGCAGGGGCGCAATTATTAAAGGCGCGATTATCGATAAAAACGTCTGCGTAGGCGAAGAATGCAGAATCGGCGTAGACGACATCAAACGCACAGACGGCAATTACGGGCATTACTACATCGTGGACGGGATTATTGTAATCCCCAAGAATACCATTCTGTATCCCGGTACTGTTATTTAAGATTGAAATTTACTACGAACCACACGAAAGAATGAAGAAGATCTACCACGAACCACACGAAAGTTCGTGGTAAATTTCCTCCCTCTTTCCGTGTGTTTCGCGGTAGCTCTTCTTGCGAATACCGCAAAAAGGGTGTATTTTGCGATTTTTATTTCCTCATATTAGGCGGGTTTCCCATTAATAAAATAGTTACTTTCAAAATATAAGACATTGCAAAAGGAAGATTTTTGCAATAAGGAGGGTTTTATTATGAAGATTAAATTCAAACTGAGTATTGTGGTAATCACAATCATGGCTGTCGTGGTAGCAGGAATTACCATGTTATTGCTTTGGCAAAGTTCCAAGAATACTCTTCAATTGAGCCTGCGAAGTCAGGAACATTTGGTTAATAGCCGCGCCGAATTCTGGAAAGGCCGGGAAGACGGGTATGTTCGGGCGTTAACTACGCTGGCGAATGTAATGGGCGATTTTGAAACATTAAAACCGGAAGAACGCCGCAACAAGTACGATGATATGCTGGGATCGGCTATTAAAGCAGAACCTCAGATGATAGTTTTGTATACTATCTGGAAACCGAACGCTCTTGACGGTATGGATGAAAAGTATATAGGACGCGCAGGTTCAAGCCCCACAGGACAGTATGCGATGGCATGGAGCAAAGAAACAGGCAACACAATAAAACGCCAATCCAACGACATTGACAATGTAATGGCGCACATTAACGGTCCCAACAAATACAAAGACCTAGTTAATGAACCTACATTGCGGACGATAAACGGAGTTGACAAGTACACAATAAGAATTGTTGTTCCTATTACCAATAACAGAACAAACAACGAAGAGGTTGTAGGAGCCGTAGGATGCGTACTATCTATCGACGCAATACAGAAAATAGTGGAAAACACAGTAAGAAAAAACGATGAAATCAGTATGCTCATAATCTATTCAAACAAAGGCTCAATTATCGCGCATTATAAATCGGAACGTATAGGGCAAAATATGTTTGACGCCGACGTAGAGTTAGGTGATTTCAGAAACGACATATACAAAGCTATGAATAACAACGAAATCTGCAAGGGAACAATATATGAGCCTAATCTTGATGATCATATAAGATTTGTGGCAAAACCGATTCAAATAGGCAACTCTGACACCAACTGGATGATCTTTATAGGCGTTCCTGAATCTTACGTGTTAAAGGAAATAAAAGCTATAACCCAATTTACAGTTATTCTTGCGGTAATATCCATTATTACAACAGCGGTTATCTTCGTTCTTGTCCTTGGATACATTACAAAACCGATTATCACCGTAACAAATACGCTCAAGGATATTTCACAGGGCGAAGGCGACTTGACAAAAACCATTCCCGAGAAAGGAAACGATGAAATTTCCGATATGTCGCGTTATTTCAACTTAACGCTGGAAAAGATTAAAAAACTGGTTGTTTCAATAAAAGAACACGCAGGTATTTTATCGGACACAGGCAATGATCTGTCCAGTAATATGGTCGAAACAGCGGCGGCAATGAACCAAATTACCGCTAATATTCAAAACATCAAAGACAGAATAATCAACCAGAGTTCTTCTGTAACTCAAACCAGCGCCGCTATGGAACAAATCACCGGTAATATTGACAAACTCAACGAATATGTGGAAAAACAATCCGCCAATGTATCACAATCGTCATCCGCTATCGAAGAAATGCTCGCCAATATTCAATCTGTAACTAATACGCTGGTAAAAAACGGCGAAAGCGTAACAGAACTGAATTCATCATCGGAAATCGGACGCGAAAGACTTGAAGAAGCGTTTAGAAATATACAGATAATCGCGTATGATTCGGAAGAATTGCTTAAAATTAACAAGGTAATAATTGATATAGCCGCCCAGACCAATCTGCTTTCAATGAACGCCGCTATTGAAGCCGCCCACGCAGGGGACGCCGGAAATGGTTTCGCGGTAGTCGCCGATGAAATTCGTACTCTTGCCTTAAACTGCACCGAGCAGTCCAAAACAATAGGCACTGTGATCAAAAGAATAAAAGATTCAATTGACCATGTAAAAGAAATTACGGGAAACGCGCTTTCAAAGTTTCAAGTAATTGATTCGGACGTAAAGACCGTATCGGAACAGGAAGAAAACATCCGTAACGCCATGAATGAACAGAACGAAGGCAGTAAGCAGATTTTGGACGCGGTCGGTAAGCTTAACGAAATTACCCGTCAGGTTAAGGAAGAGTCGATTGTAATGTACGAAGAAAGCCGCGATGTAATACAGGAAAGCCGTAACCTTGATCATGTGACTCAGGAGATTACAGGAGGAATCAACGAAATGGCGACAGGAGCGGAACAGATCAACGAAGCTGTAAACAAGGTTAACGAAATAACCATGAAAAACAGGGAAAACATCAACCATTTAGTCCGTGAAGTCTCTTTATTCAAGGTAGCGTAATTCTTTGCCTTTCTGAAAGCCCCGAAAGGGTTTTCAGAAGGGCGTTTTTTTATACCAAAAATTTAAAAAAATAGTTCACAATTAATATAATTTATATTATAATATTATAATATTATTATAAATAACATATAAATTAATACTTAAAAGAGGTTTTATTTATGAAAACTGATGTTTCAAAGAAAAAAGCGGCAAAAAACCCCTCAAAACAGGCAAAAAAGCCCGCGCCCAAAAAAGCTTCCGCAAAAGCAAAGACATCAAAAACCCCGGCAAAAAGAACCGCAAAACCCGCCGCCAAAAAGACCGTAAAATCAGCCTCAAAACCGGCCTCAAAAAAGACATCAAAAACAGTTAAAAAACCGGCTTCAAAGCCCTCTGTAAAAGTCGAAAAAATCGAGAAAAAAGTTGAAATTCCGGTAGAAAAACCGATAGAAAAGCCCGAAACCCCGCCGCAACAGGACATGAGCCTCCCCGAAGGCAGCGCCTTACAGCAAACAGGCCACAGACGCCCTTTAATTGTTTTTCCAAAATAATTAAAAAAAATTGTTAAAGTTTTTAAGCCCCCCTACCGACAATTAAAACTGGAAAGATGTAATTGGAACGGAGTTTCCGCGGATTTCGTCTACATTACATTATCCAAGCGGTTAAAACCGGAAACGGTTAACACCGCGCGGGAGCATGGATGCTTCCGTAACGATTCAAGGAGGATCTTATGATCATTAATCACAACCTTAGCGCAATGTTTGCGGACAGGTCCCTCAAAGTAACACAGGTTTACCTGACAAAAAACATGGAAAAACTGTCTTCGGGACTTCGTATCAACCGTGCCGGCGATGACGCGTCGGGACTGGCGGTTTCCGAGAAATTACGGAGCCAGATTCGTGGTCTAAACCAGGCGTCAACAAATGCCCAGAACGGCATTTCGTTTATCCAGGTTTCAGAAGGGTATTTGCAGGAATCCCAGGACATTCTTCAACGTCTTAGGGAATTGTCAGTACAGGCGGCAAACGGTATCTACAGCGACGAAGACAGAATGTACATTCAGGTCGAAGTTTCTCAGCTCGTAGACGAATTAGACAGAATTGCGAGCCATGCCCAGTTTAACGGCATGAACATGCTCACAGGTCGTTTTGCCCGCTTAACCGGTGAAAATTCCGTTACGGCTTCTATGTGGTTCCATATCGGTGCCAACATGGACCAGAGGGAACAGGTCTTTATCGGTACAATGACCAGTAAAGGTCTTGGAATTCGCCAAATGGACGAATCCTTTGTTACATTAGAGACCCCTGATGACGCTAACAGAGCCATCGGCGTATGTGATGCGGCACTCAAAATCATCAACAAGCAAAGAGCGGATCTCGGAGCCTACCAAAACCGTCTGGAACACGCTGTCCGCGGCTTGGACGTAGGAGCAGAGAATATGCAAGCTTCCGAATCCAGAATAAGGGATACCAATATGGCCAACCAGATGGTTGACTATGTAAGGGACCAGATTCTGAATCAGGCTGGTACTGCGATGCTTGCGCAGGCTAACCAAAGATCAAGTTCGGTCTTGTCATTGCTTCAATAATGTGTTAGAATTACCTTAAAGGGGAACTGGATTTTCTTAACCGTGGAAAGATGTCCAGACTCCCCTACTTTAAGGTAATTAAGGCTGGGGTTTAAACGGGGTTTAAACCTTATGCGGTGTTCTTTGACAAAAAACCCTCCGTGTCCGGTTCGTCATAAGACTTAATCGGCGTGGGACAGTTCGAAACGATCGATTTAGGGGCACGTATGTCTAAAGCCATTGGCTATGACATGCCTTTAAAAATCAATCGTTTCGTTCTGTTTGCGGTAGACAGAAACGGCGGCGCGAAACCGCTTCTGAATACCGCTCCCGCGGAACGGCTCCGGCAAGGATAGCCGGGGTAAAGAAAACATGGAGGGTATAAAATGATTATTAATCACAACATGAGCGCCTATTTCGCCGACCGTCAGCTCGGCGTAACCCAGGAATCTCTGACCAAGAACATGGAGAAATTAAGCTCCGGTTTAAGGATCAACAGAGCCGGGGATGATGCATCCGGACTCGCTGTCTCTGAAAAAATGAGAAGCCAGATTCGCGGTTTGCAGCAGGCGGAGCGCAATATCCAGAACGGCGTATCGTTTATCCAGGCTACTGAAGGTTACCTTCAGGAAACACAGGATATTCTGCACCGTTTAAGGGAGTTAGCGGTTCAATCAGCTAACGGCATTTATTCAGACGAGGATCGTATGCAGATCCAAGTTGAAGTGTCGCAGCTGTATGATGAAGTTAACCGTATCGCAAGCCATGCTCAATTTAACGGCATGAACATGCTTACCGGCGCATTTGCGTTTGAATCACCGTCAGGTAGAATAATGCAACTGCAAGTAGGCGCGAACATGGATCAGAACGCGAGAATCTATGTCGGCAATATGTCGGCAGGAGCGCTCGGTTTGCATGATTCACAGGGCGAAGGCAAGATTTCTATTGCCGACCCGTCGGAAGCAAACCTTGCTATCGGTACAGTAGATTCAGCGTTAAAGGTTGTTTCCAAACAACGCGCTGATCTTGGCGCTTATCAAAACCGTTTTGAAATTGCGGCGCAAGGCGTAGCTGTAGCGGCGGAGAATTTGCAGGCGGCGGAATCCCGCATTAGGGATACCAACATGGCGAACAAGATGGTTGACTACACAAGAGACACCATCCTGTCCCAGAGCGGAACCGCAATGCTGGCGCAAGCTAACCTTCGCAGTCAGTCGGTTTTATCACTGCTTTCATAATCATTATTATTTAAAAATACGAATTAAGAGACTTCTGGATGTCGTCTTTTTATTCGAACCATAACAGTCAAACTTTTGGTTTAACTGTTTATGGAAGGTCAGTGGAGTTCGCGCCTCCACTGCCCAATTTTTTTTCGCCAGGGATTGGCGAGAAAAAGAGCCTTGATACAACAGGGAGGGGGTGTCAGGTATTTACATGGAGGTAAAATATGTCCGTAGCAAGCGTGGGATTTAACTCTGTCTCAATGCTTTTTTCCGATCAGGAAAGAACGGTCAGACAGCCGGTGGAACATCAATCGGAAAAAAAACCAAAACCTCAAGTTCATCACTCTACAACGGCAGACTTGGAAAAAATAGGTCTTGTTTTCAACAAAAGATTGCAATTTGTGGTTGATCAAAGCTCCAACGAGGTGATTATCAAGGTAATTGATAAAGAAACCGATAAGGTGATTAAGGAGCTTCCACCCGAAGAATTACAGCGTCTGCATAGTAATCTTAAAGAGGCTATTGGTCTGTTATTTGATGAGAGAGTCTAGCCTAAGAAGATCGTTTACTAATGCGATTTTTTAAGGAATAATCGCAGATTTGCAGGTTTTACCTGTTGATGGGGAGTTCAGGTATGTCTGATGTTTACATTCCGGGGGTAAAAAGCAGATTCAACTCTGAAAAGATCGTTGACGATCTTATGAAGATTGAAAGAATCCCCAGAGACAGAACTCAAAATAATATCGACTCTCTGCGCGTACAAAAAACTTACTGGCAGGAAGTCGGGAAGCGTATTAATTCACTGCGAGACAGTTCCCGTCAACTCTACTCTTATCAAAACCCCTTTAACGAAAGGCTCGGTAAAAGCGCCGATGAATCCGTAATTACGGCTACCGCAACCAGAGAGGCGATGGAACAATCGCTTTCTTTTACCGTTAAACAAACCGCGCAGGCGGACAGGTTTCTTTCCAGACCTCTCGATGAAAAAACCAAAATAGACGCGGGAACTTACTCTTTTTCTGTCGGTAATGATGAAATATCCATAAATTACCGAGGCGGCACTTTAAGAAATTTCGTAGAAACAATTAACAACCGCGGCAAAAATAAATTAGCCGCTTCTTTAATCACTGTAAAACCCGGGACACTCTCCCTTTTAATAGAATCCAAACTTACCGGCTCCGAAAACCGATTAGGCTTTACACAAGACGCATCTGTATTAGCTACTAAAATCGGAATGATGGACGTGAGCAATGACACTCAAAAAGACATCGTTATAAGCGAAAACACGGTGCGCAAAACAGGGCAAAACGCGGCTAATGTCGCGATTAACGACGGAGTGCTGCAGGTAGCCCCTCAGTCTACCGCGTCCCTGCCTGTAAACATCGCCATTGGCGCCGATACGTCTTTGGTTCTGCGCCTTGAAACGCAAACAAAGGTCGGCTCAAGCGACAGTTTTAATGTTCCCCAGCCTCCTCCGGGACCAAGCGTTCCCACAAGCTCCGTAACATACGGCGGAATTACGGTACAAAACTTACCGTCCGACGCTCCCCTGCCCGATTTTACTCCGCCGCCCGCGCCTGTGCGAGTAGACAACATGGAAGTTTTAACCCTTGCTTTCTCGGACGGCTCCAGCGCGAAACTCCCTGCGATAACCGATTCTTCCTCGCCTGCCGCAAGACAGTACAGTTTGGCTGACGTTGCGCGCGGCAAAACAATTACATCGCTTAATATCGAAAATACAAATACACACCGCGAAGTTTCAATCGGCAAAGTGGAAATTTTAGACCCAACTTCCAAGGGCGGATTAAAACCGTTGAACGCCGTCTCCACATCGCGCGATGCGATAATTTCTATGGAAGGCATAGATATCGTTCGTTCTTCAAATATTATTGACGATTTAATTCCCGGCGTTACATTGAATGTAAGAGGCGTATCCGACAGACCCGTCGAGTTAAAAATTACTCCTAACATAGAAGCGGTAAAAGAGTCCATCATAAACTTTGTGGGGAACTACAATCGGCTTATGGCGGAAATAAACGTACTTACAGCAAGAAGCGTGTATTCAGGCTCGGGATACAATACAAGCATGGACGAAACAATTATTAACGAATTGACATATTTAACCGCCGACGAAAAAGCCGAGATGAAAACCAGACTGGGCGCATTTAACGGAGACGTTACTTTAAATAATTTAAGAAACCACCTTATGCGGACGGTTACGGCGCCCTACCCTACCAGCATGGAAAGAGACCTTGCGCTCCTAGCGCAGATAGGCGTCAGTTCTAACGCGTCAAGAACGTCGGGGTACAATCCGGCGCAGTTAAGAGGTTATCTTGAAATCGATGAAAAAAAACTTGACGCCGCTTTAGAGACAAAAGTACCCGCGATAAAAGAACTGTTCGCAAGCGACACTTCCGGCGATTTAATCGCCGACACGGGAGTCGCTTACAATGTTGAAACCCTCATTAAACCGTTTGTAGAAACAGGCGGCATTATTTCCCTAAAAACCAGCACTATTGACTCCCGCATTTCCCAGGATGAAAAACGCATTGTCAACCTTGACCGCCAACTGGCAGCCAAGGAACAAGACTTAAAAATGCAATACGCAAGAATGGAATCCGCCTATTCGCGAATGGAATCAATGTCCAATTCACTTGACAACTTCAGTCAGCAAAATCGGGGCAACAGATAATGATAATTAAAATTAACGACAAACCGCTGGATTTCTCTCTTGGTAATGAAAAAACGCTCGCAGAGGTTTTTACCTCGATTGAACAATGGCTTTCCAACTCGGGGCACAGGTTAAGCGAAATTTTTGTAGACGGTCAGGCTGTTACCGCCGGAATGCTGGAAGATGTTTTTAAAAAAGAAGTTAAGTCGATTAAAGAGCTTAGTATAAACACAAACGCAATCGCGGAACTTGCCGCGTCAAGCCTTCAATCCCTTATAAAAGATATTGACGAATACGAATCCCTGAAATTCAATGAAAAACCGAAATTCTTTGACAACTGGAAAAACAGCGCCCAAGCCCTGTTTATAATGCAGGAAATGCCCGATCTTTATTCGTACTTTAAAAATACGTTTTCCAACGGAGATGTATCGTCTTTAACCCTGCGGTCGGTAACGGAAGAAATACAAAGGGAAGTAAACGAGCCTGTAAAAGAACTGACAAAAATTGAGCCGATTTTAAACGAAATTTGCGAAAAGCTTATAAACCTTCCCCTTGATATTCAAACGGGAAAAGACCTTCTTGCCGCCCAAACAATTCAGCTTTTTGTAGCTATTACGGAGAAAATAATACGGCTTTTCTACCAATTAAGCACTCAAGGGTATATAGTCCAAATAGAGGAAGCAAAGAAAATAGCCGAAGGATTCAGTAATTTTAAGAATATTTTAACGGAACTATTGGAATCTTATGAAAAACATGATATTATTATTGTTGGAGATGTCGCCGAGTATGAAGCGGCTCCAAAACTTAAAGAGTTATATTTATCTATTTTGAATAACTGCCGCGAAGGGGCAAAAACACAGGGTGAGGAATGATAAGCAATTTTCTGCCGTTTTTTCTGTTGCAAATATCGGCGAAAGACTTAAACTTAAAACCTCAAACATCACTTAAAGATATATTAGTTTTAATAGCTATCTTCGCAGGCATCATCGTTATCATGGTAGTTTTAAATTCAAGAAAAAGCCCTACAGGAAAAAATTCTTCCGGCGGTCTTGGAGGCGGCAAAAGTTCGGCGGGCGGATCGGGCGGTATTTTTTCAGTTTTTGCCTTTCATCGTATAGCGAGAAATCTGGGACTGGACAGCGAACAGACCAAAATGCTCGATTATATTTTTAAAACAGATCAGGTTACAGAACCGGAAAGATCCATAAAAAACCCGGAGCTTTTAGACCGGCATTTCAGGCGCGCGTTCAGAATACTGGATCAGACGCAGGGAAATGACGCCGAAAACCAGCATAAAATAGCCGTTCTTTTCTCGACAAGAAATATCATAGAAAACAGCGTACTGGAAGTGTTAAATTCTTCGCGCCAAATAAAAGATGACACAACATTTACAGTTATATATAACAAAGACAGGCTTAGTCTTAACGTTGTTTCCGTAAAAGGCGATTACATTGACGTGGATGCTCCTAAGAACGTGCTTGGAAGCCAGATTAAGATTCAAAAAGGCACAAGACTTACGGTCTTATTTTTCAGTAAAAATAATAAAGGTTTTTCTTTTGAAACCAGAGTTATAGGCTATGCGACCAAAAACGGCCGTGCTATAATGATGCTTGCGCATTCAAACAATGTAAGGTTCCTTTCACAGCGGCGTTTCAGAAGAAGACAGGCTAATATGACCTGCACTTTAAACCTTGTAATTATCGAGGGAACCGGCAAGAAACAGCGTTTAATTGCCGATAAAAAAAGAATACAGGGAGCAATAACCGATATTTCAGTAGGCGGCTGTTCAATAAAGATTTTGAACCCTGTAAAAGCCGGAGCTATGTTTAAAGTCGAGTTTCAGATAAGCGATACGATTTTAACGGCTTTGGGACAGATACTAAGAACAAACAGAACGGGGGCAAACACTATTGCGCACATGAAATTCCTAAAAGTGTCCCAGAAATCAATGAACGCGATTAACTCTTTTGTATATGAGTATTCCAATGAGTAAAAGGATGTAACATGAAAATTATAACATTAAAAGACATGATTAGAAAAGATGTCCCGATTTATTACAGGAAACTTTTTACAAGTGTCGCCGTAATTGAATTAAATACCAAGCAAAACGAGTATCGTATTGATTTTTCTATTGAGTATAAACCGACAGGGCAAAAAGAAATCAGCGTAAATTTTATTGACGCCGTTGATTATCCCCTTGTCCCATTAGTAAAAGAGTTAAAGCAATATATAACCGAACTTGAAGCCGCAGACGGACTTCCCGATTAATTTTATGATTGAGGTTATTTCTAATTCCCCTGATGAAACTATTGCGCTTGGAAAAAAAATAGCGGGCGGTCTTAACGCGGGAGCGATTGTCGCCGTTACAGGTACGCTTGGAAGCGGAAAAACCTGCCTTACAAAGGGCATTGCGCTTGGTTTAGGTCTTACCGAGAATATCACAAGCCCCACATATACGATAATTAACGAATACAACAGAGACCCCTGCCCTGCCCTGTACCATATCGACGCGTATCGTTTAAACTGCGATAAAGATTTTGAGGATATAGGCGGCGTTGATACAATCAATTCAGGCGGAATTTCAATAATCGAATGGAGCGAACGCATACCTAATTCAATTCCCGAAAATTCGATTTTTATAACTCTTGAAATAAAAGACGAGTTTTCAAGAACGATAAAAATAAAAGGGCTTGATAATTTATGAATTTACTCGCGATAGAAACAGCAGCATCTATTCTCTCCGCGGCGATTTTAAAGAACGAAGAAATCTTTGCAAGCGAAACAATAGCGGGAACAAGGCACTCGGAGCTTGTAATGGAATTAATAGACAGCCTTATGAAAAAAGCCGCTCTTGAGCCCAAAGACCTTAACGGTATTCTTTGCATGGGCGGACCCGGTTCCTTTACGGGGCTTCGTATCGGCTATTCAATCGCAAAAGGACTCGCGCTTTCGCTGTCTGTTCCCTTCGCGCCCGTCCCGACTTTGGAATGTCTTGTCTACGGCGAGCGCTTTAAACAGGGGCTCACCCTTGCGGTAATTGAGGCAAGAAAGAACGCCTGCTTTAACGCGTTTTTTAAAGACGGACAAAGACTGTCGGAAGATAAAGATTCCGAGTTTTCGCAAATAACAGATGAAATCGCCCGCTGTGTAAAAGACGGAAAAAAAATAACTCTTACGGGTTACGGCGCAAAAACTCTTTATGATTCCCTGCCGGATGATTTAAAAGCCGATATTATTCTTGTAAACGAAGACAAAGGGTACGCGAAAGAACTTATCGCCATAGCGAAAGATAAAAATTTATTCTCCGGCGACTGTACCGCCAACCTTTATTCAGGACCGGAGTATATCAGAAAGACAGACGCTGAGATTGCTCTATCTAAGTAATTTTATTCGCAAGTCCAAACCCCTGATTCTCTCTTTGTGTCCTTCTCTTCCTTCGTGTCCTTTGTGTGAAATTTCTTAAATAAAATCCAACTCGCTAAAAGCGTCTGAGAGGAAACTATTCAAAAAAGACATTATATCCCTGTCCTTCCACTTTGCCAGAGTTTTTGGGATACACTCTTCTACAGAACAGCCAAACCTGCTTTTGAATAATTCATTTTCATTCCAATCTTTCATGCGGAAACCCATTAAAATTGTATCTTTTAAAAGGGTTTTTTTGTCTATTTTTTCACATTGCGCGGAAGTAATTAACGGCGATTTTATATACGCGTCAATGTCTTTAGCGTAGGTAAAACGTTTCGCTGTCGCGCTTTGCTCGTTTATCAGAGTGCCGGACGCCGAAGGACCCGCGCCAATCCAATTCTTCATTTGCCAGTAGCGTAAGTTATGAAGGCATTGCTTACCCTCAAGGGCAAAATTGGAAACCTCATAATGTGCGTAACCTTCTTTTTCAAGTAACTCACAGCCTAAAAGCCAAAGGGTGTCAGCCTTATCCCCGTGAGGCATTGTTATTTCTTTTTTATTGATTTTTTCTTCAAGCGCGGTGTTTGCTTCCACGGTAAGGCTGTAGAGCGAAATATGCGACGGATTAAAGGCGCGGATTCGTTTTATGTCGTCAATGATTGTTTCTTCTGTTTGATACGGCAGACCCGTCATAAGGTCTGCGGATAAATCGGTTCCCTGAGCGCCGAAATACCGCGACGCTGTTTTTAAACGCTCCT
>Ga0268262_10004314_pt1 | contig 14789 bp, 20 predicted proteins | sample TergutNc150P3_FD_190354 | JGI IMG/M metagenome (GOLD analysis project Ga0268262, IMG submission 190354) | Nasutitermes corniger P3 segment gut microbial community from laboratory colony in Florida, USA - Nc150 P3 (SPAdes) (version 2) | ecosystem: Host-associated > Arthropoda: Insects >... | reverse complement strand
CTTCACTATTTTATTGGCTCATTGGTAACGCCGGGCAGTTTCGGCCTTTCCCGCTGGATGAGCGGTTTTATAGACATTGCCGCCCTGCCGGTTCTTATCCCGCTTTTTACCGCCCTGCTGCTGGTTATGCTGCGGATATTTCCCGACAGTCTGGATTATGCCGGTTTTACTTTGCTGTGGCTTGTCCCCATGGCGGTTATACAATCGCTGGGCGGCGATTCTCCGCCCTCTCCCATTCCGCTGATTTTTGTCCCCCTGCTGTGGATTGCCCAGGCTGTAGGCATACCTTTTTTTATGGGTTGTATTTTAAAAAAGCCGCGCTGGTATGTGATCATTCCATCGGTTCTGGGTATCGCGGCGTTCCCGTTCCTGGCGACTACATCATGGTGGGCATTTTTCGTTCAGCGGACCCTTCTGGGTTTTCTGTTGCTGGTAGTAAACCTTATCCCGGCGGTAATTCTGGTAATGTTGGATTTCAGAGCGAACCAATAATTGCGGGTTGTTGACATATTATTTGGTCTTAGATATAATTTATTTTACAATAGGTTTGCATAACCTTCCGTATTTCTGATACGATCCCCGGTTGTGTAATGGTAGCACGGCAGACTCTGGATCTGCTTGTGGGGGTTCAAATCCTCCCTGGGGAATTTTAGCTAAGTCCTTATGTTATAAGGATTTATAATTTAGTCTTTGCCACCGGAAGAACCGGCGTAAAGGCTCCTAATCAAAAGAATGGGAAAAAGTATGAGAACTTTTCCCAGAAGGAGCTTTTATGCGTCGGGAATACTATCTCCACAAACGCAAAAACGGCATTTTCTATGTTGAATACGTCAACCCGGAAAATGGAAAAAAACTGTCCGCCCGGTCAACAGGGGAAACGGATCAAGTAAAAGCCCAGGTCAAGGCGGAATTATGGAAAGTCAACGGCATACCTACCGGGAGACAAAAAAAGCCCAGGCCGATTATTGAAGCTGCCGGGATTGAATCAATCATTAAGGTAATCCGAAAATCTGAATTGAATTCAGATGACGCATTGCGGATTGTTTCAACACTGAAAAGCATGGGGCTTGTTGACATTGCCGCCGTCAAGAATACCGGGCGCGGCGCGGTTCCCTTCATACAGTTTCTTGAAACATTTTGGAATTATGATGAGTCGCCATACATAAAAGACAAGCTGGCTCATGGGCACAGGTTCGGTCGCCATTATGCCCGTGAATGTTTGAAAAGGCTTTCAAAAGATATAAAGCCTTTTTTTGGAGACAAAAAATTAAACTGCGTTACTACCGATGATCTGAAAAAATTATCTATCCAGTTAGCGGATAGAGGGCTTTCAACATCGACAATAAATCAAACAGTTTTGATCTGCTCTACTGCCTTAAAATGGGCTTTCAATGAAAAAATAATCCCTGCCAATCCGGTTATTGGTTTAACCAGATTTTCAGTAACCACAAAAGAAAGAGGGATTTTAACCGAAGCGGAAGCGGCTGCGATTTTTTCTATTGACTGGAAAGATAATAGGGCTTTTGTCGCTTCCCTTGTTGCCGCCACTACCGGCGCCCGTCAAGGTGAATGTTTGGCATTGCGTCAATCGGATATTGGAATAGACACTATAAACATAGCTCATTCCTATTCCCCGGTAGACGGATTAAAACTTCCCAAAAACAATCATAAGCGGATTGTGCCGCTGCTGCCGGAAGTCCGCGCCGCCCTTTTGGACTTGTTAGAAAACAATCCCCATGAATCCGATGATCCCTACATTTTTTATTCTATCCGCCCGGATAAACCTACCGATCCTCAGATAATTTTAGAGGGATTAAAAGACGCGCTAAAGAAAATAGATGTTGACTATAAAAGCCGGAATATCTGTTTTCATTCATGGCGGCATTTTTTCTGTTCAAAGATCACTGAGATAATTGACGGCGAAAAGGTCGCTAAAGTTAGCGGCCATTTGTCCGAAGCGGTATTCAAAAAATACGCCGATCACATTGAAACAAAAAACATTAAAGATGTTGGCAATGCTGCGGCTCAGGCTTTTGGGACTGTCCTTCAATTCAGGAAGGGGGCATAACATGAAAGCAATTTTAGAATTAGAAATGCCGATGTCATGTAAGGATTGCCGGATAGCTTTTTTATATACCGATGTCAACGGTGATGATTGTATCGGCTGCGCCTGTACCAATGAAGACATAACGGAATTCACGGAAAGCCGCCATAAAAACTGCCCATTGAAAACCGATGATTCTACCGGGTATATCGGTTATGAAGACCATATCCGCATAGGCAATGAACATGACGCGATTTTGCTCATTGAAGACATGATCGCAAAATGCGCCATAAAGTCGCGCCCCGATCATAACGCTATGGAAAAGGGATTATACATGATCGTTGAAACTGTCAATTCTTTTTTCCGGCCCCGATTGGAAGCATTAAAAGACGCAATTGAAAGGGGTATCGCGTAAAAGCCCCTTAGACGCGCTACAAAGGCTCTACAAGCGGTTCTATAGCCCTGGACGGTATTTTACACGTCCAGGGCTTTTTTATGCGTCTACAGACTGTTTATCTGCTGGTTTTAGGCAGATAAATCCTTAATAGATATAGAGTTATGTTTTTACTGTTTATCTCTATTAGAAAAAATATATGAGAAAAATCAATATGCCGCTTGTCTTGACAATTTATTTATAGAATACGCATACTATAAACATCTTAATTTTTAGAGGTGTTAAAATGCCAAAATGTCCTTATTGCAAAAGTGAAAAATTCAAAATCGGCTTAATTCAGTTAGAAAATGAAAATGCCGATAATGGCTCCGCTGAGGTTGTTTACTGCGGAAATCCTGAATGTGAAAAAATTATTTTTTTTACCGGGAATGAAATAATAAGACCGTATAAAGAAGGGGAAAACAACGGATCAAGTGTCGGCTCAGCTAAAATAGTAAGGTAGACCCCTTTTATAAGTTTTTCTCTAAATCTTTAAGTTTGATCATTTTCCCATTGTCAATGAATTTTGTAATAGGCAAGCCGTTTTTATACAGTTCATATCGGCTTTTACCCAGTATGTCTTTTTGGGTTTCCGCGTCTTGTTTTGCCAACCAGTCGGCATAACTTGTTGACGCTTTTTCCGGGCCGTCCATAGCCGCCCTTGTGTCATCTGGATCATAATTTTCTAATCCTCTTACTTCGGGAAGTGCAATGCAGCGGCAAGATCGGTGCTGCGGCAGGTGCGGCATATCGCCTAACGTCTTGAATAGACGTTGATCCATTGATCCGCATAGAAGACATTGGCGGTCATCAAGTACCCCGATATATCTGTAACCTGAAAATAAAGATGAATTAGCATTATAGGTTTCATGCCTTGCCGTTGTTGCCATTTCCGCGATCATAGTTTTTGAATTCATTTTTAGACTGTTTCTCAATTTTTTCATTTCTTTTGCGTCAAGGTTTATGTTATCCACGGAACCTAAAACATTTCTGGTTATTTGTGCCGCCGTCATTCCATTTAACCAGCCGGCGCGGATATTAGTTGACCATGTTTCATAAAAACATTTACTCAGTCCGTTAATATAATCTTTGAATTTTTCATGTGTGTCCGCATAGTTGTCATTACTTGCCGCCGCCCATAGTTTTTCAACAGGCGGCATTTCAAGATTAACGGTTATTCCATTAGCTTTTAACACTTTTGATATAAACTGCGTTTCTATTCTTGCCAATCCCTTAAAATCCGATTCAATAATTTCATAAAGTTTTTCATTTAACATACCGGATAATGTACGCATATTTGACAATACTCTTTCATACCTTGCCTTAGTTTCAATGCCGTTAGTTTTTGATACAATGTCTTTTGCTTGAATAATGGCTTGATCAAGTATTTTCAATAACCGCTGCGCTTCGTAATTGGAAAAGCGGTCTATGTTGATCTGGTGTTTTATAAAAGAATCCAAAAGGGGATTATTCATTTAATTGCCGCAATAAAAAAGGTTCCCCGGCTCATCGGTCAAACAAGCCCTGATAAAATCATCCGCGTCTTGTTGATCGAATTCATAAGTTATTGAAAGCGCGTCCGTCAATGTTTCACTTTTAATTTTTTTGCCGTCAAGACTTCCCGAATATCCGCGCTCGATAAGCCCAAAAGTACACATTTTAACGCTTTCCCGGACAGGCGATTCATTAACCAATCTGCTTAAAGTCAATTCATTGATTTTTTTTCTTGCGAAAAATTCCGCTTGTATAAATTCTTTTTCAGATAATTTGCCGCCCATGTTTTGATAATCCGCAAAAGATATATTCATTCTTCTCTCCTATTTTCGGCATTGTAAAGAATACATAATCAATATGCTTCCATTGGGTTTAACAGGATTAAAATTGATTATATTTAACGTGTCAACTTTAACGCCCTCAGTGTTGTAAACATCTAATTTTGAAATACCCGCCATAGGTTCCCCGTCAAGTACCGCTTTTACCAGCCGGTCGCCTGATTGAATTAAAGTACCGTCAATAAGTTCATCTTTGTAATTGGCAATAATGGCAATACCATTGTATAAAATTTCAGGCGTTTCATATTCATTGGTTTGCGGATTGTATACCGGGGTTCCCATAGGGTTTTTCAAAACTACTTTAGTTCCATTGGAACCAATGAGATTTTTCGCAATTTGTGCAATCTTGCCATAATTCAAAATCATTCCAATTCCCATTTATTTTTTCTAAAAAAATGGGATAAAAAAATTATTCCAGTTTCATATATGGAATAAAAATAAATAACCTACAGATTAAACATCTGTTTTGCCGGGGAATAACGTCCCCGGCTCCGTGTCCCTTAAATCTCCGTAAACCCCAGCCGCTTAAAATCGTCAATCCGGTTTTTGGGTACGCTCTGAATAACGCTTCCTTTTTTCATTCTCACGTTTCTTTTTTCAGGCGGCTTTACATCGTCTTTCTTTTCCGGCGTTTCCGGCTTGTTTTGGCTCATGGTTTATTCCTTCGCGCTCGCATACACGCCGTCTTTCAAGCGGTCGATTACAAAAGCGTCATGGTAAATCCTGAATTGAAATTCATTGGAGTCTACGCGCTGGTTTTCGTCCGCGCTTATGAATTTTCCCCGCGCCGTTTTGCTTGCCTGGACTACGCATTTTGGCTGTATAATAATAAAGTTTATGTCTTTGGCTCCGGCGGGTGTGGTGAATCCCCAGTGGTTATCCTCGCCGCTGTTCAATTCGATCAAGGTCTTGAATCTTTTTTGGGGTATAAACGTAAGATCAAGTTCGTTATAAGACTTGATCTGCGTATTGATCGCGGAGTCATTAGACCAATAACGTCCCAATGCGGCTCTCATAAGTGATTCCAAATTCTGATTCACAAAGAGAAGCCGCCCCTCTTGCGGTACGTCCAAATTGTTCATGTGTGTTGCCGCAGCGTCTATGGCTGTCAATAAGGTGGTGCCTGTGGAATAAGTTTCTGTTACTTTTCGCCCGGCTCCGTCAAAGTATTTTGCGAATCTGTAAGCGTCAAGCTCAGGGATCATTTCAAAATCCGTGAACACCTGCGCCGCCCTGCCGATTGTCAAGCCCAAAACTTCATCATCATCAATCCGGTCAAGCAAGAATTTCGCGCCCCGGTCAACCGCCAGTTCAAACGGTATCCATTGCGCCGTGATCGCGCCCTGGGGATACCCCACGTCTTTTTCATAGTTTCCCAGTCCGGTTGTTTCAACGGTCAACAACTTGACGATTCTTGCGTCCGTGTTGTCGTACTTCATTGACTCGGAATCAAGCCGCGCCGTCAAACTGCCCCTTTTGAAAAGCTCAAGAATCAAGTCAAGATATTTTTGGGATTTTTCAAGATTGTTCATACACTATTCCTTTTCTGAGAGTCCCGCGCCCCTACGCATTGCCGCCCATTCTGGATCAACTGCGGCATTGCCGCCCTTAAAATCCGGGCTTGTCGATTGCGTCTTTACGTCCTGCGGCTTAAAACAGTCTTTTGATTGATCCTGTTTTGCCCAGTGTTCTATAACCTGGTCAAGATTCAATACTGTTTCATTGCCATTATCTGTAACCTTACCGGCGGCGTTACCATTGGCAAGCTGTAAACCGTAAGTCTCAGCTATGGTTTTCGATAATTCAGGTATTAGGACTTCAAAGACTCCCTTTTGCTTTAATTTTTCAGCAAGCGGTCGGGATAGTAACACTTCCCTATTGACTGCCTGCTCTTTATGTAAATCACTTTCAAGGCTTTCAATGCGCTCGTTAAGCGTTTTGGTCTCGGCGTTACCTTTAGACACCTTTTCAAGTAATTCAGCGTTTTTATCTAAAAGCCCCTTTTTTTGGCTTTCAATCCATTGTTTACCCTCCGGCGTTTCAATCCATTGGTTTAATTCGTCAATGTTCATTTTCTCATTTTCTCCCTTCTACACCCAAATTTCCTTAAAAATAAATCCTTATATAATAAAGACTTACAGAATAACAACAGATAGTTAATCTGTTTTTCTTCATAAGGTTTCCCCTAAAAAGTGAAACCTATCGCCTGTATCCTCAGTTTTTAACGCTTCCATTTTTTCGGTTGCTTCGGCCTCGGTTTCCCCATAATACTTCATTCGGTATTCAATTCTACTGAATACCCCATTATCAATTTCTAATAATGAAAGTTTTTTCTGATCGGCAGTGTCCACAATGACAGAATCTTCCCATGTGATATTGACTTCGCTTGCGTCAATCGGTTTGCCGATCATAGTGGAAAGTTCACATAATGCCCTGACAATTTGTATAATCTGACATTCAAGATATTGCTCATGTAAACTTTTATTTTGCATTTTATCCGATTCAGTATGAATAACCTGAGTCGCTGTTGCCATAGGTACTATGTCAAGACTTCCTTTTCCTAGCCCGCTTGTCATGCAAGCCCAGTTCAATGAATCCTTTATAACCTTCCATAGCTGCTCAGTTCTTATTTCAGGGACTGATTTTTCAAATAGCTGTTTAATGTTGCCCTGGCCGCCCTCGGCTAACTTTTGCGGAATAACAAAAAATTTGCCTTTTGTATTTTCAAACAGTTTCTTTTTGTTTCCGTTTTTTCCGATCTTGTCAAAAATCAAATCCCGGCCTATGAATGTTACTTGCGCCCCCTCTGATACATCGCGCCTGAGCAGATCAGCGGCTAAGTCCACATCTTCACACGCCGCCAATGAATCCGCAAATATGGACTGTCCAAAAGGCAGGGTATCGGTATAATCATTGGCTATGTTCGGTCGGATAATACAATACATCGGATAATTAAAAACCTGCTCTTGCTTTACGGTTTCACTGGCGGAAAATTCCACATTTTCACCTTTTACGGTAGCAATAATATTTTCAATCATTGCTTTATTATTTTTCATGGTATGAATACTTATTGTGTATACCGTTTTATCTTTTAACTGCTCTTGACGTACAAAAGCAATGGACTGTATATCATTTTGATCAAATACAAGCGGATAAATCGAATCATATTTTATAACGTCTAACTTGACTTTGCCGCCCATGATTGTTTCCGTGTTTTGATCCGTTTCAATATCCGCGCTTGCTAACAGGGCAGCGGTTCCCATGCCATAACCAAAAATAGCGGCCTGATTGACTTTTGCCCTAAAATCAATCTTTTTTTCAAGCTGCCTGAATTTTTCTGTTTCTGTATCGTCTTTAAGGGTAACTTTGAAAGCCTCAGTAAAAAGCATGGTTGCCCATTTTTCCGTTATAAGTTTAGCAAGGCGCATTGATCGGCGTTCAAAAGTAAAAGTTTCTTCACCGTTATAGCCGCAATCGGAATTGATACCCGGTACTTCACCCCGATAGTATTCTTGCCATTTCTTTACATACTGGTTATAACCGCTTTTTAGCCTTGCCCTGCTATAATCAGTTTCTTTAGTGGCTGCGTATTTGGTTAAAACATCGTATATATCCATGTCATTCCTCTATAAAAAGCGGCGTTCTATTAACCTGTTCAAGAGTGTAACCTTGCCTGAGCAAGTCTTCACGGTAGGTATCAATAAGCGGATCACCTACTTTGAAAAATCCCGGCGGCGGAAAATCGCTCTTGCCTGATTTTTCCCTTACTAATTTTTCAATGGTTTCAAGTTTCCTTTTATCCATTTTTTCTCATATTCCCTTTTCTACACCCCAAAAAGTCATTTTATAAATCCTTATCCCATAAAGACTTATAAACTATAAACAGACTTCTAATCTGTAGTTCCATGAAGTTTAGCGATCTGCTGCCTTAATTCCATGATCTCAGTTTTTAACTGTTCATTGTCTTTATTCGATTTTGCAAGCTGTAATTTAAGATCACGGGCATAGGGATTATCAATATCTTTTTCGTCAATAACCGCGCCGCTTTCCCCCCGGATAAATTTTTCAAGCTGTTCAATGCGCCTGTCCATTTCGCTTTCAAGTTCATGTTTATCAATGGCAAGCAAGGCATTGAAAGAATAGACCATATCACGGAATACGCCCGTATCAATACCGCCGCTATAACGTAACCGCATGAGCCTGCAAAGGCTTGCGCGGACGTGCTTTCTTGTGTCAAGTGTTAATCTTTTTCTGCCTACCTTTTCAGTTTCAATGTTCTCATTAGGCATATTAAAACCTCTTACAAGTTCAATATTGATAGGTTTATGTTATCTTTTGGATTTCAATAAACAATATATACAGAGCAAAAAATGGTATATAAACCCGTCTTATAAGCCCCGATTATTTGACATAAATCCCTGTTTCCGTATCCTTAAATATCCCATAATGTTTGTTATCATCTGCGTATACTAAAAAATCGGAATCGCTGTTTTCCGCGCCCGATAACAGGTCAAGCAGCCTTGCCGCCCTGAGCTGGTCGCAATCTACATAATGCGCTATATCTACAATTCTGACAGTTTCAGGGTGTTTAATGCGTAAAAACTGCTTTATTTTGTCTATTTGTTCGGTGTTTATGTTCCCGCGCCCTGTTGCCTTTTTGGGTGTAATAAAATCAATTAAGGCGGCGCGTACAATTTCGGACAGGAATTTTCTTTCCTGTTTGGCTTTTACAAGTGCCTGTAGTTTCAAATCGGCGGGAAGCTGAACCAGTAGAGTAGTTTTTTCCGTATCCATTGTTTTTCCCTCCCCTTATATATTTATATAATTTCTTTAGCGGCTAACAGATAATTGGCGTATTTGATAACTGAGTATTCAAAAGCGTCAAGAGAATCTATGTCGCTGGTTCCATTGTCAAGCCGTATCGGTACACCCTTCAATTTTGATTTTTTGGTGTCCCATAACGCATTGGAAAAAGCCTGTTTTATATTAGGCACATCTTTTGTAAGTAATAACCGTTTTTCCCCAAAAAGAATTTGTACCATGTCTATTCTGTCAAGAATACTGGACTTGTAAGCATTTACTATTTCAATCCCATTTATATCCTGTTCAATAATTGCAAGTTTCAAGCCGTTATTAAATGCGTCTGAGCTTGCATATTCACAATGACAAATAATGTCCACACCCGGAAAATCGGATTGCAAGCCTGAAAGAAAATCAATAGCCCATTTTGTTATTCTCTCAGGCAAGAAAAAGCCGTCAAAAAAACTTTCCCGGATAACATAGACTTTTGAAAAATCGGCAGTTACGGCGCAAGCAACAAGGCAAGTTTTACCTAATTTTGAATTTTCCCCCGGTGATCCGCTGCCATAGTCCAGGCCGCAAGTAATAAAAGCAAGCCTTTCATTTTCTGGTAACTCGGCATGGTTCTTTTCTGGATTATCCGCGTAACCGGCATAGACAAGCCCTTCAAAGTTTCCCCATTCCCCTAAACCTTCAACCGAAAATCTGCGCGGATTGTCTTTCCGCATTTTATCAAATACCTTAAAATCGTCAATTCCTAAAAACTCATTTTGTAAATAAGTAGTCGTATCCGTAAATACATCTTGATCGGGCTTGTCAAAAAATCTGGGCTTGATCCATGACAATGAATTCCAGGGATTAAATGTCAATGTTACTTGCTTGAATAGCGGATCGGGCAGGTTTCCCCGGAATGACAAATCCAATTTATTAAAATCATGTTCATTATTTAATTGATAAGATTCTTCAATCCATAACCAGCATAAATAACCAGTGGAAACAGTGATTGAAGTAATTGAATCCATGTCATCGGCTCCCCGGAAAAGTATCACCTGTCCGCTGGGCTTGTAAGTCAATGTTAATTCACTTTTTGGAATATGCCATAAATGGGTAACGCCTAATTTTTCAATAGCCCATAATAATTGGGCGCGGGTACTTGTTCTATGCGTATTCAGATAACGCCTTACAACCAATAAACAGGGCTTTTCATTGTAGACGTGATAATATTTCATTAAATTGAAAATGTACCATAACGCGGCAGTACAAGATTTTTTTGAAGCCCTGCCGCCCTTAATCACCCTATACCTTTTCTTGCAAGCCCAAAACTTTTCATAACCGCCCCCGGTTAATAATGGAATGTAGATATTCATTTCATACCCTCAACTTGTAATATTCCCAGATAATTTCATTTCAATCTTTAGCCCATACTTATCATTATCATAAAAAGTGATACCTACACATTGAAAAACTGGATCATGTTTTCTTAATAAATACTCTTTTTTGATAAGGTTTTTTAATTCCAAATTGTCCCCGGTATCGTCAAGTATTATTTTTATAGCTTTCCACAATTTTGACTGCTCGCCCATTTTACGATTATTTTTCATAACGTGATAATGATTCGCATTTTCCGCTGTTGCTTCAAAATGTTCAGTAAATAAAAACTTTGTCTTGTGAAAAGTTATTCTATAAACGTTCATAAACACTCCTAATATATTTCAAGTTCAGGCTCCTGTTCATTCATAACAGAATTTTCAAATTCAGTAAGTTCATTTTGCCTAGAAGAATCTGAATTTCTTAATTTCAGTAATTCAGGATTATTCAATTCTGAATTTTCCTTAATTTCTGTACTCGCCCATATTCCATGACATATTTTTTTTGCTTTTGATACTTTCAATAAATGATTAAGAGTATCCAATACGGCATTGCTTGTCTTCCCTAATTTATTGGCAATGTCCCCAGTACTGATTCCATTTTCCCCGGCAGCTTCCAAAATTGTCAAAACATCTGCTTGCGCTTTTGGTAAAGAGCGCACAACATCGCCTCGGCCTGTTATCCGCCATGTACAAATATCCTTATCAAAAGTTATGTCATAACAGGTTTCTTCTACATCGCGCCCTTTTATTCTCATTGTACCATCTGGTTTCCCATCCGGTTTTTTCAAAAGAATAATTGTATCTACCGCGCCGTTGATTCCCTGACTGCCCATGCCTTCATCTGCCCAACCTTCGCCGCTTCCGTCTTTACTTCCTTTTCGTGTATGGTGAATTAAAATAATCGGAATTTCTGTTTCTGTTGATATTTTCTGAATAGCGGCAATCGGCTTGTATGTGTCGCCATAAGAATTTGTATCTTGTATGGGACTAAACATATACAATGTGTCAACAATTACTAATCCAGTACCGGGGAATTCTTTTAAGTATTTTTGAAGTGTCGCAATACCGCCCTTCCATGAAGTAGCTGTTTCAATAAAGAATTTTTCATTTCCGATTCCGCCCTGTTTTAATAACCTGTTTTTTAACCGTCTTTCAGAATCCTCTAATGCAAGATATAAAACTTCGCGCTGCGTTACTGGAATACTGCCCATAAAACAACCACCGCTTGAAACCGCTGTTGCAAGGTGTAGAGCAAGCCATGACTTGCCGACCTTCGGCCCGCCGTCAATTTTTGTTAGCCCTTCGGGAATAACGCCGTCAACAACCCATTGAATAGGCGGAAAATCTGTTTTTAGAATATCCGCCGCCGTCCTGCGATTCCATAACTGAACAGGCTCTTTTTCTTTTCTTTTTGGATTGCTTTTGGAAAATTGATCCATGAAGAATTGCAAGGCTTTAGCTCTATCCGATTCATTAACGGAATTTGCCATTTGTTCCCAATACTCAAGATCGCTCATGTTTTTCCCTTTTTTCTGAATCGCCCTGGGGATAGACAGACCGCTTCCTTCCCACTTCATAGCGCGGGTGTCCATCGCGTAACAGGCAAGTCAGAAAAACCTCGCCATGTAACAATCCCTCAGTTTCGCTTTCAAATAAAGCGATTATTTCAGGCGGTATTTTCATTCGTATATCTCCGCTGGCTCTAGGCCGCAAAAGATTTTTCTTATGTAAGATTCGCCGCCTGCTTCTTCAATCAAATTTTGTTCGATCATATATGAAATAAGCTGTTGCGATCCTACCGGCCCGATCTGTTCTTGTAAATGAGATAGGTTATCAAAAATAATTTGATTCCTTTTGTCCAAAAAGATTTTTGTTAATGATTCGCCATAAGCCATAAATCGGTAAAGCTGACTTTCTTCAAATACTGATTCTTGCGGTGAAATTTTGAAGTAGTATCTTTTCATTTTTTACTACCTTCATTTACAATCGGAGTAACATCAACGCGGTTCAAAAAATCTTGAATGTGGCTTTCGGTAAAAAGAAACCGGCTACCTATTTTTTTGTAACCGATCTTTCCGGCGCGGATTAACCGCCTGAGCGTTACCTCGCTGCATTTCAGTAGCGGCGCGGTTTCTTTGATAGTCAATAAATTAGTTGACATATTTTCTCCTCCGATAAACTTTTTTTGTTTATCTAGGAAAAAATTAGTCTATGTTTGTCTTTTTGTAAAAACTTAAAAATTGCTATTTTGCGGAAATTATAGCAATGGTGATTGCTATTTTGCCTGAATAGCTGCTCGTATCTTTTCCCATATCTCTTCCCATTGCTCCGGCGGCGCGTTTTTTGTGCAATTTTGCAATGTGGATAATTGGGCCGGTTCTTTGTCTATCAAAATATATGGATAAGCAATTTTATAATCGGTATAGCCGCATTTGTTCAAAACTAGCCCGACACATCCCTTTTTCATTTTGAAGTTGAATTTTGAATCAAAGTACTCTATATAACCAATGTTTATAAGTTTGCTAATGGCGGCAAATAAAACCGGATATTCTTTTTTCCATGTTGCCGCTAAATGGTGCGTTTCCCATGCTTGTAATTTTTCTGTATTTTCAGCGATCTTGGCTGTATTGGCATCAATGCTAGGCAGGATTCCTAAACTTTCCAGGGTCTTTTTCAGTAGATCAATCTCTTGTTTTTGTAGTTCAATCTGCTCCCTGTCCTGTTTGTGTTGTTCGCTTAACATTTCATTCTGTTCACTCAGCTTGTCAATAATCATTCTGCGCTGTACCGCGCTAGGCGGTTCAACTGCCATTTCACGCGCCCTTTTCATTACATCATTGGTAAATATTTCCATGTCTTTTATTGGTGATTCATAGGCAGAAAACAAATCAAGAATTGATTCTATGCGCGGTTTAGATTTTTCCCTTTCCTGAAATTGGCGTATGGTTTCCCGCATTGTCGGATCAAGATAAGCAAGCGGATCAACCCTGTTTGGTTTTTCATAATTGCCCAATTCCGGTACTAAATGGTCTAAAGTCATTGCCTGTCCCCTCTTGATAAAAGAATATCAAAAAAGACAAAAAAAGACAATACCTGAATAAGGAAAGTCAACCCTCGGCAAATTCAGATATTCAGGTTTATCTAGGGGAAACTGAATTCCTTAATTTGACATTTTGGGTGAATTTTGGATTTTTAGGATAATGGCTGCAAGCTGATTCTGTAGGCGGTTCCATTCCGCATTAGTTATGTCGGTTATCAAATAGTCAAGAAAAAGCGCGGTTATTTTGGCAACAAGGGAATCAATGTCGGTGTCCATAACCCATAGAGTACAACTTCAAGGGTGAAGAAAGAATATGAGAAAAAATGCTTTTTTCCCTGTTTATCTCTATTTAACTTTTTTATTCTTTTATGCCTTTTTTTGTTGACAAGCCTTGTTTCTTCATATAATATGATAAATTAGGAGCAGTAAAGACTGCTAAAGTATCCCCGGAGTGAATGACTCTGGATCTGCTTGTGGGGGTTCAAATCCTCCCTGGGGAACAAGTAAACGCACCCCGTTAAGGGGTGTAGATGAATAAATCCCAATCGTTCCGGCGCCGGACAAATCATTCACGTTGAGTAAATGCCGACTGCCTTTAGGCAGTCGGTCGCGCCGCGGTCAAAGCGAGGTATGCATCAAGTTACAGAAGTTTTTTGAAAGCGATCCGCGCCACCTACAGTTTCATGACTTCCGCCATTATTACGCCGTCAATCAGTACCAAAAAAACAAGGACATTTTCCGGCTGTTAAAATTATTAACCACGCCGGAATACAGGTTACACAAACCTATTTACGCGGCATCGGCATTGAGTTATAAAAACGGGCGTTATCATTAACCCAAAAGGTTACGCGAAAACTGAAAAACAGCTCCGGACGGACCCGCCCTTGCCGCTTATTATTTTGTTGCTTCCACAAGAATCGCCGGATTATTGACGGCGTATTGCAATACATCGGACATAATGCCGGTGTAACCGCTCCCCATTGTTTTATAGCTTTCTAAAACTTCCGGTGTTACGCGGATCGTTATTGTCTGCTTTTTTTTTCGCCGGTTGCGTTCAGCCGCCAAGTGCGCGAATTCTTTTAAGGCTTCCGGGCTGGACCGGGGGGCTTCCTCTGTATAATTTATAGGCCGCCGGGCAGCTTTCCTGGCCTCTTTTATAGCTTCTTTAGGTGGTTTTTGACCAACCATGACCGTCGATCTGGTAATTCCCATGATAGCTTCTCCTCTCTGTTTTATCCGCAGGGCGTGCGGTGATAATCCGCCTGTTTTC
>Ga0268262_10004313_pt1 | contig 14789 bp, 13 predicted proteins | sample TergutNc150P3_FD_190354 | JGI IMG/M metagenome (GOLD analysis project Ga0268262, IMG submission 190354) | Nasutitermes corniger P3 segment gut microbial community from laboratory colony in Florida, USA - Nc150 P3 (SPAdes) (version 2) | ecosystem: Host-associated > Arthropoda: Insects >... | reverse complement strand
CCGTCCGCCCCGCGCACCGACAGCAGGTAAACGCCCGTAGACACGTTCCGACGCGATATGCTGTTGACGGCGTTAGAAGAAGACACCCTGCCGCTCATAACCCTCTTCCCGTTCACCGTATACAGCGCGACCTCCGCGCTCTTGTACGACTGCGCGGGCAGGTTGACCGTAACGTTCCCGTTCCTGTTCGCGGCGACGGTCGGAACGTTGGCGTGACGCTTGCCGCCGAAGTATATCACGCCGTCCGTGTTCTTGATCGGAAGGCGCAAAGTGTCTGTAACATACGCCGTTACGGCAATGTTCACCGCCGTATCAAGCCCGCTCGCCCTTTAGGGTACCGCGCGGACGGACGCGTCAACATTAACTACAATAGGCACTTTCGCTATATCCTGCGCCGCCGCGCCCCCCGCGAAAACCGCCCCGACAACAACCGCCGCCGCAACCGGCAGCGTCCGACCGAACATCTTAAAGCTAAAACGGTTCATGCAATACCTCCTCCTATCTATTAGATAGTAAGAAAAGTGTGAGTTGAAAAGTTAGTAAAAAAGTTTACCGCGTTGTCCTGCTATTTGCGCACGTTGTCTGAATTAGGATTATAGGATTATTAAAACAGATTATAGGATTAAAAAGATAAAAGACGTTGACTTTTAATCCTATAATCCTTTCTTTTTAATCCTATAATCCTAATTCAGACGTTTTTTTATCCCCCCGTTTCGCGCCGTTCCGACGGCATTCCTGCCCCTTGCGGGGATGTTTCCGGTGGCGGATACGGCTTTGGTTGTAACGCGGTTGTTACAAAGCCGTGTTTGCTTGTGAATAACTTGTGGGGGGGGGGGGGGGCATCGCGCCGGCAACGTCTCCGGCGGCTGTCCGTCCGGCGCGGGCGTTCGCGTACCCGTCCGGCGCGGTTTGTCCGGCAAGGCAGGGCGTACCTATCTCCGTAGCGGTCAGCGGGTCAAGAATCCCAAACACCATAAACCCCCAATTCCGTAGAGACGCGATTTACAGCGTCTCGGTTGTTCACAAGCGCGGAAGCGCAAAAAGTCTCCGCGGCGACGGTCTGTCATTGCGTAGTAATATAATATATGGGGGTGAGGCGGGTCAAATATTTTGAAAAAATATTAACTTGATTTTGGTAGGCGCACTCCCGAAATTTCATCTAAATCATGGATCATACGCCAATAACCGGTACTAATTCTTAGGATTAAATTCATAAATATAGTATTAATTATGGGACTGCATTCCTAAACTTAATACTAAATTAGTGATTATATTCCCGAATTTAATACTAATTCTGGGATTACATTCCTGATTTTCGGCCTGATTCCGGGATTCAGCCCTGCGAAGACAGCCAATCGAGCGCGTTGTCTTTATTGACGACCTGAACCGTCTTGGACTTGTAGGCCTCTACGAACGAATAAGCGCCCCGCGATATTTTGGTTGAGCCGTACTTAAACTCGAACGGCGCCAGTTCGCCGTTCATCTCCTCCACGAGATCGACCTCGCACCCGGAGTGGGTCCGCCAGAAGTAGGAATTGGGGCCTCGCCCGTGCAGATCGTTGAATTTTCTGCGCTCCGACATTATGTAGTTCTCCCAAAGCGCCCCGGCGTCGTTCCTGTTCTCTATGGGCAGGAAATTGTTGACCACGGCGTTTAACAAACCGTTGTCGTAGAAGTAGTATTTGTTCATCAGCTTAATCTCGTTCCTGCGGTTTTTAACGAAGGGGGGCAGTTTGAAGACGACGAAAGCCTGCTCAAGCAAAGAAAGGTAGCTCAGAACGGTCTTCCTGTCCATCTGCAGGGCGGTTGCGATCTCGTTGGGCGATACCTCGCCGCCGACCTGCAGGGCGAGGGCTTTCAGGATTTTTATCAGCAAATCGTGCTTTTTTATCCTATTGTAGCAAAGCACGTCCCTATAGAGATAACTCGTGGCGAGCAGACGCAGGTTCTCGATTTTCTCCTCGTTGGAAGAGGACGTCGCTATCTCCGGGTACGAACCGTATATCAGCGCGTCTTTTATACCGTTGACGGCGGCGGCGTTTCCGAAATCGCTCTTGATCTCCTCTAAGGATATAGGCGGCAGGAAGAACTCGTACTTTCGGCCGGTCAACGACTCGCTGACCACGTTGGCGAGCTCGAACGAGGAGGAACCGGTGGCTATGATGTTGAGCTCGGGATGCGAATCGACCAGAATCTTCACGGCCCTGCCGACATTGGGAAGGGACTGCGCCTCGTCGAGGACTATGACCTCGCTCCCGGAAAAATAGCCGAACATTCGGGCGGAGTCCATACTGAGGAGCGCCTCGCGGATAGTGGACTCCTCGCAGTTGAAGTACCCCCGGCCGGAACAGCGTTTCTTCAAGATCTCCCTAACGAGAGTGGTCTTGCCGACTTGACGCGGGCCGTAGAGGACGACGGCCTTGCCCTTGTTAAGCTTGGCCTCGATTTTGGCTTGCAGAAGACGGGTTATCTTTTTCATAATACAATAAATATAACATATTTACAGTGAAAATGCAAGGCGATTCCCGGATTTTTTACTAAAAACGGGAGTTAAATCTTATATTTTGGCTTAAATTTGGGATTTAGATCGCTGATTTTGTATTAAATTTGGGATTACGATCATAGAATTTCATCTAAAATCGGGATTGGATTACGCCGGCCACTCCCCTTTTTTCACCTCGCACCGCTTGCCGTAAAAGCCTATGCCGTATTTGATGATGTTTTTATAGCCTTCTCTCTCCCACGCGGCGGCGTAGTTTTTGTCTTCTATCTGTTTCAGGGCGTTTTCGCACGCTATGGGCAGTTTGTCGAATTTGTCGGCCACCTTGAACTCGAATATAACCGCCAGGCTGTTTTTTCCGTTTACGCGGTACAAGACCAGATCGCCGCGCCCGTCACCGCTCTCCCGGTTGGAGGCTGTCATATAATCGCCTAACCGGGAGAACACCCCGGTCATGAATCCGTGGTACGAATTTTCGGCGCTGTCCATGTAGCTTATGCTCTCAGCGAGAAGTTTCGACAGTTCCTCCTGGAACGTTTCGGTCTCGCCGTTCAGAACGGCATGGAAGAACGTGTCAAGGTCTTTTCCGGCTATGCGTTCCCTAAACCATTCTTGCACCTTGTCTTCAAAAATAATATTCAGCTCTTTGTTCGGAATCTTCATATCCAAAACTATTCTTCCTATGCGGTCAACAGACTCTCCGACCTTTTTCAGGTAGCCGGTGAAAAACAGGAAGTTCCAGAAGTCGCCGGGGTCGCCGCCTTTATCTATTTCTTCGTATGTGATATCCTCGTGAACCGTTTTTGAGATTTTCCCGCCGGCCATCAGCGTTTCCAAATCCGCTTTCATTTCGGTGTTGGCGGAGTCTATTAATCTGCGGACGATATCGTTGCCGCTGGTGTTCGCCCAATAGGGCTTCGGATATTCATTTCTGTCCGCAAGCCAGTTTGCCGCGACATGGACGGAACTCCACGGATTATACACCTCCGTATTTCCAAACAGATAGCCGTTGTACCAATCCCTGAGAACCTGCCTCTTGTCCTCCAACCCATAGTACCGCAGCATGGAGTCTATTTCATCTTGGGTAAAGCCAAAGTATTCGGCATAAGATTTGTTGAGGATAGATACGACTTCCAGATTGTTCAACCCTGTAAATATGCTCTCCTTGGAAATCCGCAAACAGCCGGTCATCACGGCCAGCTTCAAATGCGGGTTGTCTTTGAGCGCGCTGCTGAGAAGCGGCCGGACGATATCGATCATCTCCCGATAAAAACCGCGAGACCACGAGTTCTCCAGCGGAACGTCGTACTCGTCCAACAAAATAATAACTTTTTCGCCGTGGCAACACTCTAAGCATTTGCTCAAGAATTTAAGCGATTGAGAGTAATCGTTAACAGAGCCGGAACCGGCCGATATCCGTTTAAAGCGTTCCAATCCGTCATAATCGGATATTTTTTCCATAACATATGCGTGCCGCTTATATTCTTCGGCGACGCAGTCTTTCAACTGATTATACGACAGCTCGAAATTCCCCATTTTCGCGTCTTTGAAGCTCAGAAATATCACCGGATGCTTCCCCTGACGCTCCATATACCGCTCCCCCGCCTCCTCTATCTTCAAACCGCTAAACAGCCGCCGCGTATCGCGGCCGCCGATCGGGGCCGTATCCTCAAAGAAGCACTTCAGCATCGTCTGGTTAAGCGTCTTGCCGAACCGGCGCGGACGCGTGCAGAGGATGACTTCGGCGTCTCTATCTATAAGATCCTTAATAAAAAGCGTCTTATCGACATAGTAAGACCCCCCCTCGATCACACGGTCGAAGAGGGACTTGTCCACAGGCAGCGGCTTTTTATTTGCGTTCGCATACATGCTTAGGCTCCGTATTCTTCAATCGGTTAAAATATTGCGCATCTATAATATATATTGCGGGCGCGGCCGGACGGCCGAAAAAGCGCGGCGCAGGGGGGCATGGACTTACGGGATAGATGAAAATCAAGCGTTTTTTTTCTGAAAAAAGCCGGTTTTGAAGTCCCGCCGGCCCGACCCGCCGCTCCGCCGCCGCAAACCCGGCCGCGCGGCCCTACGTCCCGCAGATGTTTAAAAAGAAAAAGGGGATGCTGAAACGAGTTCAGCGTGACGGAAATAGGGGGTACACCGTCACCGCAGGCAAGCCCGCGATCCCCAGTTTTTGACATTTTAGGCGCTAACTTCTTACAAATCAACGAGTTGCGGTATACATCCTAAGAAACGCATATCCCGATCAACCCGTTTTCTGCGCATCCTCGGCGGATTTTAAGACCGGCTGAAATCCCGGCCGCCCGACGGCGCAATCTCTACCCACTCTTATAATATGCATTATGGGAAGAGTGAAAATCAAGTTTTTTTTTAAAAAAATTATTTTTTTTTAATCGGCCCCCCCGCAGCCGCCTCATCCCACGTTCAGTTCCGTCTGAGCGTCCACCACGTCCCTGTTCACAAGCTCCAACGCGCTGTGCATCTTGCCGCTGACCTCCGGGTCGGTTATCCTGTCCCGCAACGTTCTCAGCAGCTGGATCGTCATCCGCAGTATCCGTATCAGATCGCCCTCCGGCACCCCGAAACCGGCCAATTGCTTCAAATCGCAGCCGCTCGCCCACGCGAAGACCGGGGCGGCCATGGAGAAGTCCATCTCCCGGATCGGGTTCGCTATGTTGTACTTGATCTCCTTTTGGCGCAGTTTGTGTATCGTCTTCTGGGCTTCGAACTTGAGCGCGACGTTGGTGACGGGCGGGGCCTTGCGGCTGCGCGCCTCCTCGGTGATCAGCGCGGCCAAGAGCACCGGCAGCTGCGCCGCCGACACGCCGTCGAAGTCGCGGCTGTAGTAGAGCTCGGCGGCCTGTATCTCGTAACCGCTCACCGCCGCCGCCAGCTGGCCCTTGGGGGTCAGCTTCGTACCGTCCAAAAAGCCGCTCGATTGCAGGAACTTTATCCTGTTCCTTATCTGCGCCTCCTCCTTTTGATAGATCTTCGACATAGAAAACACGCCTTTGCGGAAGTTGTGGAGGCTTTTGCGGAAGATGTCGAACGCCCCGTCGCCGAACTGGCTGTATAGGGAGAGGATTGTCGAGTACGAAGCGTAAAAGCGGCTGTTGATGCGCTCGTTCGTGCCGTAGAGTATGCGCTCCAGCTGGTCGGGGTCGGTCGCCTCCGGGATCACCTGCGAGTAGACGTAGCCCGCCTCGTCCATCCCCCGCCGCCCGGCGCGGCCCGCCATCTGGTTGTACTCGCGGGTCATCAGGTAGTTGAACTGCACGCCGTCGAACTTCTCCAGCTCGTCGAAGATCACCGAACTGGCGGGCATATTCACGCCCAGCGCGAAGGTCTCCGTGCAGAAGAGCAGCTTTATCAGCCCCATCGTGAAGAGCCGCTCCACTATCTCCTTAGCCGCCGGCAGGATCCCCGCGTGGTGGTAGGCGCAGCCCGACTCCCAAAGCTGCCGCAAAAAGCCCAGCCGCTCGTAGTCGCCTATCCCGTATTGACGCACAAGCTCGTCCACAAGCTGCGACACGCGGGCGCGCTCCGCGTCGGTGAGCAGGTCTAAATGCATCATGTGCTGCTCGGCGTTGCGCTCGCACGCCCGACGGTTGAAGCAGAAGTAGAGTATGGGCAGGTGCCCCTCGCGTATCGCGAGCTGCACGATCTTCCGCGACGACGGCTTGCGCCGCTGGAACTTCTTGCGCAGCTCCGGGCTGCTCTTGAACTTGCGCCTGATCCCCTTTACGGAGATGAACCCGAACTTCGGGTGATAGAACGCGTGCTGAAGCGGAACCGGGCGATGCGTCTCCTCGATCACCTTAAAGGTCGTATTCCGCACCGCCCCCATCCACGTCGCCAGCTCGCCGATGTTCGGCACCGTCGCGCTCAGGCACATGAAGCGGATGCCCGGCGGGGCGAGGATGATGCTCTCCTCCCACACCGTGCCGCGCTCCGGGTCGTCCAAGTAGTGGATTTCGTCGAATATCACGTAGTAGATGTCGTTCAGCCGCCCGGAATTTTCGAGAATGAGGTTGCGGAATATCTCGGTGGTCATTATGAGGAGCTGCGCGTCCTGATTGATCGTGACGTCGCCCGTTTGGATGCCCACGGCCTCGTCGCCGAAGCGTTTGCGGAAGTCGCGGTACTTCTGGTTCGACAGCGCCTTGATGGGCGCGGTGTAGACGGCCCGCTTGCCCTGCTTCACGGACTCCTCGACCGCATACTCGGCGATGAGCGTCTTGCCGCATCCTGTGGGGGCGGCGACGATGAGCGACTCGCCTTTGTCGATGGCCTCGACCGCCGCCGTTTGGAACGGGTCGAGCTCTAAATTCTGGTATTTCACTGATCGGGCCTCCTAATAGGTTTCCTCTACAAATATATATCCCGCCGCAGCACGGTCTACGCCATTACCGTATTAATCGTTATCATCATTCCTAAATTGATAACACACTACTCAAACCGCAACGCCTGAATCGGATTGAGCCGCGCCGCTTTCCGGGCGGGGTAGAAGCCGAAGAACACGCCCACGAATCCGGAGAAGCCCATCGACATCAGTATCGTCTGCGGCGCGAACACCGTCGTCACGCCGACTAAGTCGTTCATCACCCACATGAGCGCTATCGACAGGCCCACGCCTATAAGCCCGCCCGTCACGCTTAAGACTACCGCCTCTATCAGGAACTGCATTAAAATATCCCCCTCGCGGGCCCCCACGGCCATCCTGATCCCGATTTCGCGGGTGCGCTCGGTGACCGACACGAGCATGATGTTCATGATTCCGATGCCGCCGACCACGAGCGAGATGCCCGCTATCGCGCCGAGGAGCATGGTCATGACGCGGGCAGTCTCGGTGGCGCGTTCCATCATCTCCGACTGGTTGCGGATGTTGAAGTCGTTGTCCGCCGACGGCGAGAGGCGGTGCGCCGCCCGCAACGCCTCCTCCGCCTGCGCCTGAACGTCGTTTATCGCGTCCATAGACACCGCGCTCATCATTATCTGATCGACGAACCGCGTAGTGCCGTTCATCCTCTGCATGACCGTGGTGACGGGCATGAGGAGGATGTCGTCCTGATCGTCGCCCATCGCGCCCTGCCCGCGCTCCCGCAGCACGCCGACCACCTTGACGGGGATCGCGCCTACGCGGACGGATTGCCCGATCGGGTCAACGTTTGGAAAGAGTTCGTTCACGACGGTCTTGCCTATGACGGCGATTTTCGCCGAATTTTTAGCGTCCTGCTCGGTGAACATTACGCCGTCGGCGAGTTCCCAATTCCGAATCGCAAGATAATCGGCGGTAACGCCGAGCGCCTGAGTGCGCCAGTTGCCCGCGCCGCCCACGATCTGCCCCGTAGCGCGGGAAACGGGCGAGACGGCGGCCACGCCGGGAATGCCGCGCAGACGGTCAACGTCTTGTACGGTGAGCGTACGCATGCCCTGCGCAATGCGGATCCCGCCGCGGCTCATGTTGCCGGGTCGGACGGTTAATACGTTAGTACCCATCGATTCTATCTGCTGACGGATGTCAAGCTGCGCCCCCTCGCCGATGGAGACCATGACAACCACGGAGGCCACGCCGATGATGATGCCGAGCATAGTCAGCAGCGACCGCACACGGTTGCGCAAAATGCTCTTGCCGGCGGTTTTGACCAAACTTGTTATGCGCATTTGCCGATTATGTCCTAAGTGTTTTAATCCTATAATCTGTTTTTATAATCATAGTTTCTGGATTGCTTCGTCGCTTCGCTCCTCGCAATGACGGTCATCGCGAGCGTAGCGAAGCGATCCAGTCTTTTGACGTTGTTTTTTAATCCTATAATCTTTTTTCTAATCCTATAATCCTAATTCAGACAATTTGTTTATCTTAGGCGTTGACAACCGCTTCTACATCCTCCTCGGAGGCCCGCCGCCCTGCTGCATGAACGGATTGTTCTGTTTTTTCTTGTCCGACGGCTTCCTGTCCTTGCCGCTCCTCGCTTCGCCGACGACGATTTTCATCCCCTCGGTCAAATCGTCTCTTCCTGTGACGACGGTCGTCACGCCGTCGCTCAGCCCGATCTTCACGAACACCGGCTTGAACGCGCCCTTATCGTCCAACGTCCATAAAACGCCCCTGCCGCCCGTGACGCCCGTCGGCGGCCTCTTCCCTCCCCCGCCCTGACCGCCGTCGCGCCGGCCCTCGCCGCCGTGACCGCGCTCTCTATCAGTTTTGAACTGACCGTCGCCCCGCCCGCCGCCCGCCGAACCGCCGCCTTTCATCACGGCCATCATCATCCCGCCGCCGCCGTCCGCGTCGGGCGGAGCCCCTCCGTCCGCGCCGCCGCCCTCCCTCGCCGCCTTCCGCTCGTCCATCATCTTCTTCAGCATATCCTGCGCGTCTTTGGGCGGCTGGAAGCGGAATACCGACGCGGGGACGGTCAAGGCGTTCGACTCCCTCGCCTCTATGAACTCCACGTTCGCGGTCATGCCCGGCAACAACGTCCCGTCGTCATTATCGGCCAATATCACCACGGTATATGTGACGACGTTCTGAATGACGTCGGGCTGAAGCCTTATCTGGCTCACCGTTCCCGCGTATCTCTTGTCGGGATACGCCTGAACCGAAAAGCGCACCTCCTGCGCGGTCTTGATCTTGCCGATGTCCGTCTCGTCAACCTGCGCCATGATCTTCATCTTCTTCAAATCCTCGGCGATGACGAACAGCGTGGGCGCGCTGAGGCTCGCCGCGACCGTCTGGCCGACCTCCACCGCGCGTTTGATGACCGTCCCGCGCACGGGCGAACGGATCGTGGCGTAGCGCACGTTCTCGGAAGCCGTGGTGACGGCGGCTTTGGCCACCTGCAACGAGGCCTTCTGCGACAGATAGTCGGTTCGCGCTTTGGTAAAGTCCTGTTCTGAAATCAATCCCTTCTCAAACAACACCTCCCCGCGCTTGAACTCCTGCTCGCTCTGCATGAACAGAGCCTCCGCCCGCGAGTAGGACGCTTGCGCCTCCGTCAGTTTGCTCGTCAGCACGCTGCGGTCGATCTCGGCGATGATCTGCCCCGCCTTGACCGTGTCGTTGAAGTCGGCCAGCACCTTATCGACCGTCCCCGACACCTGCGTGCCGACCTCCACGGAACCGACGGGGTCGAGCGTCCCCGTGCTGACGATGACGCGCTCCACCGTGCCGCGCGACACGGCGACGGTCTCGTACTCCTTGGGGCGGCTGTCTGCGGCGCGCTTATAGCGGTAGTAACCGTACGCGCCCCCGCCGAAGATCAGGAGGAGGATAACGGCGGCGGTTATCGCTTTGACGGCGGGCTTTGATTTGGGTTTGGGCTTTGATTTCATAGTGGAGAATATAATATCCGCGTCGGTTCGGAATCAAGTTATTGAGTAAACGAGAATTGATCCGCGCGGCGCAAGGCTGTACGGCTCGCGCGGCCGCCGTCTTTTACCGCCCTTTGCGGTCAGGGATCGGGCGGCCGGCTATGTCTATCAGACCGCGCGCGTACTCGTCTTGCAGACGGTAAATGTCGGCCATTATCTCTTCGTGAGACGGTTCGGGCCATTCCTTGCGCTCCCTTACGAAGTCGCATGTTCCGCTGAATTGCAATAGGAACGCCTGAGCGTCGTCGTACCCCAAAGCGTCGTTCAACGCCCGAAGACCGGCTTTCCGTATCTCTATAGGGTTCCTTGCGGCGGCTGTACTCATATCGCACCCCCTGCTAAATAAGTTAACGGGTTTATAACATTTACATCGCTTAGGCTCTTCTTCGCGACGATGTTTATAAAATCATCGTCAACGGTCAGCAAATAAGACGCGCCCGCAGATTCCGCGGCGGACAAGTGCACGCTGTCCATAACGCCGACCCCCGCCGCTTGCAGCGACCTCGCGCGGGCGGAGTCCTTTTCCGACAAAACGACAGATTCGTTCACCGCGCACGCATAATAATCCAACACGGCTCGACGGCGTGCGTCATTTTTGATTTTCTTCAGTTCGTTCATTACAGCCATACTGCCCGCAATAGGGTGTCCGGCGATCTGCGCGAATTCAACGACGGTCGCTATCGCTATCGCCTCCGCAGCGTTTCTGGCGACCCTCGGGTCGTCCCACGGACGGCACCATCCGCATGTATCGATATATATCTTTATCACTTTCGACAGGGCTTCCAAATTATATCCTTTGGCGGTTAACGGCTCGCATTTAACAATATAATAAATGTCGAAATCAAAGTCAAAATCTTTAATTTCTTTATTTCTGGGGCGCGGATCGGATGATTTAGGCGTGATTTCAGGCTCCGCGCGGGGACGGCGGGGGGAGTTCGGGGGGATTGGGGGGATTTTCTACGGATTAATTAGGGATCCCCCGTTTTTTCAGACGTGTTATTATTTACAGTGTTCCTTAATCCAATCGATACACTCTTCAGCCGCCTTAACCGCTTGGCTGTACTCATCCTCCGATACGGATGTATAATTGCCCGGATATCGTGTCTGTACCGCGTAATCGTTCAAAATAACCGTTTCGCTTATTTCTTTCGGAACCGCGATATGCTTTGACAATTCCTTTATCAATGAAACCAGATTATGCGTCTTTTCCGGTTCTATGTTATGGAAAATCAAAAGCCCTTTCAGCGCCTTTTCCACAGCCTGCTGCGCCTGAAAGCATAAGTCTTCATAAAATATACGTTTATCGAATTTATTCTTTGACATCGCCAAACTGCTTTCAGCCCTGTCAAGCCATGATTTATAATCATCCGCCATACAACACCCGGCCTTCCTGCTCTATCGTCTTGTAGATAAGCCCGATTTTATCTTTGAGCGTATTGTATTTGTCGTAATCCACGGCGATAAAATCTATCGGCGTTGATATGTCCTCGTCAAGCAACGCCCTATACAGCAATCGCGTTACTTTTCTTTCGTTATCCAGATTTTTTACTAATATCAGAATATCAATGTCGCTCTTTTCGTCATTGCTCCCTCTGGCGTAAGACCCGAAGAGGACTATAGCCTCCGGGGTTATCTTCGAGGTGACGAACGTTACGATTTTATCAAATATCGGCAGATTTCGATTCATAACCGCCTCTTTTTACGGTTCCTTGGTTATCGGTTAGGCGTTTCCGCCATTACCATGTCCCGCCCGGCTTGCGCGGCCGGCTATGTCTATCAGACCGCGCGCGTACTCGTCTTGCAGACGGTAAATGTCGGCCATAGCCTCTTCGTGGGACGGTTCGGGCAATTCTTTAAGCAGCTGTACTATGTCTACAGCAGGGCTTTGTGTTGTTACGCTCATTTTACTCCCCTTGCTAAATATGTTAACGGGTTAATTACGATCACCTTGCTTAATCTATTGTTTGTCGCTATTCGCGCGAAATCGTCGTCAACCGTCACTAAGTACGCCGCGCCGACCGATTCGGCGACGGCCATAGCAACACGTATCAAAGTATATAATTAGTTTACGATTCATACCGCGCAATCCCACGCCGTCGCTAAGACGCTCCGCTCCGCACGCACCGTCGCGGACGGCTTACTTATAAAATATATAGGGTTTTCTACCTAAAAACATAAAATATATTGTGCGCGACGTTGGTTAGTCTTTTTTTTAGGGGCGGCGGATCGGATGATTTATGAGTGATTTTATGCTCCGCGCGGGGACGGCCGGGGGAGTTGGGGGGGATTGGGGGGATTTTCTACGGATCAATCTGCAACGCAACGCGCCGAAAAGCCGCTGCTCTTGCCGTAGTCGTCTGTTCCAATGCCTTTCTTGTGTTCCTTCCAACCGCTCTTCGCTTTCAATTTATTGCCGCCTTGACCTTTCTCACCGTATTCGCCCGTACCGCCTGCGGCTTTAGCCAAATACCCCCTAAACGCAGGGATTTGGATGTTTTTTCCTTAAAATTTGACATCCCGACCGACCATATATTATATTGATTATCAACCGATCCGACCCGCCGACCCGACCGCGCCGCCGCGACAGGGCCGGCGCACGTCGCCGTGAAGGACGCGCGGACGGGCATAGACAAAATCTACGCGAGAATCAGAAACCGCGTGAACTCATACGTTGACGACGAAACGCCCGTTCCCGCGCTCGACGCGTTTGTGGCGCAGCTCAACGTCATAACCAAGAGGTTCAACACGCTCGCGGCGCACCACCGCCACAAGAAAGGCGGGAAGGGCGGCGACGAATAAAAAACGTCTGAACTAGGATTAGTAGGATTTTAAGGATTAAAGGATTAAAAAGATGAGAGTGTTTTGATGTTTAATCCTATAATCTGTTTTCTAATCCTAAAAATCCTAGTTCAGACTTTCTTTTTTACTAACTTATTTACTCACAATTTTCTTACTATCCAACGGATGTGGGAAGGAAGTACGGCATGAAACGTTTTTCTTTTGTGATGTTGGCGGTTGCGGCGGCGGTCTGCGCGGTCTGTTGGCTGGGTTGCGGCGGGGGGGATAACGGCAATCCCGCCGACAACAGCGGGAACAACAACGGCAACGGCGGCGACGCTAATCACGACGGCAAACTTATCTGCGGCAATGGCGAGGCGTGGGCGGAGGTTCATGAGGGTTATAGTTGCGCGTCACCGAAGAATGGTAACATCGGTATTGAGCTCAAGTCAAACAGCGCGTATGACTTGAAATACGACGACGGTGTTTGGAAGCGGCACCCTGATAACAGTCCGTGGAGGACTAATGGCAATAAGCTAATAATAAGTAATCCGTCTGGTGAAAAATCTATCAGTACGAACTATCTAACGGCACTCTGACGTTGACTATAGATGACCGCGATCCGCACATAGCAAAGAAATGTAGCGGATTGACTATCGTCGATGAGACTCACGTTGATAAATGATAATCCGTCCGCCGTTTTACGTAACAAATTAACAACCTTTTTATTAACTATTCCGCGTACCCATCCCCTCGGTGGGTACGCCTTTCCCGTCCCGCGTCCCCCGCCTTCCCCTGCCGATCCCTGCGGGTCGGCGGGGTCGGTCGGGTCGGTCTGTCCCGCCCTAAAGATTAATTTGACATTGGTCATCCCCAAGAATTATCTTTATTGTTGGCGTGTGTGTTCCCGAGCTAAACAGAATTTAGGTCAAAGGAGGTCAAAATGACTGTAGAAACCCCTGCAAAGCCGTCTATTACGTTAGAAGAGGCGGTCATACTAATGACCACCAGTATGGCCGAGATGTCGAAGAAAATGGCGGAGTCCAAGGCGGAGGCTGACGCTATATACGCAAAAAGAAAGGCGGAGGTCGAAGCCGAATTCGCTGAGATGTCCAAAAAAAGGGAGGAGGACAGGGATGCATTAGATAAGATATACCAAAAAAGGGAGGAGGACAGGGATGCATTAGATAAGATATACCAAAAAAGGGAGGAGGACAGGGATGCGTTAGATAAGTGGGTAGGCTACTTCGGGAACAGTATCGGCAATATCGTTGAGTTGGTGCTTATTCCTGGGATAAAGAAGAAGATAAACGATTTCGGGCACAGTTTCAACTCCCTGTCGCCGCGCAAGCAGTTCTACCACGCTAACGGAAAGACTTACGCGGAGGTTGACCTATTCCTTGAGAACGGCGAAGAGGTTATGGTCGTAGAGGTAAAAACGCAGTTGTCGGTAAAAGAGGTGGAACGTCAGTTGAAAAGGTTGGAACTTCTGCGGAAGAATGAAGCGGGAAGTCTGAAAGGGAAGATAATTTACTCGGCGGTAGCCGGATTGCAGATAGAAGAAGACGCTCGCGAGATGGCTCTAGGTCTTGGAATGTACGTAGTGGAAATGGTTGAGGACACGAAGAGCGTCAACGTAATTAAGCCGTCAGGAAAGTTGGGCACGTGGTAAGACCGCCCGCCTGAGCGTCTCCGCGTCCCCCCTTTCCCCGACCACCTGATAAAGGACGGCGGCTACGGGCACACCTCAAGCGTATTCCGCACTCCCGAAAAAGTATACATCAAACGCGGCTGTGTGTACGAAGAGGGCAGCACCGACAAGGGCTACGGCTACTCCGTCCGTTGCGTCCGAGACGTTAAGAAATAGCGGTATAAATCGAATCAAAACCAACAATAAACCGAAAGGGGCGTTACGATGTGCGTATTTAGACTTGGATTGTGTGCGGGAGTGTTGCTGTCGTTATCGTTGTTATGCTTGCCGTCGTATGCGCAGACGGGCGCGTTCGCCGACGCGCGTGACGGTAAGCGGTACAAGTCGGTGAAGATGCCCGACGGCAGGACGTGGATGGCGGAGAATCTGAATTACAAGCCGTCGAAGGGCGGGTCGTGGTGTTACGGCGGCAAGGAG
>Ga0268262_10004312_pt1 | contig 14791 bp, 13 predicted proteins | sample TergutNc150P3_FD_190354 | JGI IMG/M metagenome (GOLD analysis project Ga0268262, IMG submission 190354) | Nasutitermes corniger P3 segment gut microbial community from laboratory colony in Florida, USA - Nc150 P3 (SPAdes) (version 2) | ecosystem: Host-associated > Arthropoda: Insects >... | reverse complement strand
CATACCAGAGGAATGGCGCAAAACACTCGCAAAATACGATGAGATAATAGAATTGTGTCGCAGATATGAGGCAAAACTCACGCAAAGAACAATATAACATCTAGGTCGGTTACATGTTTTCTATATTCATTTTCAAAAAAGGAGTTCAAAATGAAACCAAATTTCTTCGAAATAGCAACAGATGAAGTTACACAAGACGGATTTATTGCTTGGCTACTGCAATGGGTTAACAAAGACAACGAAAAACACGAATTATACCAATGTGCGGTAGAGTTCGTAAAGTTTTTAATTAGAGAATTTTTAGAAATGGAAAAAAAGATAGATGAAGCAAAATCTTTAGCAAATTTAGAAATAATAAGTGTCGAAACTGATCGCCAACGGGAAAATATTGATGTCTGGGCTAAAATAGATGACAAATATCTCATAATAATTGAAGACAAAACATTTACCAGTGAACATGACAACCAGCTGGAAGAGTATAAAAAATATGCAAAAGATTGGTGTAAAAAAGAGAAAAAGAATAGAGAATTGATTTGTATTTACTTAAAAACAGGTACTGATTCAAATTATTTCATAAACGAAATTATTAATAAGAAATTTAAATACAAATATATAAATCGTAGTGACTTGATAAAATTTTTCGAGAACAAGACTTATAGCGGTATAAAAAATGATATTTATAATGATTTTTTCAAAAAAATCAAAAATCTTGACTTGGCAGAAAAAGCATTTGATGGGAAGAAAATTCAAGAATGGGATGATAACTGTTGGATGGGCTTCGGTGCTTATATGGATAGTTGTTTAACAGAAATTAAAGACTTGAAGAAACAGATTACTAGAGTTATTATTAACTGGAAGGATTATTCGTGGAATGAGCAAGCAAAAGAAAATATTTTTCTTCAAATTGATTCGAAAAAGGATTTTGCTTTGTGTTTCAAAATAAAAGATGAACTAGAAAAAAATATCAATACACAAGTAGCTGAAGATTTTCGAAATAAATTAAGAGAAAACAAAAATGAAAAAATCATTATCCGAAAATCATCTGGCAAGGAATTTATGACCGTTGCAATAGTTGAAAAAGAAAATTGGTTAAAAAAAGAAAAAGGCGGAACCATAGATAAAGAAGAAACTATAAAAGAATTAAAAAAATATGAGGAAATTTTAAAAAAATGTATATTATAATATGTCTAATCTCTGGTTTCCCTACGCTCAAATGCAAACAATACCGCCACCCCTAAAGGTAGCAAATGCCAAAGGCGTAAAAATTTATTTAGAAAACGGTCAAGAACTCATAGACTCCATATCCAGTTGGTGGTGCGCAATTCACGGCTATAACCACCCAGAAATAAACTCTGCTATTGAAAAGCAAATGCAAAAATTCTCGCACGTAATGCTCGGCGGCTTAACCCATGAACCTGCGGAAAAATTGGCAAAAGAACTAGTGCGCATAACTCCGCAAGGATTAAACCACGTGTTTTTTGCAGATTCTGGCTCGGTTGGAATGGAAGTAGCTATGAAAATGGCGGTACAGTTTTTTAAAAACAATGGCGTTGATGGCAAAACCAAATTTGCAAGTTTGTATAAAGGCTATCACGGAGACACAACCGGAGTAATGTCCATTGGCGACCCAGAAGAAGGTATGCACCACCTTTTCAAAGGATTTTTGCCAAAGCAATTTTTTATTCACCCATCTCTGCAAGAAATGGAAAAACTATTTGAAAAACACAGCGATGAAATTGCCGCCTTTGCCTGCGAACCTCTTTTGCAAGGCGCAGGGGGCTTCTATTTTTACCCACCGGAATTTTTGAGCGGAGCGAAAAAACTTTGCACACAATATAATGTGCTACTCATAGCAGACGAGATTGCAACAGGGTTTGGGCGCACAGGAACGATGTTCGCTTGCGAACAAGCTGGCATAACCCCAGATATTATGGTTCTGGGCAAGGGTTTAACGGCAGGTTATTTGGGGCTTTCTGCAACTCTTGCAACAGATGATGTTTACAATTCATTTTTAGGAGAGAGCTACGAAAAAGCATTTATGCACGGACCAACCTTTATGGGAAATGCCTTGGCTTGTTCTGCCGCTCTTGCTTCTCTCAAAATTTTTGAGCGTGAAAATTATTTGGGAAAAATCGCTCGCATAAATGAAGTATTAAAAGAGGAATTATTAGGCTTTGAGGCAAAGGGGGTTAAGGAAACACGTGTACTTGGTGCTTGCGGAGTTATTGAGACCTTGAATGAAAGCCATCACTCAGGCATTCAGGAGTTTGCACGGTCTCGCGGTGTGTGGCTGCGCCCATTTTTGAATGTTGTATATACAATGCCGCCTTATATAATCTCAGAGGTGGAGCTGCGCAAGGTTTGTGGGGTTATGAAGGAGTTTTTTTAAATTTAATTTGCTGCGCTATCGCTTCTAATATCCACTTGTTAAGCTCGATTTTTCTACCTTTTGAAAGAGAGGTAAGAATATGGCAACAATGACAGCAGTAGCAATAGAGCCGAAAATTAAAAAGGCAATGAAAAATATAGGGCTTGAAGAGAGAGCCGATGACCTTTTAGATACGCTTGACGAGATAGAGCTTGATTTAATGCTGAAGGAGAGCGAGCAAGATGAAAAGGCGGGGAATTTCATAACTGTAGAGGAAATGAAGAAAAGAACTACAAAAAAACTAGAAGAAATACTATGCAGAAAAAAATAAGAATAATACCAAAATGTGAAAGACAATTAAGTGTAAGGGGTATCTGGCACACAAGCAGAGGCACAGAGTTTAAAGGTTAATAAATTATAAAAAATGAATCTCCTCTCCCTTCTTCTCGCAATGCTCTGGCGGTTTGGCTATTTGATAGATTCCAAAACGCGGCTTGCGCCTAAAAAGAAAATATATTTTAGAACTCCGCTCATAGGGGTTGGCAGTTTGCTCGCAGGCGGGGCGGGAAAAACTCCTTATGTAGCTTTTTTAGCTAGAGAATTTAAAGCGCGAGGTTTTAACATTGCCATTTTGTGCAAGAACACAGGAGATGAAAATTTGTGGTTTGAAAAAATGGGTTTTGAGGTTTTTACTGGGAATCGTTTTGAACTTTGCAAAAAATTGGATGGCAAATATGATGTTTTAATTAGCGATGATGGCTTGGAAGACCGCAGACTTAGCCACGCATTTTGGGTTTGCTTAACTTGGGGAGAGAGAGCAGAAAATTTACTTGATATTATTCCCTGCGGAAATTGCCGCAGCCTTTGGAGAGACCATCCGGAAATTGCTTGCGTTAAAAAATGTGCAATGGAGTGGGAAGAAAATGCAAAAACGGCAGATTTGGTTTTTAAAATGGAAAAACCAAAAAATTATTGCGGTGAAATTTTGCCAGAAAATTCGGAGATAATAGCTCTTGCAGGCATAGCGCGTTCTCACAGATTTTTTGAGGGCTTGCAAAAAAAATATTCCATCGCAAAAAAAATAAAATGCAGAGACCATTCAAAGAATATTCAAAAAATGGCAATGCAGGTTTTGAAACAAGGTTTGCCTTTGGTTATAACGGAAAAAGATTCCGTTAAGCTAAATTTGCAGAACAAAAATATATTTGTAGCGGAGTTAAAAATTTAAATGCCATCTCTATATATTCACGTTCCCTTTTGTGCTTCTATATGCGGCTACTGCGATTTTTGCGCAATGCCTGTACCGGAGAGGTTGCACAGCGAGTATGTGGATTTGGTTTTAAGAGAATTGGAATTGAGAGCAAATGATGAATTTGAGACTGTATATTTAGGTGGTGGCTCGCCTTCTGTTTTGAGCACAGCAAATTTGCGGAAATTGCTTGCGGGCTTGCAAAAAGGCAAATTCAAAGAGTTTTCAATGGAATGGAACCCGGAGCAGGTTTGTGAAGAAAAAATAAATATAGCCTTGGAGTTTGGAATAAATCGCTTTAGCCTTGGAATTCAAAGTTTGAATGATAATTTACTGAAAATGCTTGGAAGGCAGCACACGGCAAAAACCGCTTTGGAGGCTTTTGAAAAGCTAAATTCCGCTTTTGGCACGGGAAACTGCGATTTGATGTTTTGCCTGCCAAACCAAAGCACAGAAAACTTTTTGAGCGATGTTAAAACATTGGCTAGCCTTGGGGCAAAACACATAAGTTTTTATGGACTCACCCTGGAAAAAGGGAAAAAATTCCCACCCCAGCCAGAAGATCTATACCCCGAAATGTATTTAAAAGCAGCAGAAATTTTAAGCGAAGCCAAGTTGGATAGATATGAAGTCTCTAATTTTGCCTTGCCTGGCCATGAGAGCAAGCATAATCAAGTTTACTGGAAAAGGGGTTCTTACTTAGGTATAGGCCCTTCGGCTCACAGTTATTTGAATGGGATTCGCAGCTATGTTAAAGGGAAATATGTTCCTTGGAAAAAGTGGGTTATGGAGGGTTGCCCGCAAAGCGGTTTAACAGAAGACATTCCAAGTGCGGAAGGCAGGGAAATAGAAGCAATTTGGTTAGCTTTGAGAACAAGAGAAGGTTTGTCTCTAAAAGGCTATGAGCGAGAGTTTGGAAAAAAAGTTGAATTGAAAAAAACAAAGCCCTTTATGGAAAAAAAATGGCTTGAATTAGACAAAGGTTATATTAGGCTGAATGATGAAGGTTGGCTATGGCTTGACAGAATTTTTCTATATTTCTTTCCATGAGTGAAGATAATCAGGAAATGCGTCGTAGACTGATGGTTCTTTTTAAGAACCAAAGCGAAATGGTAGATGCCTATATTGCAAAATTTGGCACGGACATAAATATGAAAAATATGCAGGCTATAAGAGCTGAATTCCCCGGCGTTGGCGATGCCATTCCCGCGGCGGCACCGGCTGCAGAGACCACCGAGATGGAGCCTGCTCCACAAAATTCAATGGATATGGTTTTCAAATTCAACGAGAAATCCCTTACAACCCCGCAAGGCGACCCGACTTTGGAATCTCCGCTTTATCCCAGAATTGTGGACTGTCCGGTTTGCAAAAAATGGGGCATAAATTCACAGGAATTAAGGGCAAAATCGCTTTCTACTCTAAGCGACCCTTTTCTCGCCCCTGTTTATGCTTCTACGGGCAAGTTCCAAAGCATCAATTACCTGCTTGCCGGAGTTACAATATGCCACGGTTGCTACCTTGCAAGCCCAGATAGAAAAGATTTTGTGCTTTACAACAGAACCACAAGGCAAAATCAAGATAGCCAGCTTCCACCCCAAGTGATTAGGGAGCTAAAAGAATCAATTGAGAAACGAAAAGCTTTTTTTGAAAAAACTGGAATTGGAGAAGCTCTGTTCAACATTCCAAGAAGCTATGCCGCTGCCATAGTTGCATATCAGTTTGCAGACATAAGGGCAGAAATAGAGGGTAACGCAAAAGTTCTGGGTGCATATTACAAAAGGGGCAATTACTGGACTCGCATAGCTCTCCTTTGCAGGCAAGCCGGAATGGACGATAGACGGGCGCTTTCAATAGCTGCTGACCATTTCAAAAATGCCTTTATGCTATCTGATTTTCCAAAGCCAGAGCTTGAATTCCAAACCATATATATTCTATTTAACATCTTTATGTATTTTGACAAACAAAAAGATGCCCGCGATTATCTCACCGTTTTGGATAAAACACGTCAGGAATTGGAAAAGAAAGAAGCTCCACCCGAAGTTCAAGCGGCTGCAAGAAAGTGGCTGGAAATGGGCAAGAACCGCTGGGACGATAGAGATAATCCTAACTTTTGGAAAACTCCAGGTCTATGAATTTTTGCTACTATGCAATTGGTTCTTGCAAAGCGGAGAGTTATGAATTAGAGAGTTTTAACCTTTTTGAAGCCGGGGTTACAAGCTTAGAAGAAATTGAGTCAGAAAAAGATTCTGAGGTTGCGTTTAAATTTTACGCAAGTTCAAAAGAGGAGCTAAACCGCATAGTTGCGGAGTTTCCTCATTTAAATTTTGAATGTGGAGAAGAAGAGGCAAAAGACTGGGATTTGTGGTGGCGAGAGAGGCAAACCCCCGTAAAAGTTAGCGAGAGCCTTTGGGTGCGGCCTCCTTGGATAAATTTTTCTGCACCAAATTCTAGCGATATAGTCTTAGCGCTGGAAGCAAAAACCGCCTTTGGCACAGGCGAGCATAGCAGCACAGCTTTGGCGGTGCGACTAATGGAAGATGTGGATTTCAAAGAAAAAATCTTGCTGGATATTGGAACTGGAACCGGCATTCTATCTCTGTTCGCATTGAAAAAAGGAGTTAAGTTTGCTGTTCAAACCGAGCTTGACTCTTTAACAATCCCATGCTTTATTGAAAATTTTGAGCAAAACGGAGAAGGCAGCCCAAACGCAGTTTTAGGTTTTTTGAATTCCTTTAACGAAAAAGCAAAATTCAACATAATAGTTAGCAATATTCTCCGTTCAGAAATTTTGCCTTTGCGCTCCGATATTGAGCGGCTACTGGCAAAAAACGGAAAATTTATTTTAAGCGGACAATTGGAATACGAAAAGCATTTTATTTTGGATTGGTTTAAAGAAGCTGGTTTTGGTGTTGAAGCAGAAGTTGTGGATGAAGAATGGTGGGCGGTAAGAGCAAATTTTCTAGATTAGGTGCAAGAGGTAAATATGTCTTTTAAATGGAGAATTTTTTGGGTTGCTTCTTTTGTCTTGGTGATATTCTTCCAAGCTTGTGGAATGCATAGCTGGGAAGAGCTTGTGGTTAGCACCGCAGATGAAAAGAAAATGGGACGTGAATTTGACAGCCTTATTAGAGATCAGCATAAAGATGTTATGAGTGCTGGCGAGGAACTCTTTTTCCCAACTACCGATGCGGAAAAAGAACTTTATGAATATTACCTAGCAAGGGGAAAGGAAATTGTAGATGCAATAGATAAAAAAGATTTTGATGCTCTTGTGCCAAATGAAAAACTTTGCCGCAATAGTACAGATAGCAAAACTAATAGAAATGAAAAAGTAGCTTGCAATAAAAATAATTTCTTTGAATTTAACATAATAAAAAGCAATCAATTAAATGCTTTTGCTGTGCCTGGCGGTTATGTGTATTTTTACACCGAAATATTAAAGGAAAATAACAAGAACAAGAATGGCTTCAAAAGCGAAAGCGAGCTTATGAGTGTTTTGGGGCACGAAGTTGGGCATGTGGTGTTGCACCACAGCAGAGAAAGCATGGTTAAATCCGCTGGCGCGTCTGCTCTTATAAGCATATTTTTGGGAGATGGCATAGCTGGGGTTATTGGTTTGCTAGGTGCTAATTTTTGGCTTAAAGGAAATAGTAGAGAGAACGAAGCCGAAGCTGACGTTAAGGGTTTTGAATATACCAATAAAATAGGCATATCTTCGGAAGGTTTAAGCGACTTTTTTGCCAGAGGGCTTAAAATCAACCCCGATGGAACCTGCGATGAAAAAGCGAATAGCTCTATTTTAGATGCCTTCAGTACTCATCCTCCGTCTTGCTCAAGGGTGAACGATAATAGAAAAAGAATGGAAGCTGCGAAACAAAATTTTCCAAAAAACAAAACTACATCGCCTTCTGGCAAAACCTTTACAGAACTTGTAAAGGCGGCAGGAATTTGAAACTTTACTTTGACTCGCATTGCCCTCTTTGCCGCTCATTCGCTAAACTTTTGCAAAAGCATTTGAGTGGCGAAATGGAGATTGTTGAGTTCCCGCAAGGCGAGCAAGCAAAGGATTTTAAGTTGGAACTTTTAAGTGGTGAATTTTTGTATGGTAAAGAGGCAATAGATGCTTTGGAAAAAGAAGTTCCAAAAGTAAAGGATTTTTTTTGGATGCTTCCAGATTCTTACAAGGGAAAAGCATTGCACAAAACTTATGCCTTTGGGAAATTTTTGCGGAGGTTTTTTGGTAGGAAAGGATGTGGGGAGTGCGGTTAATTTTCTATACTTACCCTCAAATATGTCTTTTAGCAACAAAACAACATTTGAAAGGGCTTGCACCGCAAGCTCTTTTAAGTCTAAACTTTATACACTAAGGTGGTCGCAGTGGCATTGCGGCTAGCAATGTCATTCTTGTGTCATCAAAGTGAGTATATACGCGTTGACAATTGTCTGAACCAGAATTTACAGAATTTTGACAATTCTCAGAATTTTTTAAGGTTTGTTTTCATTTTGCTGGTTTTTGTGTTTGCTGCTTATGGGCAGCAAACTACGGTTGCGGTGCTGCCTTCCGAAGGAGATTCGCGAAGTGGTGCGGAGCTTGAAGCCCTGACAGACGAGATGCGCGAGGCGGCCTTGAAAGCCCTGCCCGCGGCTACATTTGTCTTGCTGAAGCAGGATGTTGTTGTCAAGAGGCTTGGCGGTGCGGAAAATTTTATCAAGGAGTGCAAAGAGAGCACTTGCATTGTGGATTTGGGGAAGAAGGCTCAGGTTGACTATGTTGCGCAGGCTACTATTCTTGAGCTTGACGGCATAATCAGGCTCAAGGTTGAGCTGTACAGCGTTAGCACCGAAGGGCTGGTTGGGATGTTCAATGACGAGGCTGGGAGCATCAGGGATTTGCTTGCCATTGTTAAAAACAGGGCTCCGGCTGAGGTGTTTAGCAAGATACCGGGGGTGATTGTGGTGGAGAAACCGGTTCCGGTGAAAAAGAAGTGCGATAGAAAATATAATGTCAATGAGGTTATTTTTAAGATAAAAGATGGCTTTCCTGCCCAGTTGAAGAACTGTTCCCAGACGCTTGCCAAGGATATGCTTAATCCGTTTGGGAAGAAGCTTGAGCCTAAGTCTTTTATGATGCAGTGTTCTGTTGATGGGATAAAAAAGGAGTTGCCTGAAGGGTTTCCCAATGCGGATAAAATTCTGGGTAGTTTGGGTAATTTTGTGCAGGGGCTTTTGAGTTCTGCTATGGCTGGTGGCGCGCTTGACCCTAAGAAGCTTGTTGGGGCGGTTGGGAGCATGAATATATCTGGGCTTTTGGAGGAGGTTAGGGAGTTGGCTAGTGATGAGTGCGTGGTGGTTGAGCCTTATGAGCCGCCTGGGAAGTATGAGGAGGAGGAGAAGGAGAAGGGCGATTCGGATAAGGAAAAGGGCAAGAGCAGGGTTTCTTTTGGGATTAGGGCGGGTGCTAACTTATCGCACACTTATGCTAATACTTATGCTAATCATGGATATGAATATCATGAAGTCAATGGTGATTATGGCGACATTCTAGGAATGCAGCTTGGCTTTGTGCTTGATTTTGCTATAAGCGATTGGTTCCATATCCAGCCAAATCTCATTTATATTCAAAAGGGAATGCGAGATTATTATGATTCCTTCACCAGCCATTGTATGGAGCTTCCTTTGTTGCTGTCTCTCAAGTTATCTGCGTTCAGGCTCAATGTGGGGCCGTATTTTGGGCTTCCCCTCTTAGTCGACAGAATATACTATAGCGATGGATTCTTTGGTGCTGTTGACATTGGTTTGAGTACGGGAATGGGTTTTGATATAGGTATGTTTTACATAGGTTTGTTTTATGATTATGGTTTGAGGGGCCACCAATCTTATGGTATGGATTACGATCGCACGCTTGGTTTGAATGTGGGGGTAAATTTATGAGAAAATTATTGATTCTGTTTTCTGCATTTGCTGTTTTTGCAATTTTAAGCTGTAGCAACAATATTGATGATTTGCCTTGCTTGAGCTGTGGCGAGAGTGCATGCCTCATTTATAGCGGCGGCAGTTATCAATGCCAGTTTATGAATTTACCAGGAAAATGCGCAGGAGAATTTTATCGCAAGGATACTACTTGCGGCGGTTATTGGTGGGTACCGAGCAAAGGCAACGATATAGCGAATTATAAAACCGTTCAAATCGGTGAGCAAATGTGGATGGCAGAGAATCTTAATTATCATGTACAAGGCAGCAGATGCTATGACAATGACCCTGCAAACTGCGATAAGTACGGCAGGGTTTACGATTGGCCAACGGCAATGGCACTGCCCTACTGCAGATTTAGTCTTTGCTCTTCGCAGGTAGGTGCAAAGCATCAAGGAATATGCCCCAATGGTTGGCATATTCCAAGCAATGCGGATTGGGACAAATTAAAGGCGACTATTGGCAACGGCGAGGACACGTATGAATTTTCGGCTTTGGGTGACGGCAGCGTTTGGTGGAGTGCCATTTGGTGGAGTGCCAGCGAGTACGATGACTACGAAGCCTACTGTTACAACGGTGACAAGTTGCACTACCGCCGTAAGCACAACGACTACTCGTATGTTCGTTGTCTGCAAGACTGAAGGTGCTTTAACGCACCCACCGCTAGCGAAGCAGGCAGATGTGGGTGAAAAGATTTTTCTACATTCCCACCATTAGGGAATATCCTTCACCTACTTTCCAGTCGCCCTAATGCAAATAAGTATAAAAAATTTGGAGATTGTGTTATGGGCAAGAAAGAAATCAAAGTTGCGTTCAAGACAAACGCTCTAACATTAACCACAGACAAAATAGAATCTCGAATTTTCACCATTCGAGGTTTGCAGGTTATGCTAGATAGAGATTTAGCGGAGTTATATGGAGTGGAAACTCGTAATGTAAATCAAGCGGTTAAAAGAAACCTTGAACGATTTCCGCCGTCATTTGTGTTTCAGTTAAATGATTTGGAATTTGGCGACAACTTGAAATCACAATCTGTGATTTCAAGTTCGCATGGGGGCATAAGAAAAATGCCCTATGCATTCACCGAACAAGGAGTTTCTATGCTTTCTGCTGTGCTTCGTAGCCCTACTGCTATTGCTGTAAGTATTAGAATAATGGAAACTTTTGTGGCTATGCGAAAACTCATAGCTCAAAGCAGTGGCATAATTCAACGAATAGAAAACGTAGAGCAAAAACAAATTGAAGCCGATAAAAAAATAGACAAAATTTTCAATGCTCTAGAAAGCAAGGATGTTGTTCCAAAATGCGGAATATTTTTTGACGGACAAATATTTGATGCTTATGTTTTTGCAAATAAAATCATTAAATCAGCAATGAATTCCATAGTTTTGATTGACAATTACATAGACGAATCTGTTTTGACAATGTTAGGAAAAAAATCCAAAAATGTTAAAGTTACTTTACTGACAAAAAACATATCAAAGCAATTAAATTTAGATGTGGCAAAATTCAATCAGCAGTACCAGAATATGGAAGTAAAAACTTTCAACCTTAGCCACGATAGATTTTTGATTATAGATAACAAAGATATTTATCATTTGGGAGCAAGTTTGAAAGATTTGGGGAAGAAATGGTTTGCTTTTTCTAAAATGGAAAACGAAGGATTATCTTTGTTGGAAAAGATTATGGAAAAACTTCAAAATTAGAAGATTATCTTTTGCGTGGCTACGCCATAAATCAGCGAGCAGATATTTATAAATTACAGTTAAAACATACACAAAAGCACACATATCCAGCAATCGGGAAAATCATGATAAAAATTTTGTATATTTACCACTATGAAAAAATTCCTTAAAATCCTCGCTGTTATAGCAGCACTCTTTATCCTTGTTCTTGTTGCTGCGTTTTTTGTGGTTAAGAGCAAGTTTCCACCTGAAAAAATTCAAGCACTTGTTGAAGAACAGGCTAGTGATATTTTAAAGCGAGAAGTTAAAGTTGGTGGAGCTGGCTTTAATTTGTTGCCTCTTGGAGTTCAGTTAAAAGACCTGAAAATTGCAAATAACCCAGGAAACGGGTTTAGCAAAGAGCCTTTTGTGGATTTGCCGCTTGTAGTGGTCAAGATAGATTTGGCAAAACTCTTTATTTTTCAGGTAGCTATAGACAAAATTTCCATTGAAAATCTAACCCTGCTCTACGAGGTTATGCCAGATGGCAGAACCTCGATAGATGGTTTAGGCGGAGAGCCAGATACCGCAAATACCGCAGCTAAAAAAGATACCGCAAAACTTGATTTGTCTAAAATTGAATTGCCGGGGTCTTTTGCCTTGAATTCTTTTCAAATAAAAAATGCCAAGGTTATTTTCAACGATCGCTCGCAAAAGAGAAAAATTATTTTGGGCAGCATAAATTTAAATACCAGCCTTTCGCTTAACCAAACTCTTGAAAGTGTAAAAACTTCAACAGCCTTAACCTTAAAAGAAATTTCCATGGAAGATGCAGGCCTTGGGGTTCGCAAAGGTGGCATAAGCGTGTTTTTGAATGCAGATGTAAATGCAAATGTGCGCGTTCAACATTTGGATATTCAGCAATTCTCCGCAGGCTTGCAATCTATAAAAATAAACGCAAGCGGAACTATAGATAGATTTATGGAAGACATAAAAGTTGTGAATTTAAAAGTTGAGTCAAATCAAATAAATTTGGCAGAACTTATAAAGGAAATACCAGCTGGGATAAATCCTGAAATTTCAAAAGTTAGTGCAGGTGGAACAGCATCTTTCAATGCTGCGGTTAAGGGAACAATAGTTCCAAATAAAATTCCTCCAGTTAGCGGAAATTTGGTTTTGAACAATATTGCTGTTAGCCACAGTGATTTGCCAGCAGGAGTTAGTTCTTTAACGGGCAATATAGCTTTCACGGAAAACACCCTGGGCATAAAACCCTTTTCATTCCAGCTTGCCGGGCAGACAACAAGCATTTTATTGGAAGCTAGAAACTTGCTGTCTCCTCAGCCAAGTTTAGATAATTTGTCGGTGAATTCAAAATTAGATTTGGGCGCATTGTTTGCCTTGGCAAATAAACTTGTTTCCATTAATGAAATTAGCTCGCTTGCAGGCAGGGTAGAAGCCACCATTGGCGCAAAGGGCATTATAGATCCGGCTAATCCGCAAAAACTCTCCGTTAATGGCAATGTAAATTTGCAAAACATAGTTGCAAAAACTACATTAATTCCAGATGCTGTTTCTGTGAATGGAGCGGTTAAATTTTCAAATACAGAAATTTCTGTTGACCCAGCTGTGCATATTGGAAATTCAGATGTAAAAGTAAAGGCTGTTGTAACGGATTATCTGGCAATGGTAATGCCCAGGCTTGCCGCAGGCAAAAAAACAAATGTGAACGTAAATGTAAGCTCCTCTAATTTAGAATTAGACCGCTTGCTTCCACCCACCGATGCTACAAAACCGCCAAAAGAGGATGATGTTCCAATGGAAATTTATCCTGAGCTTCCAGATATAGTGGCAAACATAAATGTCAATTTGGCAAGCACAGTATTTCGCTACCTAACTCTTTCCGATTTCAATTTAGGGGTTAATTTTGCAAACAACAAGGCAAATGTCACAAGCAAAGGACGCTTATACGCAGGTGGCTTTAATACAAATGTGGCGGTGGACTTGAGCAACAGAAAATCTGCGAATGTGAAACTTGCATTAAATGTGGATAAAGTTGAGGCAAATGATTTTATCTCCAACGGAAGAAAAAATATTTCTGGAGAATCTGAAATTGCAAAGCAAATTCAGAATTTAGACAATACAGTTTTTGGAAAATTCAGCATGAAAATGGATGTTAGCACCAAAGGTTTGCCTCAGAATTTTGTGGATAATTTAACCGGCCCCATTTCTGTGCAAATTACAAATGGAAGTTTGATAGGCTCAAAGATACTTGGAAATGTTGGTGAGGGTCTTTCAAAATTTGAGATTGCGGGTAAAAAAGTTTTGAACCCTCCGGTGAACAGCAAAGGAGATATGACCTTTGATGACCTAAGAGCGGACTTTGAGGCGAGAAATGGGCAACTTTTGGTTAAAGATTTTAATATAAATGCCAAGTCCCTTGGTTTGCTTGCCTTTACAGGTGCGGTTGGCTTTAACGGGGATTTGAAATTAAACTTGCAGAATACTCTAAGCCCCTTAATAAGCTCTAATTTGAACAACTTGACAAAGGCAAGCCCCGTTTCGCTTTATCAAAAAGATTCTCAAGGAAATGCGCTTTTATTCTTTAACATCGGCGGCACATTTGCAGACCCAAAAGTCACGCTTGATGCGAGCAGAAACAGCAACCCCGTTGGCGAACTTAAAGATATGGCAAAAGCAAAGCTGAACGAGGCAAAAGACAAAGCCACGGCAAAGCTAAACGAAGAAAAAGCCAAATTAGAGGCAAAGAAAAAAGAGCTTGAAGACAAGGCAAAAGCCGAAGCCGACAGAATAAAAGCCGAGGCCGAAGCTAAAAAGAAGGAAGCGGAAGCTAAAGCAAAAGCCGAAGCAGATGCTCAAAAAGCCAAAGCCACCGATGCCGCAACCAACAAAGCCAAGGATGCGCTTAAAGGGCTTAGGAAATAACTTCCAGCAACCTCATTATATCCTTAGGATATACCTCTCCAATATTGCCAATCCGGAAAGTATCTGCTTGTGAGATTTTTCCGGGGTATAACACAAAACCGAGTTTCTTCATTGTTTTATAAAAACTGTCAAAGTTGAAATTTGGATTTGGATATAAAAAAGAGGTGATTATTGGAGATTGCAACTCTTTTGGCAAAAGAGGCTTAAAACCACGTTCTTTCATTCCATTGGCCAGCAACTGCTGGTTTTTGCAGTATCTCTTGTGGCGAGCCTCTATGCCGCCTTCCGCTTCCAATTCATCCAAGGCTTGGTAAAACGCCCTTACTATATGTGTTGGGGAGGTATAGCGCCATTTTCCAGATTTATCCATTTCCTTCCACTGATCGTATAAATCTAAGCATAAGGAGCGGGCATTGTCCTTGCATTTTAGCAATTCCTCTTTTTTGGCAATAACAAAAGCAAAGCCAGGAACTCCCTGAATGCACTTGTTTGAAGAGCTAATCAAAAAATCTATATCGTAGTCTGCCATATCAAGCGGCATTCCTCCAAAAGAACTCATGGCATCTAAAATGAAAACATTGCCGTGTTCTCTGG
>Ga0268262_10004311_pt1 | contig 14793 bp, 13 predicted proteins | sample TergutNc150P3_FD_190354 | JGI IMG/M metagenome (GOLD analysis project Ga0268262, IMG submission 190354) | Nasutitermes corniger P3 segment gut microbial community from laboratory colony in Florida, USA - Nc150 P3 (SPAdes) (version 2) | ecosystem: Host-associated > Arthropoda: Insects >... | reverse complement strand
CCCGCCAACTCATCAAAAGTTTTGGGACGCCGTTTGGTGGCGGTTACTTCATAAGCCGGAGCGGTCAAATCTGCCATGGTGTTAGTATATACGGTGATTTCAAAAAATAAAAGCTCACGGCAACCGCTTTTATTCAATGACCGTACAAGTCAGCCGGAGGGGGCGCTGCGGGCGCGCCGGCGGCGGGCGGAAACATTTGGAATTCCCCGCCGGAGGAGACCAGCGGATAACAGCAACGAGGGTGGACAATAAAAGCCCAGCACCTCAATACCATGATATATCATACTATCCGATCTGCTTAGTAATTGAGGTGCTGGGAGGCTCCGCAGGCGGACTCTACAAGCACTCGCCGCCTATTATCACATCGTATCATAACGTATCAAATTATATCTATTTTATTACCCCATAAGGAATTAGTCAAGCACAATATATCATCAGGTATCACCAAATATCTCAAAATATCAAAAAAATTGATGTCATATTTGCTGTCATATTTTGCCCTTTGTTTTTATATACCCCATTTTTTGCCATTCCAGACCTCCAAAAAAGCCCCCCAAATTCAGCGTATAGAAGCCCCTGGAACCGCTTATAACCTCTTTGCCACATAATCTTACCTTTTTAGTAAACAAAGCCCTGTATAGCCTGTTTTTGGCGTTTTTCTAAATAATGTCGCATAACGCACATTATTTGTCTGTAAGCGGGTGGCTACGAAGTAAAGTCAGCCACGCTATCCGACCAGCAAAATGACCGTCTACGGCGGTAGGGCTGCGCCCTAATGAAGAATTGAAACCTCTCCCTTTTTCAAAATCCAATTCCGTAAGCCCCCCACAAGCTACCCTACTTAGCGTATTATGAGGGTTCAGCGTACCCAGCCCCTCCCACCCGCTTGTGGGGGGTACTTCCTCAGTTTCTCTTTACAAGAGGAAAAAATTGCTCCGCTCACGCTCCGCAATTTTTCCAAAACATCAATGCCGCCCTTTTTGCGCCGCTTTTATCAAATAAAAAACAACTCGTCCCTTGTCATGGCTATCAATACAAGGCGGTAAACCCACTCCCCAAAAACGGCGCAAAAACCCCGGCAACCCACCCCCCGCAAACCACCACCAAAAACCGCCAAAGCCGCACAGCGGGGAGCAAGGCGAAATATGCCCACCCATGCCGTGCAACCTTCAAAACCAGCGTACTCAGGCGGCAATATGAAGGCGGCATATATTGTCCCTCCCCCTCGCCGCCAGCTTCCCCCTCTCATAAGAAAATAGGAGGGGTTTGCTCTCTCCACCCGACCACTTGGCATTACTCCCCGTTTTAATACAAAAACAGCAAAATAACAAACAAATCACTACTGTTAATTTTATCTCAAAGCCCAAGTGGTCGGGTTCCGGTCGCAAACCCGTCCTTCAACGGCTCAAAGGGGGAGGGGCAGCCCACAGCCGTAGCTGTGGGCTGAAAGGTAAAAAAAAACGCAAACATCCTTGTTTGCGTTTTTTTTCTCAAAGTCGGCGTCCTGCCTCCCCGCCTTCAAATTGCCGCAACGGGGCGTAGTATCCCCGCCCAAACTCCGGTAATAACCAAGAAGCACAGCGTACTATGCCCCGCTGGAAACCCAATCCGATACCATACCTCGACAGCTCCCAAACTGTAACATAATCCCACACAAACCCGCCGTACCACATCTGCCTGACGGCAGTAGCGGCCCGGCGGGTTTGTGCGTTGTGAGGCAACCCTGGAAGAAAACTTTATCTACTGCCTGAAGTGTTTAAGAAACCATTACTCCGAAAAAACCGCCACCCTTGCGGGCGGCGGGCATTTACCCACAAAAAGCCTTTATTCAGCTTCGCCACGGCGTAAGAGCCGCCTGATACATTTTCGACAAGTAAAAACTTATTATAAGGCGGCACTTGCGCCGTGCCGAGAATGATAAGAACCTATTCCGTACTGATGACGAATGACTGTCAAATAACACGAATTCGGAAAGTCCCCTATATATCCTTTATTTATTCTCTTTTTCTTTTTTATATATATAATTGTCATAAAAATAAATGAATAAAGTATAATAGGAAGAGTATTGAAAACCCATGACAAGACATAATTTTATTTGTCATATTTGACAAAACCAGCCGTCTTTTTTTGCTTTATGCGGCATGGGCGATTTTTGTTTTAAGCGACATGGATGTCGCTGTTATCAGGCTTTAGTTGAAGTTTTTACAAAGTAAAAACTTCGTAATGAAAAAATGACAGGAGGTCATTTTTTCATTAGGGGAGCGTGCGCCCCTCAAATTGCCACTTTTTGATACTACCAAATTTTTTTATGTCGGAAAAACCCGATTTTTAGCCTGTTTCTTTACCCCCACAGGGGCGCACGGGGGGAACCAGCCCTTGCGCTCCGCCAAGGAGCGTAGATGAAAAATTCTAAACGTTCCGGTGTCACGGCACACGCCAGCACCCGCAGGGTGTTGATGAGAAATGTAATACGCCGTAAGCCCCAGTAAAACTCACTGCATGAAAAAATGCAGAAGATGCTTTAGCATCTTCTGTGGGCGTAGTCCCTCACGACCAATAAAGGGAGGCGGGATTTATACCGCCGTCCACGCCGCGGACAAAGGGAGGTATATATCATTTTTGAGTTATTTATTAATCGCAAACAAATCCCACCAATGCCCTCACATACAAGGCGGCGTTGGACAATTTATTATTTATTCTCTACAACCCCAATCCCCACCCAAAATCTCTCCGTTGCCGTTCTACTTTGCACAAACCCCATCTCTTTAAACCGTAGCGTAAAAAACCGTTCGCTGACAGAGTGTTCATGATTTTCCTCGCACCAATCAGAATAAGCCTTGTATAACTTCTTAATCGTAATGGACATTTCTTTCTTCTGGACGCATTTTTCTTTTATGAAATTGCCGATAACGTCCATTTCATCCCGGTATTCATCGGTAGCAAATAATACCGCTTTGGGCGCTTTCAGTTGTTCCCGCTTCCAATGCGCCGTCCCTTCCAACAGCCAGTTCAAAATACCGCTTGCCTCCTCCTGTAATCTCAATTCAAGGTGTTTGTCCTGTTTTTCTTCCGGTATCCGTGTGGAAAAAGGAATCAACTTTATCCGCCGCCAAATGCCGTAATCCGTGCCTTTAATCACCGGCTTGTGATTGGTAGCCATAAAAATCTTGAAAGTCGGTTTGAAGTTAAAAAACTCCCCATATAAAAACCGCGCCGTCATTTCGTCATTACCGGTAATCTTTTTGATTAACGGTTCGGAAAGCCGCCGCCCCTGCTCAACTTCTGTAGTCGTTACAAACCGAGTACCCCGCAGACGAGCCACGTCATTTGAGTAATTATCCCCCGATTTTTTCATAAAAGTTTCCGTTGGCGTCGCAATAGCGTAATCCCCTAACAGGTACATTATCGTATTCAAAAACGTAGATTTTCCGTTTGCGCCCGTTCCGTACAGAATAAACATCGTTTGCTCTGAAATATCCCCGGACAAAGACCACCCCGCCGCGGTTTGAACAAACTGTATTAAGTCCGCTTTATAGTCCATAATTTCACGGACAAACTGTTTCCACATCGGACAATCGGCGTGAGGGTCATATTCCACATTGGCGATTTTCGTAATCATATCCTCCTGCCGGTGTTCCCTGAATTCCCCGGTTAAAATGTTTATCGTTCCGTTTTTCACGTTCAACAGCCACGGATTAGTGTCAAGTTCACCGGTTTTAATGCGTAAAGAAGAAACCCATGTCGCCGCCTCTACAAATGCCTTACGCCGCCTGACACTTTCACTCATTATCGCCGCTTTTTCAATGTCCATCCGCTCCCGATAATCGGCGGTTTTCAAAAGGTCATCGTAAATGTTACGCACCATTTCAAGACCTTTTTCATGGATTAAAACACTGCCCTCATCCATTTCCCAAAATTGGCCGTTCCAGACCACCCATTTTTTCCAGGCGGCGTTATACCGAATATCCCGTCCATGCTCTTTAATAAGCCGCATAGCGTTAGTGGAATCAGTAAACTGGAGCAAGCCGTTTTTGAATTCCACAATCCGTAAAAGAACAGACTCATCTTCGATAGGTTCTCTCATGTAAATCCTCCATGAGATAAAAATAGGTACGTTATTAAAAACCAACCATAAGTAAAGTGTGCAAATTTGAGGGTTTAATACCCTTTATTTTTTCATATTCTTAGTTTTTTCATTACTCATTGTTAATTGCCCATAATGTGCTACACTGTACCTAATGAAGAAACAGGATAATCGGCAACAGCACTTGAACGCTCAAAAATCACTGACTTTAGCTTCGGCTTTATTTCCCCATGAAGAATGGATACTCAAAGAGCCGCATATTTGGGTTGGTAAGTCGCGGGTACGGAATACACCTAAAGAGAGGGCAAAATTGGCTTGGGAAATTGAGCAAATTCGCGTCTTAATAAAACCAGAAAGCGTAGTTTACTTTTTACCTGAACCAGAAAACAGCTCTTGGTTCGGTAAATTGTCTGCCGACGCGGTTATTGACGGTGAAATTATGGAAATTAAAGCGCTGACCGGAACGCGGGCTACTCTGGGTACTGAATTCCGAAAAGGTTATAAGCAAGGGGCCTATTTGTGCCAACAGTTGTCCCACATAAAGGCTCATTCGGTTTTTATACGTCTTTTTTCCGGTCTTTCGGTAGGAAGCGTAAAAGCCAAAATAGCCGGAGAGTTAAAAAGTCGTACCGATGAAGGCCGTTTCATCTGTTATTTTGAAACTTCGGGGACACTGTTTTCATGGACTTATGATGAATTGCGGGGAATAATTAAGAAATAATACGGCGTAGTGAATAAAAAAAATCGCGCCGCCCAAAAACGGCACGCGAACCGGTGAGCGTGTAGATGAATAAAGGTAACACGGCGTAGGGCCAGTAAATGTAACACTACCCCATAAAAAAATCGCCCGGTCTCACAAAAGCAAGACCGGGTTCGGCGGAGGAGGCTATTTCGGACCGCAATCCGTTGCCGCCTCCTCCGGTGGCATTATTAATATACTCTCTTATTATTGTTTTGTCAAGTAATCGACCTTTTTTATGGCTCAGGCACTTTTCTCATTGCTTTCTTCCCTATTTCTCTCCGTGTTACTCCGGGCTGTCCGTAGGACAGCAGGACTTCGTGGTGAAATTCTCTCCTATTCTGACAACTTCCCCATTTTTGTCATTTTAAGGTGTGGTAGTTCGTACTTGTTATTTTTCGTTTAAACAGCTAGAATTTTGTCGATTCTTAATAATTTAAGCAATACAATATGAAGGAGGGTTATTGTCCAAATGGGTATCATTACCGCCATTATTGTGGTGGTTATCATCTTATTTTTAGCCCCTCATATTATAAATTGGCTTCGTTATAGCCGTTGTCCCAAATGCGGCAAATGGTTTTGCTTGGAATATCATAGTTTTGAAGTAACTGATAAGGTTGTCGGTCATCACAGAACCCGGACAGGCGGCGGTAGTGCTTTTAGGTTGTTTGGAATATCTTTGGTTCACCGTTCACGTACTCGTGATGACCCATTTATCCGTGAATGGGGCGAAGCCCGCTATATATGCAGGGCTTGTGGCCGCCATGTTTCTTTCTACAATGTAATAAGGGATAGGTAGGGCAAGTAATGATAGCAAGCGTAACCTTGGCCAAATGCCCCCTCTCAAAAGACCTGTATGGTATGCGGATAGAAGAACGTGAAAATGATTGGGTACGGACATGGGCTTTCAAAATTAACGAGCAAAAAGCAAAACATGAAGGTTACGAAAGTACAAAAAAATCCGGTTCTATGAAACCGACACCCGAATATCCGGGCTGCCCCTATTGTGGTGCAATAAATATTGCACAGTGTTCTTGTGGTAAACTATTCTGTTGGCGTAGTGAAACCAGTACCGCAATATGCCCGTGGTGCGGACAAGAAAGAGAATATCACATGGTAAAATCCCTTGAGGTAGAAGGTAAAGGAATATGAACGAATTCAGGAAAGGCGATAAAATAAATCTTCTCGGCGGCTCAAGCGCAATCATTGAAAACAAACTCGGACAGGGTGGTCAGGGTATTGTATATTCCGTAAAAATAGACGGTAAGCCTTATGCCCTTAAATGGTATACGTGTAAATTCAAAAATAAAGATGCGTTCAGAAAAAATATGGAAAGTAATATCACAGCGGGAGCACCGGACGGCAAATTTTTATGGCCTCTTTTTTTAACCGGCGAACAAGATGGTAGTTTTGGCTATGTTATGAATTTACGTCCAAAAGAATATTCCGATTTTTCGGATATTCTCAACAAAGTCATAGATTTTCCCTCTACTGAATTAGTAATCAATTCCGCTTTGAACATCGTTAATGGTTTTCGTTCTCTACATCGCAAAGGTTTAAGTTATCAAGACCTTAACGATGGCAATTTCTTTATCAATGTAAAAACTGGCGATGTGCTGATTTGTGATAATGATAATGTTACCCCCGACGGTAAAAAGAACTCCGGTAATATTGGCGGTAAACCCGGCTATATGGCTCCTGAAATTGTTAGAGGGCAATCTACCCCGAATTCCTTAACTGATTGTCATTCATTAGCTGTTATTCTGTTCAAATTATTTTGCCGTCATGACCCGCTTATGGGCGAACAGTATGTTAAAAGTGTGTGTATAACCGAAAAGCGAGAATATGAATTATATGGTTCGTCTCCGGTTTTCATTTTTGACCCGAACAATGATACAAACCGCCCGGTAAAAGGAATACACCCGAACCCGATAAAATTATGGCCTGTATATCCTGATTTTATACAAGAAGCATTTATTAAGTCATTTGCCGAAGGAATGAAAAATCCCAATGCCCGATTGCCGGAAAATGAATGGCAAAAAGTTCTTGTTCGTCTCCGTGATGAATTATTATCATGCCCTTCTTGTAAAGATGATATTTTCTTAAATCTGGTAACAAAAGGTGATGCCATAAAATGCCATTGCGGTCATTCATACAGTTACCCGCTTCGTCTTGTATTGGATAAATACAATGTCCCATTGTTCCCCGGTGTTAAATTGTATGCTTGTCATACAAGGGGTGGTAATGACGATTATTCCACTATAACCGGAGAAGTAATAATGAATAAAAACAATCCCGCCCTTTGGGGTATAAAAAATCTTTCCGATGACTCATGGTATATGACACCTGAAAGTGGCGAGGGTAAAAATATAGATAAGGGTTCGGTTATCCCTATAACTTCCAACTTAAATATACAATTTAAGGAAATAACCGGAAAAATCATAAAGGAGTAAGGAGAACATTATGGGTATTTTTGACAAAGTAGAAGGAATTGTTAAACGGCAGATGGTTTTATTCTTTATTGTTGATACTTCCGGCAGTATGACAGGAACAAAAATAGGTGCGGTCAATACCGCAATTCGAGAAGTGTTACCGGAATTAAAAGGTATTGGCGGTTCGGATGTTGATCTAAAAATCGCTTGCTTAAAATTTTCTTCCGGTTGTTCGTGGATGCATACTTCCCCAATTCCTGTAGAAAATTTTCAATGGAACAATCTATCCGCAGATGGCGTTACCGATTTTGGAGCCGCCTGTAAAGAGTTGTCCGATAAAATGGCAAAGGATAAGTTTTTATCCGCTCCCTCGGCTTCTGTTGCCCCCGCCATTTTTCTCATGTCAGACGGTGAACCTACAGACGACTACAAAAACGGTCTGGCGGAATTACAGAAAAACAACTGGTACAAATACGCCATAAAAGTAGCGGTAGCCATCGGTGATGACGCAAATACCGATGTACTCAAAGAATTTACAGGGAATATTGAGGCGGTAATTACCGTTCATACACCGGAAGCCTTGCGTAAAATGATACGTTTTGTTTCTGTTACATCTTCCCAAATCGGAAGTAAGAGCCAACCCATGCAGGACGGGCAGATAGAATCCAAACAGGACGCAATGATTGAACAGATAAAAGATTTACAGCAGACAGACCCTGATTTAAGCCAGACATCGACCGCTGAAGATGATTGGTAAAATTTCGGAAAAAATAAATGCTGGTTAAATTTGCAATAAAAGCACAAGGTGTAAGCCACATTGAAAAGGAAGTCCCTTGTCAGGACGCTTGTACTGCTTTATTAAGCAAAAGTCTAACTGTTGGTGTTGCTTGTGTCGCTGATGGGCATGGTGGTAATAAATATTTCCGCAGTGATAGAGGCTCCAAATTTGCAGTACAAGTAGCTGAAAAAGCACTATGTGATTTTTGCGGAACTATAGCCAGAGAAAAGAAAGCGTTTTTTAGTTTTAAGCCAAATTTTGATAATATAAAAAATAGTGATATTCAATCAAAGCTAAAACAACTTGAAGGAAATATTATCTACCAATGGCGTAATACTGTTTTAAAGGATTATTCAGAAAATCCTCTGACCGATACCGAAAAAGATATTTGTAATAATAACAATATAAATCTTGATGATGACCCGGCAAATTTCATGTTTATTTATGGTACAACCTTGTTAGCCGGCCTTATTTCTGATAGTTTTTGGTTTGTAATACAAATCGGTGATGGTCTGTGTGTTGTATTGGAAAATGAGGAAAGTATTATAACCCCCATAGAAGAAGATGAACGACTTGCTTTTGGCAGGACAACTTCTTTATGTGATAATGACGCTATTAAAAATTTCCGTGAAAGTTTTGGTTTCTCTAAAATTGACGGTTTCACTGTTGCAACTGATGGTATGGCTGACTCATTTGAACCGCAAAAATATCTCCAATTCAATAAAGAGTTGTACGATAATTTTACAACTATTCCTGATAAAGCTCAAACCGAATTAGAGACTTTTCTTCCCACGCTTTCAGAACGTGGCAGCCGTGATGATGTTTCAATTGCGGGAATATTTAGAAGAAATGAACAAAAATAAGGGAGTTCTATAATGTTAGAAAAAGGGTTTACGGATATTATTCAAAAAATATATATGGAAAAAGGCAAAGATATTTTTCTCGAACCTAAAATATTGAAATCTCTTTTACTTGACTATACCAAAAATGAGTTTAAAAGAGAATGTTCGTTATTAACGGCAATATTGGACGCTGATAGCGTTAATTTTATTAACAGAGCTGAAAATATTGTAGACTGTAAGCAATTCCTTGTTAAGCGGCTTGAAGATGATTATAGCCTTTCTCCCTCTAAAAGTGCGGAGATGCTTGATTTATTGTTTTTGATTTTACATGGAACAAAATTAGAACCTGTGATTGTTAATAATACCGTTCCTAAATTCTCTAAAGGTACTACTGAAAACAGTAAAATTAAACTACAATTGCTACATACTTTTAACAAAACTATGACAGATTCTATAGCATTTAGTCCCAATGGTAAAATCATTATTACTAGTGATGATGAAGGTTTAAAACTTTGGGATGTAAAAACTGGACAACTTATACATAATTTACGAAATGATGAAAATACTGTTGATTCTGTTTTTTCTTTGTCTTTTAATCCTACTGGTGAATATGTTATTTCAACGTGCGGAAAAAGCTTAATACTTTGGGAAATAAACACTGGGAAGAGAATTCTTCGATTTTATGATGATGAAGATGATTACGAAGTATCTATTAACCTTGTTTTATTTAGTCCCGATGGAAAATATGTTATCTCTGGACATGCCAATGGAACTATAAAACTTTGGGATGTTTGTGAATATAGAAAAATCAGTTTATTACATGTTTTTGAAGGATATGATGAAGATGTACATAGTATCTCCTTCAGTCCAAACGGTCAATATTTCATTTCTTTGACTTTTGATAATATAAGTCTTTGGGATGTTAAAAATGGTTGTCTGATTCGTACATATTATTTAAAACATGAAGGAGTATGTCGGGATTATGGCTCTGTTTCATTTAACCCAAATGGTTTATTTTTCGTTTCAGGAACAAATAGTGGTATAAAACTGTGGAATATTGAAAGTGAACAACCAATTTTTAATACTTCTGAAAACTATGTAAAAAATATTGGGTCTGTTGCGTTTAGTCCTATAGGTGATTTTATTATTTCTGGGTCATATGATGGTAGTTTGATACTTTGGAAGATTGAAAATGAGCGATTTATCATTAAAACATTAGAAACTCTTGAATCATCTGTATATTATTCGGAATTTAGTCCTGATGGTAAATTTATCGCCTCATTGGAATACAATAAGGTAAAACTTTGGGAGATAAAATAATGGACAAACAATTTGAACAATTTATTCATAGTTTTATCAAACAATACAAAACCGACATATTCAATAACATATCAAAATGTAAATCACTCCTCCTTGACAACGCTAAAGGTGAATACAAAAAAGAAATCAGGTTATTATTACAAGCTCTTGAAATAGGTTTTTATTCATCTATTATAAATTCTACTGATTTAAATCTTACCCGAATGACATTAATTAAGCAATTTCAAGAAGAATATTATATTAGTGAAGAGGTTGCTATTTCATTAATTGATTTGTTGCTATTAGAATTAAAAAAATATAAAGTAGAACAAATAAACCAGATAAATATATCTAAAAGTGATAAAAAGAATAGTAAATCAAAAATAAATAAAGTAAATACTAAAGAACAAGTTGTATTAAATCAAAACCAACCTATAAACAAAACAATCATTGATACAAGTGCAATCAGTGAATTTAGTTTATACTTATCAGATAAAGAAAAGAATAAAAAAATAACAATTGAAAGATTTAACGAAAATATAAAATCTATTTATGAACCTACATTTAAGGAATATCTAAGTGTAATGAACGGTAATAATTTGAAATGTATATATAAAATTGGTCTGGATAGTAATTCTAACCCTTATATTGGGTTTGATTTTTCATTTGTCAATAATATATTTAAAAAATCATATCAAGCATTCTATGGTATTTATATAAAAAATGATGGTATTGTTTTTACAAACTTCTATTATAGCTATTATGATTATAAAATGCAAGGTATTAATGGAAAAAAAGAATATAAAATAGAATTATTAACCAAAGAAGTAATAATGAATGAACTGATACTGTTTACAGAGAAGATTTTATCTATAATAAAAGAAAAAATAGAAAATAAAAATTAAAATATGAATATAAAACTAAAAGAAAAAATAAAATCATTTATCAGTTATCGGTCAATACACAAACAAATTGCCGATGAGTTGAAGGATATTCTTTCATTCTACGGAATAAAATCTTTTTTAGCTCCTGATGATATTATATTATCTGAAGAATGGCAAAATAGGATTTTAGATGAATTGTGGAATGCTGATTTTGTAATTTGTATATTAAGCGAAGAATATAACCAATCAGCCTATTGTTTACAAGAAACAGGAATTGCATTGATACTAAATAAACCAATTATACCATTGTCTTTGGACAATACAATATCGCCCGGATTTATTTCAAAATATCAATCAAAAAGAATTTCAGAAAAAAATATATCCATTATAGATATTATTCCTGGATTAGTTAAGATAAATAAAAATATTGGAATAGAAATTATATTTGAAATCATTAGTAATTCTTCATCTTGGAAAAGTGCAGATAGAAATTTTAAATTAATAATTCAATATCTTTCTAAATTAAATAAATCACAAGCGAATAAATTATTAAATATTGTATTAACTAATGACGAAATTCTTGGTGCTGGAAAGTGTAGGACAGATTATTTGCCTGTGTTTATTCAACAATGTTCAACAAAGTTACCAGATGATAAAATAAAGAAATTACATAATATTATCAAGCCTTCTCGGAGAAAAAAAAATGTTTAATAATCAATTTTACCAATTGAGTCTTTTCTAAAACTCGGTAAGTTTTGGAAAAGACTCAATTCATAAACATAATTGTTTCATACTGCCAATATATTTCATGCAGTATTTCTACCGCCTCGGTAACATTACCGTAATATATATACTATATGGCTCCTGCCATGCATTCAAATCTGTCTTAACATTCCACCCATTACGCAGTTGTAAAATATAATCGCTAGTAATATATAATAGTCCTTAATATTTACGCCTTGATATTGGCTTTACTCCAATAAACTTATTAATTACGTTTCTAGCGGTAATAAATACTTCTTTATAATTATCGAAATTGGTTGAACCATTGAATGATATGTTTAACTGCTCTTCCGCCGATATAATAATCTTCTTTTTTTTGTCTATTATATTAGTAAATTTACGTTTTGAATAGTATGTTATTTATTAAAAAACGTCAAGTAATACAACATTAAAACATGAAAAACACCATAAATCGTATTTTTCAAATTAATAATCCAATTTATTAAAAAATGCTTGACATTACATAATTTTCATAATATAGTAATAATATGAAAAAAGGTATCATCATTGTTTACCTATGTATAATTTCGTTTTTTATCAATTGTGATGGTCAAGTTTATGATACAATCGACATTGAGGAAAAGGAATTTGATACAAAACTCCATGGAAAATGGACTTCAAATGACCCAACTATATATTCAGGTACATTGGAAATTGATTTCTACAGTATTATAATAAAAGGGTATGGCGAAAACCAAACGCCATCAAGTGGTAATGATAGTAACCGCCCTTTTAGAAAATTTACCAAGAATATACCACTCAAAGGCTATTCAGAGGAAGGTAAGTTTTTCATAGAAGATAATGGATTTCTACAGGATGGTATTCCATATACCTATTGGGAAGTAGATAATAGCGTTCCGCCTGATTACAAGATAACTAAATTCATAAGCTTTACTTTTAGCGATAGAATTGAAAAATTACAGAATAATTAAAATATATTTATAGAAACATACTATTTTTTATTAGTATTTTCAAATATACAATTATATTTTAAAAAGTATATTATAATATTTCCTTCCATACCTAAATACTATTATTTATTGCCTTTTCCTCTTGTTATCTTTTTACTTATATGATTATATTTAATCAGGAGCAAATAATGAGTGTAAGAACGACAGACAGGCTCATTGGCGATGCGGTAACAGTATCCGCAATCCCCAACAGCCCAATTATGGTAGTAACCGCCATCAATGACAAAGATAAAACTGTAACCGCCTTTTGGTTCAATGGCAACAATGACAAACTGACCAGTATATTCCCCGCAACCGCCCATGACCGTGTAGAGCCCAAAGCACCCCCAAAACCAGCAAACCAAAAACTACCAAATCTACCCGCAAAAGCCGGAAACGGTAGCTTTTATTCTCTTTTTGTTACAGGTATTCCGTAAGACCGCACGGCTACGCCGTGCGGTTTAAACAAATTAGTAAAGCTCCCTGAACATAGCTTGTTTTCCCTCACGGATATTGTATAATAAAAAAGAGGTTATTTTTTGGAACCAACTACAGGAAAATTGAAATACTTATTTTATCTGGATATTTTAGGTTTTAAAGACCTTATAAATGAAAAAAGCCCAGAAGACTTATATACCACCATTGATAAGTGCCTTGATATATTTTACACTTGGGAAAGTTTTAATGAATTGTTTTCTACTTTATATTTTTCTGATACTATAATATTTTATCAAACAAGTGAAGAATACAAGCAAGTGTCTTTTCTTGACATTTATGGTATTGCAGGACAAATCTATTCTAAATTATTATCCGAAGGTATTCCAGTACGAGGAGCAATTACTTATGGCGAATTTACTGTCAAATTGGATAGTAATGGTAGAAATAATATTTATTTTGGCGGTGCTTTTATAGAAGCTGTTGATTTGGAAAAAAATGTAAATTGGGTTGGTATTATTATTAGTCGTTCAGCTTATATAGGTATTGATAAAAAAATATTTGACGCTTTTATAAGAGAAAATGTTTTTGAAAAGAGGGAAGATGGTTGTTTATTATTAAATCCGTTTTATCAAATACGTGCCTCTTGTTTTGATGTTAATGCCTATGAAGCAGCAGGGGAAACATTTCTTGACGAACTAAAAGCAGTTAAATATTTATTAAGCAAAGAAAAAGAGTTTTCTCTAAAAGCTCCATGTAAGGAGTATAGCAAGTATGCAAATACAGTTGCGTTTATAAAAAGAGTTATGAAAGATGGTTTATATGAATGGACGTTAAAAATGGTTAATAGATTAGTGCCTGACACCTAACCTACGGCTTTAGCCGTAGCAGTGTGCGCCGCCATAGAAAAATATTGTAGCGTTTCGAAAAGAATCATTTGGTTGATTTTTTCCTGTATAACACTTTCGATGGTATTTTCGTTTATATCTTTCGGGGTAGAAGAACTATAAAGCGGTTCCCATACAGAATTACCTTGTTTTTGGGGCGGCATATCAAGCGTTAGTAAATCAATCTCGTCAAGTTGTATTTCATTTTTCATTACCATATCGTCCCCCTTTAATTAACTCTATTACTAATTAAAAAATAATCATTTCTACCTCAAACGGCAAGAAAAAAAGGTGTCAGGCAACATCATAAACTGACCGAAAATAATAAATCGCAATACTTCATTATTCGAATGTTTCTTTTCTTGCCATGAAAGATTATCCTGTTTACCTAATTAGTCAATGGCAGTGAAGGGGAAAGTAAGCGGCGGCGAATTTTGAAGACGGCACGGCAAAACCGGAACCGCCCACCCCGCTATCGTGTAAGAGGGTACGCCGGATTATTCTCCCTAAATGACCGATTTTTCGGTATGTCCGGCTATGAATTTTATTGTAGAGTGTCAAACGTATTTTCAAGTTCATCATGTAAAATCGGACACTCATCAAAAACGGTATGACCGCAATTCCTCAACCGGCAAAATCCCCTGTGTAACCGCCAGTTTCAGTACCCCGACCCTGTTGCG
>Ga0268262_10004310_pt1 | contig 14797 bp, 9 predicted proteins | sample TergutNc150P3_FD_190354 | JGI IMG/M metagenome (GOLD analysis project Ga0268262, IMG submission 190354) | Nasutitermes corniger P3 segment gut microbial community from laboratory colony in Florida, USA - Nc150 P3 (SPAdes) (version 2) | ecosystem: Host-associated > Arthropoda: Insects > Digestive... | reverse complement strand
AAAAATTGATAATCTTGCCAAATTTATGGATGACGAATATCTTGAAGCTAACAAGGAAATTATAACAAAAGAGATGGAAAAAGTGTTCTCTGATATTGCAATTAACAATACAAATAAAGAAGAGTTATTGGATTTATATCGTTTTGCCATTAGTAAGGATATAAGCGTATGGGATCAGGATCGTACCGGAATAGTATTTACCGGTTATGGCGCGAAAGAAGTATTTCCTTCCGCTATCGCATTTTATCTTATTGGAAGATTGGGAAAAAATATTCTACACACTGAATTTGATATAAAGGCTATTGACATGCGTGAATGTGGAGCATGGATTATTCCGTATTCACAGGATAACGTAATCCAATCGTTTTTAAGGGGGATGGATCCAAATTTCAGATTGATGATAGATAACGAGCTGGACAAACTTACTGAAAATATTACGAATATAAAGGAAAAGAAATATAAAGAATATACGGAAGAAATAAACCAGAAAATAAAAGAATTAAAAGAAAAAATGGTAATTTTCGAGGAAGAAAACTATACAAAACCGGTTGCGGATAATGTCGCATCCCTCCCAAAAAGTAATTTAGTCGGAATGGCTGAATTTCTTGTGAATCTTACCGCATGGAGACAGCATGTATCCACTGAACGGGAAACCGTTGGCGGGCTGGTTGATGTCGCGTTAATAACAAAGACGGACGGTTTCGTCTGGATAAAAAAGAAGCAAATGTTTTAAAGTATAAAGGGTATCGGGAGTTAATCAATGATTCATTGGAAGAGAAGAAAAAAGATACGGGACTCACTGAAAATAGAAAACACCACCCGAAAAGAAATTGTTATAAGCGATAAAGAAACCGCCGAACTGAAAAAATATATTAAAAGATATTACGTGGAAGCGCCGAAAAAAAAAGCAAAACCTCCGGCTTCCGCCATTGCGTCTAAAGGCTCAAATGCCAAAGCATATTTTTCTTTTTCAGGGGAACTGAATGAATATATAAAAAAAGAATATAAAAGAGAAGAAAAAAAACAGATATTCACTGAGTACTTAAAGGATGTATTGCCTGAATTCGGCATGACGGTTGAAGATTTAGTTAAGAAGACCTGTTTGAATCGTTCTATAAAAAATGATATTATTAAAAGTTGTGAAGCGGAGCCATTCCGACCCGATAAAAATACCGTTTTAAGAATGGGAATAGCCATGCAAATGTACGTTGATGAAATTGAAACACTGCTTGACGCCGCTGGTTTTACTTTATCAAGAAGCGATAAAAAGGATCTTATAGTAAAGTATCATATAAATAAAAAAATTTATGATATTGATAAGATTGACAAATATGTTTATAAAGAAACAGGTAAAAGTTTGTTCGGAGAATGATATTAAAAACACTAAGTTTGTAAAAACTCGAGCATTTATATTGATATAAGCCTAAAAAATTTAAGGAGGTGGGATATGATAACCAAATGGGGTGTTAAAAATTTTAAATCAATTCTCGACGCAAACCTGGATTTAGCCCCACTTACCGTTTTTACCGGCATAAACTCCAGCGGAAAAAGCGCTTTTTTACATTCCATCGTGATGTTGGCGCAGTCTGCAAAAGAAAATTATTCAATGATAACATTAAAAGGCAATCTGATTAATCTTGGCGGTTATGATCGAATTTATCATAAGAATTCCAATGAAAATAAAAGGACGCTCACGGACAAAATCTGTATAAATTGCACTATTCCGACTGAAAAAAATGAAAATGTAAGTTTAGAACTGGAACTTAGCTTATCCGGCCGCGAAAGAAAAAACCATTCCCTTGCAATAGAAAAATTACTCATGGAGTGTAAAAAAGATAATAGTGAAGATGACAAAGATTCAGCCGTTTTAAAATATAAATTAAATAAAGAAATTAACGCTGAAATTGTCAATTTAATTTATGAAATGTGGCAAAAGGTAAAATCAAATAATAATTATGATAAAATAGAATGGTCTGACAGGCCGGAAATGTTTTCTTTAATTAATGAAGATGGTGAATATTCTTTTTTACCCGACAAACTGTGTTTTTTTTGTTTTATTCAAGAACTCGATGATGAATTCATAGAACTTCTTGCAGATTTACCACCTGAAGAATTAACGGACAAAAAAAACGCGCAGGAATACGCGGATAATAAAATCACTAATCTGAAATTTGACAAACGCATCGTTAAAGAATATCTTATACTAATCACCGGTGCGAAATGGTATGATAACGATAAATTTGATTATTATGATAATGTCAGTAATCCTTATGATTATGATGATTTTGACGATCCTGATAATATTAATTATGCTAAAGGCTCAGGCGTCGAACTGTTTAACAGAATAAAAATAAATTTTGAAAATCTTTTTTTTGATTATAAGGATAATATTGAATTAGCCGATTGGTATCAGATATTGTCAAAACAAAACAAACAAATACGGGAATGTGTCATATCTGATATAAAAAATATAAAATTTAGAAGACTTTTATATGATACATTGAAAGATTACGGTCCGTTCAATTCTATAGAATTGCCTGAAGGATTAAAGAACGCAAGGGACCATTTGTATAATTGTTTTAAGTATGATATTGAATATCTGGGCCCCCTGCGCGAAGATCCTGCTGAATGGAATTATGAAGAAGATAAAAATGTTTCACTCAAAAAGGAAGGAAAAACTGAAAGGGATAAAAAGGAATATGCCCTGGAGATGAGGGATGTCGGCGTTAAAGGTGAAAGAACGCCGTTTGTGGTTAATTATTTAAATAAAAATTATAAAAAAACGGAAAATTATTATTCGCCTGATTTTTTTAATACGCCGGATTACAAACCGCGGGTAATAAAATTTGTTGACGCCCTGGAAGAATGGCTTAAATATATTGAAATATCTGATGAATTTGAAACCATTGAAGAAAAAGACAAATATTTTGAAATTCTTATTGGTATAAACGGACAGTATTACGCCATTCCGCAACTGGGGACGGGAGTCAGCCAGGTTGTTCCAATTCTGGTAATGTGCCTGTCCGCCCCCGTAGGTTCCACCTTAATAATTGAACAGCCTGAACTGCATCTACACCCAAAAATGCAATCAAGGTTAGCGGACTTTTTTATTACAATGGCTTTATCGGGGCGGCAATGCCTTATAGAGACGCATAGCGAGTATATTATATATATGATTAGGTATCGAATTTCCAAGTCCCTTATAAAGAATGACAAATCCATTCAAAATGCGGTAAAATTATTATATGCGGAAAAAGAAAATAATGAAACAAAATATCATGAAATAAATGTTAACAAACATGGTGAATTATCCGCATGGCCTGAAGGTTTCTTTGATGAAAGGCAAAAACTGTCCGATATGATGCTTGAAGGAATAATTTCGGATATGGATATATAAGATGCAAAACTTTATTATTGATACCAGCGTATTTACCCTTCCAGTAAAATCAGAAGATGCCGGTATTGAAAAAAATAATCTTTGTATGTTAAGAAATAATATCGCCTGTTTAAGAAGACTTCAGTATAATAATTTAATTACCGTAAGCTACATGAATAAAATTATATTACGATTAAAGAAAAATAATTATTTAATCAGTAAATCTGATATAAATTACAGAATAAAAGAACTGTTAAATAAAAATCCGGAATTTAAATCTGAAATTGGCATGGATAGCGTTATTTTTGAGAATTGGGATGAAACCCTGTTTAACGTAATAACTCCTAAAGCGGATGAATCAGGAGTTATCCGCAAAGGAAAAATAGGTATTTTTAACAACATCCCTGACCGTTACGGTGATCCTCCTGACAGTTATGCCAATATGACTAATTTTCCGGAGGCAAAAGCAAAAAAAGTTTACCCCAAATTATCATACGATTTTTTTAAAACATTTAAGAAGTATTGCGGCTATATTGCCGATTTAAATTATAAATATCATTCTTTTAATAATAATTATTTTGTATTGGGCGGCGATTATGGAAAAAAGAATAATAAAAATCTTGCGGTTACGCTTAATGAAAATGGAAATTTCATTCAATCGCGTATTAACGTCGTTGGAATACAAAATACGGGGGCTTTGTGCCCGCAAGAATTGAAATTTAAAGATCTTATAACCGCCTGTGAAGAAGCGATAAAAAAATATTCTGAGAAACTTGATTTTGGCAAAGATATAAACAATGATAATCTTAAAAAGGATTTGCTCCCAATAGCGGGGCCGCCTGAAAAAGTATATGGCTATTTGGAAACTTTACATCATATTTGCAAATTAACCGTTAAAGAAGGCGTTAGTATTAAAAAAAAGGAAGAACTTGTCGAACTGCTTAATTCATACGGTTTGTTATGCTCTCCTGAAGATGAAAAATACGGGAAGAATAAATGTAAACATCGGCAATTTTTAAATAAATTGGGGGAAAAGAAATATTACAATATTCATTTAAAACCGGCGACATATAATAATAACGCCACGGATGAATATGATTTAAGCTATACGTTGGGTGGGGAAAAAGGCAGCGTAAGGATATACCTTGATTGGGACGACAATGAGAAAAAATTTATATTGGGGTGGATTGGGCGCCACCCTCCTTTTTGCAAGGATTGCGTTAATACAACCTGTCAAGGATACTGAGTAAAATATCAAATATTTTGCCGGTAAAACATTAAGTTTCATTAAACTTCGGCATTATTGCTAATTGAGGGGGATTAAATGTTTAAGAAAAAGCTTTACTACTTCCACATTTGGAGACGGTTGCGGAAGTCCAGTTTTTCCTGTTATGTCCCGTCTCTTCCTTCTTTAGTAAATTTATTTAAAGAAATAGCTAGTACGGTTAATTATTTTAAAAACACCAAGTTTTAAAAAGCTTCGGCATTTATATAAGTAAGGAGTAAAAAATGAAAGTTGTAATTTGTACGGTACCGCCCATGCATCCAAGTATGGTATATCCGTTAGTTTATCCCGTAGATGGAAATAAGGCGCTTGAATATGGCAAGCCCGTCCGAAGTCCCGTAAACGCCATTCTTGCAAAGACGCTTAAAAATGGCGAGGAGCTGAGGGTAATTTATATAATGGCCGCCGGAGAAAACAGTTACTGTGAAGAAAACAAAAAAATATTTACTAAGGAGCTTGAAAACATAAATTCGGAAATTGGGGCTGTTATAAGCTATGATACCGTAGAAATGGAGTTTAAGCCTACAAAACGCACATATAACAAACTCATCACCGATTTAACTGAGAAAATCCCTGAAAATGCCGAATTATACACGGATATTACCTATGGTTTTAAACCTGAAATTCTTTCACTTTTCTGCGCGTTAAGATTCGTTGAGGAATTTCATGACGCGGTTGTTGAATATTTTATTTATGGCCAGATTGAAACTGATAAAGATACCCGTAAAAAAGTAAATCCCGTCATTTTTGACATTACGTCGCTTTATTACCTCTTTAAGCTGATCGGCTCCATGGGCGCCGCCGAGCCTGAAAAGGCTTCAAATATACTAAAAGATTTCTTTGCCTTATAAGGAGACTCTGTGGAGGAACGGCAACAAAAAAAAGAAGAACTAAAACATAAAATTTATGAAGTTTACTCAAAATGTTATGATCCTTCCCTTGACAGGCAGAAGTGCACGGGACAGCTTTGGGACCTTGCGTCCAGGTGGTGTAAGGAATTTATTCTAATAAATGACAAAGAAATATTTTATGAAGAAAAAATAAAAACTAAAAATGATAAAGTGAGAATTTCTTTTAATGAAATGGGGGAAGAAATTTTCCTAACAATACAAAATTTTATAAATGAAGAAAAAATGTCAAAAGAAGAATTTTTACATTCTTTTAGGGCGGCGTTGGTTAATTCCATAAATTTATATCACCGTAATAAAGCGGAAGGCGCTTTAAGGGAACCAAGAATAAAAAAAGTAATAAAAAAAATTATTGAAGATGAAGAAGCCAACAAAGGAAGGAAATTAACACAAGAGGAGAAAATCAACCACATTCATGAATTAACGTCTTTACGCAAAGAAACAATCCTTGAACATTTAATAATCATGGATAGAAAATTTATTAATTTTATTCATGATTATGATGATAAAGATGAGAAAAAAGTTGAATCAATGGCAGGCCGTTCCCTTACCGCGCAAGGACCCGTTTCTGATCCTAAAACTGAAGCCATTGAAGACAGTATAGCGGATATATTTATGAATGAGTTGGAAGATTTTTTAAATAAAGCCCAGGACAGAACCAAAGATTGCGACAGGGCGATTTGTACCCTATACTGCGTCAAAAAAATAAAAAATTACCGGAAGATTAAGCCAATACTTGACGCGGAAATTCTGGAAATGTGCGAAAGCGGCAAGAAATTACCGACACAAGCTGAAATATTTTTAAAATATCATCCTGATGACGAAAAAAAATCCGCCGAATCCCTTGCGTCGGAAAGAATAGCAAAATTCAAAATGAACCTTGAAAAGGCTATAAAAGAAAAATATCCGTATTTATTATACAAAACACTAAGTCTGTAAAACTCTGACCGTTATTAATACTGGATAACAGGAGGATTTTATGAACATTAAAACAATCGGAATTATCGCGGCGATAATTGTTTTTGTGATACTTGTCATGAGGGCGTGCTTTTAATCTGACGGAACGCTAAATTTAGCGAATCACAGGCGTTTTATTATTTAAGGAGAATTTTATGGTGGAAATTATCGTTTTAATTATTGTCGTTATTCTTATCATGAGGGGTTGTTTTTAGATTTACGGAAACTAATAAGGAGTTTTAAATGAAACTATTTTTTAAAATCGTTTTTATGGTCATTATTGTATTTGTTTTGCTGTTCATAGCCCAATCAATTTTTAATTTTAGCATTGGCGAATTAATTGATAACCTTTTGGGGGGAACAAAACTTAAAAGCGTCCGCGTCAATGTCGGACAGGAAGTTGTTACGCCCATTTTTGAAATCGCTTCTTTGGAGATTTTCTATCCAAAAGTTCTAAGCATAATAGAGGCAAGCAAGAATGAATGGTGGAAACTCAATATAGGCACGGTATTTGTTATTGTAGAATATGATACCTATGTAAAACTGGGAGTCCGTAATCCACATTCAATAAAGATGGAAAGAATCGGCGATAAAGTATATGTTGATGAATCAACTGTAGTTATAGAGATGCTTGATACAAAGTTAAGTAACTTTCACTATGTTAGAACATTTACCAGTAACGCCTTGGTGATTAACAACAATGCCGAGAAGTACATTTTTGACTCAATAAATCTGATGGAAAGTGAATTAATCAAAAAAATGAATGAAGACGGCCAAGTTAATTTTGAATACGCAAAAAGAAACTTTATGGATAATTATCAAAATCTTTGCAAATCAATGGGTTTGGAAGTTGTTTGGAGATAATCTTTGTATTATGTATAAAATGTATATAACAAACAGGAGGCGATAAATGAACGTATATGATAACGCGCCGGACAAAAAAGGGATATTAAGGCAAATAGAAAACTGCCGTCTTACGGGAGGGGAGGTTCTTGATCTTTCCCGTCTTTATTTGACGGAACTTCCCGATGAAATTAAAGACTTTAAAAATTTATCCGAGCTTAATTTAAGTTACAATCAACTTGAAACTCTACCGGATTGGCTGGGTACGCTTACTTCCCTAAAAAAACTCAATCTGCGGGGGAATAACATCAACGCTTTTCCAGATTCAGCAGTAGAATTAAAAGAGCTTACATTCCTTGACATCGGTTTAAATAGCTTCATAGAAATACCGGAATGTCTAAAGGCGTTTTCTTCTCTTGAACACCTTGATCTTGAGTCTCTTGAACGTTTTGATCGTGAGTATAGGCGCGAAGAAACAACTGCGGATTGGATAGGGAATTTCAGCAAACTTCAGTTTCTTAATTTGCGCCACTGCGGCTTAAAAACACTGCCTGAATCAATAAAAAACCTGTCAAACTTAAAAACCCTTTATCTTGGCGCTAACTGCATGCGCTCTCTGCCCGAATGGCTGGCAGATTTTGCAAAACTGGAAGAACTTGATATAAGCGCAAATGAACTTTATATCATACCGGAATTTTTAGGAAAATTAAAAAACCTTGTCACTCTTAATCTTGGCTATTCGGGCGAATGGGAATATGAAAGCTATAAACACTATGTTAATAACCTTGACAAGCAAATAAATGAGCTTGATAAACTGCCTTCGTTTTTAAACGAACTTCCAAAACTAAAACATTTAAATCTTGGTCATACCGCCCTAAAAACGCTTTCCGAAAACTTGCGTACTTTGCGGCTGGAAAGTCTTTGCCTGTGCAATAACAATTTGACTAAAATCCCCGAATGGCTTGGAGAAATGACAAGTCTTAAAAAACTTGATCTTTGCGAAAATGAAAAACTAAAATCTCTCCCGGACGGTTTAAGACGGCTTTGCAATCTGGAAACTCTTAAAATTTCAGGAACGTCTCTGACTAAAGTTCCAAAATTCGTCCGTTGCTTTAAAAAATTAAAAGATTTATATATCGGCGGAGTTTATGAGGAGATAATTCAAATTTACAAGTTTGAATTTAAATTAATACCCAAATCAATAAAAATTCCTGATTGGATTGGGGAACTTACAACTCTTGAATATCTTTACCTTGGACAATGGGTGTCAAAAATTCCGGAAAGTATCAGGAAATTAAAGAATCTTATCGAAATGGATATTAACGGCGGGAAAATAAAGATCCTTCCAAAATCAATCTGTGAACTTTCATCCCTTAAAAGCATGTCCATTGATTGCTGCGAAAAATTAAAAAAATTGCCTGAATCTTTTGGGAGTCTTCCTTCCCTTGAAAAACTGGAATTAACAGAGAACTCTTTTTACAATTCAGGATTTAAAAAACTGCCTGAATCTTTCGGTAATTTAAAATCATTAAAAGAGTTATCACTTGGCGATTTAAATAGTCTTGAAACCCTGCCGGACTCATTTGGTAACCTTTTGTCCCTTGAAAGGCTTTCCATGTATGGCTGTATCAATTATTTACCTGAGTCCTTCGGCAGGCTTTCGTCGCTTTACGATCTGTCCATTAACAGCAGTATGATTCGGCATTTGCCGGAATCATTCGGTAATTTATCCGCACTGGAAAAATTTGAACTTATCAATACGGAAATAGAAACGCTCCCTGAATCTTTTGGAAATTTAAAAAAATTGAAAGTTTTCCGCACTTTCCGAGGTCATCTTAATCGTTTGCCTGAATCTTTCGGTAATCTTACATCGCTTGAGATTCTTGATTTTGGTCACAGTCAAACCGTGATTTACCCTGAATCTTTCGGAAACCTAAAAGCGCTTAAAATTTTCAATCTTGAGAAAGGATTAGATGAAACGTTTGAGGAAAATCTCGGAAAAATAAAAAAACCGGTATTTGCCGACGTGCCAAAAGACGACATCATCCGTTTACCGGAATCTTTCGGAGGTCTTTCCTCGCTTGAAGAAATTGACATAAGCGGCAATATCGCCCCGCTTCCTGAATCTTTCGGCAAACTTCGGTCTTTAAAAGAACTTCGCCTTCGCTTTTGGGTTTCAAAAGAAAACTTCCTTAAAGAAGGAGAAAGCGTCATCGGTCCGGCTCATGTCATTAATGATTTTAGCGCCCTGCCTGAATCATTTGGCGGTCTTTCTTCCCTTGAATATTTTTCCATAGACGGCGGCAATATTAAAACGCTTCCCGACAGTTTCGGCGGCCTTGGCGCGCTTAAAACGCTTCATATTGAAAACTCACAGCTTGAATCTTTGCCGGACTCATTCGGGAATCTGCGCGAGCTTGATGAACTGTCAATAAACAACATGCATTACCGTTATGATGATGAGAAGCAAACTATTCTTTTGGCCTTACCGGAGTCAATTGGACGGCTTTCAAAACTAAAAACACTGGAGATTAACGCCACGCTCAAGCCAATCCCCGACTGGCTGGGTGGATTAACTTCTTTGATGAAGCTTAACATTACTTCCGGTACAATCTCATGCCTTCCGGATTCAGTCTGTAATCTATCTTCGCTTGCGGAAATGACTATTGACTGCGAAAAACTTGCGGCGTTACCTGAAAATATAGGGAATCTTAAAAACATGACGGGGTTATTTATAGAATCGCAAACCCTTACAAGTCTGCCTGACTCAATCGGTAATCTTAGTAAACTTGAAACATTGCAAATTGAATGCGGATCATTTTCCGTTCTGCCCGAATCAATCGGGAATTTATCGTCATTAACAAGACTGTATTTGTACCTGACCAAAATCAAGACCCTGCCCGATACGTTAGGCAATTTGTCAGGCTTAAAAAAAATACGCCTGCTGCGCTGTAGTGAATTGGAATCCCTTCCTGAAAGCATAGGAAATCTGCGTAACCTTGAAACATTGTACATTAGAGGAGGTAAAATTACTTCGCTGCCTGAAAGTATCGGGAATATCCTTTCTTTGAAAGGGCTTCATTTACAGTTCACACAAGTTGCAAATCTTCCCATTTCCATCGGCAATTTAACCAACCTTGTGTCACTGCTGGTTCACGGTTCGCGAAACGATATGCAATGGGGCGGCTTTGACGATATTCCCGAGTATAGCGAAGATAAAAATATTGAAAAAAGAAGCCCCTTTAAAGGCCTTCCTGATTCGGCGGCAAAACTCGTTTCACTCAGATTCCTGAAATTAAACAATTCTGAAATAACAGTCCTGCCGGATTATTTGGCCGAGCTTCCCCAGCTTGAAAAGATTGAAATTGTCGATTGTGATGTTAAAACAATTCCGTCTAAAATACAGCGGCTTGCGGACAACGGGGAATTGACTCTTTTTAAAACCGAACGTGAATTTAACCGCTCCCAATGGGGACATCGGGAAAGAAAGAAACCTAGAAGGGGCAACTAAGATTGCAGTGGAAAATCAATAATATTATTCGGTTCTTTTACCCCCCTGTATCCGCCGCAATGCTTTTTACGCCGCGCTTTACAATGCTCCTTGAACTCCAATTCTCCGCCCAGTATGCCGATGCCGATGCTCAACGCAAGACCAATGCCAAGTCCCGCCAAAATACTGCCGGTTTTATGTATGATGAACAATACTAAAAAGAAATCCGCAATAAAAAGAACCGCGTAATACAGGATTATTAAAACTTTTCCTGCCGGAAATTTATATAGTTTCACAGTTTAACTCCTTCTTGGTTTTCTTCTTTCAGAAGGCGTCCATTGCGCCTCATTAAATTCATTTTCAGTTGTAAAAAGAGTCAGCTCTTCGCCGTCTATAAGTTTTTGTAATGCGGGCGGGATTGTTTTTATATTGCAGTTAACAATCTCAAGTTTTTCCAGTTTGGGAAGCTCAGCCAAATAATCAGGCAGGCTTGTCACTTCTGAGTTGCTTAATTTCAAGTGTCGGAGCGAGACAAGTTTTGCAACAGAATCCGGCAGGCGGTTTAATGGGCTTCTTTTTTCGGTATTCTCATCCTCGAAATATTCCGGAGCATGGTCAAAATCATAATCCCAGGGCATATCGTTTGGAGAACTGTGAACGCACAGGGAAACAAGGTTAGTTAAATTGCCGATTGAATCCGGAAGACCCGCAATTTGAGTATACTGTAATTGGAGCCCTATCAGGGAGCTGATATTTCCAATACATTCAGGCAGCGCCGTCATTTTGCCGCCTCGGATATACAGGGTCTTTAGGTAGTGTAGTTTCCCGATTGAATCCGGCAGTGATTCAAGCTCAACACAGCGCAAGAGGCGGATCTTCTCCAGTTTACTCAAGCCGCCGATTGTCTGCGGCAGGGTTTTAACTTTTGTCCGGTACAGATACAGTCTGGTTAATGATGATAAATTCCCTACCGACTCAGGCAGAACTGAAAATGACGTTCCTTCAATCCGCAAAGTTTCAAGCTTTTTAAGATTGCCGATTGAATAGGGAAGTGTTGTAAAAGTTTCGGAATCTACAAATAAGCCCGTCAGATTTTTAAGATTCCCTATATTTTCAGGTAATGCCGTAAGTTTTTCGCAGTCAATAAATAATTCCGTAAGCGAAGGAAGATTGCAGATTGAATCCGGTAAGACCGTAATTGTATCGGAAGAAATGTTAAGCTTGGTGAGGGAAGATAATCCGCCCAGCCAGTCCGGAATCGGCAGAAGCGCGGCAGTGATCTCCAGTTTTTTTAGTTTTGAAAGCCGTCCGATTGACTCCGGCAGTGCCAATGGGGCGTTTTGCTTTTCTTTTTCGGCATAACGGTCCAGCCCGTTGTCAATTTTAAGGCTTTCAAGATTGCCAAGATTCCCGAATGAGTCCGGCAAAGATTCAAGCCGCGAATTTTCAATGCTTAGCGTTTTAAGCGCCGCAAGGCTTCCGAAACTTTCTGGAAGCGTTTTAATATTACCGCCGTCTATGGAAAAACATTCAAGGGAAGAAAGTCCTCCTATTGATTCAGGCAGGGCGCAAAATTCATTGATGACATGAGCCTGTCCTCCCCATGACGTTCCTTTATGGTGGTTTTCCTTAAAAACCGAGAAACTCATACTAAGGTTTTTTAACGATAAGAGACTTCCAAAAGATTCTGGCAATGGGGCGATGTTGCCGCTTATGTTCAATTCTTCAAGAGCGGAAAGGCCGCCTAAAGATTCCGGAAAGCGTATAACATCATCTTTTTGAATATCCTCAAAAAGATCTTTTTTTGTTTTCTCTGGATCTTCCTTCAATGTTTCATCATATCCTTTCTCCAGATTGAAAGTTTTAAGCGATTTCAAGTTTCCGAAAGATTCCGGAAAATACACTGTTTGACTGTGGCCAAAATTTAGGTTCTCAAGCGAGGCAAGATTGCCGAAGGACTCGGGCAGGCGGGTAAGATGTCCCCTGTAAGTATGGAAAACTTTTAATTTTTTTAGATTGCCAAAAGATTCAGGGAGCGTTTCAATTTCAGTATTGACAAGTTCAAATTTTTCCAAAGCGGGTAAATTCCCGAAAGATTCCGGCAAATGTCGAATATTACTGCTTGAAATCGATAATTCATAAAGCGAATAAAGCCCGCCGAAGGATTCAGGCAAGCGATCAAGACAGCCATACATAGAAAGCCTTTCAAGGGACGATAGATTTCCAAATGAGTCGGGTAGGGTATCAAGGTGATTTAAAGAGTGAATTGACAACTCCTTTAATGATTTTAAATTGCCGAAAGAGTCAGGCAATTTTTTAGATTTTGCGCCTGATAAAGTGCCGCCTGACAATTCAAGTTTTTCAAGTGAAGGAAGATTGCAAAAAGATTCAGGCAATTCCTTTAAATGTCCACAACGATCAATAGAAAGCTCCTTGAGGGATGATAGCTCACCGAATGATTTAGGCAAAGTCTTTATTTTGCTGTCCCAAAAAACTATCTGACGAAGATTTTTCAACGCACTGACGCTCTCGGGGATTTTTGTTATTGAGCGCCCAAAGTAAAGGTATTCAAGGTCTGTAAGCTCACCAATCCATTTTGGAATAACGATTGAGTTGGGATATGATTGTGAATTGAGAATTCGACGGGACGGCTTGTAAACGCCGCCAAGAGATAATTTTTTTAATTTCTTATAATTGCGTATAAAATTTGGAACTTCGCTTATGGACGTATTTAAAATATTAAAAATTTCCATGTTACGGAGACCGCTTAAACTGCTTGGGAGAGACTTTATTTTTTCATTCGCGGAAAGATTGAGTTCGCGCAAACTTGTCATTTCTCCAAGCCATTCGGGGATTGCGGTTAATTCATTATCGCTAAGGCTTAAGTATTCAAGACGCAAAGAGCGCAAGGTATCGGGGAGCGATTTTAGCGCGGTATGCCCCAAATCCAGATGTTTTAGTTTTGGCAGGTCGGTTAAAAAAGAAGGCAGTTTATCAAGTTCGTTTATTTGATTGTCAAGAGCGTCAATGGTGCGTTTATAGCTCTCATTTTCCCATCTGCCTGAGTAACCAAGATCAAGTTCGGTAAGGTTTTGCAGTTTTCCGACAAAGTCCGGTATGGAATAAAACTCATTGGCGCTGATATCAAGTTTTTCCAACCGCGTTAAAGCGCCCAGCCATTCGGGAAGAGCGGACAGTCTATTTGCCCCCAGATAAAGGGTACGCAGGTTTAACAGGTTCTTTATTGATTCAGGCAGTGCTCTTATCCCGCAGTGGCGCAAATTGAGAAATCTAAGGTTGCTAAAATTCCCCATCCATTCCGGTATCGTTTCAAAGTATTTATCATTATCATCAAAATACCCAAGAAATTCCAAATCAAGATGTTCAAGAGAGGAAAGCTTTTCTAAAGAATCCAGTCCTTTGAAATTGTTTATTCCAATGTCAAGGAAGGTAAGCTCATGTAATTCTCCTGCTGAATCGGGCAATACATTGATGCTATTCCCGCGCAGATTAAGCTTTTTAAGGGAGTGTAAAGCTCCTATCCAGTCCGGCAGTTCTTCCAGTTGGTTGTAACTTAAATCAAGCTCTGTTAAATTTTCAAAGTCCTTTACTTGATCCGGAACTTCCGTCATATAAAGATGGGAAAGATCAAGAATCTTTCCTCCGGTAAGACGGCATTCTTCAATTCGTTTTTTTATTCCTTTTTTATCCGGCACGTCATTATATATATTCATTTATCGTCTCCTGATTTTACTATACCAAAATTGGTCTGTCATATAATGCCGGATCAAAAATTATTTTTAGCTTAATATTTCTGCGCCCGGCCTGGCTCGAACAGGCTACCACCAGATTCGAAGTCTGGTACTCTATCCAGGTGAGCTACAGGCGCTGGAGTCTTAAGGTGGATGACGGGGTTTGAACCCGCGACGACCAGATCC